>Ga0272449_1005193_pt1 | contig 10263 bp, 4 predicted proteins | sample YNPCB0241_FD_198679 | JGI IMG/M metagenome (GOLD analysis project Ga0272449, IMG submission 198679) | Hot spring sediment microbial communities from Yellowstone National Park, WY, United States - YNP-CB-024-1 | ecosystem: Environmental > Aquatic > Thermal springs > Hot (42-90C) > Sediment...
GCTCATCGGGTTGGCGCCGGCGGTGACGTTCTTGAGGCCCTCGCGGTAGATCGCTTCGGCCAGCACGGTGGCCGTCGTCGTACCATCGCCGGCCACGTCGCTGGTCTTGCTTGCGACCTCGCGGACCATCTGGGCGCCCATGTTCTCGAAGGGGTCTTTGAGCTCGATTTCCTTCGCCACTGTGACGCCGTCCTTGGTCACCGTCGGGGAACCGAATTTCTTGTCAATGATCACGTTCCTCCCTCGGGGACCCAGTGTGACGGCGACCGCGCGCGCCAGTTGCTCGACGCCGCTGAGAATCGCTTGTCGCGCTTCCGCGTCGTACTTCAATTGTTTCGCTGCCATCGTTGCATGCTCCTTTCCGTTGGGTTCAAGCGTCCGTCCGCTGGGTTAGTCCTGGATGATGCCCAGGATGTCCTCCTCGCGGATGATCTGGTATTCCTTATCGTCCAACTTGACTTCGGTTCCGCCGTACTTCGGCATGAGAACCTTGTCGCCCACCTTGACGTTGAAGGGGATTTTGTTGCCCTTCTCGTCCAGTTTTCCGGTCCCGATGGCGATCACTTTCCCGGTGGTGGGCTTTTCCTTCGCTGTATCGGGAATGATGATCCCGCCTTTCTTTTGCTCCTCCTCCTTGATCGGTTCCACCAACACTCGATCTCCGAGCGGTTGGATTTTCATCGTCGGTTCACTCCTTTCCTTTCGGTTGGGGTTCCCACACGTGCCGACCGTCGGAAGCGGACCCCATCCGCCTCCGCGGTCCCTGAAATCCCGATCGCAGTCCGCACGACGCTCATCCCTTCATCCGGAAATCCGCGTCGATAACGTCGTCCGGTTTTTTACCGCTGCCGCTGGCTCCGGCGCTTGCGCCCGCGCCCGCGCCGGTGGTGCTCTCCGCCTGCGAGCGCACGCGCGAGTAGATCTCGCTGCCCGCGGCCTGGAGCTCGCGGTTGAGGTCGTCCATCGCGCGACGGACCACTTCGATGGCTTCTTTCTTTTCGAGCACCTCGCGGACTCGTCGAATCGCGTTCTCGATCCGCTGCCGAACGTCCGCAGGAATCTTGTCTCCATGCTCTTTCAACAGCTTCTCGCCCTGGTACGCCATCGAGTCCGCTTGGTTGCGCGTCTCGACCTCTTGACGACGGCGCTCATCTTCCGCGGCGTGTTCTTGGGCTTCGCGCACCAGCCGCTCGATCTCGTCTTTGTCCAAGCCGCTGGACGCCGTGATCGTGATCTTCTGCTCTTTGCCCGTCCCCAAGTCCTTGGCGGACACATGCAGGATTCCGTTGGCGTCAATGTCGAAGGTGACCTCGATCTGCGGCACTCCCCGCGGCGCGGGCGGGATGCCGTCGAGGATAAACCGGCCGATCGTCTTGTTGTCGGCGGCCATCTTGCGCTCGCCTTGGAGCACGTGGATCTCCACGCTGGTTTGGTTGTCCGCCGCTGTGCTGAAGATTTGGCTCTTGCGCGTCGGAATGGTCGTGTTCCGCGGGATCAACGGTGTGAACACGCCCCCCAGCGTTTCGATCCCGAGGGTCAACGGCGTGACGTCCAGCAAGAGGACGTCCTTGACCTCGCCCTTGAGTACCGCGCCCTGGATGGCCGCTCCCACCGCCACGACTTCGTCCGGGTTGACGCCACGATGGGGTTCGCGGCCAAAGAGCTGACGGACACGCTCCTGTACCTTGGGCATGCGGGTCATGCCCCCGACGAGCACGACCTCGTCAATGTCGCCGAAATCCAATTTCGCATCGGCCAGGCAGTTCTTCACGGGGCCGACCGTCCGCTCGATGAGATGGTCCACGAGTTGTTCGAGCTTGGCCCGCGTGAGCGTGAGGTTCAGGTGTTTGGGCCCGCTGGCATCCGCCGTGATGAACGGCAAGTTGATCTCCGTCTGCTGCGCCGTGGACAGTTCACATTTGGCGCGTTCGGCGGCTTCTTTCAGCCGTTGCAGCGCCATCGGGTCCTTCGAAAGGTCGATCCCATGTTCGCGACGGAACTCCTCGACGATCCACTGGATAATGACCTGGTCGAAGTCATCGCCACCCAAGTGCGTGTCGCCGTTGGTGGCCTTGACCTCGAACACTCCTTCGCCGATCTCAAGAATTGAAATATCGAACGTTCCACCGCCAAGGTCGTACACGGCGATGGTCTCATCCTTCTTTTTGTCCAACCCGTAGGCCAGGGAGGCCGCGGTGGGCTCGTTAATAATCCGCAGGACTTCGAGTCCGGCGATGCGCCCCGCGTCCTTGGTCGCTTGCCGTTGGCTGTCGTTAAAGTACGCGGGGACGGTGATCACCGCCTGGGTGATTTTCTCGCCCAGGTAGGCCTCCGCGTCGGCCTTCAGCTTTTGAAGGATCATCGCGGAGATTTCGGGCGGCGAGTACACGCGATCGCCCACGCGGACGTGGGCATCGCCGTTCGGCGCGCGCACCACCTCGTAGGGCACCAACGAGATCTCGTGTTGGACCTCGTCGTACTTGCGCCCCATGAAGCGTTTGATCGAGTAGATGGTGTTCTTCGGATTGGTGATCGCCTGGCGCTTGGCGGCCTTGCCGACGAGCCGTTGTCCGTCCTTCGTGAACGCCACCACCGACGGCGTCGTCCGATCGCCCTCCGCATTCGGAATCACGACCGGCTCGCCGCCTTCCATGACCGCCATGCACGAGTTCGTCGTACCCAAGTCAATGCCTAAAATCTTTGCCATAGTTCGACACCTCGCTTTCTGCAAAAGCCGGCCAAGGGATGAGCAACTGGCGTGCCAACTGGGCACCAGAGGCCGAACGTGCCCGTCGCGATCACAGCGAACTACTTGAAAATGAATGAATTATGTGGCCTCGCTTTGACCTCGGGCCAGCCAAAGAGCCGGGCGACTCGCTGCGCCATTTTGACGCATCCAGCGCTCGGGGCGTGCCAGGGATGCGCACGGCTTCCGGGATGCGATGCCTGGGGCTGGGGGCACGGAAGCCGTCCAAGCCGTTTCGGGGCTCGATGACACGGGCTGAACCTCCGGACGCGTGGCGATCAGAAAGCGGGGCGGGCCTCCGAGGAGTAGAGGCGAGGAATCAAGTCGCTCAGGCCGCTGAACCGACGCGTCGGTTGGCGGACTGCCGCTCGGACGACCTCCAACGGCGCCCAGATCTCGAGCCGTTGGCGGGCGCGCGTGACCGCCGTGTAGAGCAGCTCGCGGGTCAGGATTGGCGTTACGGTCTGGGGCAGAACCAGCAGCACTTCGTCGAACTCGGAGCCCTGGCTTTTATGAACCGTCAGTACCCACGCCGGCTCGTGCGGCGGTAAGCGGCTCTCGGGAAGTGTACGGACGCCTTGGGCGGTCTCGATGTGCGCGATCCACCGTTCGCCGTCCCGCCACCATAGTCCCCCATCGCCGTTGTACAACCCGCGGTCGGGCGCGTTCTGGACGATCACCAGCGGCGCGTGGAGCACAGCGGTGCCGCCGAGCTGTTGTGCGAACTCTTTGTGGATTCGCTCGCATCCCCACGGGCCGCTTCGATGCGCGGAAAGAATCCGGAACGATCGCAGCGCGCGGAGGGCCTCACTGGGCGAGCTGGACTCGAAGAGCGTGCGCCATGCGACGCGAAGCTTGCGCCAGAGCCTGGTGGTCAGCTCCTCGACCCTCGGCAAAGGCTGCCACGTCACATCCGGTGCGCCGGCGCGAAGCAGATCGACCACCTCTTGGTCTTGGCCACGCACGATCGCCTCGGCTAGCCGCCCGATTCCGCTTCTCGGATCGAAACGGAAATTGTGGCGCAACTCGACCAGTACGTCGGATACCGGCGGCCCCGCGTCCAAGACACCCGAACATAACCCCGCAAACACATTCCCCGGCTGCACGGAGGCCAACTGGTGACGATCTCCCAGCAGGACCACGCGGGTCTCGGGCGTCCAGGCTGTGACCAAGTCGTACATGAGCTCGGCATCCACCATGGACATTTCATCCACGACGGCGATGTCATACGGCCAGGGCAGTCCGGATCCTTGGTCGTGCCGTCCCTCGGCGGGCCGGCGTTGCAGCAACCGATGCAAGGTGGCGAAGTGGGCCCGAACGGTGTCGGGCAGTTTCGAGGGAACCAGCTCCTGCAACCGCGCCACGGCTTTACCGGTGGGTGCAGCCAAAACCACGCGCCAGGGCCGCCCTTCACGAGGCGGCAAGAGCGACAGCGCACGGAGGACTGTGTGGGTTTTTCCTGTGCCCGGGCCGCCCGAAATGATCGTGAGGTTGTGTCGCAGAATCCGCTGCACCGCTTGCGCTTGGTCCGCCTCGTGGGGCTGCGACCACTGCTCGGCGATCGCTGCGCACTGCTCGTCGGTGAGCTCGGCGGCTGTGCGGGTGGCCCGTCGGACCACTTCCGCCGCAATGCCGCGCTCCGCGAGATGATAGCGCTGCAAGTAGAGCCGCGACCCGTCGCGGATCAGTGGAGCCAGCTCGCCCGGGTTTCCAAGGATTGGAAGCCAACGGTCCGGAAGCTTCCAATCCTTGGAGAGGCTGGACAGCAACTCCTCGGGGAGGGGTTTCCCCGGATCCTGCACGAGGGTCACGAGTTCGCGCGGGCTTTGCGTGAAGTCGAGACTGGTATGTCCTTGGCGGGTGGCGGCGACGAGCAGCGCGGCGGCCAGCACGAGCGAGTCGGGGGGCGGGCTGCTGTAGGCGAACCGGCGCTCAAGCAAGCGGGCAAACCCGAAGTCCAACGCGTCCAAATGCCCGAGCCGATGAAGCTCCTGGAGAATCGGCGAGGTCATGACGTCACCTCCTCGCTGGCCAGATAGTTGCCGAGGGAGACTAGTTGTTCGGGCGCCGGGTGCATCACGTAGACACCCGAGGATGGGCCGCGCGAAGGGGACAGGCCGCGAAGGAACAGATAGAACACTCCGCCCCAGCGCTCGCGGAACTCGGGGTCGCGGATCCCCCGCGCGAGCGCCAATTGGCGCCAGGCCACCGCGTAGAGCATGGCTTGCAACTCGTAGTCAGCGCGCCGCATTTCTTCGGCGAGTCGTTCCGCACGATAGTCGTCCCAGTCGGGTCCGCACCAGTTGGATTTGTAGTCCACGATGTACCAGCGACCGTTGCGCTCGAACACGAGGTCGATGAACCCGCGCAGGAACCCGAACGCCGGCTCGAGCATCCAGTGGGGCAGGTCCTCGTGCGTGTCCTGAGCCAATCCGCGAAGGCGGCGGACCAGTTCAGCGGGCGGGTGGCGGGCGAGCCTTAGAAAGAAGGGCAGTTCGCGTGCCGCGCGGGCCGGGTCCAGCTCTCGGAGCGTCCAGCCGGTCGCATCCAGTGGAGTGTGCAGAGCGTCCAGGACGATGCGCGCGGCCACGGGCGCCCAGTGGGGCTCGAGGCCGGCCGCTTCGAGGGACTGCTGCGCACGCGGGATCAGCGTTTCGAGGTCGTCTTCGGGTTGCACGGTTTCGAGGAGCGAGTGGAGGACTTGGCCAGCCCCGGCGCCGCTCGGGAACTGGAATCGTCCGTCGGTGGGCGGACGCTCGACGATGGGCATCTCGATGGAGGGCTCGCGGTCGTAGTCAGGCTCTTCGGCCCAGCGATGATCGGGTTCGGCGCCGCGGAGGACCGTGTAGCTAAGCACCCGCCAGCCATCGTCGAGGACGCCGTGGAACGTTCGCGGTGGAGCCACCGGCCCGTGGCGCTCCAGGCGCCGGTATCGGGGAGGAGATGGTGAAAGTTCGTCCTGGGTCACGTCCCAAATGCCGATCGTTCCATGGGAGGACTCGGCGAGCTTCTGGAGGTCGGCACGCATTCGGTTGGGGTTGTCTGGCACGTACGAAGGAGCGCCGGAGTCTTCGCCGACGGGCGCGTGCCACAGCCACGCCAGCGGCGAACTGGAGGTATCCTTGATAGGGCCCCACGCGATCACCAAATGGGCTTGGGCGCGTGTGACCGCCACGTAAGTCAGGCGAAGTGTTTCTTGGAACTCTTCCAGCATCGCGCGGAGCGCCCGTTTGCGATGGTTCGGGCTTCCGAAGTCCAAGGTCCGATGCGGCGGGTCGGGGTCATCGTGGCACAGGACAGGCTGGCGATCGTCGTCGGGCTTCGTGCGCGGGCCTAGGCTCCACAGGTAGGGCAGCACGACGATCGGGTACTGCAGGCCTTTGCTTTGGTGGATGGTGGTCACGCGCACGCGAGGTTGATCGTCGTCGAGCCGGAGTTGAGCGTCCTCGTAGTTGGCGTCGGCCGCCTCGATCTGGAGCGTCAGATATCGCAGTAGGGCCGAGGGGCCCAAGCGCTCCTCGAATTCCGCGTGAGCGAGCAGGTCGGTGAGGTGCCGGAGGTTCGTCACGTGGCGCGCACCGTCAGGCCGGCGCAAGAGCCGCTCGAAACACCGCTCGCGGGTCCAGAGCGTGTCGAGCATCACGCGAACCCCGCGTTCGACCCATAGGCGATGGTACTCGAGCCAGCGCTCCGCGAGCCCTATCCATTCTTCCGAGTCAGGGTCCGCCAGATCGGCCGGTGCGCGGCCCATGGGCAAGATCAACGTGGCGGCGCGGAGGTAATCTTCGCGGCGGGGTTCGAGAACCGATCGGAGCAGCACGTATAGGTGGTCAGCATCCTCGGTGTCGAAGACGCTGGTCAAACCCGACGTAATGACGGGGACCCCCACGCGGCGCAGCGCTCGGGTAATGGTCCTGGCTTCCGCGTGACGAGGAACCAACACGGCGATGTCGCTCGGCTCGATCGGCCGCTCCGTTCCGTCTTTGGTGCGGAGTCGGGCCGTGGAGTTCGGGTCCAGCCAGCGTGCAATCTGTCTGGCGACGAGGCCGGCGATCGCTGTTTGCGCCGCCCCGCGCTTCCAGACTTTTTCTGCATCGGCCAACCACCAAATCGAACAGGGCGGGCCCTCGCGCGGATCCCAAGTGAGCGGCGCCGCGTCGGGGGCGGGCTGGACTGGGACCATCTGCACGAAGTCCAGTGCGAACGCGCGCGGACGTCGGAACAGATGTTGGACGGCTTCCACCAGCCCGGGCGAGGAGCGCCAGTTCAGTTGCATGGTGTACCGTTGAATGCCCGGAGCGCGAGCAGCCGCGCAGTAGGTGAAGATATCCGCCCCCCGAAACGCGTAGACGGATTGTTTGGGGTCGCCGATCAAGTAGAGGTCCATTCCATGCTGGGCCAGGGCCTCGAGGATATCGTACTGGGCGGGATCGGTGTCTTGAAACTCATCCACCAACGCCACGCGGAACTCCTGGGCCCAGCGCGCGGCCAAGTGGTCGCCGTGGGGTCCTCGAAGGGCCTCGCGCACGTAGTGGATCATTTCGTCGTAGCTGAGTACGCCCAGTCGTCGGAACCATGCGCGACGCAGTTCGCGACTTTGTTGGACCAGGTACGAGCGGAAGCGCGCGGCGAGTGTCTTTGCGGTGACGGCTGCTTCGCGCACACGTCGAGAAAGTTCGTTGGCCACAGCGCCAAGCTCCGCCACCGCTGGGTGGGTCGCGGGATCCGCTCGGAGCGCGAGCAGCGGCTCCCATGGGGCCGGGTTGCGATGCTTGCGCTGGGGTTCCGTGGCGGAGTCCGAGGCCGGGGATTCCGGTGTTTCTGGAACCGGTGGGACTCCCAGGTCGTACAACCATTGACGGAACGTGAGCAGAACGGGGAGCAACTGCTTTCTCGCAGAGAGTTTGTGAGTCCCTAGATCGTGGAGCTGCGATGCGTAGGTTTCGAACCACTTCTGCGCGGCCTCCACGGCCTGGACCAGCGCTTGGTCGGTGTCGAGGACCTCGTCTGGAGCTTCCGGCGGCGGCTCCAGTCGAACGTCTCCAAGGCGAGTCGCCATGCGGATCAGTGCGGGCAGCCGGGCAGGGTCGGCCAGGTCCAGCGTCCACACCGGCAGGATGCGGCCGCGGACTTCGCCGAGCCATTGGCGAACGATGCGCCGCACGATTTCCTCATCATGTTCCGCAGTGGATGGCTCGACCGTGAACGGCACGGGCACACGGCAGTCCAAGGAATGGTCTTGGAGCTGTCGCAAACAGAACGCGTGGAGGGTGCCGATGGGCGCGCGATCATAGTCGGCCAAGGCCGCGTCGAGCCGCGCCGCAGCTTCTTGGCGGTGGTCCTTTCGAGCACGAGTTAGCTCGTCCACAAGCCGGCGCCGGATGCGGTCGCGGAGTTCCGCGGCGGCGGCGGTGGTGTAGGTCAGCACGAGGATATTCGCCACAGTGAGATCGGGGCGGTTCAGAAGCAGGCGCAGGTACAGTTCGGTGATGGCGTGGGTCTTCCCCGTGCCGGCGCTGGCTTCGATCCAGTGTCGGCCACGAAGCGGAATGTCGGCCACGTCGAACGGACGGTAGCGGGTGTCGACGGGGTCACTCACGGAACAACGCCTCCCGAAGAGGTTGGTACAAACGCTGGGTCCACTCGGCCAGCTCCTGCGTCCATGGCGGGTCTTCCGAGGGATAGAGGGATGAGTGCAGCGCGTATCGCCGACGCCAGCCTTTGGAGAACTCGGACCCGAGCCAAATATCGCGCAGGCGATCTTCTACTTTGTTGGGATCGCGCGCGGTCAGCTGTTTGCGGGCAAATGGAGGCCATAGCGGCAGGAGTTGGGTGAGGCCGGTTCGGTAGGCTTCCAACCAGTTCGCCAGATTGCGTGCAGCCTCCGGTGCGGGTTGCAGAGTGTGCATGCGATCACCGATCAGCCAGTGCGTGGTCGGTTGGGCTCCAGGTGGGGCGGCGAGGCTGAGCAGCAAGTGCTCTAGCCAGGGCTCGATGAGATCGCTCCACCACTCGCCGGATTGACACCACCGAACCAGTCCACACGGACGCAGATCCGTCCAGCGCACCCACAGGGTGACGTGGTGAGCGGTGAACTGAGTTTCCACCGCGGGCACAGGCTTTTCGCGCAGCCAAGGTTCGAGTTGTTCCCAAATGAAGTTCGCCTGGCCTTCCCAGCGGCGTAGGTACAACTCGGCGCTGGTGGCGGGTAGGAAGAGGCCGGCCGCGCGCAAGATCGTACTCAAGGGGGTGGGGCGCTGGCCCGTGCGGATCGCGGTGGCGACCCACTGCCGCAGGTAGTCCTGCGCTGGAATGTCCTGGCTCCAGACCACGGGCTGATCAGGCAGATCCCATTCGAACCGGGGAGCGCGGACGCCTAGGCGGAGGCGGAGCGCCTCTCGAACTGGATCGCGGAAAAAGCGCGCCAGCTCTGCGGGAGTGACCCACCAGCGGGACTCGGGGTCCGATCCCTGCGTGTCGGCGTCCTGCGGAGGCAGCGGCCAGGTGACTTGGACGTCCTCGAAGGGTGTGGATCCTTCGTGGCTGGTTTCCAAACTGCGGTAGTACGCGACCGAGTAGCTGAACAGGCGTGGATCGCCCCCGTAGTAGCGCGGGCTGAACGGATGCAAGGGATGTTGCACCCAGACGTGCGCTCGCGCGTGGGGATCGACCCGATCGAGTGTATCGAGGAGTTCCGACACGCACACCGACGGGGGGATCTCGCGGTCCGTTCGAGGATCGCGGCCGGTGTAGCTGATGAAGAGGCCGTCGCGCGCGGCCATCAACGTTTCGAGAAAGAGATATCGGTCGTCCGTTCGCCGATCGCGATCTCCGCGGCAAGCTGGAGCGTGGCGGAAGAGATCGAAATCTGGCCGGGGGTCGGAACGCGGGAACGACTCGGAGTCCATGCCGAGAATGCAAATGACCCGGAACGGGATGCAGCGCATGGGCACAAGGTTGCAGCAGGTCACACCGCCGCTCAGCATCGGCGCGGCGAGCGCCGTGGGGTCCAACAGGTCTTCCAAGGCGGCGCGAACCAACGCGCGCGGGACCGGCTTGTCGAGTCCAAGCCCTTGCGTGCACTGGCCCCACTGCTGGATTCGAGCGCGAAGTTCCGACCATTCGCGATGCTCGTCGGGGCCAGGTGCGCACAGACGGTCGAGCACAGCGATCAACCGGCCAGCCCACTGCGGAATCGAGGCGGGCGCACGCAGACTTTCCACGCACTCGCGCAGCGAATCCACGAAGGCGCACAGGAGTCGGAGAGATTCCAACTCCCCGACGGGGCAAGGCAGCAAGCCGGCGACCGTACAGGTGGGCGGGGTTCGCAGGACGGCACCGAGAATGAGGCGGTCCATACCGAAGTCCCACGAGCCGGGCTCCGGCGTGAACGCGTCCGCGGACCAGCCACGTCGAATGTGGGCCTGTCCGATCCAATCGCGTACCCGCGACAGGGCCTCGGGCGAGAATCCAAAGCGGCGTGCGACGGGCGGCAAGCACAGCAAGTCGTACACATC
>Ga0272449_1005194_pt1 | contig 10261 bp, 9 predicted proteins | sample YNPCB0241_FD_198679 | JGI IMG/M metagenome (GOLD analysis project Ga0272449, IMG submission 198679) | Hot spring sediment microbial communities from Yellowstone National Park, WY, United States - YNP-CB-024-1 | ecosystem: Environmental > Aquatic > Thermal springs > Hot (42-90C) > Sediment...
AAGAAGTACTCCTATACTGATTTTTGGGAATACTCCTGCACTGGGAGAGACACGCTTTGAGAGGTTCGGCCCAAAAAAATCTGGTCGGGGCGAGCCGACTTGAACGGCCGACCCCCTGCTCCCAAGTCTTGAGCATAGACATTATGGCATCCCCATACATCCCAGGAAGCCTCTTAAAATCTGGATTTTGTATTGTGGAATACCCTCACTTTTTCTCGGCGTTGTTGTCAAATTGTTGTCAAGTTAGACGTCTAATCTTCTTGGGAGAGAGAATAAATGTATCCGGGACCTGTGAGGCCGTATAATGAAGGTCAGTGGTAAGGGAAGTACATATCTTCTGGCAATCTTGCGACCGTCGATACCTTGAACTCCAATCCTTTGAGAAGTGTGCAGAAAGTTCCTGCTGGAGATCTTATCGCCAGGTGGGCCTATTCCTCCCTCCATTCTCAAGCCACAGCCAATCTCGCCAGGGTGTTCCTCGAGGAACTCCTCAGGAAGTGCCCCTTTCCGGTACGGGCCAGGAGGTACTGGAGGGAGTGCATGCTACGGGGAATTTGAGGGTCCTCGCAGGAATACGGTATTAAGCTCTTCGTCCTTCCTCCAAGATCTCCCACATCCGCGGAATGGTGGAACGGTGCAACCGGACCTTCCGGGAGGGTTCTCTCTGCACTATGAGAAGGAGGTGGACCTTGCAACCATGAGGTTCCACCTCAAAAGGTGGACGGAAGAGGTGTACAATAGAGGAAAACCGCCCTGAAGCTTGAAGGAGGGAGCTTTGTTGGATTGTGACAAAATAACTTTTGCCGATTTAGAAGAGGATTGCTACGCCCAGTGTTATAGGTTTTTTCGGCTTCACCGAATATCCATTCCGCGCTTTACCCGACCCACGGTACCTGTACTTCACGGAGCAGTACCGGACGGCCTACCGGAGGGCGATCTACAGCATCGATTCCGGGAGTGCCTTTGCGGCCATCTGGGGTTCTATAGGGCTTGGGAAGACGTCTCTTGCCTACTACCTCGTCCACAACATCCCTGAGATCCGCCCCCACTGGGAGGTGCACTTCATCGAGAGCGCCGGGTCGTTCGGGTCGTACCTTGACGTGTACCGGAGGATCATTACTGTCTTCGGGGAGGAACCCCACCGGAACATGGCGGAGCATGAGCGGACGTTTAAGGAGATCCTCTACCGCAAGGCTGAGCAGAACATCCGTCTGGTCTTCATCGTCGATGAACTCCAGGAGGCGCCGTTCCAGGCCCTCAAAGCGCTCAGGACCATCTCAAACATCGAGACCCCTTCAACTAAGCTCATCCAGTTCGTCCTCCTGGGAAGTGAAGAGGTCTTCCGCAAGTTCGACTGCATTCCGGCCTTCCGGGACCGTCTGGTCTTCCCAACGTTCCTCTCTCCCTTTGATTTCCAGGACATGAAGCGGATGATCAGGTTCCGCCTAAACCTTGCTGGGTGCGACGAGCTCATTTTCACCGAGTCACAGCTTGAGAACGTCTTCCTTTATAGCCTCGGCATCCCGAGGCATGCTGTCCTCATCTGTTCCAACGCCCTGAGAATTACCCTCGACAGGGGACAGTGGGAGATCACCGATGACGTTGTACAGCAGGCCGTTGAGCTTTTTGAGGAAGGAAGGCTGAGGAGCTTATGGGCAGAAGAAAGAAAGCCAAAGAAAAGAAGAGGCCTGTAACCTACGAGATGCTCTACGAGGTCGGGAAGAGGTTCTATCCCCACTACTACAAGATCGTTGTTCCTCCAGAGGAAATCCTGGGGCTTCGAGAGACCACCGTACCACTGGAAGAACTTATGAACCCTCCAGAAACGACGCCTGAGGTACTACCTGAGAAGCGCGAGTAGGCTGTGGCTTCTCCCGCCTTCAACTCCTTAGTCTTGGAGATTAACACGTGCACCGAAATACCAGCGCTGAAACAGTAAGTCGTTGACGATTTCAAGGATTAGATTGGCTAATCACACTTGTCGCTGCTGGAATGAGTTAAGGCTAACACCAAGAGGTTTAGGCCTCCTCCTTGGCGGGGACGAATCGAAGGCGAGCTGGTCGGAATTCTCGGTTGGCTCAAGGCCCGTCATTAAGGGAGCGGATCTGGTCTTCCCTGATAACCGTAAGGGTCTGGTCAAGGCGATCGAGGCCCATTTCCTGGGGGGTACTTCTGAAAGCGTTGTTAGACATGCTTCATCCGGAGCATGGTGGCAGCGTGCTGGCGCACGGGGTTGGTTAGGTATGGCTGGGCTGCTCTTGAAGGGGAATGCCCCTGAGTGGAACGGTTCTGCCGGAACTGACAAGACATTGCTTGTGTACGACCAGTGCTGTAGAATACCTAAACTGAACAATCCACCAGCAGGAAAGGTGGCGGGGTTTTTTCCCAAATGAAAAGGTGGCGCCGAGGCTCCCCTGGGAAGGAGAATTTGCGAAAGGAGATTTCGTTTGGAAAAATGCCCACCATACCGGGATTTTTGAGGGTTTCAGAGGGAGGAGAGAGGGGAGGAAGAGACGATCGATTTTTCGCAAATCCCTCTTTCTGACTTTTCCTGGAGGGAGATTTGCGAAAACGCGAAATTACCCCGGAGAAGGAAACCAGGAATGAAGCGGTCAGAGAAGGGGTGGAAAAGGAGAAAGAAGTAGGAATTTTCGAGAATCGATTTTTGGAAGGAGAAAGAAAAAGGATTTGCGAAGTTTTTCTCTCTCGGTTTTCCTTGACAATCAAGGGGTTCTTCCCCTCCATACGTTGCGCAGAGAGGATCTGGCAAAGAAAACTCCCTCGATTTTCGAAAATCCCCTCTCCACCGTCTCCCGTGTCCCTTCCCACAAGGAAAAGACCCCCTTGCGGAGAAGATAAAACTGGGGTATAATTCTCCCAAACTTCAGGAAAGACGTGCTCTTTGACATTCCATGGACCGTTCGCGGGATTGAAACGAAAACCACACATCTATTGTTTTCTCGTCTCCATTACATATAACTTTGACATTCCATGGACCGTTCGCGGGATTGAAACGCTGCGGCTGCGAAGGCTGCTCTACCACAATACAACCACTTACTTTGACATTCCATGGACCGTTCGCGGGATTGAAACAATTTTCCCAAACGGAGTCTCGCACGTCTTCTGCAACCTCCCTTTGACATTCCATAGACCGTTCGCGGGATTGAAGTCAGGCAGCGTTGGAGGAGAGCTTTCGGTGAGGTACGAACATCACCGGAAGCAGGGGCATGGCAATGGTGGAACTTGAGAACGTTACTATCTGCACGAGTTACCCCCTATCACCAGCTTCAACTGTAAGGCGTTTTCCGGGATTTGCTGACACAAGATAGCACTCTGGAAGTGCAACAGAAAGCGGCAGAATGTAGGAAACCTGTGAGTACAGGAAGCCCTGTTTGAGCCTTGTGACCCGGGCGGTGGGCTCCCGTCAACTGGTCCTGGAGCCCAGGCAGCCGGAAGTATTACGGGCAACTCATTGGCGTTGCTGGCGTTGGTTGTTCGAACCCCCTGTAAAAGGTGCCAGTATTCGAGGGGAGGGTGTGAGCTTAGAGCGTAAATTTTCCATGCTTTCCCGGGAATTTCCCAGGCTCCTGACGGCCAGTCCCTCTTGTTCTCCCAAACTCAACGCCTCTTTAATTTACTCAAACCTCAGGACTTCTTGAGCCTGTACAGGTGCAAGATGTCCTTGGGAATTTCAAGATCTTTCCTTTTTCCGGCATCCTCAAACTCAAGAAGTCTTGACTCTTCTCAAACCCAACATACCTTCAATTTGCTCAAACTCCCCGCCTCTTGAACTTGTGGAAATTCGCAAAAGCCCCTCCTGGAATGCTACGGCATCCTATCCTTGCCCCTGGAAAGACCTGTTCCACCATTAAGACCCCTCAGAGAGTTAAAAATGGTGAAGGTAGCAGTAGCGTACCAGGTGGTTCTGGGAGTTTCAGAAATCAGGAAAAAGGTAAAGGACGGGGTGGACTGGAGGGTGTTAGGGTTCGCATGGGTACTCCAGCAGAAACCTTGCTAGAACCTTCACCCAGGGTCTGGCAGGGTCAGAGAGGGGTGGAGGGAAACTGACCTGACCGGGGGAGCGATGACATAATCGGAGGCAACGCAGGATGCATGGTGAAGGTCAAGGGTCAACCGGCGAATGAGGAACGACTCTTCCGGCAATAATATGTGAGTCGAATAACGCATCTTTCAGCGATTCTCGAGAAAAACAGGGGGGGAGGTGGGCAAAAGGACAGGGAAAAGGATGACAGCGGGTTTTGACATATTGAGAGATACCGGACTTTCCGAGTGCCCCACATGATGTGGACCTATACAGCATCTTCAGTCCCGGGCACCAGATAGTGCCGGGAATTCCGTGTTAGAATACATCTCTCTATCTCCCTGATGCAGCATTCAGATATTTCCGGTAGATGTGCTGTGGTAAAAAAGTACCTTATGGTTTAAGGGTTCAAGGAGGGGGGTGCATTCTGGAAGGGGGACAGAAAAAGGGGTTTTGGAGGTTCCTCTCAGAAAAGCCGTTCTTCCAGTCTCTTTGTCCCTCGCAGGGTATTTCCTATTCAGGGAGGGGGGTCACCGGAACCTTTTTGGCCTTTTCTTTCGATCCTCCTCAAGAGTGGGTCTGAACGCCTTGGCTCTCTTGGTGATGGCATTCGAATAATGTCTTTTTCAGACCTGCTCATGGCTTTCCGGCACCTCCTGAGAATGCGTTGCTACCGGAGGGTTCTGAGACAGATTTTTCGAAAAGACCTCGAAATTCCCGTTACCAGCGCACTAATGGAACTCCTCCGAAAGGAGGATTTGACTCGAGATGCCTGGGATGGTTTCCGGGCAATCCCTGTTGGGTTGGCATGACCACAAGGTGTGGGGTGTCCATGCTGTCCATTGGTGGCTGGGATTGGCTTCTCATGAGGGTTTGAGCAATGGACATCAAAATGGACAACGAATGGACGTGTCCTTTCCTCCATTGTGGACAGGAGGTTTAGACTTAGAACTCGGTTTTCTTCAAGGTGAGGGGGGTATTCTGTCCACCCCCCACTTGTGACCTCAGAAACGTGTGTGTCCATTTTCTTGTCCATTTCGATGTCCATTTGTTTTTCCGCTTCTGATGCGGTTTTGTGCCACTTGTGGACAGAGTGGTCACCATTATTGCACATGTTCTTACCCTGTTCATTCCTGGGCAGGGCGTACACCCCCCGTTCCACCTTGACCACCCGTCCAGTGGTCAGGAGATTCTGCAAAGCCCTTTGGACCGTCTTTTTGGAGCTGAAGGCTATGGTGTTGCTCAACTCCTGGAGACTTGCAGTTTCTCTTGTCTGTAGAAGGTTGAGGATGGCCTGTTCCGTTTTCTGTGTTTTACTGTACTCGGAGTCTGGTCTCTCTGTGACGGTGAAACTGCCTTCATCCTTCTGCAGGTACACCTTGGGAGTGTACCCGGAAATCCGGTTCTTCGCCACCTCAAGCCGCAGGACATCAGGGTCTTCCGTGTTCTCGAGGTTTAAAACAACATCGCATCCTGCAGGCAGTGCTGAGGCTCCACGGGACCTATAGACCTTGGAACGTTCCTTCGCACTTTTTGAGTTGTGGTGAATGAGGAGGACTGCTGCCCCAGTTTCCTTAGTGAGGGCCTTCAAGGGTTGAACCACGGCAGTGTTGACCTCTGCATTGTCTTCCTCTTTTTTGAGCGCAAAGAAGAGGCTTACCGTGTCGATGATGAGGAGCTCAAAACCGTACTGTTTCACCAGGGCCTTCAGGTTTTTCACGGGACAGGGGACGTCAAAAAACAGCAGGTTTTTTCCACCGCCATACCCCAGGGCTCTGAGCTTCACCCCCCACAAGTTCTGGGAGGTTTCCAGGTCAAAATACCCCACTTTGAGCTTGGGGAGCTGTTCGTTCAGAAATTCCCTGCCTTCCGCCAGAGCCACAGCTAAGGCATAGGCAAAGGTTGTTTTACCTACGCCTGGATCACTGCTCAGAAGATGAAGGGCACCTCGAAAGAGAATGTTGCTCCAGATGCTTTCCGGACACTGGTCAGAGAAAAGAGTTTCCTGTGGGATGGGCTCGGGAAGATCGTCATCTCTACCCACCACGTGAAGGCCCACCAAGTGGCGACCTTCTGCAAAACTGGTTCAGGGTAATACCGCTTAAGTGTGGGATAGCCCGTTACCGGCTGGTTGTTTTCCACCTTTGCTACTGTGTACCCCAACTGCGCCAATCTCGTCCTAGTCTCCTCATCCCCCACGAGCTTGCACAAGGCTTCAAGGAAAGTCCGGACTTCTTCGTCGCTCCAACCATTACGCAAAAGCCAGCCAGAAAGAGCCATAGCTGCAGACTGTCGGGAACCTTTCTTTGGGTAGTGGTCAGCAAGCAGGACGCAGGCTGCAAGCCTCCCCACGGCTTTTTTCAACCCCGCGAAGTCAACGGTTGCTGGTTCGCCTTTCTCGTCCCACTGAGTTTGTTCACCGGAGGGGTGGATTGAAGGTGGGAAAATAGTCTGAGCCCCGGTGGAACGGATTTCGGCGATGGTCTTACTACACCACTCAAAGCGGGTCGTTTTTGCGTTAGGGCAGTAATAGAGCCAATGGGACCTGGGTTTTGATGGTCGGCCAAAAATGGCATCGGTTTCAGGCAGGAAGTACTCAGCAATTTCCAGGGCTTCGGGGCAGTCGAGGTCGATGTCTGTAAGCCACCGGGAAGGTTCGCCGAGGAGAACACCAACGTTTTGATCGTCCTTGAAATAATCGGAAAGGTTTTCAGGGGTAATGTGGAGTTTTTGCCATTCACGGATTCGAGGGGCTTTTTCACCATGGGGGACAGGGATGATTCGCCAACCCTTGTCGATGTAACGGGTCAAATGGGTCAATTTCGCCAAACCTCCCTTCTACCTTGATTTGGGATTTGTGGCGATCGTACGCAATCCCCGGTGTACCGGGGTCTTTGAGCAGGTGCTTTGGAGGTGCTCCGGCTAGGTCTCACTGACCCACAAAGGGTTTTTATGGCGTACGCCTCACTGAGGTTGATGTACCTTACACGTGCCTCGGAACTGAGATTCCGTGTGACCGCCAGCAACCAACCTTGAGTAGACATGTTCTTTCACCCCTTTCGATATAAGTCTGGAAAGAGGATTCCGGGAGAGGTTCCCGGAGAAGCGAAGCAGTGTATGTCCTCAACGGGACATCTCCACAGAATACCTGGCCAAGACCAACCATTCCTGTCTTCTGGTGCTGGACGAAGAATCTCGGTCATCGTGGCCTGGGCATCGGGCCATCCACCGACGTCTCCCGACCTGCCGACGTGGCCAAGCCTTGCGAGGAATTCTTCAACGTGCATCGTGCCTCTGCTCCTCCAACCACCTCAAGAGAGCCCGTTTGGAAACGAGGAATTTCCTCCCTATCCTCCTGGCCGGGAAATCTGCCCGGTGCAGGAGCCGGTAGAGGGTGTTCTTCCCGATGGGGAGGACTTCTAGGAGATCCCGGGAAGTGAGGACCTCCGGGAGATCTGTAAGGGTTTCGTTCATTTTTCTTCACCTCCTCTTGCATATTTGGTTGACCAGTGGTAGAGTATATATGAGTAAAATCATTATTTCAAGCGTTCAAAAAAGATTTTTACCGTTAGAATTAGCGTCAGAAAGGGGAGATGTGATTGTGAGCCGGGAGTTTCAAGACTATGGCAAGTATGAGTACCTCAGTCTGGAGCTGACCGAGTTCTGCTGGCTTGCCCCTGTAACGGTTGAAACGGTTAAATTTGTCCAGAAGGAGTGGAAAGGGATTACCCTTTCCTATATAGCCGTGACAGGCTTCGGAAAGATCTACCACCCCTTTGAAGTCAAAGGTTGCTCAACCCTGTTTCTGAAGTTTGCTGAACTCCCCCCCACACCTGAAGCGATCCGGAAGTTTGTTGGGCAATACGGTCCTTTAAGGAGTGGGCTTCCCAGTACATGGGGGAATAGGTGGGATGACGATCGCATCGATGGGAAGCCGATGAAGAAGTCTGTTGCCTGGAACAGGATCAAAGGGTTGGTGAAGACCCTCGAGTGTAGTCCTAAGAAGGGGGAGAAGAGACTCCTGGAGGCTCTGCGGAAGGAACTCCTGGAGTTGTCGAAACGGGAGGAACCACAAGACTACCCTCCGCTTCCAAGGTTAAGACGGGTCATCTCCATCGAATCTCTAGAGTTCTGGGAGAAGCAGATCTGGGAGATGAACAAGGCGTACCAGGTTTGGCAGATTATCAGGGAAAAGAAACTCGAATTCCTAAGGAAGATAACCCTTACTTCGAAGGGACCTGAAGGACCCAAGGTAACCTTCCTCCTGGCCAACCTCCCACAGGAGGTTGTGAGTTCCTTTAAAAATGCCTCCGAGTTCTGTGAAGCTCTCAAAAACCCCCAATCCTTGCGCTCCTACCTTCCTGAGGGTGTCCCTTTGCTCTCCGCTGGAATCTCGTTCTATCCCGTTCTTCTGGATTCCGACGAACCTACGCCTGAGGATTGTTTCTTTCTCCTTCGCTCTTGGTTGACTGGCAAGATAAACTCTTACTTACGGCAAGGGGTTTCCCCCTTCATTACCTGGAGGGATGAAAATTTCAAACCCTATCTCCTTCCTGAGGACCTTCTCTCCGCCATGTGGCTCCAGTTTTACTTCTGGGTGGTGGGCGAGAAGAAATTCAAGCGCTGTGCCATCTGTGGGTTGTGGGAAGATGTGACCGACAAGACCAGTGCCTGGACCGTCCACCCTGAGTGTGCCCTGAGGGTACGGGCCAGGAAGTACTACGAGAAGGTCAAAACAGCGAGGGAGCTTTACAGGGAGGGGAAGAGCCTTGAGGAGATTGCCTCCGTCTTGGGGAAGGATCCTGCCTGGGTTGAGAAGCAGTTGCGGCGAATAAAAGTCCTCCCAGAGGAGGGGTGAGCTATGGCACGCCGAGGCAACCGTGAGGGAACCATCTGCAGGCGGAAAGATGGGAGATGGTGCGGGGCGGTGACCCTGGGCTATGACCCAAAGGCGGGGAAGCCCATTCGGAAATTCTTCTATGGGAGGACCCGGCAGGAGGTTGCTGAGAAGCTCACCAGGATCCTCCGGGACCACCACCTTGGGCTCCTTCCTGCAACGAAGGAGCGGATGGAATTCGGCTCATGGCTCTGGACCTTCCTGGACCTTTACAAGAAGCCTGAAATCCGCCCCTCCACCTACGAGCTCTATGCCGGAATCCTCCGTCTCCACCTCCCCGAGAAGCTCGCCCATACTCCCTAAGAAAAGCTCCGCTCCGAGGACTTACAAGCCCTTTACACCTCCCTTGGGGAAAAAGGCTACTCCCGTACGGTGCAGATTCTCCACAACCTCATCCACTCTGCCCTGGACCAGGCCGTGAAGCTGGGCTACGTCCCGAGGAACGTCTCTGAGGCTACCACCAGGCCAAAGGGGAAGAAGAAGGAGGTCCAGATTCTCACCCCACAGGAGCTCAAGCGCTTCCTCGAGGTGGCGAAAAAACACCGTCTCTTTCCGGCCTTCTACGTCCTGGCCACCACAGGACTCCGCAGAGGAGAGCTCTTAGGACTCAAGTGGCAGGACATCGACTGGGAGCATGGAACCCTAACGGTGCAGAGGAACCTCGTGTGGGTGGGGGGAGAACCAGCACTCCAGGAACCCAAAACCAGGGGGAGCTACCGAACCATACCGCTTCCTGAGAGTACCCTCGAGGTCCTCAAGGAGTGGCGGAAAAAGTGGCTCGAGGAGCGGGTGAAGCTTGGCCCCGACTGGCCAGAAACCGATTTGGTCTTCCCCTCCGAGGCCCACACCGCCATCTACCCCAGGAACTTCCTCCGGACCTTTAAGAGCCTCCTTCAGGAGGCTAATCTCCCCATGGTCTCTCTTCATGCTCTGCGCCACAGCTATGCCACTTTGCTCCTTGCGGAAGGCGAGAACCCCCGGGTGGTCCAGGAAATCCTCGGCCACTCCACCGTCACCACTACCTTGGGGATTTACTCCAAAGTACTTCCTTCCTTGAAACAGCAGGCCGTGAAGAAAGTTGAGAGGATTCTGGGGAGGAACAATGTTTGAAGAATGTTTGATTTCCCGTTGTTGTCAAACTGTTGTCAAAGTGGGGGTTTTGTGGGATGGCCAGGTGGCTGGAAGCCTTGGAAAAACTGGTCGGGGCGAGCCGACTTGAACGGCCGACCCCCTGCTCCCAAGGCAGGTGCGCTTGCCAGGCTGCGCCACGCCCCGACAGAGAGAATTATACCAGAGTCTCTGTGCTTTTCAAGAAACGCATG
>Ga0272449_1005195_pt1 | contig 10261 bp, 5 predicted proteins | sample YNPCB0241_FD_198679 | JGI IMG/M metagenome (GOLD analysis project Ga0272449, IMG submission 198679) | Hot spring sediment microbial communities from Yellowstone National Park, WY, United States - YNP-CB-024-1 | ecosystem: Environmental > Aquatic > Thermal springs > Hot (42-90C) > Sediment...
AAATCTATGACAGAATATATGGGAGAGACGAATACAAGACCTATCTAAATAGATATCAGGTTTACGATATGTTAGAGGTTGTGGGCATACCAGCTAAGTGGCTGGATTATCGTAGAATAGAAGCAAACATTAGAAATGGAGTTGTGCAGATCAAGTATTCTTATCAATCAACTGTCTCTGTTTCATATTTCGATTTTGTAGAGAAGTTCTCGCCAATATTATTTCTCGGCTTGGCCGAGCCCGGCACCGACATTGTCTATATATGGCTGTAACAGTGGAACTTCAACAGGGAGTATCTATTGAGGAGTTTCTATACGTCGTTAGGGTGTTGAGGCGCAGGGAGGCGGCGGCGATGGAGGCGCCTCGTGCTGTGCATACAAATACGGCTGAGCAGACGGTTGAGGTTAGGCTGAGGCTTGTAAAGCTGGCCTTCGAGACGCCGCGGCCGCTCTCTTACCAACTAAACCTTTCCCTGCCGCAAATCGCCAAAATCGACTTAAGGCTTAGGCCCCTCTCCCCCTCGTTCGAGGGGCCTAGGCAGATCTCCCTCCAGCTCGAATACGGAGTCCCCCCGGTGAAGCCCCTCGCCGCATCCCTCAAGCCCATTACAGTCTCCTTTAAGGAGGCCCCCCAGATTCGGCTCGGCCTTTCCTTTGAGCCGCCTCGCATAGCCCCGCTCCAGCTCAGGCCAGCAGGTATCGCCCCGGCCTTCGAGAGGCCGAGGGAGGTCTCCGTCTCTGTCGACTTCTCCGCCCCCTCTCTCGCAACCGCCTCGTCTCAGCCCGGCCCGTCGGATGCGCCTGAGGCTCCTCTGGAGGAGCTTGAGGAGGTCTACTCCGAGCCTCTGCTTAGACTAGGCGTCGTAATCTCCGAGAGACCCGTCGTAATCGTTGCAAGGCCCACAGGTTTCGGCTACATCGAGTTCCTGAAGCGGGTGCTGAGGGAGATCTACAGAGTTAGGTCAGGGGGCCTCCCCGAGCCCAAGCACGTCTCAACGCCTGAAGACCTCCGCCTCCTGCTTCCCGTCGACGTCGGCGCCGGGAAGCGGCTATTTGTTTTAGACCTCAGCCAGAGCCGCGCCCAAGGGTCTAAAGCGGAGGACCTTTTGGATGAGAAGAGTCGGGACTTGGAGAGGCTTAGGGATAGGCTTAGGGAGCTCTTCTCGCAGGAGTTCGGCTTTTTCGTGATCTACGGCGACGTGAAGGGCATTTGGGAGCGGGCGCTGACCGAGGCCGCGCGCGGCTACGCCTCCGTCGTCCCCAGCCCCGTGGAGGTGTCTATGAGGCCGGGGCGCCTGCCGCTTTACGTCTTGTTGGCAAACGCCATGTGGGGGCGGATCTCCGACCCCGTCCTCGACTATAAACGCCTCGGGTTCCGCGACTTCGACGAGTTTGTGGTTTGGCTGGAAGACCAGTACTGGCGTAGGCTGGGGGAGGTGAGCTTCGAAGTGCTCTACAAGACGAAGCCAAGCGCCGGCGAGCGGGAATCCGAACTCCACTACCTGGCGAAGGCCTTCGTGGTGCGCCACCTGGCGGAGAAGGCGGGCCTAGACTGCGTCGACACCGAAAAGGGAGTGGGCGCCGCCGTGTTCGACGTAGCCGTAGATAACGAAAAAGCCGTCACATGCGGCGGTCTCCAGGAGCTTGTGGTCGAGGTCGAGACTCTCTACGGCACAGGCACAGTGGTTCACAAACTTGTGGAGACTGTGAAGAGAGCCGGGAAGCGGAGGATGTGGATCGTGGTGCCCAACCCGCAAGCTGTCATCTACTTGCCGCTGTTGTTGAGGACTCGGAGAGAGCTGAGGAAAGAACACGACGTAGAGTTCTACACGCTCGACGTCACAAGCCGCGGCCTCGTCCGGCTCACCGACGTCGCGTCGATGCTGGTGAAGAAATGGAAAGAGACGACAGAAGGCGCCGAGGAGGCCAAGCAACACGCCGCTACACCTCCCACAGCAAAAGACTCAGCCACCCAGACAGACACATAGCCTACACAGATGGCGACAAATACGTATCTAACTTGCCGGCCCCGCCCACTTCCAAAAGGAATAGGTACTTGAGACGGTCCGCGGCATAGAGTACAACAACGAAGGAAATACGGCTTTGTCAACAACTTAACAAGCGGTGGCATTCGCTCATATGTTCTCGCCTTAAGCATTTGAGCCAGGTGTTGAATAACTGAGGAAGAATCCAGAGGGGGAAGAAGTTGGCCGAGATGCTAGTTCAAACCGCAAGGTGGCGAGAGGGAGAGGTTGTCTAGGTCTGGTAGACTAGCGTAAACACGCCGCCTAGAGAGATTACGTCGCCTGGGTTTAGCTTGACTTCGCCGGCGCCTCTGACGTCGCGGCCGTTGACGTATGTGCCGTATTGACTACCCAAATCTTCAATATACCAGCCATCAGTTTTTCTCCTAATAACTGCATGAGCTTCTGAGATGCGGTTAAGCCATGGGGCGTTGGGAAAAATCGAGGCAACCCAAGACCTACCCAAAACGGCGTCGCCTCTCAACTCCACCCGCGAACCATCGGGCAAGACGAGAAACGCCACAGAGACAAACACAGGCGGCGGAGGCGGCGGAGCTGGATGCGTAGGTGTTGTTGAGGTCGAGTGAGGCAACCCCGTCGAGGTCTTCAGTTGAGAAATCCACCTCCATACAGAGTAAAGCCAATAGAAATATAAAAACCCTACGGTAATCAGACTTATAATTATGTAAAACGTGGCGCTGTGTGGCTTAAAGCTGCCTACACCGCTTACAACTCTTATGAGGTACAGGTCGCGGGTAAACACCTCGATGAGATACGCCCACGCCACGAGCCCAACCAGCGCCAGCGCCAACACCCCCAGAGCCAGGGCGGCGAGACCTAAGAATTTCTCAGCCTCTTCAGGGCTTATCATCGGCGCCTCTACGGCAGTGGGAAATGTGGATGCCGCTTGATGCCAGAGAAACACCGAGAGAAGATCTATACCTACGCCAGCGAATATAAAAAGCCAAATGACGCTTGCGTATTCCCCGCCCAGCCAAACGTTGGCCAGCTTATCCCAAAACCTCTCCTTTAATCTTTCTACATTCTCGATAAGCTTGTAGAAGCACTACGCCCACCAGCACAGTTGAGGCTATGCTAAACGCAACCGACACAACTATTTGATCGACGAGGACGAGTCCTATCGATACGGCGTAGAGTAACAACGCCAGATAGATGTACAAAGTCATATTTTAAACACCACGTAGATATATAAAAGTAACGAAAGAGAAACGCCACAGAGACGAACAAGCAGCGGGGCTAGATGCGTAGGCGTCGTTGAGGTTAGTCTAGGCGCAACAAAGAGGAGACGAAGCGCAGAGGAGGTGTAGAGGTAGGCCACGGCGCCTAGCCACTCCCCACGCCAATACGCCGAGGCCTATGCCCAGAGCAGAGCCGCCGTGGCAATCTACAGTACACACGCTGTAACCTTCAAAACCTTACCACGCCATACAAGACACAGAGAACTATAGCCCCCCGCCTCTAAGACTCGGCCTCTCCCCGGCGGAGCCGAGCGCCATAGCCTCTGTCTCTTCCGCGGATTTCGGCTAGTTGATAAAGGCGGTATCCTCCCGGAGCGTTGTCTATATGTCTGAAGAGCATCGAGGTCCCACCAGCTTATGAGCTCTCCGGATGTAGCAGTATCCATAGGGGTTCAGCAACACATATAATCCCTACCTAAACTCGAGGAAGTCTTGTAACGGAAGATACCGCTAGAAGTGGAGGTAATACAGCTTCAACAGAGCCATCCTGCAACCCTCGCTGTCTAAGTCGCCGCAGTTTTCGTAAACAGCGTTGAAAAGCAATTGACCTATGGTGCCCAAATATGCCAGGGAACCCAGCAGGCCGTGTACCCTAACTGCCTTTGCCCTGCCCTCTACAGCCGCCAGCAACATAAAGGCGAGCCGTACGAGAGAAGATGTGGTTGCCCGGACCTCCACTAGAGTTCTCTCAACCGTCTCATCTCGCAATGGACGCGCCCCTGGCGTCTCGCTTTTTATTTCCAGTTTCGATTTCTCACCGGCTTCTTGATCACCTGCAACGGACACCACCGCGTCAACGCAGACTTCGGACTTGGGTAATCGCTTGCAGATCTCCAAGGCCTCGTCTTTCTGCAGGTAGCCAGCTAGCAACCATAGAGCTGGGCGATACTCCGATGAAAGCCATGGCCCAAACACGTCTACAACTTCTTCTAGTCTCGCCCCCTCCCCCACGCCGAGAACCTTAAGCATAAGCCGAGTAGCAACAGAGACCTCCGGGTCGTAGTTCAGCAGCCACCACCACTTTTTCAATAACTCCTCTGCCATCTCCTTGTCGCCAGAGGCCGCCAGATAGACTAGATACTCGCCGAGTGTGTGGGCCGCCGTTGCTAAATACCAGGCGGTCAGTTCAAGGTGTTTCTCTGCCTCCTTCCACAGCTCCTGGAAGCCTTTAGCTCTCTCGAGAAGTTCCTCCCAGCTGTTTGCGGCGAGGATGCGGGTTCTAAGAGCCCGACCGCGGGCGGTGAGGTAGTTGTCTAACCGCTTCTGCTTTCTGTGCATTTCCGCCGCTTTTTCGAACTCTTCCGCCACCTCTTCCAGCTTCTTCTCGTCTAGCTCGACTTTCTCGTCAAGGGAGTGATCCAGCTTATAGTCGGCCAGCACATACGTGAACCAACCCCTCAAATTCTCGATCACAAACCCGACGTCGCCTGTGGAACTGAGAATTATTACCCACGCGGCGAAATCCGCGTCGTTTTCCATAATTTTTCTTAGCTCGTCTAGATGGGCCGCCGCCTTGTCCAACACGCTCCTTACGGCTTCGGTCTCCTTTATGAGGTCGCCTAAGCCGCAGTACCTCTGCACATGCTGTGCCAAGTCGCCACTTTCTAAAGCCACAGCCAGCACATCCGCCCTAGCTACGGCGTCAAAGAGACGATGTGCTGAGAGGTTGCTCTCAAGCGTTGCCGTGGCGCTACGCCCTCTAACCTTGCTGTATAGCTCACACATATTAGCCACAGCCTCCTCCCAGCGATCCTTGATGTGTGCTGAGTGTTTTCTCAGCAGGTTAGAGTAGGTGGCAATAGCATTGACTAAAGGCCAATTGCGCTCCGTCACAAGGAGAAAGTTTTTGAGTTGTTGCAAGGCGACGTAGATGTACTCCGCGGTTTCTTGATCCAACAGAGTCAGCTCTGAGGCGGCGGCCAGCGCAACGACGTATCTATGGGGCGCTTTTTCGCCCAGAGGACGCAACGCCTTTAAAACCGGCAACACCGCTACCGGAACGGCCACCCGTTGGACTGCGGCAGACGCCGCGTAAAGCAACAGGTCAGCCATCTCTCCATCCACCTCAGCCTCTGCGGCCAACGCCGCCAGACCCAAGGCATAGGAGATCTCAGGTAGCCACCAGAAGTCTCTCTTTCCCCACCTCACCAATAGCTCCTCAACAGTTTTCCTCTCGGCTTTTATAATCTCTACGTCTGCGAAGGGGGTGAGGACGCAAAGCCTTTCTCTGATCTTCCGAATCTGCGAAAGATCTCTGGCGTAAGGCACCTCGATGTAATAAAGGAACCCGACTACGTTTGTTGAAAGCCACGGTATCTCGCCGTCTATCGTCAAGTAGTCGTCCACAGCGCAAGGCTTCAAGGCGTCACCCAAGGTCTCTGCGACATCCTCCGGCAACTGCTCCCTCTCAGGCAACTTGGGATATCCAGCTAGCGCGTGGCCAGCGATAAGGACCGCCCTACGCCAACAACTCCTGACCTCGCTGCTCTTGAAAACGGCGGCGAGCCTCTGGTTCACAAAAGCCCACAGAGCTGTCCTCAATATCCACTCCTCCTTGGGGATTCCGACCTCGGCGAGAATCTTGCCGCCTTCTTTAAGCACCTCGTCGCGGGCCCAGTCCAGCGCCTTGATTAAGTCGCGTAAGGCCTCTCTGTATGTCTCTCTAGTCTCTTCGCCGTTTAGGCCGGCTAGGTCTCTCAGCGCCTCCTCCACGAGGTCTTCATGCCACTTGGCGAGCCAATTGGCTATGGGCTCCAGCTCATCCTCCCTCAAGGACTCCTGGTCGGAGCCCTCCAGCTCCTCCGGCTTTAGGAAACGCCAGACTCCGTAGTTTACCGCCTTCGTGATGTACGTCACGCCAACCGGCACCGGGCCGAAGCGGGCGTGGAGGAGGAGCGGCACCGCGACCTTCCTAGCCAAGTCGCCACTGCCGCGAAGCAACACCTGCCAGATGTAGTGGGCGAGAAAGAGCTTCGGCTCTCTCTTCGCCACCTCCACAGCCCTCTCCACATTCTCCACCTTACACCCGCTGTCCCTCAGCCAGAGACCGGCGTATTTAGCCACCAGCGTATATCCGTCGTCTAACTGCGCTATCTTCTCTGCCAGCTCTTTGTAGCCGTCGCCGCAACCGGAGTACCGCCTTACGACCTCGTGGAGGAACTCTACGTCGTTTAAAACAGCCTTTACGACGTATTTCTCCACAGCTTGCTTCGTCTCAGGCGGCAGGTCCCGGTACAGCTCATCAGGCAACACCACAAACGCCTTGACGCCGCTCCCAGCCGCGGAGAGGGCCTCCTCCACCGCCCGCCTCACCCTTTCTTTTTCTTTCTCAGCCTCCTCCACCACGGCGTTGGGCTCATAATACGCCGTGACAGGCACCGGGTCGTAGAGAAGTAGAAACCTCCTCCCCGTGTACCTCTGCAGATTCTCCAGGGCAGAGGCGAAGCCCGTCTTTACCTCCCCGGCGGAGACCACGGCGTCGGCCGCGCCGCGCCAAAGAGCAAGCCAAGCTACGTAGGCCGCCAGCGTAGACTTGCCAACGCCGTGCGGCCCCACCAAAACCACCAACCCATCCCTCTCCAGCCTCTCCAAAACCTCCCCCGCCAGCCTCCCAAAGACACCCCCAGCCACCACATCCACAACCACATCGCCCTGCCTCCCGGCTGCGCGCGTCTTCACCCTAGGCGTCCCGTCCACCACCACGAAGTTGTGGTAGAGAAGCCCCGCCTCCACGTCGCCTACAAACGCCACCTTAACCCCGGCCAGAAGGCCGGAGACCTGCGTCCTAACCTCCCTTAGGGCGTCCTCCACCCTCTTAAACACGCCCTCCACCTCCCGCCTCACCACCTCCTCCAGCCTCTCTAGATCCTGCCCGGTAGCTCTGTCCTTGCCTAAGGCGGCTAGGTTTCTCACCAACGCCTTGAAGGTTTTGACGTCCATGCCCCACTCCAGCGCCACTTGATCTACAACCGCCTCCAGCCGGTCGTCGTCTATGTACGGCTCGGCCTCGAGAGCCCTCCTCACGAGCTTGGCGAAACCGGCGGCAACCTTATCCCGCGGCTCCCTCCCCCCAGCGAAGAGCTCCAGGAGACGGGCGGCGAGGTCCCCCAGCGCCTCCCTACCCGCCTCCACAGCCTTCTCAAGAAACGCGAGGAGGGGCCCGGCGGCGCTTGGCGCCGCCGCCTGGAGGACCGCCAAGACGGCGAAAGCCGGGGAGAGGAGCTCCGCCAGAAAGACAGATGCAATCTTAAAGCGGAGACCTCCCAGAGCCTCCTTCGCCACATCTCTAAACCCCACCACGCCTGGGCTTAGGGCGAGGAGGGCGTCTCTGCCTTTCTTTAGCTCCTCGGTCTCCCCCGGCCTTAGGAGCTTCGGCGAGATGCCCTTGCCGAGCCTCCTGTGCTCCACCTTGGCCGCCTCCAGGAGCTCTTCGTCGACGTCTTTGGCCGCCTTTTTGAAGTACTTGGGCAGATAGATCAGCTTCGCCCTCTTCCCCAGCCTCTCCGTCAGTTCCACCGCCTGGAGAGAGCTCTCCACAACCACGACGACGCGTCGATCAGCGACTCTCTCCAGCTCCTCGGCGCTGGGCAGATCCCCCACAGCCAAACCCCTGGCCCTCAGCTCCTCCGCAAGCCTCGGATAGGCGTAGGCCCCATCCACCACGCCCTCCCTCAAAAGCCTCTCCAACATGTACCCGCGGGAGGAGCCCGGCGGCGCCAGAAGAAAGACGCCGGGGCAGCCCACGAGCTTCTTCACGTGGGGGTAAGCCGCATCCACCACACGCCCATAAAGTTCAGACACAGACTAAATCAACAGCATAATAAATAGGTTGGTGACGACTTATTGAGACCCGCAGAATTCATAAAGCAAATTGGGCTGTTTCTAGGCTCAGAGTAACCAGTTGCAAGATGAAGATTTATAGCTATTGTTGAATTAATTTATGTCGCAGAGAAAAATAAGGAGAAGGAGTTATGTTCCACACCAGCTTCAGTTAATAAAAATAACAGATAATCCCATGTTAATTTATAAAATATACGGTATGGTATTACTATGTATTTTTTCAAAAAACAACAACAAAACCAAAAACGATTTCACAAAAAATGAAGTAATAGAGTGTGTAACTAACACCTTAAATTCGATACGAGCTTATGAAAGCCTCAAAATAAGGATTAGAGATCTCTACGCGGCCTTCGTATATAACGATCTTCGAAGACTTGGAGTGATTTCAGTGGGACACAGCGAAAATTGGCACGATGACGAGAAAGGAAGACTTACAGATATTGGTAAATTTTTAATAGAATGTGTAGATAAAATTTCTGAACCTGACAAACTAGGAGCTTTAATCTTTTACTTATGTAATATTTATGGAAACAAAGTTCCGCGCGAGGAAGCGTTAGTTTGTTACAATATTTGGGCGAAAGCAAGCTCTTACAATATTCAAATCTTATATAAAAAGGCTGCAGAGTATGTAGAAAAACAATATATAAAAATGTGTCATAAACTCTCACACATACTACATAACATATCTACGTTCGATTTTAGTGTAATTGCAACGCTTCTTAGTGGTAAGAATGTGTTGCTGATCGGCATGCCTGGAATCGGCAAAACTAGGTATCTCATTACATTGTTACGTCGTCTTGGTGTCTCTTATGAGATACATACAGCCAACGCCGAGTGGACGAGCTATGATGTAATTGGAGGGCCTACGTTAAAGGGCTTCTGGCGGCCGGGCTTCCTAACTCTTGCAACACAGAATTGCCGTAGCTCGCTTAAGGAGAATGGTAAGCCTCATTGGGTTATTATAGACGAGATAAATCGTGCAGACTTAGACAGAGCCCTGGGTGAATTCTTTACATTACTTGATGTAGAATATAGAGACAATCCAATAAAAATTATGATTGATGAAAAACAAAGTAATGATATATATGTACCATATGCATTCAGAGTATTGGGCACATTAAATAGCTATGATAGAGCACTTCTTTACAAGCTGGGCTATGCGCTTCGCAGACGTTTTGCAGTGATAGATTATGAACGCTTTAGTCAAACATCTTATAACGATGTTGAAAATAAATTTAAAGAAAAACTGAATGAATTAAGTAAACAAAACTGTGATAACTTAGTTAAATTAGTTGATGAAAGTGCAGTAATAAGTACATTGCGATTAGCTAGAGATGAAGAGAATGATTATGTTGTTCTTTTCCGTGACATTTATCAAAAAATTTATACAATATCAAATATTTCATTGATTTATAGGATAGATGACACAACAATAGACTTAAAGCATCTTCTATACTGTTTACTTGAGAAACTCCAAGGCTCTCTTGAAAAGATAAAAGACTGCGAAATCTGCCCGTTAAGAATCGCACCAGGGATTATTGCAGACGCCTTACGCTATCTCATAGTCTTGATATATCTTATGTAACTACCTCACTGATATAGATCCCGATGTCTCTAGCCAGATATGTTCAAGACCGGCTAGCTGGGCTTTCTTTTACGACTTTGCCATTGCCACCTTTATCCTTCCGCAGATAGATGCCCTAGCAGAATATCTGCGAATTGAAGAGATACGACAGGGATGGAGAGAAGCACTTAAGCAAACCAGCGAGATGTTTAGTCAACACGGTCTAAAAATTTCTGCTGAATACCTCGAGAGGATAAGCAAAGGTTTCAATGTTCCGTGAGGAGCTCTATTGTAGCAACATTGAACAGCTAATTTGCGACAAAAATAGGATAGTCCTATGTGAAGACCATGGATACGACGTAGAAACAATTAAAAAAGAATGCGGCATAGACATAACTGAATGTTTGAAAAAATTAATAGATGGTTTGAAATTCATAATACGGTTATCGACAAAAACTAAATATGGCTTAGAACCAGATAAAGTTGGCATCAGAACTCCAGAATACAAGGACAACACAGTAACATTTTATGGTCTCTATGGGGATCTAAAGTGTGGCAATGTAACAATTAGTATTA
>Ga0272449_1005197_pt1 | contig 10260 bp, 3 predicted proteins | sample YNPCB0241_FD_198679 | JGI IMG/M metagenome (GOLD analysis project Ga0272449, IMG submission 198679) | Hot spring sediment microbial communities from Yellowstone National Park, WY, United States - YNP-CB-024-1 | ecosystem: Environmental > Aquatic > Thermal springs > Hot (42-90C) > Sediment...
TTCTCCGAAGCGGGCAGGCTCCTGCGGGTGGACTGGCTCGTGCGGGACCTACGGGAGGCCGTTGATGTCTCCCCTGCCTGACTCCATCCGGCACATCGGTGACGAGATCCTGGCCTACTACTCCAGCCGGGGACTCGGGGAAGCGCCTCCCTACATCGTATACGTCTACCGGCCTAAGGACGAGTTCAAGGTTCGACAGGAGCTCTTCGATCTGCGGTCCTGGCTTGAGGCCAAGGGAATCACCTGTTTTGCAGTTTCCCTCGCCGACCTGTTCTGGCAAGCACTTGACGAATCGGGCTTCGCCGATCAGATCATCCAGGCGGAGCAATCAAACCCCGGAGACCTCCACACTCTCGCGTTAGTCCACACGTCGATCACGCAGATCCTCACCGGGCCGCCATCCCTCTCTGACCGGGTGCTTACGGCACTCGCCGACGCATCGCACCGCTCCGTTGCCTTCCTGTACCGAGCCGGGGCGCTATTCCCCTCATACCGGACCTCGGCCATCTTGGAAGACCTCCGGGAACGGCTCCACATCCCCGTCGTCCTTCTGTACCCCGGGCACCTGGAGGGAGCTTACCGGCTCCGATTTATGGGGCGGTGCGAGCCGGCCCACAGTTACCGGGCAAAGATCATCCCGCGGGAGGCCGCATGAAGGTCAGGGATATTTTCCGACATCCGATCGACCGACGGATTGAGGAGGTCATCAAGGTCGATCTCACAGACGAGGAAATCGTGGCCGGCGAGATTGGCGAGTACGTCGTGACCGACCATATCCGCCGGGAATTCGAGAAAGTCCTCGATGCCTACCAGGATTCCATCGCCCGCCCCACTGAAGCCGTAACCGTTTGGATCAGCGGTTTCTTCGGATCTGGCAAGTCGTCGTTCGCCAAGGTCCTCGGCTACCTGCTCGAAAATCCCCAGGTCATGGGAAAGCCGGCGGCCGAACGATTCTTCGAGCGGGTCGACGATACCAAACTGCGTGCCCTGCTGGCAACCTGCCATACGCAGGCGCCCGCCCTATCCGTGTTGGTGGACCTCTCCACCGGCCGCAACGTGCTCCGGGAGGGGGAACCGGTCGTCCTTCCCCTCTATCGGGCGCTGTTGCACCGGCTCGGGTATGCCCGAGATTTTCTGCTCGCAGAGCTCGAGTTCGCCCTGGAGGCGGACGGCGACCTGGAGGCCTTCGAAGCCGCCTTTGAGACGATCCCGGGCGGAAAAGGCTCCTGGCGGCAACGCCGGGATATCGCACTGGCCCGCAACGAGGCATCCCACGCGATGCATCTCCTTCGGCCGGAGACCTACCCGAGCCCAGACAGCTGGGTCAAAGGCGCCACGGAACCTGCTATCGACGAAAACTGGTTCGTGCAGCGGGCCCTGGAGCTCTTAGACCGCCGAGGAAGGGGAGCCAAGCGGCTCGTGTTCATCGTGGATGAGGTGGGTCAGTACGTGGCGCGGGACGAAAAGCGCCTGTTCGACCTCATGGGGTTGGCCCACGCGGTACAGAAGCAGAAGGGGCGCATCTGGCTTGTGGTTACCTCTCAGGAGAAGCTCGACGTGATCGTGGACGCACTCGAAGGAAGGCGCGTTGAGCTCGCCCGGCTTCGGGACCGGTTCCCCATCACGGTGGACCTCGCGCCCTCGGACATCGAAGAGGTCGTCGCCCGTCGCGTCCTCGAAAAGAGTGCAGAAGGTGCGGACGCGATACGTCGGCTGTTCCACGCGCACCGCAACCAGCTCTCCGAGAACGTTCGGCTCGACTCCGCCACCCGACAGCGGGATCTCACGGAGAGCGACTTCGTTCGCCTGTACCCGTTGCTGCCTTATCAGGTGCAGCTCTTCATCGACACGGTCTCGCTCCATCGGGCTCGGGGGGGAGTGACCGCGATGATGGGGGGAAGCAACCGTACGCTCATCAAGTTAGCCCAGCAGCTCGTCGTGCACCGGGAGACCCGTCTGGGCGATCAGGAGGTAGGTGCACTGGCGACCGCGGCAATGGCGTACGGGGTCCTGGAATCCATCATTCCGACGGCATGGCAGGCGGAGATCCACAGGGTCGCGGAACGTCATGGTCGCGAGGCTATCCCTACACAGGTGGCTAAAGCGGTGGCCCTTGTCGGCGGTGTACAGGCTCTGAAGATGGAAGCCCAAAACATTGCAGTCCTGCTTCACCCCGGAGTCGCAGCCGAGAGCCTGCGGGACGAGGTAGCCAAGGCTTTGCAGCAGCTTACGCAAGAAGAAGTGCTGCGGCATACCGATCAGGGGTACAAGCTGCAGTCTCCTGAGGAGAAGGACTGGGAACGGGAGCGACGGGGGATCGACCTGAAGCCGGCAGGCTGGGTTCGGCTCTGCGGTGAGACCGCCCACCAGCTCCTGGAGGGCCTAATTGTCGATGCTCGCCGGAGTTTCGCAGTAGAGGTTTGGGTCGACGGGGACCGCGTGCTTCAAGGAGATTTGAGGGTCCGCATCGAGCAGTGCCCAACCGATTCGATTGATGAGATCCGCAGCCGGTCGCGGGAGGACGCCAACACGGACACGCTGTTCTGGGTGTTCCGCCCCGAAGACGACACCCTTGAGACGGCGCGGGAACTCCATCGGAGCCGTGAGATGTTGAAACGCCATGAAGACCGTGGCAGTGACGCGACGATCGCAGGCCTGGTGGGTGAGGAGCGGCGGCGCCTAGAGCGGCTCGAAAAGCAGCTCCGGGAGCTTGTGAGCCGTGACCTCCTCGGCGGCACCTTCTTCTTCCGGGGCGTGGAGGAACAACCGCGCGGTACGAACGTCCGCGATGCCCTCAAGACCTCCCTTGCGGAGAAGATAGAGAAGATCTTTCCGCGCCTGACGGAGTTCGCGGCACCCGCCAGGAGAGCCGATGCCCTGACGGTGCTGCGGTCGGACACCCTGGAGGGGCTGCCGGATTACCTCGGACCGGATGGAGTAGGCATCATCCAGATGACTCCCGACGGGCCGACCATTGCCTTCGACACGGACCCGCTGGCGACAGTGTTGGGGGAAATCCAGGAGCGCACGAGTTACGGCAACGAGGCCACGGGGAAGTACCTGGAAGAGCGGTTCGGAGCTCCACCCTACGGAGCACCGGTGGAGGCCGTACAGGTTTTCGTCGCCGCCCTGATCCGGGCCGGGCGGGTGGAGGTCATCTCTCAAGGTGCCCGCATCGCCAACCCGCGGGATCCCCGACTGGATCGGGTCTTCGGCACGGTGCCGGGGTTTCGGACGGCGTCCTTCGTTCCCCAGCGAGAAGTCGATCCCGACATGCGGGCCCGGGTGGCCAAACGGCTGCAGGCCCTGAGCGGCGAAAGGGCCCCGCTGGCGGCCGACCAGCTGGCACGGCAGGTCCGGGAGTTCTTCCGGCAAGACCGGGAGCAGTTTGCACGGGTCATCGCGACCCTCCAGGCCCTAGGCATTCCTGCACCGGAAGCCGTAATCCGAGTAAAGAGTATGGTCGACGGGTTCTCGGGGAGTTCAGACGAGGAAGTCATAAAGCTGTGCGATGAGGCCTGGACGGATCTCGTGTCCGGCAGGGCCCTCATGCACCGCCTTGACCAACTATTGGACGAGGACGGAGTCGAGTTGCTCCGGCGGGCGCGTGAGACTCTACAGCGAGGGGCCGAAGGGCTGGGTCCCCAAGCCGAAAGGGAGCTGACAACCCTCCGGGATCTGATGGCATCAGCGGAATCCCTACCCGAGCACGTTGGGGAGATCCGTTCTCTCATGCAAGAGCTGGAGCTAGGCTGGCAGAATGCCTGGCAGGAGGTGGCAGACCGGCTCCGTCGGGAAGTCCGAAGGGCCGATGAGTCTTTACAGGCGCGCTTCGGGGGCAGGGTACCTGTGGCCGTGCTGGAGGAGGTCCTGCGGCCTCTCCGGGAACTCGCACCTCCGGATGGAGCTTTGCCCGGGGATGGGCCCCCGCCGGAGGCTCTTCGGGCGCGGGAGCTCGGGCTCGAATCCGCGATCCGGAGGGCCGAAGAGCAGCTGGAAAAGGCGGCTTCGGAGAGGGAGGTCGTAAAGATATCCATCCGACAGCTGTGGGAGGGAGCCGTCCGATCTGAGGAGGAACTGGAAATCCTCCTTGAGCGGATTCGGCAAGCTGCAGAGAGGGCACTGTCCGAGGGCAAGTACTTCTACCTGACATGAGGCTCACGAAAGACGATCGGCATCATCTGGAAAGCGCCGTCGCAAGGGCACGCCGGCTACTGGAGAGCGACTTCACGGAGGTCCTCGAGGGCCGCTTCGGCATCCACCTCTCGGGCCGGGTGGAGGATGACACGGCCCTCAAGCTGTCCGCCTCGGACCGCACGGCCCGCCGGGAGCTCCTTGGCGTCCTCGCACACTTCCAGAGTCTCGGGGTAAGGCCCGAAGAAGCGGCAAGGCGGCTTCTTCGCGAGGCGGTCTTCACCACCTTGAACCGGCTTTGGGCGATCCGGGTGAGCGAGGCCATAGGGCTCCTCGCCGAGTCCCTTGCACGGGGCAAGGACTCGCGGGGGTTCCGGGAAGTCCTGGAGGTCTTTCCGCTTCTGACAAAGGATGCGCACGGGGGTTACTGGACCTACCTCAGGCTGTGTGCCGACGAGCTCGCCCGCGATGCGCCGGTTCTGTTCGATCCCCGTAATCCTCTCCTGGTCATCGAGCCGAGCCCTGCGACCCTTGATGATCTCCTCGACATACTGACCGATGAGGCTCTCGCAGGTGTTTGGGGCCATGCGGAGACGCTGGGCTGGACCTATCAGTACTTCGTTTCGCGGGAGGAACGTCGGGCGGCCCGGGAGGAACAGGCACCCCGCAACTCCCAGGAACTCGCCGTGCGCAACCAGTGGTTTACCCCCCGCTACGTGGTGGACTTCTTGGTCCATAACACCCTGGGCCGGACACTGATGGAGGCCGGCTACGACCTGCTGGAGCAGCTCCCGATGCTCGTGGGCCATCCCGCCCCCGGCTCAAGGCGGCTTGAGCTGGAGGATGTACGCGTGCTGGATCCAGCGGTAGGTTCGGGGCACTTCCTCCTCGGCTGCTACGACGTCCTCGAAAGGGCATGGGAGCAGGTAGGCGTCCCGCCGGAGAAGTCCGCATCGCGGATCCTGCCGTGTCTGTGGGGAGTAGACATCGATCCGCGGTGCGCCCAGGTAGCCGCCGCAGCCCTCATCCTGCGGGCGCGGCGAAGGTGCCGGCAGGAGGACCTCCCCAGGCCCAGCATCGTTACGGCAAGGCCTCTGCCAGGCGACGAACGCGCGTGGGAGGGGGTCCTGGGGGAGGCGGACGGGGGTCTACGGGAAGTGCTGTCACGGATTCGGGATACTCTGCGGGAGGCTCCGGTCCTCGGGTCCCTCCTGAAGGTCGAAGAGGTCCTGCGATCGGCCATCTATCGGGTGGCCGGCGTTCCCACAGGAGGCCTATTCACCGACGAGCAGGTGCTGGCGCAGTACAGGGACATGGAGCAGCGGGTGCTGGAGGCGCTGGCGCGGATCGCCCGCGAGTCGCAGGCCAGCGCTGCGGAGCGTCTCTTCGCCGCGGAGGCGACGGATGCTCTCCGATTCGTGGAGGCCATGCAGCAGCGGTATGACGTGGTCCTCATGAATCCCCCCTTCGGCGAGCCGATTCCGGAGACGAAGGACTACCTCAAAGCCGCCTACCCCTGGATTCCCTGGAAGGACTACAACCTCCTTGCCGCCTTCGTGGGCCGCGGGATCGAGCTGTTGCGCGAGGGCGGCTACCTCGGAGCCATCACCTCCCGGGCGGGGCTCTTCCTCACAACCTTCGAGGAGTGGCGTAAGGAAGTACTCCTACACCATCGCCTAATGATCCTGGCCGACCTCGGCTACGATGTAATGGAGGGGGCGATGGTGGAGGCCGCCGCCTACGTGGTCGGCAAGGAGGGCGGCCGCCGGGGCGAGCCGGCCACATTCCTCCGCCTCGTCAAGGACACCGACCGACCCGCCGCCCTGGCCGAGGCCTGCCGCGACGCGCGGGATGTCCGCCCCTCGAGCCGCATCTTCCGGGTCGCCCCCGAAGAGCTGGAGGAGATCCCCGGTGCGCCCCTGGCCTACTGGGTCGCCCCCACCATCCGGCGGCTCTTCTCCAAGCTCCCGCCCCTGGAGGGGAACGGGGCCGAAGTGCGCGTGGGCCTCCAGACCTCCGACGACTTCCGCTTCGTCCGAGCCTTCTGGGAGGTGGACCCAGGCCGGATCGCCCGGAGCCGCGAGGAGACCTTCCGAGGGAAGCGGTGGGTGCCCTTCGCCAAGGGCGGGGAGTACTCGCCGTATTATGCCGACATCCACCTGGTGGTGGACTGGGAGGACGACGGACGGCGGATTCGGGAGTTCGAGCAGGCCGTCGTCCGGAACGCCCAGTACTACTTCCGCCCGGGACTGACGTGGCCGGAACGGACCACTAGCGGCTTCAGCCCCCAGGTGCTTCCGGCGGGTTCGGTCTTCAGCGTTACCGGTCCTGCCGCTATCCCTATGACCGACGATCCTCGCCTCTCACTTCTGGGCTCCATGAACGACCGGGCAGCCCGGACGATCGTCGACTCCCTCGTTCCAGCGGGTGAGGAAACCGTCTCTGGAACCGCGGCACGGCACTACGGAGTGGGTCTCGTTCAGAAGCTGCCCTGGCCTGGCCCGAAGCTTCGCGGACGGGCCAAGGACGAGCTATCCAGGCACACGTCCGAGCTCATCGCAATCCGCGCCTCCTTCGACGAAGCCGACGAGAGCGCTAGGCGCTTCGTCTGCCCGGCCGTCCTCCGCCACGGCGGGCCGACCCTCGAAGCCCGCGTCCGCGCCGCCCTGGACGCCTACGAGGACGCCATTGTGCGGGGCATCGAGCTCGCCCACGAATCTGAGCGGATCCTTCACGAGGCGCTCGAGCTGGACGAGGCGGCCGAGCGCTACCTGGACGAGGAGTACGGCCCCCATCCCGCCTCATACCCGGCGGCCCCACTCAGCTCCGAGGAAGGGCGGGAGTTCGCTCGCCTCTACCAGATGCCCATGGACAAGGTCATTGACGAGGTCGTGGAGGCCCGCGGCGGGGCGCGCACCATCGCCACCAAGTCCTACTTCCTCGACCGCCGCCTGGAGGTCCTCGCCCACGTTTTCGGCCGCCACCCGCGAACCCTCGTCGAGACCCGCCGCCGTCTCGGCCTCCTCCCGCCCGAGGAGCCACGGCGCTCGGCCGAGGACCTCCTCTCCTACCTCGCCGGCTGCGCCCTCGGGCGTTGGGACGTGCGCATCGGACGCGATCCGTCCCTCGCGCCTCCGCCGCCCGACCCCTTCGAGCCCGTCCCCATCTCCTCCCCGGGGATGCTCGTTGGCCCCGACGGCCTCCCCGCCCGGGAGGCGCCGGAGGGCTACCCCCTCGAGCTTCCCCCCGATCGCATCCTCCTTGACGAGGAGGGCCACCGGTGGGACATCGTCCGTCGGGTCCGGGCCGCGGCCGAGGTGCTCTTCGACGACGCCGACGCGATCCTGGACGAATGTGCGAAGATATTGGGACGTGGGCTCCGGGACTACTTCCGCCGCGACTTCTTCAAGGCCCACCTGGGCCGCTATTCCAAATCAAGGCGGAAGGCGCCGATCTACTGGTATCTCTGCGTTCCCTCCAAGCGGTGGGGGATCTGGGTGTATGCCCCTACCCTCTCCCGCGAAACCCTCTTCGCCGTCGTGCGGGAGGCCCGCCGGAAGGAGGAGGCCGTCCGCTCCGCCGTTGAGCTCCTCGGTCGGCAGACGCAGAAGGCCTCCGGGAGGGAGGCCCAGCGCCTCGCCAGAACCCTGGAAGATCACGAGGAACTCCTCGGTGAGCTCGCTGAGTTCCGCTCAGAGGCAGAGCGTGTGGCGGGTCTAGGCTGGGAGCCAGACCTTGACGACGGGATCGTACTGTGCGCCGCTCCCCTTTCCAAGCTCTTTCCCGCCTGGCGGGAGCGAGGTCGGGCCGACACCAAGAACCCTGGTGACCCTGAGCAGGCCAGGCGGATGCTGAAGGAGAAAAAGTTCACGTGGGCGACCGTGTCGAGGTGGGCGGAGAAGCTGTAATGTCCCGACTCCGTGAGTACCTGCAGAACCTGCTGACCAGAAAAGTAGAGACCTACGGCCTCGTCGTGTGGGACGACCCGCATCGCGAGTATGAGGCAGTTGCGAGAGAGCTGTGCCCGCCCGACACACGGTTCGAGCGGTGGGACGGAAGCTGGTACCGACTGCGCCGCACGATCGAGCCGCTGATCTCAGGCTTGAAACCTCCCCGTCTGGTCGTCTACCTCCCCGTGGAGGGCCCACCGCGTGAGGAGGACCCTCTCGCCGAAGTGCGCGAGACAGGTACGGTCTTTAAACTGCGGCTGGCTACCCTCATTAAGGAGGCCCTCGGTAAAGTCCTCACGGCCGCCCGTATTGAGGAGCTGACGGCCGCAAAGACCTTTCCGGAAGCCGAGGCGGCCCTGTCCGCCGGCGAGGGCACCGGGACCAGATTGCCCGTGGTCCTGGGAACGGCGGACCCCATCCAGTTGTGCCTTCGGATCCTCGCGGACTCCACGGACGGGCTGATCTCGGCAGAAAGCCTGTGGGAGGAGGCCCGTCGGGTGTTAGCCCATGCCTTCGGAGGGAGCCCCTCCGGAGAAGGGGATCTCCTGCGGTACCGGGTCTTCCGGCACCTGGTCTTCCTGGAGCTGGAACACGCACTCGGGAGTTTACCCCCACAGCTCGCCCAGCTCCGGGGTAAGGCCTCCCGGGAGCAACGGGCTCGAGCTGGTGAGTTGCTGCGGGTATGGCGCCGCGACATTGACCGCCTTCCCTCATACCGACAGCTGGCGCTTCAGCTGGAGCAGGACTTCGATCTCCTGCAGCACCTGGACTGGGGCGATGGGCTTGTCGAGCTGGACACGATTCCCGCCATAGAGCAGCTCGCGCTCAAGGAGGTCCTGCGCTTGCTCGAGTTAGGGGACGCAGCGCGCGCTGCAGAGCTGGCAAGGAAGCGCCTGCGGAGCATCTGGGTGCGGGGGTCCGTTGAGGAGGCGGCGACGTGGGGTCCCAGGTGGAGGGTGGTCACAGCGGTCGCCGAGCTTCTGTGCGCTCTGGCCGAGACGGCCGTTCCCCGAACCGGTGATGTGGACGGCTTCCTCCGCTGGTATGCGCAGAGCGGGTGGCGGGTAGATCAGCTGCATCGCCACATGGAAATGGCCCTCGCCGAGCTAGCCGTGCTCGGAGATCTCGATAGGGCTGTGACCCGGGCCCGCGGGGACTACGAGCACTGGCTTGAGGAGCTCCTGGAGCGCTTCACTACGGCGATTGAAAGAGAGGGACTCGACACGCGGCTGACCCGACAGTGGTCCGTCCACAAAGAATGGCTTGCCAAAGCAGATGCCCTAACTGCATACATCCTGGTGGACGCCCTTCGCTATGAGCTGGGACAAGAGCTGGCCCACGGACTCCAAAAGATGAACTTCTACGTCGAACTCGTCCCCGTTGTTGCCTCAGTACCAACCATCACGTCGGTTGGAATGGCCAGCCTCCTTCCGGGGGCGGAGTTCGGTATCCGACTGGACCTATCGGGAAGCAAGCTGGCCGTGGAGGTAAACGGAGTACCGGTCCGCAACGTTGCCGATCGCGTAGCGATCCTGCGACGATTCCACGGAGAGCTTGTTGAACTCTCCCTCTCTGAGATCCTGGAATTCGGAGAGAGGGAACTTCGGAAGCGCATCGGCTCATCGCCGGTGGTCCTGGTGCGGTCCCAGGAGATCGACGATGCCTTTGAGTCGGACCATGTCGCAGCGCAGAGGTACGTGACGGAGACTCGAACCCTTATCGAGAGGGCCATTGCACGCCTCGTCGCTGCCGGTATAGGACGATTCGTCCTGGCCTCTGACCACGGATTCCTGCTGTCCAGGCGGCTGGACCAGAGCCGCGTGGTCGACCCCCCTGGCGGAGAGGGCTACCTTCACCGCCGCTTCTGGCTGGGAAGCGGTGGAACGGCGCCTCCCAGCACCTTACGCCTCCCCCTGTCCGAGGTTGGGATAGGTGGAGAGCTGGATCTGATCGTCCCGAGGGGGCTGGCGATCTTCGGAGCTGCCGGGGCGCGGCGGTTCCTCCACGGGGGCCTCTCCCCGCAAGAGCTACTCGTCCCCGTCATCGAGGTTCGCGCCCGCGTCGCACAGCCTCCTGCCGTGCCCGGTGTCCATGTGCGGATCGCCGGGGACCGGATCACAACCGGCGTATTCTCGACCTCCCTTTCCCTTCAACCCGACCTCTTTACCTCCGAGCT
>Ga0272449_1005199_pt1 | contig 10255 bp, 10 predicted proteins | sample YNPCB0241_FD_198679 | JGI IMG/M metagenome (GOLD analysis project Ga0272449, IMG submission 198679) | Hot spring sediment microbial communities from Yellowstone National Park, WY, United States - YNP-CB-024-1 | ecosystem: Environmental > Aquatic > Thermal springs > Hot (42-90C) > Sediment...
CCTGGGGGACTCCCGGGGGACGCGGAAAGCGTTATATCCCCGGCCCCCCGAGGGCATACCCCCGACCGAGCCGACCCGAGATGGCGATAGGCGAAGTCCCCGGGGAGCCCTGGAGGAGGCGCCTCATGCTCCTGTGCCCATTGGCCTTCCTCGGCGCCCTTTGCTATACGACCGCCAGGCCCACCGCCTCCCTTTATGCCCGCCAGCTCGGCCTATCGTACGCCCAGGTGGGCTCATTGGGGTTCGCGATGGGCCTCATGCAAACCCTCACGGCGATGCCCCTTGGGAGGCTATCGGATAGGATCGGGAAGGGCCCCGCGATCCTCATCGCCCTCTCCGCCATGTCGGCCTCCTGCGCCCTCTTCCCGCTCGCGGGGGACTACAGGGCCCTCCTCGCGATCTCGATCCTCCTGGGCCTCTCGGGCGGGGGGTGGTGGCCCTCGATAGCGAGCGCCTTTGGGGAGGCGGCGCCGCCGCGCAGGAGGGGGTTCGCCATGGGCCTCTACAGCGCCTCCTTCGGATCGGCCTACGCGATAGGCCCATTCCTCGGGGGCCTCGCGATAAACCTGAGCGGATACCCGGCGGCCTTCGCCCTCTGCTTCGCCTCCGGGGCCTCCGGCGCGGCCATCGCCGCCTCGCTGGGGGGCGAGGGGGGGCGCGGCGGGCGGGCGGCCCCGGGGAGCCCCGGGGGCCTGGGCGACCCCCGATCCCTGGCCGCCTCCTGCGCCGGCGCCTACGCCAACGGCGCCCTGATGGGGTTCCTATTCACCATATTCCCGGTCTACCTCAAGGCCCTTGGGTTCTCGGAGGATCGGATCGGCGCCATCGTGATGGCCTTCGGGATCGCGAGGACCGCCACGTTCCTCAAGGCCGGCGGCTTTGGCGATAGGCATGGGCATTCGGCGGTCGCCGCCTCGGGCCTGGCGCTCGCGGCGATCGCTTCGGCCGCCATGGGGGCCTCTGGCGGCGGGATCTGCATCTGGCCATCCTCGATCCTCCTCGGGCTCGCGCTCGGGATGGTCTTCCCATCCCTCACTGCCATGGCCGCCGGGGGCGGGGGCAGCGGCGGGCTCAGGATGGGGGCCTTCGAAACGGCCGTGGGGATCGGCCTCTTCTCCGGGCCCCTCATCGGCGGGCATTTGGCCGATGCCCTGGCCCCCGAGGCATCCCTATACTTCTGCGCGCTCGTCAGCCTCGCCTCCCTGGCGGCCGTCTCGGCCCTCTCGAGGCGGGGGCGCGATCCCGGGGCGGCGGAAGCGCGTGGAAAAGGGTTATAAAGCCCCGGGGCCCCCCTTGATCGGCGGAGTGATGCCGCGATGCCAATATACCCGGATTGGTGGTATTCCAAGTACAACATATTCGAGATGACCGCCTACGACATAGCCGAATGGCTCAAGAAGACGGACATATGCCTCATACCGGTTGGGAGCTGCGAGCAGCATGGGCCGGCGGCCCTGCTTTCCACGGACAGCCTCGGCGCTTGGATAGTGACTAAATGGGCCGCCGAGAAGGCCCAGGTCCTCCACACGCCCTTGGTCTGGTTCGGCTATTCGCCGCACCACATGAGGCCCCCGGGCTCAGGGGCGGGCACGATAACGGTCAGGGCCAGCACATTCGAGTCCTTGCTGTACGACATCGGCAGGAGCCTCATCCACCACGGCTTCAATAAGCTCATCTACGTCACGGGGCACACATCGAACATAAAGATCATCGACCCGGTCCTGAGGATAATCAAGTACAAGACCGGCGCCTTCACGGCGCTCTTCAGGGCCGACGCCGAGTTCGCTCCCTTGATGCCCGAGATCAGGGCCATACTCCAGAATCCGCCGGATGAATGGCCGGGATGGCACGCTGGAGAGGATGAGTTCTCGCTTTGCCTGTTGTACCATCCGGAGGCGTGTTCTTGGGAAAGGGCCGTTTGGGATAAGAGCCACGTCCACGCGCCCAAGTACCTGCCGCAGGATAAGTTCGGGAAGAACGCCGGGAACCCCTACGTGATCTTCAAGGGCCAGGATCAGATGATATACCTGCCGATGGAGCACCACGAATACTGCGACACGGGCATAGTCGGGAACCCCGCCAACGCGAGCGCGGAGAAGGCGGAGAAGATATATAGGATTTGGGCCGATAAGTTCGCGGATTTCATAGAGGAGGTCAAGAAGCTGAAGGTCGAGGTCAAGAACAGGGAGTTCGACGATAGGATCTGAGCAGGAGCCTCCAATTGCCATATAATCCCGCTTGGCTCCGGGGCCGCGGCGGCCCCGGAATTTCTTCCCCCATCCGGAGCGATCTATTTCAGCATCCGCGCTGAGGTCTTGAAAAAACAAAAAATGGCGATCTGGGAATCCAGGTGGGCGGGGCCCGAGGCCCCGGCCCGCTCATCCCAAAACCGATAGCTTGCCGTACCGGCCCACGTTGAGTTGCATCTCGCCCCTGAAGGACGTCACGTAGCCGTTCTCAACCTTGATGGAATCCCCGGGCTTGACCTGATCTATCTGCTCGTTCCAAAGGGACATCCTCACCGTTCCGCTCTCATCGGAGAGGATCGCGTCGGCGACCCTGCTCATGCCGCCCGATCTGGTCATGACCTGCCTCGGGGCCGAGATCTCCTCGATCCTACCGACGAGGTTGACGCCCTTCATGCCGGGCTTGAGCTCGGCCACTTTCAATCGGCCTTCACCCTACCACGGACGCCGTCGCGAAGTTCCTCCCCAGGCTGGTTATCCTCACCCTGACCCTATCGCCCTCATGCGTCCCGGGGACGAATATCACGAAGTTCTCAACCTTCGCTATGCCGTCCCCCTTCCTGCCCACGGCTTCTATCGTGACGTCGTACTCCTCGCCCTCCTTAACCGGGCTGGGGCCAGCGGGCCTCCTCGGGCCGCTGGAGAACCTTCGCTTAGGCCCTCCAAAACTACTCAAATCCTTTTCATCTCCTCCTTTCTTCATTCAGCCCAGAACTTAGGCTCGAGTGGGTCCGGCGGGGCTCGGATCGGATCGACCGAGGCGAACCCCGACCCCCCGCTTCGCCATTCGGTTCCGGACCTCTTTCGAAACCCTCGACCGGGTATTAAACCATTTCGGCCGATTTGGGAGGTTGACCGCCGGGCCCCTCCTCGGCCATCAATAGAGGAGGAGGCCCGCGGCGCCGGCGGCCAGGATGAGGGGTATCGGGTGGATCCCGCGCCTATACCCCAAGGCCAAGGCTGCCAGGAATATCGCCATGGCCCTATAATCGGAGCAGAGGCCGATCGCCTCCGCCATCAGGATCGCGGCGGAGGCCATCAGCCCTATTACGACCAGCCTAAACCCGGAGAGGAAGCGCTCGACGTGGGCGTCTGCCCTGAACCGATAAAATAGCTTGGAGATGGCCAACATTAGGGCGGCGGTCGGCCCAACGTTCGAGGCCGTGGCCACGATTGCCCCGAGGACGCCAGCCACCTTATACCCGGTATAGGTCGAGAGGTTGACGCCAACGGGCCCAGGGGTCATCTCCGCTATGGCGACGACGTTGCAAAATTCCTTTCCGAGTATCCCGAACCTCGCGGCCTCCCTTTGCAAGAGCGGTATCATCGCATAGCCTCCCCCTAGGCTGAGGAGGCCTATTAGGAGGAAGGCCAGGGCGATATCGAGGAGTATCAAATGCGCTCCGGCCTCCCGGCCCTCGCGATTGCCCAAAGCGCGCTGGCCCCCATCCCGATCGCGGCCACGTAGACCGGATGGACCCCCGATACCAAAACGATCAAGGCTACCGCGATCGATATGGCGGCCCCCTTCCCCCCCATCCCGGCGGCCCTCGATAGCCTGAGGACCGAGGCGGCTATGAGGGCCACGACGGCCGGCCTTATGCCTTGGAAGGCCCTTTCAACGATCGGGACGTCCTTGGCGGCCATGAGGAACGACGCGGCCAATAGAATGGATAGGAATGGGGGGATTATCGCCCCGAGGGTGGCGGAGAGCGCCCCCCATGCGCCCGCGACTTTATAGCCCACGCAGGTGCTGATGTTTATCGCGAGCGCGCCGGGCATGGATTGGGTGATGCCGATCAAATCCAAGAACTCCCCCTCCTCGACCCATCCCCTCTCCCCAACTATCTCCCTCTCGATGAGGGGGATCATGGCCAATCCCCCGCCGAGGGTGAAGGCGGAGATCTTCGAGAATATCAGGAGCAGCTCGAGGCACTTGCGGCGGCTGCCATTGGGAGGTTCGCCCATGCGCCTTCCTCGGAGGCCTCGCCTTTTAAGGATTCCACCCAGGGGCCGCGAGGGGCACCCCGCGGGGGCGCGGCATCAGCCCAAATCGCTCGGCCTAAAGGGGTCGCGCCGGGGATCCGGATGCGCCCTGGGCCTTGAGGGATATCCAAACACCGGGGCTCCCTTGAACTGGCCTATCGCCCTCGCCATCGAGCACTTGGACGTCTGGCAGGTTGCACGTGCCCGCTATGGTCCCGAGGTTTGCCCTCAAAACCTCCGCCGCCCTCCCCGAGGCGTATATCCTGGCGCCCCCCAAGGGGGCCCTGAGGGGGATCCTGGCCTCCGCCTTAGCCCTCCTGAACTCCGCTATGACGTTTATTATCAGATCCCCATCCGCCTCGGCTTGTGGATCGATCGAGGAGGCGTTCGGCTCGGGCCAAGGGGATATATGGACGCTCCTATAGGGCCAACCAGCGGGCTTGAGGAGCTGGTATATGGCCTCGGAGGCGTGGGGGCAAAATGGCGCGAGGAGCTGGGAGATCCTTAGGAGCGCGTATCTGGCGGTCCTCGATGCCCCCCGATCCCTCTCGCCCTCCCTCAGGCGATGCTTTATCGCCTCCAAGTATTGATCGCAGTACACATGCCATACGAAATCCCTTATGGCCCCGATGGCGGAGCTGAATTGGAACCCCTCCATGGCGGCGGTGACATCCCCTATCAGCCTCTCCAGCTTGCTCAAAAGCCATCGATCGACGAGCTCGACCGCGCCCAGATCCCCCTTGAATGGATCGACGGGATCGGCGCTCATTAGGACGAACCTGGTGGCGTTCCAGAGCTTCGTGAGGAACCTCTTCCCATGCTCGACCTCGCCCCAATTGAAGGGGACGTCGTAGCCGGTGCTCGCTCCCGAGGCCGCCCATTGCCTAACGGCATCGGCTCCATATTTGGCGACGGCCTCGCCCGCCTCGACGTAGTTGCCATAGGATTTATGCATCATCCTGCCATCGGTCCCCCTGACCATCCCGTTGATTAAAACGGTTTTATAGGGGACCTCGCCGAAGAGCGCCAAATGCTTGACCATTAGGTAATAATCCCAAGTCCTTATTATATCGAGGCCGTTCGGCTGGAGGTCCGCTGGGAAGAGGCGCTTGAATGACTCCATATCATCGGGCCAGCCGGCGTGGACGGCGCAGGTGATCGAGGAATCCATCCAAGTATCCATCACGTCCCTCTCGCCCTCGAACTCCCTCGAGCCGCATTTTGGGCAGGATGCATCGCGCGGGGGCTCGAACCTCGGATCGACCGGCAACCAATCCTCCCGGGCGACGAGGGGCTCCCCGCAACCCTTGCAATACCAAACTGGTATGGGCGTCGCGAAGACCCTCTGCCTCGATATGACCCAATCCCAATCCAGGGACTTGGCCCAATCTATGAGCCTCCTCTTCGCGAACTCGGGGACCCATCGTACCTCCTCGGCCCGCCGAACAACCTCGTCGGTCATATCCCTCGTCCTCATGAACCATTGGGGCTTGGATAGGATCTCGACGGGCGTGTGGCAGCGCCAACAGGTGCCCACGCTCCGCCTTATGGGCTCGGATCGCTCCAGGAGCCCCATCTCCCTCAGCCTCTCCACGATCCTGGCCCTGCACTCATCCGCGCTCAAGCCCGCGAATTCCCCGGCCGCCTCGGTCATGCGGCCATCCTCCCCTATGGCCTTGATCACCGGCAGGCCGTGTCGCTTCTGCCAAGCCACGTCCGCCTTATCGCCGAACGTGCAAACCATCACGGCCCCCGTCCCGAAGCTCGGATCGACCCCCTCATCGGCCAGTATCGGGACGGCCCTGGAGAACAACGGGACCCTCGCCCCCTTCCCGACCAAGCCGGAATACCTGGCATCGCTCGGGTGAACGGCCACGGCCACGCAGGCCGGCAAGAGCTCCGGCCTCGTGGTGGCTATCATGAGGGGCCCGCCATCAGCCTCGAACCGAATGTAATGGAGCTCCCCCTTAGATTCTACGTACTCGACCTCCGCCTCGGCTATGGCGGTTTCGCAGCGGGGGCACCAATTCACGGGATGGTCGGCCCTGTATAGGCGCCCCATCCTATGGAGGATCACGAACGAGAGCTGCGTCAACCTATAATAGGAAGGGTCCATCGTCCTATACTCCAAGGACCAATCGATCGAATAGCCCAAGGCCTTCATCGCGGCCTTCATCCTGCCTATGTATTCCTCCGTTAGCCTCTCGCAAAGGCGCTTGAACTCGGCGATCGGGAGGTCCCGCTTCTTGATCCCGTAGGCCCTCTCGACCCTCACCTCCGTCGGGAGGCCGTGGCAATCCCAGCCCTGGGGGAAGTGGACGTTGTAGCCCCTCATGCGCTTATACCTGGCTACGAAATCGAAGTAGCACCAATTCAGGACGTTGCCCATGTGGAACTCCCCGCTCGGGTATGGCGGCGGCGTATCGATGCTATAGGTCGGCCTGGTCCTATCCTTTCGATCGAAGCGGTATATCCCCTCCCTTTCCCAAAACTCCTGCCAGCGCCTCTCGTGCTCCCGCGGCTCGTATCGCTTTGGGATCTCATCTGCCGATCCGCGCGTATCCAATTCGAACCCCCCAGCTCCATTTGGGCCTAGAGGGGCCCCGGCTCGGCCCTTACTTGCCAATCCCCCGGGCCTTAAAGCTTTGTCGCCCAATTTTGGAAGCCTTCGCCGATCTTTCGCGCAAGGGATTTGCGATGAGGGGGCGAGGAGGCCCCTCGGGGCGGGACGATCGATCCAACGTGGCGATTGAGGCCTCGCGGCGCTCCGCCGAGCTGGCCCCAGCCGAACATTTGGGACGAATCCAATCGGACCAAATTCCGATCGCTTCCGGATGCGGCTTTGGGCCGCCCCTCGTCGGGGAGGATTTCGCCTAACCAACTCCTGACCGGGCCGCTTATCCGGATCGGATCCCCCTTAGGAACCCGTCCAATGCCCTCCCCGAGAGCTCGACGCCCCGATCCCCGATCCTCAACCTCATGCCGTCCTGGGCGGCCAAGGTCCTAACGCCGGATTTCTCCTCGATCCACTTTGCCTCCTTCTCCGGCCCGGCCTCCAGCATCTTCATCCCGAAATCGGTCAATATCGCCAACTCCGGCCCGACGCCCCTCACGAGCCTTAGGGCGCCCTCGCTATCCATGTGGCCCGGCCATGGCTTCCCCCTGGGCCTGAGGACGCAGATTATGAGGACCCTAGAGCCCTTGTAATCCGCCTCCATGCCTTCGAAATACTCCGTATCGGAGGTATAGGCCAAGGTCCCGAATGGGAACTCGAACCTGAACCCAATCGTATGGGGATCCGTGTGCTTCGCCCTCGTGGCCGCCACGCGGATCCCATCGACCTCGAAGGAATCGCCGGGCTTCGCCTCGAGTATCTGCTTCGGCATCCCCAGGTGATAGCTGGAGAGGCAGGGCCAGGACCCCTCGTGGCCCCTGAGTACGCTCCTCGGGGCGATCAGGGTCCCCCTCCTCCTCGTCATGCCCCTCGTCATCGCCTCTACGAAGACCTCGGCATCGGAGTAATGGTCCAAGTGGCAATGGGACACGAGCAGGAGGCTCACGGATGAGGGGTTGAGGCCGGCCATGTTGGAATAGACCAATGCCCCGGGCCCGGGGTCCAGCTGCGCTTCCACGAAGCCGGAGAGCCTGATCCCCCCGGTCCGCCTGGCCTGGGTTATCATCGCGAACCTGCCTCCCCCGGTCCCGAGGAACACGAGCTCGCAATCCGCCAATGGGACCGCCCAAGCTGGGATCCCCTCTTTCGCTAATTACGCTTTTGCGGGCCCGAAGCGGCCCAAGGCCCTATCCAAGGCCCTGAAGGCCCCGTAGCCCAAGCCGACGAGCCCTGCCGATAGCGCCGAGAGCTCGCAAAGGCCCCCGAGGATCGAAAGCTGGGGCCAGATCCTAGGGGCCATTTCGCAAGCCTTCATGTGATAATTGAAGAACCAATGGAGAAGTATCGGCGCCGGGGCCCCGTATTTCAGATGCGCCAGCCCCAGGCCGAGGCCCACGATGGCCGCCGACGTTATCTTCCCCGGCCCCCAGCCGGATCCGGATAGGTAATGGCCCAGCCCGAACCAAGCCGAGGTCGCGAAGAGCAGCGCCCATTCGGCCACCGAGATATCCCCGGGCAGCCCCATGGCGCGCTTAGCTCCTGGCGGATCCAGGAACCCCGATGCGAGCGCCTTAAAGTATGAGGGCGCGGGGCCGAGGCCCCCCTCCTTCGCGACGAGTAGGAGGCGAAGGGCGAAATAGGCCCCAAAGGGGCTTATCCTATAGCTGAGCTCCTCCATCAAGGGCGCGTAAGCCAAGGAGAAGAGCTCTATGAACTCGTCCTCCACCCTGAGGGAGCCCGTGGGGATCCCCTGGGCCTCTTGAAGGAAGTGGATCGCCACGGCCGCGAGGAAGAGCGCGCCCGCCATGAAGGGCATCAGGATCGGGAACCTGGGCCTCTCGATGCCCAACAAGCCCGAGCCCAGGGCATCGGCCCTGAACCAAGCGGCGATGAAGCAGATCGCATATATGGCCAATAGCCCCAGGAACACCGCCCAAACCCTCGCCGCTAATGGGATCCTCAGGCTTAATGCGCCGAACAGCTCTATCGGGATCGCCTTAAGGATCCTCTCGCCAATCGCCCTCCCCCCCTCGGTTAAGAGGAAGGCCGCCATGCCGATTGGGAAGGATAGGGCGTAAAGCGCCAAGGAGGCGATCGCGATCCCTCTAGCGGCGATCCTTGGCGCCGCGATGAGCGCCCGCTCAAAATCGGCCCGGATGCCCAATCCATCGCCCGGGCCCCAATTGGCCGGGCGCCCCTTATAGATTTGATCCCCGGGGCTTTACCCGATCCTCAAATCGATTAATTGCTAAGCATCGCTATAAAGGGCCCGCGGGCATTACCCCGCGGCATACCGATCGGGGGGATATCGGGGGCGGAGCGGATGGGCTTGGAAAGGGGTGCATCGATCGTTTTGGAGCGATGCTTGGCAGTGAGGCCGGGAGAGGCGGTCCTCATAGTGACCGATACGGAGAAGGAGCGAATAGGCAGGGCCCTCTTCTCGAGGGCCGTTGAGCTGGGGTCGGAGGCCGCGATCCTGACTATGTTGCCCCGCTCCAAGCACGGGGAGGAACCCCCGGGGCCAGTGGCGGGGGCGATGAAGCGGGCGGACGTGGTCATATGCCCGACGAAATATTCGCTCACGCACACTCGGGCCAGGAAGGAAGCTTGCGAGGCTGGTGCCAGGATCGCCACGATGCCGGGCGTAACGGAGCATATGCTCTCCGAGGGCGCCATAACGGCTGATTATGGCGAGCTGGCTACCATCGCGGCCAAGGTGGCGGATCTGCTCACCAAGGCCGAAACCGCCAAGGTCGAGAATCGCGGCGGGCGATTAACGATGTCCCTCGAGGGGAGGAAGGCCTCGGCCGATTCGGGACTCATCCATAAACCGGGCGAGTTTGGGAATTTGCCGGCGGGCGAGGCATATATAGCGCCGGTCGAGGGGACCGCGAACGGCGAGCTCATCGTGGACGGCTCGGTGGCGGGCATAGGGATCCTGCGGTCCCCCTTGCGCATCAAGGTCGAGGATGGGATAGCCGTGGAGATCTCCGGCGATTCGGCCCGGGCATTGGAGAGGATCTTGGGCGAGGGGAGGGAGGCCAGGAACATAGCCGAGCTGGGGGTAGGGACCAATAAGAAGGCGAGGCTCATCGGGATAGCCCTAGAGGACGAGAAGGTCTACGGGACGATTCACATAGCCCTAGGCGACAACTCGACCTTCGGCGGAACCGTCAGGGCCGGCGTGCATATAGACTGCATCCTCCTCAGGCCAACCCTCTACCTTGACGATGAAAAGGTCCTCGAGGGGGGAAGGCTAAGGATCTAGGGCTAGGGCCCAATCCCCGCCTAGCAGATCTCCACCTCCCCCCTCATCAGCCTCAAACAGAAATCCCCTATGTTCTCCAGCTCCCTATCCATGACGTCGATGACGTCCTCCTTAATCGAATCCAGCTTGACGCCGGGCTCC
>Ga0272449_1005201_pt1 | contig 10254 bp, 11 predicted proteins | sample YNPCB0241_FD_198679 | JGI IMG/M metagenome (GOLD analysis project Ga0272449, IMG submission 198679) | Hot spring sediment microbial communities from Yellowstone National Park, WY, United States - YNP-CB-024-1 | ecosystem: Environmental > Aquatic > Thermal springs > Hot (42-90C) > Sediment...
GAGGTTGCAAAAAAGATTTTGGAGCTCGATTCCAAGCTTGTGGAACTTAAGAAGGCTGTGGAAGGAATTGTGATCGAATTGACGTACATAAAAAGCGAGCTTAAGGACTTGAGGGAGAATGGCAGGGAAAAGAGGGCAGTTCTGCAGCCAAAGGAGAGCGAAAGGATTGAGAGAATTGAAAGGCAAGTAAAGGCGGAGGAGGCAAAGATTGACACGATAAAGAGAGAGAAATCGGAGATAGAGAAGAAGGCAGAAAAAGTTGAGGAGGCCCAGAAAGGGGATGATAAGGACCTGATCATCTGCGATTAAGATGCAGATTGCGAAGATCAGCCTTAAAAACTTCAAGTCTTTCAGCGGAAGGGCAGAAATCCCCCTATATCCGGGCTTCACGGTAATAACAGGGCCCAACGGCAGTGGGAAGTCCAATATCATTGATTCCATTCTTTTTTGTCTAGGCCTCTCCACTTCAACGAAGCAGTTAAGGGCCGATAGACTCTCCGATCTCGTTTCGGAGGGTAAAAAGGAGGCGGAGGTGTCGATTACCCTTGCAGAGGGTGATAAAAAATACGAGATTACGAGAAGGGTTAAGATAGCAGAGAAGGGCCACTACAGCTACTATTATCTTGACAACAAGCCCGTTAGCTGGACAGAGATACAGAATTTGCTCTCACAATTCGGAATTTACAGCGATGCCTACAACATAGTTATGCAGGGCGACGTTACGAGAATCGTGGAGATGTCTCCCGTTCAGAGGAGGAGGATAATCGAAGATATAGCGGGGATCTCAGAGTTTGATGAGAAAAAGGAAAGGGCTCTAGAGGAACTTGACAGAGTGAGGGAGAATATAGAGAAGATAGAAGCTGTTATTGCAGAAGTCGAAACAATGCTGAAATCTCTGGAAAAGGACAGAAACGAAGCCCTCCGTTATAAGGAATTGATGCTGAAAAAGGCAGAAGTTGAAAAGCAGATAAAAGCCCACGAATTCAATTCCCTTAAAGCTACAAAAGAGAAACTTGAGAGGGAGATTGAAAAGGTTGAAAAGGAGAAGGACAAGCTCTCTTCTCTAATACCCGAGATCTCAAGTAAGATCGTTGAAACGAATGAGAGACTCAAAGAGATCGCTGACGAGATCTCAAAGTTTGGAGACGAAAGACTGAGTGAGATCCAAACCGAGATCCTGAGGCTCAGATCCGAGATAGATACAATAAAGAACTCCGAGAAGCTATATCAGGAGGAGATCTCGAGGATCAGTGAGGATGAGATTAAAAAGAGGGGAGAAGTTTTAAGACTGAAAGATGAGCTTGAGGCTCTAGGGAAGGAGCTTGAAGAGGAAATTTTAAAGAAAGTCAGCATTGGGGAAATCGTTAGGGATCTCGAAGAGAAAGTTGAAGTTCTAAAGCAAAGACTTGAAAATGCCGATAGGAGCTACAAAGAGTTGGAAAACAAGCTTATAGAAAAGAAAGAAGAACTCGGAAAATTAAAGGATGAGAGGAACAAGCTCATTGCTGATAGAGATAAACTGCTCGAGATAGTAAGAAGAATTGAGATTGATACAGAAGAAATAAAATCCGAAAGGGACAGGACTTTGGTTAAACTCGAGCAGGACAAGAAAAGGCTGGAGGCAGTCTCAGTGGAGCTACTTAAAAGGGAACAAGAGCAGAAAAACGTAAACTCGGAATTTCTGGAGCTAGATAAAAGGCTTTTTTCACTTCGCTCAAAACTTTCGGATATCGAAGAGAAGTCGAAAGGGATGGAGGTGGAACTGGCAAAGATAAGGGCGAGGATATCGACTTTGCAGACGTATTCAAAACCCGTTGAAGCTATATTAAATGCCAAAGAAAAGAGAGAGCTTGCGGGCATTTTTGGAACCGTTGCGCAGCTTGGAGAAGTCGACGAAAAATTTGCAAATGCTATCGAATCCGCTATGGGTGGTGCACTGCAGTTCATAGTCGTTGAAACCGAGGATGATGCGGTCGAAGCCATAAAGTACTTAAAAATGCTCCAGGCTGGAAGGGCGAGTTTTATTCCGTTGAGAAAAATAAAGGATTTCAGGGTGGACTTTGATAAGGGAATTTTGGGTGAAAGGGGTGTGATTGACTATGCGGTCAATCTCGTAAACTGCGACAAAAAATTCCTTCCTGTGTTCAGATTTCTGCTTCGGGATACTGTTGTTGTAGATTCTATAGAGAGCGCGAGGAGGTTAATGGATAAAAACCTCAGAATCGTAACCTTGGATGGAGATCTGGTGGAAAAGAGCGGTTTGATGTCTGGAGGAAGCAGGGAGAGAAGGGGTTTGCTTGTCTCGAAAGAGATGCTGGAAAAGGAAAAAGAGCTGGCTGAGGAAATCAATCGATTGCAGAGAGAGAAGGAAAAGATACTGGCTGAGCTAAGAGGAGTTGAGGAGAGAAGGAAAGATCTCAAGGTTAAGCTTGAAGAGGCAAATGCGGGTATTCAGCGGGTTAGAGAGGAGGTCAGAGTATTAGAGGAAAGACTAAGGGGATACGATGCACAGATTGGCGAAATTAATAAGAAGGCAGAGTTAAAGGACAGGGAAAAACAGCGAAGCGTAGAAGAGTTGAAGAGGGTTAACAGCAGCTTACTGGAAATTGAAAAGAAAATTAGGGAACTCGAAGCGGCCTCGGGGGAAATTGAGGCCAAATTAAAGGGTAGCGAAGTTCCAGAGATTCTTTCAGCCCTTGAAAAGGCTAGGGATGAGCTTTCAAGAAATAAGGAAATCCTGATCTCAGTTGAAGGGAAAATAGAGAATCTGGATTTTCAGAAGTCCCAACTGAACAAGAACCTCGAGAATTTGGATTCTGAACTAGAGTCACTGGCAAAAAGGAAGCAAGAGCTGAAGCTGAAGATGGAAGAGGGGAGAAAAAGGCTAGAGGAAATATCTCAGAGGTTAAAAGTCCTCCGGGAAGAGGAGAAATCCTTGGGGGTAAAAGTAGAGGAATTACGGGAAAAAAGAGATTGCCTGCTTTCAGAACTTAGGAGACTTGAAGAGGAGAGAAACAGGGTTAATTTCGAGCTAAAGAGATGCGAAGATAGACTTTCGACCCTTGGGGAAAAGATGGCCCAAATCTTGGAAGACCTCAAGAAATTTGAGGGCTTTGATTTTCCAGAGGTGCCCAGAGATCTACAAACATTGAATAAGGAGCTATTAGAAATTCAGGAGGAACTATCAAAGTTTGGGGAGGTTAATTTGAAGGCTATCCAAGACTACGAAAACGTTAAGACACGGAGAGACGAGCTCGTGGAAAAGAAGGGAATTCTGGAAAGAGAAAGGGTTGAAATCATAGAGAGGATAGAGAAATACGAGAAGAGAAAGAGAGAGGTCTTTTTCGAGGTCTTCAACGTCATCAACAAGAACTTTGGAGAGGTTTTAGCTGAGCTTGCTGACGGAGAAGGGGAGTTGTTCCTCGATAGCGATGACGTTTTCAACAGCGGACTGCACATTCGAGTAAGGTTCAAGAACAAACCGATGAAAAGACTCGAGGCAATAAGCGGGGGAGAGAAGAGTTTAGTGGCACTGTCTCTGATCTTGGCAATCCAGATGTTCAAACCAGCTCCGTTTTATGCCTTCGACGAGGTTGACATGTTTCTCGATGGTGTTAACGTGGAAAGGGTTGCAAAGATGATAAAGAAACGCTCCCAATCTGCACAGTTCATCGTTATATCTTTGAGGAAACCGATGGTAGAGGCTGCGGATGCTGTAGTGGGCATAACTTTGGGAGGTGACAACTCATCGATCGTAACGGGAATCAGGTTGAATTCGGAGATCCAATCGAAATCCTAATAGATATGGCGAGAAAGGGGGAGATAGACCCTTGGAATGTAGACGTAATTGACGTTACCGACAAATTCCTGAAAAGGCTTGAAGAGGCTAAAAGGCTGGATTTAAGAATTTCGGGGAGAGTTCTGCTGTATGCGGCAATTCTTGTCAGAATGAAGGCGGATGCAATAGCCCCACAACCCCCTCCGACTGAAGATGAGAGCGATGTGGAGATAATCGAATGGGAAGAACTTGATAGCGAGGACATAGATGAAATTAAACTCGAAGACATTTTGAGAGCTCAGAGGAGGAGAATAAGGAAGATAAATACCCTTAAAGATTTGATAGAGGAACTGAGAAAGGCTGAAGCAATTGAGAAAAGGAGAAGGAAGAGGAGGGGCAAGGAAGTTCCGGATATAGATGTTATAACCTCAATACCTCACGACGAGAGCATGGAGGACAGAATTAGGCAGGTTGAAGAGAACATCATGAGAATGTTGCAAAAAAGGGAATTCGTAACTCTATTCTCTATCGTTGATACCAGAGAAGAACTGGTGGACTACTATATCTCATTGCTTCATCTCGTCTCGAGAAGGAAGTTTCAGATCTCGCAGAAGGAGATATACGGCGACATAGAGATCCGCCTATTTAATGAGAATTAGATTTTCAACCCGAAATTTTGTTGCGGGCCACTATTTTCATTCAATTCCACATTGTACTTTTTGTACACTCTTTTGTGGTCGATTAATTCTTCCAGATCTTCTCTTAGTTTCTCCATGAGAAATAAAGGGGGAGGAAGTTTCGATATAAAAATTTATGCTAATAGAGAAAATTTTTTAAACAAGAAAAATTTGTGGTAAACCATGGGAGAAGTTGTGCACGTTGTAGCAATAACTTCTGAAAGTTCTTCAGTTCTCGAAAGTATGAAATCAATTGGATATCCGATTCATAGGGCTTATATTGTCTACAGAAAAAAAGATTCTTTAAGTGCTGTTGAGAGTGTAAACCGTGCACTGAGTTCTCTAGTCGATTCGAAGATACTAAATTTTGAAGGTAAAAATATCTATCAGACAGTGTGGGAACTCTTAGAAGTTGTTCGGCAGGAAGTTGAAAAAGGAAATTCGATTCTTTTCAACGTTACTGATGCTGATAGGACGCTCTCTATGGCCTTCGTAATAGCTGCACAAATTTCAAACAGCAAAATATATCTCAGTTCGGACAATGGTGCTAAATTTCTGCGAACTCCACCTTTGAAAAAATTCAATGGGGACAGAATAAAGATTTTAAAAGTGCTTGTGGGTGAAGGGGGTTCTGTAGACTCGATAAACAGGTTGATAGAACTTGTTGATGGCAAAATTGAGGAGCAGAAGAAATATATGGCTCAAAGGGCACGAATGAGCTATCATTTAAATGAATTGGAGGCAGATGGGCTTGTAGTAACCGAGAGAAAAGGGAAGCATCTTAAAATCGCGGTTACAGATCTTGGCAAAGCTTATGTAGTGATGTTTGGTTAGAGATGTATGCTTTCAATCCTTGTAGTTGCCGAGTCTACCGAGTGGCACAATTACAAAGATTTGGAGGAATGCCTGTTAAACGATTATCATGTCGAGTTCACCGAGAGGTTAAGCTCTGAATCCACAGAGCTAAGCAAGCTGGAATTCTCGCATGACATCTTTTTTTATCTCAAAATTCCCGAAACGAGCGAAATTTCTGCTATTTCGAGGCTTTTAAAAAGTAAGATTTTCATTTTTTTCGTCAAAAAAGATTGTTTTTCACCTTTGCCCCTCAAAAATGAGCTCTTACCGGTTGCTGATAAAATCCTGCTCAAAGCCAGCGCAATGAGGGGAAAAATGGAGTATTTTAGGGGAGTAGACGAAATATTGGCATTAAACGTTTATCACATAGAACCAAAGGAAGCTTGCGAGGTAATTTTGAATGGAAATAAAGACTCTAGGGCGATGCTGGGGGATATAGTGTTCAGGGCAGGAAAGAATGTAATATTTGGAGTTAGAAAAAACAACATCGTTGCCTTCTCTGCAGACATATTTTCAAATGAGTGCCTTAGACAAGCCCAAAACTGCAGATTTTTTAGGAATTTGTTGTCTGATATGCTCACTGGCGTGGAATTTTACTGAGGAGAATCATCAGAATATTCAGCACTTGTTTTCATTTTCGATACGAAACTCTGGAAAGACTGGTTTAAATTGAATCAAAAAATCGGGTTCACTTTAGCCATGGAATAAGTTTTCTCATCTCCTTTCCAACGAGCTCTATCGGATGGCTTGCCTCCATTTCCAGCAGTTTATTGTAGACGGGCCTACCAGCCATGTTTTCAAGGATCCATTCGCGAGCAAATTCGCCACTCTGGATTTCCCTCAAAATTTTCCGCATCTCCTCTTTTACTGCACTGGTAAAGATCCTCTTCCCTCTTGTCATCCCGCCGTACTTTGCGGTCTCGCTTACCGCTTTCCACATGTTGAAAATCCCCCCCTCATAAATGAGGTCTACGATCAGTTTAAGTTCGTGCAGAACTTCGAAGTAGGCAACCTCCGGTTGATAACCAGCCTCTACGAGCACCTCGAATGAATTCTTTATCATCTCCGCAACACCGCCGCAGAGATCAACCTGCTCTCCAAAGAGATCAGTCTCGGTCTCCTCCTTGAAAGTCGTCTCTATAACACCAACTCTCGTTGCACCAATTCCCTTAGCGTAGGCAAGGGCTATCTGCAAAGCCTTTCCGCTTGCATTCTGTTGCACCGCTACAAGTGCCGGCACCCCTTTGCCCTCAACGAACATCCTTCTCACAAGCGGTCCTGGACCTTTTGGAGCGACCATTATCACGTCCACATTTGGGGGAGGAACTATTTGATTGTAGTGGATATTGAAGCCGTGGGCAAACAAGATTGCTGATTTCTCCTTTAATTTCCCATGCACAAATTTTCGGTAAACTTCTGGCTGAACCATATCCGGTATAAGCATCGCGATTAGGTCGCCTTCAATGTTCTCGAGGCTGACAGCTTTAATTCCGTCCTTTTCGGCCCTTTTCCAGCTCTCCTTATCCCATTCTGGCAGAGCCGTAACAACATCGAGCCCGCTGTCATGCAGATTCAGCGCATGTGCATGTCCTTGACTTCCATAACCCACTATACAGATCTTTTTTCCCTTGAGCGGCTCAAGACTCGCATCTCTATCGCTGTAAATTCGTGCCATACTCTCACCAGGATTCGTGATAACTCGAGCTTCATAACTTTTTTGCTATGATCCGAATTTCTTGGAGACCTTTCCTGTACTCAACTTCAAATCCTTTTCTCTTTAGATTTTCTGCAATCTCCTCGCAACTTTTGAACTTCTGCCACGTCTTCTCTAGATGTTCGGCGTATTCTTTACCCATGATTTTTTCGAGTATCAGCTTGGAAGCCCTTTTGAGGATTTGCGGTGCGTCCCTGTTCAGGTCGACAATGTAGATTACTCCATTTCTTCTCAGCACTCTGTTAGCCTCCTCTAGTGCTGGATCGATCTCAAGTTCGTGAAGAGAAAAGCAGAACGTTACAACGTCAAAAGTGTCTTTCTTGAAAGGCAAATATGAAGCCTTTCCTATAATTCCTTTAGAAAGCCTGCACATCTTCGGAGAGGAATCAAGGCACACAATTTTGGATTTTGGAAATAGAATGGCAAGTTCTTCAGCGAAAATACCCGGGCCTGACCCGATATCCAGAATGTATTCCGCATCATGTACCTTTCTTTTAATCTCTAGCCCAGTGAGGAAATAAAACCATCGGTTACTGAGGCTCCAAAAGTGATAGCGCTTGGAAATTTCATCCCACACAATGATTGTTCTATTCGATAAAAGATAATTTTTTCTATAGAGGATTTGAAATTCGTCGGAACTCGCCCTTTTCCAGATGAATTTCAAGTCTTTTAATGGCGCTCTCCAAGGCTAAAGCCGGAAGATTCGTGCCCCATCCGGGGCGATTCAGCCCTTGGATCTCAAAGCCTTCTCTCGAAAAAACTTTCTAAGTGTCATAGCGTAAGGGAGAGCAATTGCTAAAAAAACGACCATAGAAGCTATAAACACCTCCATGGATTTACTACTCAACTTTCCTTAAAAACCTTACCATGTTAATCCAGTGTCCACCCATCCAATAAAGCTTCCTGCAATTTTCGCAGAACCATAGTTCGTACCTTTCCAACATATCCTCTGGGAGCCCCTGCTCTTTGAGAACCATTAGAGCTTCCTCTCTTGATGGCCTCCTTAGCAAACTGTTGCAGACGCTGCAGCGATCCATGATGATCTGGAATTTTACTCCAAGAGCTTTCAGTTCTTTCATTTGTTCTGCAACATCATTAGATCTTAAAAGAAAAACCTCTCTTTTAACCTTTTTAGCTTTTTCGTACAATCTCCTATCTTTTGTAAGCAAAATCCTGTCCCCAAAGCTTCTTAGCAAAAATTCGTCCTCGTCCTCAGCGTAGAAATCCCCTATGTATAGAGTGTCATAACCCGATATTCGGAGCCAGACAGCGAGTTTTCCGAGCATTCTGTCGCAAATGAACTTCATCTCCACCATCTTGGATCGTTCCTCAGCATTAGGATCCGGTATATCTCTCTAGCTACATCTGTTTTAAATTCGAAATTTTTTGCAAAATCAATCGCGAATTTATTCTTCACGGAGTACTCAATGGCCTGAAAGGCAAGCTCAAGTTTATCCGCGTCTTCAACGTATTTTCCAACTCTCGAATCGTCAATATGGAATCTTTTCGTTTCTTCTTCTAACCTCTTTTCATCGACCTTTACGTATTTTTTTGCTATCTTGTGAAGATCTGTAGTTCTGCTCTCGTGTAGATCGTGAATCAGACCTAAAAACGCAGCTCGCAGGCAAGTTTCCAAGTCCTCTCCGCTCTTTTCGGCAAGAATAAATGCGATGATTGCCGTTCTGAAGCTGTGTTCTGCGACACTTTCAGGATTATCGATTCCAATTTTGAACCAGCCCGACCTCGGCGTTAGCTTGAGGCTACCGACTTCGTGGAGAAACTTCACAGTGTCTTCCATACCTTTAATAGTCACTAGTGTCAATAAAGTTTATGAAAAGCTGGAGAGTCGTGGGGATAGACGACAGTTTTTCAGGAGATTTCTGCTGCATGGTGGGCTGTGTGATGTGTGGAAGAAATGTTGAGGGATTCATGTATGAGGAAATCACAGTAGATGGATTGGATTCTACGGAGAAGATAATCAGAATGCTGAAGAGATCGAAATTTTACGGTCAACTGAAGTGTGTTTTTTTGAACGGAATAACCTTCGGCGGTTTCAATCTTGCGGATATCTCTGAGATCTATGCGAAAACAGGCATTCCTGTAATAGTTGTAATGGGCAGGGAACCAGATATGGAGGAATTTTGCAACGCTTTAAAGAATTTGGACAACTTTGAAGATCGAATTGCAATTGTTAGGCGTTCAGGAAACATTCACAGAGTTAAGGGGTTGTATTTGCAAGTCTCCGGAATAGGCTTTAAGGAGGCTGAGAAATTGGTCGAGGAAAACGTTTTTAGAGGTAAAATTCCCGAGGCCTTGAGAATTGCCCATCTAATAGCATCTGCGATAGTTCATGGAGAATCAAAGAACCGTTAATCGGAAATTTTATAAATAGAATCGCTATCATAATTTATGGATGGCATGATGGAGACCATAAACATCGTGATGTACAATCCCTTTTTCATCGTGACCATCCTTATATTTGGCGGCCTGATTGTTGGTTTTGCAGGATACAAGCTTTTTAAGATTTACAGTGCTGTGATAGGATTCGCGGTGGGGATTATCCTTGGTTACTATATCTCCCTGCTACTTTTCGGGGCACCATCCCTAATAACCTACTTAGCGGCAGGAGTTGTTCTTGCGGTAATTTTCTGGCTCTTTCATAGTGCTGGACTGTTTATTACCGGTATTGTCATCGGGTATATGTTCCTGAGTTCCCTACTACCGGAAAAAATGCTTTATTCCTATGTATTCGCCTTTCTGTGCGGCATTTTGGTTCTCTTTCTTGAGCGAGCTTTGATTACAATAATAACAGCGTTTCTAGGTGCAACGGCGATTACTGTTGCTGTAGAAATGCTGATTTCCGGCAGAACTGTTTATGAGTTTCTCTTGGATCCCAGAAACGCCCTATCTGTTGCATTCTCCTCTCCTCTTCTCTTTCTGCTCTGGTTAGTTATGGGCGTGATAGGGGTTGTAACCCAGATCGTCCTAACCAAAGAAGCGAGTTCAGATTAGAGATGTGTTGGCGTATCTTTATAAAAATTTTTGAACAGAAAGATTTATATTGCCACTTTGAAACTCAATAGCATGATTGGAAAAAAGATCAGAATAGAGCGAGTTATAAACAGAAATACAGGAAATACTGTAATTGTGCCAATGGATCATGGAGTGTCCATGGGTCCAATAGAGGGGCTTGTAAATCTGGCAAAGACCATTAATGCAGTTGCAGAAGG
>Ga0272449_1005202_pt1 | contig 10252 bp, 9 predicted proteins | sample YNPCB0241_FD_198679 | JGI IMG/M metagenome (GOLD analysis project Ga0272449, IMG submission 198679) | Hot spring sediment microbial communities from Yellowstone National Park, WY, United States - YNP-CB-024-1 | ecosystem: Environmental > Aquatic > Thermal springs > Hot (42-90C) > Sediment...
TCCCTCGCAGTTGTCACTATCAGGTGGCGGCCCAGATGGCTCACCACAATTCCCATCCTCATCTATTAGCCCGTCATTATCATTATCCTGCCCATCACAGTTATTATCATCATCGTCATAGCAATGGGTCAAGTCATCACAGTTACAATAAATTGTACCCCTATCATTTGTAATACTCCTCTGACAACTTGTTATATAATTACCATTACAGTCATATCCAGCAACTATTTCAGATTCCTTATCTACACAGATAATCTTTTGTATATTGACAATATAATTACTACATCTTTCACTATCGCATCCACCACAGCCTTGAAAATCACATCTTGCATATGGCGTACTAATAAATGAGAAGTAAACAATGAGAAATATTGCAGAGAATAATATAGTTTTCATTTCAAACCCCCTTTAATGAAAATTTTTGGGTTCTGTAAAATATACTCTGAAAATTTATCGGTTCTCTCTCTGAAAATATACTTCTGATTGTCTGATAGAAATTTAGGTAGACTACACGATAGATAGATAGATAGATAGATAGATAGATAGATAGATAGATAGATAGGTGAGCAGAAAATCAGATTGTTAATTTCAAACCTCAAAAAAGTCCCCTCCTGAGGTTTGCTACGATTTAATTATACACATTTTGAGGTTGCGGTGCAAGAAGAAAATTTTTATCAACCTATCAACACACCCCATCTGCCTTCGGCATCCACCCCTCTTAAAGACAGTGTCGGTGTCGGTGAACCGTGTCGGTCTTCGGAGTACCCCTCTACGAGATGGGAATTTTTACTTACCTATTTCTCATTTCCTACTTACCCATTTATCAATTTATTATAAATCCAGATTCTCTTCGTTGTATATTTTTACATCAGGCAAGAGAGTCTTGCAGATGGAGGTAAAGATGCCATCGGAATATCCAACGATATTCTCCCCGTAGAGACTATCAAAAACTTTACAGTCATTATTCCCGCAGGAGGGTGAACGGCTCTTGAGGACAAACAGGTCTACTCTGTTGAGGCTATGGATGAATCTTCTGGAAAAGATCTCCAGTCTCCTCTTGAGCCGCATCTCTGTTTTCTGTTGAATTACAAGAATCCTTCCGCCTCTGTCTATCAATCTTATAGGTTCACGGGGGATACTGAGCCCGATCTCCACCTCAGGACAGACATCAATTATCCTGTAGCCCCGACCCAGAAGCCTTTCTTTGATGTCGTAAATTCGCACCTCTTTATCATATCTGCACTTAACAGATAGAAGACATCTGGAGACTACGGCAATTCTACCAGCCTGCCTGTTGTCTATATCCTTCTCCTCTTGAATGCCGGGATATCCATCTGCTCCTCAATCGGGACTGATGGGGCAACCTCACTTATATTCTCCAGAACGCTTGTATACTTCTCGGTCTCATCAACTATTGCAGTAGAAAAAGTGGCTTTACTAACCCTCTTGGATGCAGGAATATCCCTGTCTACAAACAGTTCGTTTGTAAAGGTATCCCTCCTTGCCTTCTCTGACCTGTCAAATCCTGTAGCAAATACTGTGACCTTGATCTCATCCTCTGCCATTCTCTCGTCAATAACTGCACCGAAGATGATATTGGCATCAGGATCCGCTGCCTCTCTAATGGAATTACAGGCCTCGTGAACCTCCTGAATATCCATATTTATTGGTCCCGTGAAGTTGATGAGGACACCCCTGGCACCGTCAATCTTGACATTCTCGAGGAGCGGTGAGGAGACTGCCTCTGTGACTGCCTCTATAGCCCTCTTCTCTCCCGACTTTTTGCCCATCCCCATAAGGGCAAGACCCTGATTGGACATAATGGCCTTCACATCGGCAAAATCCACATTGATAAGACCGGGGATATTGATTATATCAGTTACACCCTGAACGGCATTTAAGAGGATGTTGTCCACCAGCAAGAAGGCAGACTTCAGAGGAACCTTCCCTGCGACAGAGAGGAGTTTCTGGTTGGGGATGACGATAAGGGTATCCACATATTTCTTCAACTCACTTATCCCGTTTATAGCCTGACTCATCCTCCTCTTCCCTTCAAACTCAAAGGGCTTGGTTACAACCCCAACAGTCAGAATCCCCATCTCTTTTGCGACACTGGCAATTACAGGGGCTGCCCCTGTCCCGGTACCACCACCCATACCAGCGGTGATGAAGACCATATCCGCACCAACGAGATGGTCGGCAATCAGGTTCTTTACCTCTTCGGCTGCATTCTTGCCAATCTCTGGATTGGCCCCAGCCCCGAGTCCTCTCGTGAGTTTGGGCCCAAGCTGAACCTTTACAGGTGCCTTGTTGTGCTCCAGTGCCTGCAGGTCCGTATTCATCGCTATGAAGTCAACCCCGCTCAGCCCGGCACTTATCATCGTATTAAGGGCGTTGGTGCCACCTCCACCTACACCTATCACCTTGATTACTGCATTCTTTCTTTCTTCTTCAATGATGCTTATCATACTAATCCTCCTTGTGTAAAATCTTTATTAAAATGCCTCCCTGAAATACCTGATAAGCCGTGAAAAAAATCCCGAACTCTTCTTTGTATTGAAGTCCGACATAGTGGCATTGTTTGCATTGAAGCCGTACAGAAGAAGTCCCGCTAATTCAGCGTAATCCAGTTTATTTACCACCACATCCTTCACACCCTCGAAACTCTGCGTAATTATATTCCCTATCCTGACGGGCATACCGAAGATATTCTCAGCAAGTTCCACAATCCCCTCCATATATGCCGTTCCACCCGTAATAACTATCCCAGAACCTATCTTATCCATCGAGTTCGTACTCTGGAGTTCCTTATTTACGAGTTCGAAGATCTCCTCAAGACGGGGCTGGATTATATCAGCCAGCATCTGACGGGATAGAGAGCGCGGCGGTTTCCCCCCGACAGAGGGCACCTCTATATATTCATCCTTCGAGACCTTTGAGGAGAGGGCACATCCATACTTATTCTTTATCACCTCAGCATCCTCAGGTGGGGTCCTCAGACCTATAGCCACATCATTTTTTATATTCACACCCCCGAGACCTATAGAGGAGACAAATGTGATTGAGCCCTGATGAAACATTGCTATATCTGTGGTACCTCCACCTATATCCAGAAGGATGACTCCGAGGTCCTTTTCTGCTGGTGTAAGTACCGAGAAGGAAGAGGCATAGGCGCCATATACAACCTGTTTTACCCCGTATCCCGCTCGACTTACACACTTAACTATATTCTGGACTACCGAGACAGAGGCGAGTATTAGATAGACCTTTGCCTCCAACCTCACACCACTCATACCGATAGGCTCCTTTATGCCCTCCTGCTTATCCACTATGTACTCCTGCGGTAGCACATGAATTATCTCCTGGTCCTGAGGGATGTGGATCGTCCTCGCTATCTCAATCACCTTCTCCACATCCTCATAGGTCACCTCATCCCGCTTTATAGGAACCGTACCTTTCGAGGTAATCCCCTTTATATGGCTACCCGAAATACCCACATAAAGCTCCTTTACCTCACAGCCAGACATTCGCTCTGCCGTTTTGACTGCCTCCTTAATCGCATTTACAGTCTCCTCGATGTTGATTATTACACCCTTCTTGACACCCGTTGATACCTCAGAACCAAAACCGAGGATGGAGAGGCGTGAATCCTTAACCTCCCCAATCAAGGCAGCCACCTTGGAAGTCCCGATATCCAGTGCTGCGATAATATTTTCCCTCTTGCCCATAGTGCCCTCCTTCTGAGTACTATTTCTTCTGTTTATATTTCATTGCATACATACCTTCCCGATTTGTATCGAGATAAACTATCTCTGGATTCAGACTGGACCTGTTAGCCTGATCGAGTATGATCCTGAGCCTCTGCAACTTCTTATCATAATCCCTCTGCCCAAGCCTGATCTCAAAGATATTCTTACCAGTGATAAGCGTGACATCCCAGCTCTTCTCGAGGAGGATCTCCGAGAGGGTGAGATCGGGGAATAATCTTGAAAACTTATCCTTAAGTTCAATCAAAGATAGTATCTTCTGTCTATAAACTGGAATATCGCCCAGATAGTCCTCCTTACTGATACCTGAGATTATGGGGAAGTCGAAGAGCTCGTCCTCTGAGAGCCTCTTGAAGACGAGACCACTCTCATCTACGAGGTACAACTGCGAAAAGTTTATCAATATCACAGGTCTATACTCTACTACCTCGATAGTTACTGTATCGGGGAGATGTTTATTTACAGAGACCCTCTTTACCCAGGGATGATTCTTTATTTGCTCTGCCGATCTGGCGGATGAAAAGGAGAATATATTATCCCCCACAGAGATACCTGAGAGGTCTCTTATATCATCAGCAAAGGAATACCTGGTGCCGAATACATATATCCTCTTTACAGAAAAATACTCAGAGGTCTTGAGATAGATGGAAAGTCTATAAATGCCAATCACAAACAGTAAAACAAATACGATGGACGCTATATAGAAAATATTTCTGGTTACAAACAGCCTGAGAGGGCTTATCCTGTGAACTCTCTTTCTCTTTCTTACATAGATGGCCATCAATAACTCCTGACTAATTTGCCTCTACGAATGTGTCTCTCAAATGCCAGGTCAATCAATCTCTGAATTAGCTCATTGTACTTCATCCCCGCTGCTTGCCACATCATAGGGAACATCGATATCTCGGTAAAACCGGGGATTGTATTTATCTCGTTGATATATATCTCCTTATCTGTCACAAAAAAGTCGACCCTTGCCATACCCTCAAGGCCGCAACTTATGTACGCCCTGATTGACATCTCCCTTATGAGCCTGACAGTCCTCTTATCTAGTCTGGCAGGGACGATAGTCTTAGACCCCTCTTTAATATACTTAGCCTCATAGTCATAGAATTCGTTTACGGGAATAACCTCCCCTGGCGTGGCCGCCTCTGGCCTCTCATTCCCCATTACTGCACACTCTATCTCCCTGCCAGTGATGCCCTTCTCAATTATGATCTTCTCATCGTATTTAAATGCAACCCTCACCCCCTCTCTGAGCTGCCTCATATCCTTTGCCTTGCTGATTCCAACAGAAGAACCTAAATTTGCGGGCTTGACAAATAGAGGAAAGCCAAACTCCTTCACTACCTCTCTCAAGGTCTTCTCTATCATAGATTCAGTCATATATGAAAACAGCACATAGAAGGGGACCACGGGCAACTGATTGTCTCTCAAAACCCTCTTACATATCTCCTTGTCCATACAGACTGAGGATGCCATTACACCGCCCCCCACATACGGGAGATTTGCCATCTCAAATATCCCCTGAATAGTTCCATCCTCTCCAAATGTCCCGTGAAGTACAGGGAATGCTACATCCAGTTTTGCAACCGTAATGCTCCTGCTGCCATCAATAACAATGAGTTCGGGTTTTGAGGACCCGAATGTAATGGTGCATTTGCTGCCGCCCTTTATAATCTCAGAGAAGTCCTGAGTGTCCCTCAGATTCTTTCCGAGGTACTTAAAATTCCCCGCCTTGTCTATACCCATAAGAAAGACATCATATCTTCTTCTGTCTATGGCATTATAGACATTCTTTGCAGAACGGAGGCTCACCTCGTGTTCTCCTGATTTGCCGCCGAATACAAGTAATAGATTCTTCTTCATATCAAAACTCCCCTAATAGTCTGATCTCCAGTTCAAGCCTTATCCCGAACAACCTCTGCACCTCTGAGCGGGCGATATCTATGAGTTTTATTACAGACTTTGCATCCGCCTTCCCCCTGTTGATGATAAAGTTTGCGTGAATCTGAGATATCTCGGCGTCATTCAGTCTCAGCCCCTTGAGCCCCGCCAGCTCGATCAGTCTGCCCGCCGAATCCTCCTTAGGATTCTTGAATATGGAGCCTGCCGAGGGATAACCATAGGGCTGGGACTTCTTCCTGTACTCCTTCAACTCCTCTACACTTTTCATTGAGACATCCTTCCCTCCATCCCTGAGAACAATCTCGGCAGAAAGGATAACAGAGTCCTCAGGGATACCACACTCTCTATAGTCAAAGTGCAGTCTCTCCCTCTTTATCGTCTGCAACTCCCCCATCTCCCTTATTAGAGTGAGGCTGCTTACGATATCGCCCATCTCCCCCAGTCGGGTTCCAGCATTACCCGCTATGGCACCACCTACACTCCCAGGTATACCAAAACAGAACTCGGTCCCTATAAATCCCCTTTTTATAGCAAACTCATTCAGTCTCCTGAGAGGCTCTCCTGACATTACATTCAGATAGACCTTCTGATTCTCCCTCTTCAGAATCTTGATCCCCCTCAATACATTCCCCAGCTTTATCACACACCCTTTTAGCCCTTTGTCAGAGACGAGGATATTTGTACCCGACCCGATTACATATCTCTTAATCCCGTTCTCATCCAAGAACTTTATCGCCTTAATCAGGTCCTCGGATGAGGCCGGCATAAAAACCAGCTCTGCGGGACCACCAATTTTGAAAGATGTGTGCCTTTTCATTGGCTCGTCTGCCAGAAAAGAGCCATTGACGAGTAATCTCAATTCCTTGATCCAGTCCTTCTTCATTGCCCTAAAAACTCCTCTCCTATCTTGTAGACCGAACCTGCACCTATAGTGATTATGGCATCTCCCTCCCTCGCATTCTCTCTGAGATAACCCAGTACCTCACTGCTATCCTTATAGAGCCTTGCCGAACTATTCCCTGCATTTCTAATGGCAAAAAGGAGCGCCTCAGAGTTGACTCCCTCAATCGGTCTCTCCTGAGCTGAATATATCTCCATAAGAATCAGGTCCTGTACATCTGCAAACAGTTTCACAAATTCATCAAACAAAGAGTAGGTACGGGTATATCTGTGGGGCTGGAATACCACAAACACCCTTCTCCTCTTCAAAAGTCTTACAGTATCAAGGGTTGCCTTTATCTCAGTCGGGTGGTGTCCATAGTCATCTATCACAAGTATACCGTTCTTCTCCCCCTTTATCTCAAATCTCCTCCCAATCCCCTTAAAATTGGAGAGAGAGTCGGAGATTTTATCAAGTGGAATCATAAGTTCATCCCCAGCGGCTATAGTAGCAATAGAGTTTAAGACATTGTGTCTGCCCCTGAGATTTGTCCTGTACTTCCCTGCATACTCGCCATTTTTGAGGAGTTCGAATGATATAGAATCCTTCCCCAGTTCCACATTGACACCCCTGTAATCAGCCCCCTCAGAGAAGCCGTATGTAATCACCCTCCCCTTCAATTCGGGTAGTATCTCTCTTACCCCCTCATTCTCCACACAGGCAAGTACAAAGCCATAAAATGGAACTTTATTCGCAAAATCTATAAATGCCTTTTTGATGGCATCAAAATTCTGGTAAAAGTCCATATGCTCTCTGTCAATATTGGTAACTACAGCGATGGTGGGCAAAAGGGATAGAAATGAACCATCACTCTCATCAGCCTCTGCCACCAGATATTCGCCTCTCCCGAGTATGGCATTTGTATTGAATCTCTTCAACTTCCCACCAATTATGACTGTCGGGTCGAGTCCCGCATCAATCAAAAGGGTTGAGATGAGAGAGGTCGTAGTCGTCTTACCGTGGGCACCAGAGACAAGTATGGAGTACTTCATCCTGACCAGTTCTGCCAGCAGGTCTGCCCTCCTTATCACAGGTATCTTTAACCTGCGGGCGTTTACAATCTCTGGATTATCTCCGGATATAGATGAGGAATATATCACCACATCCTTGTCTATTACATTCTCAGCCCTATGCCCAATCTCTATAGAGATACCAAGACTTTTCAGTCTCCCAATATTGTCATTAATGGCTATGTCAGAACCCGTTACCACAAATCCCAGATTGTGAAATACCTCAGCGAGTCCCGACATACCTATCCCGCCTATACCTACGAAGTGCATCCTTTTGAATCTGAGGTGGATCATCCTCTCTTCCCCTTCACAATAGTTATCACGAAGTCCATAATCTCCCGTGCCGCCTCGGGCCTGGCCATATGGCTCGCATTCTCTGCCATACTCTTAAGCCTTGCGGGGTCATTCTTCAAGGATATAATCGTGTCAGCCAGAATCTCCGGGGTCAATTTCTCCTGTTCCAGCATAATCGCCGCACCTGCATTTACGAGTTCAATGGCATTTAATCGCTGATGGTCATCTGCCGCATAAGGGTATGGAATAAGTATAGACGGCTTCTTACACACAGTTATCTCTGCAATAGATGTGGCACCCGAGCGGCATATGACGAGGTCCGCCGTTCTGTATGCAGTGGACATATCGTCTATGAATTCAGTCACATATGCAGTTATACTTGCCTCACTGTACCTCTTCTTTATCTCCTCAAAGTCCTTCTTACCTGTCTGATGGGTAATATTTATAGACTCCTTCCTTTCATTTATTATCTTGAACGCCTCAACCGCTATATTGTTTATGAAATGAGCCCCCTGAGATCCCCCGAATACAAGCACCGTAAAGATATTGTCCTCTATAGAATCATTTAGGAAGTTGTCGAAGAGCTGTCTCCGCACGGGATTCCCGAGCCACTCAACCCTCTTAGCCTTAAAGTATTTGTAAGAGTTTTTGAATGCGGTTATTACGGCATCCACAAAACGGGCAAGCACTCTGTTTGTAAATCCTGGTATGATATTTTGCTCTAACAGAAACCTCTTCTTCCCCATCAGGTATGCGGCGATGATCACAGGGGCACAGGCATACCCACCTGAGCCTATCACGGCATCGGGATTGAACCTCTTTATTATCAACATAGCCTTGAGAATGGCAACGGGTAAAAGGAATAGCCCAGATAAAAACCCTAACAATCCCCCACCCCTTAAGGGTCTTATATCCAGAAATACACAATCATAGCCCTTCTGAGGAAGAATCTCCCTCTCTATACCCCTCTCAGCACCTACAAAGAGCACCTCATTACCCTTCTTTCGAGAAATTATCTCCTCCGCCAGGGCTATAGCCGGGAAGAGATGTCCGCCCGTACCTCCACCAGAAAGTAAGAATCTCATATTCTACCTCTCCTTGCCATTCTGCCAACAAGAACGCTTACATCTGTCTTCAGTGCATCGGGGTCCTCAACCGCCGTCTCACTAAATCTATAGATGCTATTCAAAATCCCCACCCCGATGAGAGAGAAGATTATGGAAGAACCCCCATAACTGATAAATGGGAGAGTAAGCCCCTTAGTCGGGATAAGACTCAGTACAACTCCCGTGTTTATAAGCACCTGATAGGCAAACATAATAGTTATGCCAAACCCCAAATAGACACCAAAGAGGTCCCTTGCCCTGAGGGCAATCCTGATACCTGACACTATAAAGACGATGAATAACAGAAGTATCACACTGATACCGATAAAACCAACCTCCTCGCCAATAATCGCCATAATAAAATCAGTGTGAGCCGCAGGCAGATAGAGGAGCTTCTGATTGCTCATCCCGAGTCCTTTACCGAATATCCCTCCCGAACCTATGGAGATCAGGGATTCATACACCTGATACCCGATGGTATCCTTGTGCATCTCAGGGTTCAAAAAGGCGAGCATCCTCGCCCTCTTATAAGGGGAGCGCATAATTATAACATAAGTCAGGGGGAGGGATGCGAGGATCATTCCAAATATATAACTCATTCGCGTCCCTGCAATAAAATAGAGAGAGAGAAAGGTCAATACCAGAAGGACAGTGGTACCAAAGTCGGGCTGTTTCAATAGAATTATGGCAACGCCGCCAAGGACAACGAGTCCAGGGAAAAATCCATTCTTGAACGAACTGATCCGCTCCTGTGTCTTACTCACCCGATATGCCATATAGATTACAAACCCATACTTCAATAGTTCTGAAGGCTGAAATGTCAATAAACCCAGGTTTATCCACCTCCTTGCACCATTCTTCATCACCCCGATTCCGGGGATAAAAACAAGGAGAACAAGAACTATGCACACGGTGATTATAATGTATGGGTGCCTCTTGAATATGCCATAATCTACACTGGAGAATAGGGCCATCCCCAGAATACCTATTGAGAGGTAGATGAGGTGCCTTATCAGGAAATATTCGGAGCTTCCAAACTGCTTATCTGCGTAAACAGAGGAACTGGAATATATGAAGACCACACCTATAGACACCAGAATGAGCGCACTGTAGTTCAAAAATTTGTGAATGTTGTTCTCCATATCCTACTCAAGTGTCATAACTATCTCTTTGAACCTCTTCCCCCTCTCCTCATAGTTGGTAAACATATCATAACTCGAACAGGCA
>Ga0272449_1005203_pt1 | contig 10250 bp, 8 predicted proteins | sample YNPCB0241_FD_198679 | JGI IMG/M metagenome (GOLD analysis project Ga0272449, IMG submission 198679) | Hot spring sediment microbial communities from Yellowstone National Park, WY, United States - YNP-CB-024-1 | ecosystem: Environmental > Aquatic > Thermal springs > Hot (42-90C) > Sediment...
CGGGCCCGGCGGGATTTGAACCCGCGACCCCCGGGTTAAAAGCCCGGTGCTCTGTCCTGACTGAGCTACGGGCCCAACCTCGTTGCTCTGAGATGCTTTTAAATATTCCGCTAGGCCAGCTATACGCGTGATTCCGAGGCGCAAAGGACAGGAGCTGTCCACGCTCGCTAGTAGCTTGAGGAGGTATTTAGAGGTTAATCCGCAGTTGTTGGATAGGCGTCGTCACTATCAATTAATTCGTGTCCTAGACTTTATGTGTGGTGATTTGGGGGTGGGGCTCGGTTGACGATCTTCTGAAATGCGACGTCAGGAGCCTCGCCATCTCGCTCCAGAAGTGGGTCAATAGGCGCGTGCAGGAGACGAGCAGAAAGACGGTCGGCTTCGAGGTCTACCTAGCTAGGAGCTTCTTCCCGTTCTACGATGTCGAGATTCCTCCTAGGAAGGTCAAGATTCCCAGGAAGGCTTCTAAGAGTCACGTCGACAGGAGTCCACCGCTGGCCGAGATTCAGAAGCTAGTCATGGGTACTAGGAGCCCGAGGATGCGGCTGGCGATAATGATGCTCGCGTTGACAGACATGAGGCTGGGGCAAGTGCCTGAGCGTTCGAAGAGAACACATCGATCTCGGGAGGGGCGTGATAGTCATTCCGCCAGAGAACTCGAAGACTGGAAAGCATGTAACAATATCGAGCTATACAAGAGGATTAGGAGCGCTGTAGAGAGGTTCTTCGGATAGCTAAAATCATTCAGGAGGATAATCCTGAGGTATGAGAGGCTGGCTGTAACATACAGAGCATTCATAAACATAGCCTGCATAATCCTACACCTTGAGGCATAGGGGCTAGAATAACATAGAAGAGGATATCAACATAGAGATGGTTTAGCAACAACCATACCTTTAAGACCACCACATCAACCGGAAACAAACCTACAACCTAGAGCCTGCAGGCAGAAAACTTACGACAACAACACTTCACCAGACAATCATAAACAAGACAGGCAAAAGAAGACACACAACAACACCTAGATTGAGATATGAGGTTTTGAGATGGGTTCTATCTTAAGTCTACGATGCCTAAGCTTTATCCACTCTTACTACATTCCGGTGTACCCAGTATAGTATATATATAAGTCATAATATAATTTATGGCGTGAACGAGAGAATAAAAATACCGCCTAAATTACACCATGTAGCTGTTCTTGTCGAAGACATCGAAAACGCTGTTGAGAAAATAAAGAAAATTTTTGATGTAGGAGACATTAAGGTAATTGAAGACGAAAGCATAGCCGTAATAAATGGAAAAGAAGTGGGTAAATACAAGCTAAAGATGGCATTCTTTTATTTCGGAGAAGTTTTAATAGAGCTACTTGAAATACCAGAAGGATACTCTGTCGAGTTAGATTGGTTGAAAAAACATGGCAGAGTGATTCACCATTTCTGTTTTGAAGTAGAAGATATGTATAAAGAGGCTGAAAAGTGGGCAAAAATGGGTATACGTCTGCTACAAACAGATCATGGTAAATGGATCTATTTAGACACGGAAGATTTGCTGGGATTTATTATTGAACTCGAGCCTACAGAGCAAATCCAAAAAGAGTTAAAACTTTCTGGCATCATAAAAAAATAGCTGACATAACTGAATAATTTAATGCTTTATTTTTTCTTTAATTTTAGATTTCCCAGCCACAATATTTTAAAATTCCTAACGCTAAAATCTTAGAAGCTGTTAATAGTTCTGATATATTTATGAATTCATTAGTGCTATGAGCTAGTAATAAGTTACCAGGGCCAAAAATTATTGTTGGGATTCCGTACTTTTGAATAAATGCACCATCAGTCACTGCTAAAAAGCCTGCAATTTTTGGTTCATTAGAAACTGTTTGCCGATATGCGTCAACGAATGTTTTAACAATTTCCTCATCTTCGTGATATAAGAACCCAGGCCAGTAAGTCACAATTTCAATTTTGGGAGGATTTTTCTTTAACCATCCGTCCGTCTTCGATAACGCTGAAACATAATCCTCTATTTCTTTAACTATCTGCTCATAAGCTATGTTTGGGGGATAAAATATTGAATAATTTATTGTGCAATAGTCAGGTATTACAAAAGGAGATGGCCCCGCCTCAATAGAGCAAGGGGCTATTGTAGCAAATCCTGGAGGATAGAGTGGATGATTCTTTGTGAATCCCCATTCTCTTTCCAGTTCTAATAAGCCATTTATAACCTTTACAGCCTTCTCGGTTGCACCGACACCAATTTCATCTCCCTTCCCCCCAGCTCTGATCATTTCGTACCTGACTGAAGTATGAGTCGATTTACCCTTCACGTGCACTTTCATCCAGACCCACTCGGCTTGAGCGGGACAAATTGCCAATGGAGCTGGAGGATTTGTTGCTTCAAGTACGACCGCCGAATTAGCAATGTATCCTCTTTTTAATGCAGAAGTTATACCTATTTGATGTTGCATAGTTTCTTCGCCTACTACGCTACAAAAAACAGCATCACCCTTCAATTTAATTCCCTCCATGGATATTGCCTTCAACGCAATAGCGGCTGATACAATTGGGCCTTTATCATCTACGGCTCCTCGTCCATAGACCTTATCATTTTTTATATTCCCGCTGAATGGATCCTTATCAGGCCAAGCTTGCGGGTCCCAAGTGGGGACCGTATCGATATGTCCACACAATAATATTGTTTTACCACCACCCCGAAATTTTACTGCTAAATTTGTCCTCTCTTTCTCTTCTTCCCATAGATCAGGTTCTAGTCCAATTTTGTAAAAATATTGGGCCAAATATTCATTACATTTCCTTTCACCACCAACAACATCATCATAGTTAACCCCTGGATACGCTGGATTCACACTAGGTATTCTTATTAAGTTTTGAAGTAGACCTATTGCATCATCTTTTAACTTATCTACATTATTAATTACTGCATTAAATACATCTTCGTCTTTTGACATTTTTATGTCACCCGAGCACGCGTTAAAATTTTGCCACTGTCACTATCATATAAGAAAACATTAATTATTTTGATCCAGACCTTTTTGGATGGTGCCACGTCGTAATTAAGCAAGACACGAATTATTTCGTTATTGAAATCTACGTAACCAACTTTCTGTCCTCCTATATCTTCTGAAAGAACCAGATTACATTCTATAGAACCAACTTCAGGGGAATTTGCTAGCACGATATCAGTTGCTCTGAAACCTATAATGATTTGATCATTAATTTTTTTCTTCAACTCTTCTTCACATTCAAATGAATGTAGGAATAGACGGTGATCATTAATCTTCAAACAATATTTTCCTTGCTCCCTTAATAATTTACCTAGAATGAAATTCATCCGTGGTAGTCCAATTATTTTACCAACACTAATTACCTCCGGTCTATTATAAATTTCGTCAGCAGAACCTATCTGTAAAATTTTTCCATTTTCCATAATAGCTATTCTATCACCCATAGACATAGCTTCTCTATCGTCCATAGTGGCACATATCACTGTTAACCCAAGCTGTCTTTGTAAAGACTTTAATTCCATCCTCATACGCTCTCTTAATAGTGCATCTAAATTCTTTAACGGTTCGTCCATAAGTAATACCTCGGGGTCTTTTATTATAGCCCTTCCAATTGCAAGCCGCTGTTTTTCTCCACCACTTAGCATTCCAGGAAAATGATCTAATCTATGAGACAATCCTATTAACTCTGCTATTTCTTTAACTTTTCTATTTATTTCTGCATTTGAAAGTTGCTTTTTTCTTAGTGGAAAAACTAAATGTTGGCGAACAGTCATATGAGGATACAATGCAAGATTCTCAAATACCACGCCTATGTTTCTGTCTTTGGGTGGTAGGTCTGTTACGTCTTTGCCACCTATGTATATTCGTCCACTCGTAGGTTTCTCTAATCCAGCGATAATTCTCAAAGTAGTCGTCTTACCACAACCAGCCAAGCCGTAAAGCACCATAAATTCCTTATCAGTAATATGCAGATTTATATTGTCAACTACGACCTTATCCATATATTTTTTGGTTAAATCTTTCAGTAATACTTCAACCATATTATTCACCCATAATATGCATATTCTTTTCCACTTCTTTGAAAAGTATATTCTTTCCATCTTTATCGAAAAAGAAATACTTTTCTTCGGGAAGAATAACACTCACAAAATCGTTTATTTTTAATTTTATAGGAGTTGTTTGACATATTACTGAATCTCCAGATGATAACGATATCTTAATCAACATGTGGTCTCCAAAATACTCAATTCCGCTTACATATCCTGGTACTGAATTTTCTACTTCTTTAGTATATAAAACAATATCACGTGGCCTAATACCTATAGTTATTTCATCTCCAAGTGAGATTTTATGCTCACATTTTTCAAGCATTTTTCCAATTTTAACAGATCCAAAAGAGAAAATAACATAATATTCATTATTTTTCTTAATAATTTCACCGTTTAGGAAATTCATTGTAGGAGAACCAATAAATCCTGCTACAAATTTATTAATTGGATTATTTAATAATCGACTTGGTGTATCTACTTGTTGCAACTCACCGTCTTTCATTACTGCAATTCTGTGTCCTAACGACATACCTTCTTTCTGATCATGCGTGACATAAATGCATGTTATTCCCTCCTTTTCAATAATTTGTTTTAATTTCACTCTCATTAGTTCCCTCGTATCTGCATCAAGCACCGTCAATGGCTCATCAAGTAGTAATGCCTGAGGATGCGTCACTAATGCTCTAGCTAAAGCAGTTAACTGTTTCTCTGAAGGATGACATGCCACAGCTTCTTTATCAAGAATCCGGGTTATTTCCAAATAATCTGCAATATTCATAACTTCCCTGCGTATTTCAGATTTGGAAAGGCCCCTACATCTTAAAGGGAAAGCGATATTTTCATATACCGTTTTTCCTGGATAAATTGCATAAAACTGAAATACCATGCCTATGTTTCTGTCTTTGGGTGGTAGGTCTGTTACGTCTTTGCCACCTATGTATATTCGTCCACTCGTAGGTTTCTCTAATCCAGCGATAATTCTCAAAGTAGTCGTCTTACCACAACCAGATGGGCCTAATATGGCTATAACCTCTTTATCTTCAATTTTAAGTGTTAAATTTTTAACAGCTACTGTTCCCTTTCCAAAGACTTTCGAGACGTTTTCTAAGTAAATTTCTGCCATGCTTTCAACCTCTATCTCTGACCAGTATAATATATAATCCCTCTAATAACATATTTCCGCGCTAATATAAAAACAATTAACGGTGGAGCCATGCCTATCACTACTGTCGCCATGACCATAGAAGGTAATGCATGGTATGTACCTACTATGCTAGAAATTATAACGGGTAACGTTCTGGCCACATCTGATGAAGTTAAAAGCATGGCAAGGAAAAATTCACCGTATGCAAAGATGAAAGAAAATAATGCGACAGTAGCAATAATAGGTTTAATCAAAGGAAATGCAATCTTATAATATATTTCTAACCTCGAATATCCATCTACTAGTGCTGCTTCTTCACATTCGGTAGGGAAGCCCTCAAAGTTTATGTAAGAAATCCATATTGAAATAGGCAGAGTAAGGGCGCTATAAATTAGAACAAGTCCCAGTAAACTATTGAAGAGATTTAATATCTTAAATATAACAAATATCGGTAACAACAATGCTGCTAGAGGCATGAGCCTAGTTAACACTATTATCCAGAATAATATATTGCTTTTCGAAAATTTAACTGTATAGAAAATATGTGATGCTATGGGGCCAAAGACGATGTTTATAATCATTACAGTTATAGCGACAATTAAGGAGTTAGTCAGGGTCGGCAATATGGATGCAGCTGCTTGAGGGATGAAAAATGTACTTCCCGGCCTTGCACCTACCATTGCTTCTTTTATATTGAAAATTATCCAGTAACTTTCAATCGTAGGTCTTATAGGAACGTAGAGTGCTGGCTTCATTAATACATCTATTTCGTTCATTAGAGATACATTAATAGCCCAATAAATTGGAAAAACGGTCCATACAATGATAAAAATGCCGAATATCCATGCAACAACTTTTACGACCAAACCATTTATGTTTCTCATAAACTTTCACCTCAATCTTACAAATTTAATTGATTTGTAATATAGAATCACCAATACGAATCCTAAAACAGCTATAAACGCGCTCAACGCCGCTCCGGCACCAAAGTCTAGGAATACAAAAGTTTCACGATAAATAAAGAATGATATGAAAGCCGTGAAATCTGCTGGCCCTCCACCAGTAATCACATAGATTAAGTCGAAGGCACTGATAGCTCTTAAAGTAGTCCAAACACTTACAACAAAAAGTATAGGTTTCAGCCAAACAAGATAAACTTCCTTAAATCGTAACCATACGCCCGCCCCATCAACAAGTGATTGCTCATATATATCAATCGGCAATGATTGTAAACGAGCGAAAAAAAGCAATACACAGAAAGGTAACTCTGTCCAAATATAAGCTAAAATACAGATTCCAAATGCAGACCATGTATCACCGAGCCAAGCTTGATAATTTTTAATAATACCTAATTGGTATAAAACAGAGTTTACAAAACCGTAATTTGCATCGAAAATCCACCGCCACATAGATGCATTTACAACATATGGTATAGCCCACGGGATAAGTATTATTGCTTGTAAAGATGGAGCTAACCTAAAGTTTTTCTGAAATAATAGCAAAGATATACTTAATGATCCCAATATTATAATGGGTATAACGGCTAAGCAAAATAAAAATGTTTGAATCATTGAATATTCGAAATAGTAACTACTGAAGACTTTAAGATAATTTCCGATACCGATAAACTGCCACATTAGTTGAGGATTATGTATATCTAACTTTAAAAAAGATAAATATATTCCATAAATTATAGGAAATACTAGAAAAATAAAAATTAATGATAACGGGAAAAAAAGACCTAATATTATATATCTAACTCCATCGCTAATCCTCTTAAACATTTTAACTCCCATATTCTTTTTTTACCTCTCTATATTGCTTTGCAATTTCTTTTAAGACATCCATTATATCTGTGTTTGAGGTGCCTCTTCGTCCATATAATAAACTTTCTACAGATGTCCTTGCTGGGCCTGCTCCCCATCCACCGCTCCACTTTACAATCCAATGAGGAGGACCTGGAGGGTCAAACTGGTGATTAAATAAATATTTGAACTGTTCCTTTGCCACATTAAGATCAGCATATGATTCTATTGTCTTTTTCGTCTCAGGGTAATCAAGACCACTTATAGTCCACACTAAAGGAGTACCACCCACAGGCAGTATTCTTAAACCTAATATCCATCTCCCATTTTTCCAATCAGGATCTAATGTTTCAGGGTCTACTTTTCCACCGAAAAGGCACATAATCTTATATGCTGCTTCCATCGCCTCGCGACCTCTATTTGCACATATCTTAGTAACATTATATGGTCTTCCCCAACAAGATGTCCAATGGCCTGGACCTGGATTTAGGGCTATTTGAAGTTTCTGATACATAGGTTGACCTGGACTATTCGCTGGCCCTATGTCGTACCACGGAACCCATCCGAATGCATGTGTACCGCCACCCATGCCTGAGACGACCTCGACATCAGTATAGGTAATTGAGGCAGTACTCATTATTTTATATTTATGAATTGCATCCACCAAGAATCTTAACGCATTAAACAGCGGATGATCTTCAGTTTCAAATCGAGGCTCAAGAGTTTGAGGATCGAATAAATATATATCTTCTTTATTTTTAGCCTGACCGGCAATAAATGCGTAAAGTGTTTGCCAAAATGCGTATGAACCCAGAAACGCAGCTATAGGTGTATCACAGATACCTTTTTCTTTAATTTTCAATGATTGGTCTATTACATCTTCCCATGTCCTTGGTGGTTCATCTATTCCTGCTCTTTCTAAATATTCTGTATTATATTGTAGATTGGTATTAGCCCCATAATACAAAGAACCCATCATATGTCCTTTGTAAAAACATGTTTCTCTATAACCAGGCCAATAATCATCAAGCGCATTTCTTATTTCTGGGAAATAGTCTTCCATTGGTACAATATAGCCTGCTTCATAAAACTCTGATTGAAAAACAGGATCAGATTGTAATACGTCTATTGGCTCACCGGCAAGAAATCTACCTAACACAGCTTCTCTATAAGTAGCTTCCGGATAATCTATTAAAGTAGCGGTATATTCAGGATGTTTTTTATTCCACTCTTCTAGAAGAGCTTTAAAGGTTTCTACCCCCCAAGCCCACATTACAAACGTTACTTGAACCTTTTTCCCAGTAGGCGTAGTGATAACAACAGTAGGTGTCGTAACAGCTGTGGTAACAGTTGTTGTTTTAGTTTCCGTAAATGTGACTGTCCTAGCAGCGGGACCGAGACTGGTCCCTGCTAAATAGCCCGCTATCCCAGCAACTACTCCTGAAACAACAGCTGTCGTTGCAATTTTCCCAACAGTACCTAATGCCTTACGTCTTGAAAGTTTTGTTCCACTCATTTTCTCATCGATTAAGTAGTTACCTAACTTTTTAATAAACATATCTTCGAACTCATCTCAAAACTATTGCAAGCTTCTCTTTCTTGGTTTTCTTTATGAGGGTTCGTGAACTTAGCGATTATGAGTGGGAGGTGATTGAGCCTCTTCTTCCTCCTAGGTCTAAGGTTTGCAGGCCTAGAACTGATGATATATGGCTCGTATAAGACTGCTTGGAGAGGCTTAAGAAGTGGCAGAATGAAGGAGCATCATGCATCACTGTACCATGGGGCACCATCGGTCCATACGGGATGCCTACCATATAGTCTGGCCAGTGTTTTTAGGAGTTTCTTTGCCTGTAGGCTGTTTCTAGTCCATGAGAGCCATAGTCCAAGGATCCTCTTGCTGGAGGGTTCGTAGACCATCCATACCCATGCCGGAGACCCCACCAGCCATCACAGCCGTCTCATCGACAAGGAACAGCGAAGGAAAAGCAGTCCTTTCTCTCAAAAACATAAAAACACAACATAAACACCTAGGGCAAAAAACATAATACCTAAGTTAACACATCCATATAAGCATAATCGATATTAATAGGTAAGTTAAATTAAAAAGGAAGATTTTACATATTACTATCGATTAAAATGGATAGCTACAACGTAGATAATAATCTCATCGGAAGTATTTGCAAGTGGCTTGAAAATGAAAAAAATAAAATAGTAGATTTATGTTGCGAATTAATTCAACATAAATCTCCAACAGGTGAAGAAAGTGAAATTCAATATTTTTTGTTCGATTTATTGAAAAAAGAGTTAGAGCCCGACTATTTGAAAATGATTGAAGTAAAAGAAAATCGACCTAATATAGTTATGGTATTGGGTAAAGATAATACTAAAAACAAAGGACTACTTTTAAACGCACACGTTGATGTTGTTGATGTCAACGAAAAAGAGTTACAAAAATGGTCCACGGATCCATGGACTCCAACCATAATTGAGGAAAAAATCTATGGAAGAGGAGCAAACGATATGAAAGGTGGAATCGCTGCATTAATCTGGGCGTTGAAAGCTCTGAAAAAGTTTGATGTGAAATTAAATAAAAATGTAGGTTTAGAATTAGTTGTAGGCGAAGAATTAATGGAACATGAAATCGGTACAACTGCGGCAACTAAAGCATTAAAAGATGATGGTTATGAGTTTGAGTTTGCTCTTATACCAGAGCCAACTAATTTAGAGGTGCATGTGATTAGCCCAGGGGCGTTTGTACTAGAAATTAAGGTAATGGGTCGTGAAGTACATGATGGGGTTAGAAATGTAATTCTATATCCTCAACCATGGGGTGTACCTTCTGGATCAGATGTTGGAGCTGACGCCATAGAAAAAATTGTGTTAATTTATAATGCTCTAAGATATCTAGAACGGGATGTCATAATGAGATGGAAGCATAAGCTACTAGGTGGCGGAGGTTACCCCAGAGGCCCTGATTTACAAGGAGTTGGATCTTTTTTCAATTTAAATATTGCATTAATTGAGGGAGGGACTTATATTTCCTCAGTACCAGGTTATGCAAAAATCTCTGCTAATTGTTATTATCCTCCTTGGCTTTCATTCGAAGATGTAAAAAATCTCATATTAAAAACTTTAGACTCGCTTGCATCTTATGACAGCTGGCTGGCAAGAAATCCACCCAAAGTATCTTTTTCCATGCTTTGGCCCCCTTATGAGACTGAAATAAA
>Ga0272449_1005207_pt1 | contig 10242 bp, 8 predicted proteins | sample YNPCB0241_FD_198679 | JGI IMG/M metagenome (GOLD analysis project Ga0272449, IMG submission 198679) | Hot spring sediment microbial communities from Yellowstone National Park, WY, United States - YNP-CB-024-1 | ecosystem: Environmental > Aquatic > Thermal springs > Hot (42-90C) > Sediment...
TTTTATGGATACAAAATTTTAATTATAAAAGATAATAAATTTTACAATTTGCCAGCCAATTTACAATCATTTGATGTTGATTTGCTTATTGTTCAAAAGAAAGCTAAAGTTAACTTTGTTGAGTTGTTAAAATTTTTAAGGGTCAAGAATATTATATTTGATAGTTCTTGTTCACAAAGTAAAATAAAAAAATGTATGCGACAATTAACATCGTATAAAGGAAATATTCATATAGTTTCCACGCAAAAAGCAATGATTATTGACATATAAAAAAAGAGGCTGTCTCAAAATGGCAGCCACTTTTATTTTTATGCTTTACCAAGATTTTTTTAGTAATATGTATAGGTTGTTGTGTTTTGATAATATGAAGTTATTTCTCTTTTTTTGGAAACTCTATTATTTGAGTCAAAGGTGTAATTAAAGTTTCTTGTGTATGTATTTTGTATTTCACTTTTAACTAAATTTTTAGAATCTTTACCAAGAAAGTAAATTCCAAAGTTATAATAGCCGATAGTATTTGTTTTATCTGTATAATATTCATAATTAATTGTATATCCATAACTAACAGTTGAAATCAAATTACCTATATTATCATAGTTAAAGGTTATAGTGTCGTTATTGTTATATATTACTTTTATCATATTATCGTTAGTATTATAAAAGTATTGAATTGTAATTGTATCGTTTGTCTTTGATGTCTTTGAATTATTAAATAAAAAGGTTTTGAACAACGAATTATTTGTTTTTTTACTACCGTTGTAATTAATTTGCCAAGCAGAAGTTGCAAGACCTTTGTTATTTAAATTAAAAACCATTTCATACGATAGTGTTAATGGATTAATTTTATAACCTTTGACAGTAATAGAATTAGCAGCATATATAACTGTATCGTAACTACCATCATGATAAAGTATTTTATATACTTTTCCGGCACTATTGTAGAAATATATTGTTGTGGAATTATCTAAGGAGTCTGTTTCTGTTTTAATTTTTGGAATAGTAACCGCAGGAGTTGATGGTTGTGGAGATTCATTTTTATCTTTTTTACATGCAAAGAAAACTCCTGTTAAAAAAATTGACATTAAAAAAATAAAATTACTCTTTTTCATATTGCATTAGTTTTAAAGGTTAACACTATAAAATTAGAATTATTTTAAATAATGAAAAATGATTAGAAAGAATTTAACACATTTTAACAATTTTATAATAGTGTCTTTTTAAGATATCTTTGTTTAATATCTTAATAATCAAGCAAATGTTATGATAATATGGTTTATTAAATCCAAATTGAGGCTGTCTCGAAAGAGCAGCCTTTTTAATTGTTTATAAATCAGCATATTATTGTTAATAACTTTTCACAACTTGTTGATATTTAATGATGTAAAATTATTATATTTACATTATAGTAATAAAAACATGGAAATGACAAGGAAAAAATTTAAAGCTATAATCAAAACCAACTAATGCTTTTACCTCCAAGCCTTGATGATTTGATAGAAGAGAATCATCCGGTTCGCGTAGTTAATAAAATCATTGATTCTATTGACATATTATAGATAATTTTTGTCGTTTACAATAAATTTCTACGTGAAAATTCTTTTTTATGCATTATTTTTTTGAATCCAAAAGCATTTTTGACTGAAAAATAGAGATTTTTAAAAAAAAGAGGCTGACTCAATTTTGAGACAGCCTCTTTTTTATTTTATATTTGGTAATTAATTAAGTTACTAATAGCGTTTTCTTGGTGTATAATGTGTATGTAACAATTCATGTGACTTGTGACTAAGTGGTTTGCCTAAAAAGTCTTGATATATTGTTTGTATTTCTGGGTTTTCGTGTGATTTACGTATTGGTAATGATTCATCTTCGGCGTATATGGCTTCTGCACGTTTTTTACGAATTTCTAAATTAGTTGGTATAGGTTGACCGCCGCCACCAAGACATCCACCCGGACAAGCCATAACTTCGATGAAGTGGTATGAAACAAGCCCATCGTTTACAGCTTGCATTAGTTTTTTAGCATTTGCTAAACCGTGAGCAACAGCAACTTTTAGTTCAACTCCTTCAAGGAAGCTCCATTCGGGTAAGCAGTTTTCTATTTTTATTGTAGCTTCGCGAATACCTTCGAAGCCGCGAACAGGTGTAACGTTAAGGTTGCGGAAAGGAACTTCACGACCGGTTACAATTTCGTAAGCTGTACGAATAGCTGCTTCCATTACACCACCTGTGGCACCGAAAATAACACCTGCACCAGACGATTCACCCATTATGCTGTCGTAGTCGCTGTCGGGTAATTTCATAAAATCTATACCAGCTTGTTTAATCATCATTCCTAATTCTCTTGTGGTGAGTACGTAATCTACATCTTGGTATCCACTTGCTCGCATTTCTGGACGATTTGCTTCGAATTTTTTAGCAGTGCAAGGCATTATTGATACGCTAACGATGTTTTTAGGATCTAAGCCGCGTTTTTGGGCATAATAGGTTTTTGCTAAGGCACCAAACATTTGTTGCGGTGATTTGCAAGTAGATAAGTTATTCAATAAGTTTGGAAACATGTGTTCTTGGAATTTAATCCAACCTGGCGAGCACGAAGTCATCATAGGCAGAGCTACAGGTTCTTTATCAACTATTGCTTTTTTCAAGCGGGTTAAGAGTTCGGTACCTTCTTCCATTATTGTTAAGTCGGCAGTAAAATCGGTGTCGAGAACAGAATCGAAGCCTAAAAGTTTTAATGCTGTAACCATTTTGCCGGTAACTCTTTCGCCTGGTCCGTAGCCAAGGATTTCGCCTAAACCAACACGAACAGCTGGTGCTGTTTGAACAACTACATGCTTTGTAGGATCGTTAATAGCTTCCCATACTTCGTCGATATATGTTTTTTCGATTAAAGCACCTGTTGGGCAGCGATTGATGCATTGACCGCAATTAGTACAAACAACTTCAAACATAGGATTTTCGAAGAAAGTAGAAATTTTCATGTGTTCGCCTTTGTAAGCTACTGCCAATGCGGAAACACCTTGTAATTCTTCACATGTTCTTACACAGCGTTGGCAACGAATACAACGACTGTCGTCTTTAACTATTGATGGAGAGCTTCTGTCTATTGTATAGTTTCTTTTTCTTACTAAGTCAATGAATATGTGCTGATTAACACCGTATTCATGAGCAAGCGATTGAAGTTCGCAGTTTCCATTTTTATAACACTCGGTGCAGTCGGCGCGATGCTCAGAAAGTAATAGCTCAATGATATGTTTACGTGCTTGACGAACTTTGTTACTGTTTGTAAGAATTTCCATTCCTTCGGATACAGGAACTGCACATGCAGCTTGCAACAAGCGATTTCCAACTTGTTCAACAACACAAACTCTACAGTTCCCAGCAACACTTAAATCTGGATGATAACATAATGTTGGAATGCGAAAATTTAATTTTTTCGCAGCTTCCAAAATAGTTGTTCCTTCTGGAACTGTTACTGGGATGTTGTTTATTTTAATATTTACCATGTTGCTCATATATCTAATCTCCTTTTATTTTGGTTAGTAAATTATTTCTTCTTTAAAATTATCAACAATAGAAATAAAAGGATTAGCGACTGATTGTCCTAATCCGCATTTTGCAGCAATTTTCATAGTTTGAGCTAATTTTTTAAGCTCTTCAAGGTAAGAAGCAGGTTTTTCACCTCTTTTAACGGCTTCAATACCTTTTAGAAGTTGCTGACAACCTACTCGGCAAGGAGTACATTGACCGCAAGATTCTTCAACAAAGAATTCAAGGTAATTATGAAGTACGTTATACATTGAACGAGTATTGTTGAAAAGCATCATTGAACCGCCGGTAGGTATTCCTTCGAAGCCAATGATTGTATCGTTGAATTTTTTTCTTGGAACACAGTGTCCTGATGCACCACCAACTTGTACGGCTTTTGTATCGCCATCGCCAAATTCGTTAACAAAAGCTTCAACCGTCATACCGAGCTCGAGTTCGTATATACCTGGTTTAGGGGTGTCGCCCGAAACAGAGAAAACTTTAGAGCCTCTGGAGTCTTTTGTTCCAAGTTCTTTGAATTTTTCAACTCCCATGTAATTAATCATGGCGGTGTAAACAAAGGTTTCAACGTTGTTGATAACGGTTGGTTTGCCGAACAATCCAGCTACTGTTGGGTATGGAGGTTTGTTGCGAGGTTCGCCACGTTTACCTTCTAAGCTTTCGAATAATGCAGTTTCTTCACCGCATACGTATGCACCGCTTCCAGAGCGAATTTCGATAGTGAAGTCTAATCCTACATCTTTAATTTTTTTGTTGAAATCGTCTAAAACACCATTTAACTTATTGAGGAGGAAGTTATATTCTCCTCTAAGGTATATGTATCCTTGCTTTGCTCCGATGCAGTAAGCACAAATGGCCATACCTGCAAAAACTTTAGTTGGCACTGTGTCGAGTATTTCTCTGTCTTTAAATGTGCCGGGTTCGCCTTCATCTGCGTTGCAAACTACATATTTTACATCGGAGTTTTGGCTTCTTGTAAATTTCCATTTCAATCCTGTAGGGAAACCGGCTCCTCCTCGTCCTTTTAATCCAGAATCTATTAGTTCATTAATTATATCGTCAGGATGGCGCGTAAGTGCTTTTTTTACTACTTCTATATCATCCTGACAAGTTTTACAAAAAATTAAATCAACTTTTTTTAATTTTTTTTCTTCCATTTTTTATTTATTTTATTTTGGTTAGACATTATTTTTGTTGATATGATTTAATAATTTCAATTACCTTTTCGGGTGTAAGGTCATAATAAACTTCGTCGTTTATAAGCATTACAGGTCCTTTATGACACCAACCTAAGCAGTTTGCAGTAAGTAAACTGAATTTTCTGTCGAAAGTGGTTTCTCCTAACTTGATTTTTAGTAAATTTTCTAATGTTTTGATTATTTCGTCTTTACCTGTCATGTGGCAAGATATAGTTTTGCAAACACGAATTACATACTTGCCTCTTGGTACAGTATCTAAAAATGTATAAAACGTTGCTGTACCATATACTTCTGCAGATGATAAATCGAATGCTTTTGCTACTTCAACAATATCTTCGTCGTTTAAATAATTTTTTTCTTTTACAATTGCTTGTAAAGCCGGTAATAAAGCCGACCGGTTATTACCGTATTTACTTTTTACTTTTTCTAAAATTTCTTTTACTTCTGTCATTGTTTTTCCTCCTTAAATTAGGTTAATAATAAAATTTTAATTAAAAGTATGATAATAAGATAGGCCTAAATATGATTTTTATCAGTTTGATTTTTGTTTTATAGCAAAAAATAAATTATTTTTATTCTAAATAATATTAAGCTATTTTTTTAGCTAAATTAGTAAAAACCTGTTAAAATTTAAAACGAGAAGCAAATACCACCTTTAACCCATCTGCCAGGCATTGGTATATTTGCAATGTCGTAATAATTTGTATCAAATAAATTTGTGCCATTGATATATATTTCTAAATTGTTAAAAATGTAGCTTATTTTACCATCTACTGTAATGAATGGCTTGTATGTTTTTTCTAAGCCTGAAGGGTATTCGGTATAGGTCCCCAGTCTTTCTTGATAAATAGCAGTCCATGTTGCTTTTATTTGTTTTATAACTTTATGATTGATAGAAACAGCTAATTTATTTTTAAGTATGTCGAGAGAATATTTTGAGTAGTAGTTTTCGCTTAATTTATTTATTGAGCAATATGTATAAGATAAAATAACTTTATTAATGTATGAGTTGGCATTATTGAAATAAACGATGTTTACATCTATTCCTGAAGTGTTTACATTTGTAATATTGGCAGTTTTCCATTTATCGGTAGGTGCGATTCTAACCCAATCTATTACGTTTTTTGCTTCTCTATAAAACAAAGCTAATTGAAAAAATATTTTTTCGTATTTAAATTTAAAACCGGTTTCATAATTCCAAGCTTCTTCTGGTTCAAGAAGGTTATTGGCTTCGTGAGCAGCGTCTTTATAATAGAGTTCTGTGTATGTAGGTAATCTTAAAGAGCGGTTAATTGAAGTATACAAGTTAATTTTATCGTTAAAAGCTTTGTAGCCAATATCTATTCCCGGATAAAAATATAAATTATTTGTTGATAAGTAAGTTGACATTATACCTGTTGATAAGATTATTTTTTTAAGATTAATATAATGATCAATAAAAATTGAGTAATAAGTTTTATTAGCTTTTTTTGTGAATTTTCCATTTTTTTCGAAGGGTGCTTTTATTGTATCATTCATTGGTTCGCCTAATACATTGCTAAATATTTTTTCGTATTTATAATCTATTCCAATTGTGGTTTTTCCTATTTTTGAATTTAAAGAAGTGTTGGTTTGGCTCCCAAAGACTTGTGTCATATGATAATTATGATTTTTGTACCATGATGGAGCAATTATATCTTTATAATTCTCTCTGAATAGTTCGAATCTATCGTGATGTTGTCTGTAGTATGCTTGGACTGTCCATGTGTTGTTGTTTTTCCAATAATATTTGTTTGTTAAATTAGCTAAAAAACTACGTGTTTGTTCAAATTGATAAGGAAACTTAGGAGTATAAAAACTATTAGCACCAAAAGCTTTATTTTCGAAAGCAAACATAGCTAAAGTATTATTGTTTTCTTTTTCTTTAAATATTTGCCAAAATATATGCGAGTTATTAAAATCTGTGTTTTCTCTGTAGCCATTGCTTCTATTGTGATTTAACGAGATTAATTGATTTGTTTGCAATAATTTTATATTTGTAGTTAATTGTGCTTCAAGATATTTATAATCGCCACCGGATAAGGAACCTATGAGTTTTTTTGGTTCGTTGGTTTTAGTTACAAAGTTTATAGCACCGGCAAAGGCATTAGCTCCATATCTTCTTGCATCACTACCAGATAATATTTCTATTCTGTCTATTACATTTATATTAATTGGTATATTAAAGTTATGATGTCCTGTTTGCGGGTCGTTAACGGGAATACCATTTATCATAATTAGCACTTGTTCATAATTACCACCTCTTATACTTACATCCGATTGTACTCCGTTAGGTCCTCTTTGTTTGACATCTATACCACAATAATAATCGAGTATATCGGCTAATGATTTTACTGGAAGTTGTTTTAAGTCTTTTTGATCAATAATTTGAATAATTCTTAATTCATCTTTATAAAGACTTGAAACTCTATTTGCATTTACTTCAATTTCTTTTAGTTTTATAGTATCTTCTTGAGAAAATGTTCTTAAAGTAATTAGCAAAAGGAGAAATATTTTTTTCATTTTAAATAGTTTGAATTTTGAGCAAAATTAAGGAGGTTTTATTTTATAAAAAAGCTTTTAGCATTTATTTAAGTTTGTGTTAATTTTGTGTTTTACAAGGATAGTTTATGGAGAGACATAAGCAAATTGGTCTTTTTTTTGGTTCTTTTAATCCTATTCATTTAGGTCATACAATTATTAGTAATTATATTTATAATGAGTTTGAATTAGACGAGATATGGTTTATTGTATCGCCACATAATCCGTTGAAAGATAATGATAAACTCATAGACGAGAGACATCGATTAGAGATGGTAAGACTTGCTATTGGAGCTTTTGATTGCTTTAAGGCTATTGATGTTGAATTTTACTTGCCCCGACCGTCTTATACAATAGATACACTGAAATATTTAAAGAAAAAATTCCCCTATTATAACTTTTTTTTGCTAATGGGAAGTGATAATATGAAATTTTTTGACAAATGGAAAAATTATCAAGAAATTCTGAAAAATTATAAAATAATTGTTTATCCACGTAAAGATTTTAACTTTACTTTTACACACCAAAACATATATTATATTAATGCTCCTTTGATAGAATTGTCTTCGACATATATAAGAGAACTAATTAGAAATAAGAAAAATATATACTTTTTTGTTGGTGAAAAAGTATACACCTATATAAAACAAAATAATTTATACTTATAGCTTGATATTTATTCTTCTTCGGAGGCGTTTTCGCTACTGGAAAGTGTTATATTGTTGTTGCGAATAAATTGAACGACATCATTTAATCCTTCGGTAAATTTTTCGAAGTCTTCTTTATATAGGAATAATTTATGTTTTTCGTAGTAAAAAGTTCCGTCGGGTCTGATTCTTTTTTTGCTTTCTGTGATAGTTAGGTAATAATCGTTCCGTCGTGTAGATTTAACATCGAAAAAATAAGTTCTTTTTCCAGCACGAACCGCTTTCGAATAAACTTCATCTCTGTTCTGACGATTTCTTTCCCTCATTTTGTTTTGACTTTCTTCCATTTTTTGATTTTTTATCATTCTTTAAGCAAAATTAAATTCTTTTTTTTAAAAAAGCAAATTAATTTTACTCTTTTATTGAATTTTTAAAATGTAAACTAATTTTTTTGTAAATCCTGTTTTTTTGCTATCTGTTAACAAAGTTTTAATAATTTGACTTTTGAAAATGAAAGGAAAATTTTTAAGTAGGACGCTTATTTTTTTAATTATAAAACAGTTTTTTTTGATTAATTGTTATAATTGTACTCAAATAAAAATGTTAAGTCTTTAAAAAAATTTGTAATTTTAGCCCAAAAAATTTATGAAGAATTTCTTTTTAGTAGTTGTTTTCTTATTAATGTTTATAAATTATTGTTATAGTCAGAATAATGATTCTTTAAAAGTTTATTTATACATTAAATGTATGTTTTGCGATAATTCTTTTTTAAGGAATGAGCTTAATATGGTGAATCATGTAAGAGACCTAAATGATGCTAATCTTGTGGTTTTGGGCATAAGTGAGAAAACAGGAATTGGCGGGGAAAGATACAGATTAATATTTGAAGGAATGAAAGATTTTAAAGGTATAAATGATACTTTAATATTTGAATCAAGCAATGATGCTACTTCAGAAGAAAAAAGGAATATTTATCTTAAAAATATTAAAATTGGTTTATTACCTTATTTGTTAAAAACTTCTTTAAGAGATAAAATTACGTATAGTGTTGAAGAAAATAATATTCAGCAGAATAGCCAAATTATTGATCCGTGGAAGAGCTGGGTTTTTTCATTGAGTACTGGTGGCTGGTTTAATGGTGAACAAAGTAACAAAAATTTTAGTAATAATTCTAATTTTCAGGTTAACAAGGTTAGAGATGACTGGAAGTTGCGTTTTCAGTTTTCGCATAATTATTCAAAAAGCAAATTTTCTTACGAATCTTATAATTACGAGTATGTTAATAGTTCAATAAACATAAATTTAAACAGTGTTTGGTCTGTTTCTTCTCATTGGTCGGCTGGTTTTTTTGTATCTTCTGGCACTTCTACTTATAGCAATTATAAGTATTTTTTTAATATTATGCCCGCAATTGAGTATAATATTTTTCCCTATAACAAATCGTTCGAAAAAAGATTAAAGTTTGATTATCGAATAGGTTTTCAGAAAAGCAAATACATTGATACGACAATTTTCAATAAAACAGAGGAGTTGAATGCTATGCATCGATTAGGTGTATCTGTCAATTTTTATAGAAAATGGGGCAATATAGATATTAATTTTAGTGGTAGTGAATATTTTCATGATTTAAGTTTATACTCATTAGGTTCGTATATTGGTTTAAATGTTCGAATAGTAAGAGGTTTATCTGTATATTTTTATGGTGGTTATTCTATGATACGAAATCAGATAAATTTAGCAAGGCAAGAAGTGTCGCAGGAAGAATTATTATTACGTCAAAGGCAGATGAAAACAAATTTTTCGTATTGGGGTAACGTAGGAATAAGTTATACATTTGGCTCAAGAATTAATAATGTTGTTAATCCTCGTTTTGAGTGATGATTTTATTTAAATAAATTTCATATTGTTTAACAATGTTTTGCCAAGAAAATTTATTGCAAAATTCTTTGATTTCTTGTGTATCGGTAAATTTTTTATTTATATATTTATCGAAATAAAATTTTTGTAAAGCATTTGCTATTTCTTTTGCACTATTGAATGGTACTAATTCTCCATTTTTGCAATTTTCTATTATATCGGGATTTCCACTGGTAGGTGTAGCAATTAAATACAAGCCAGCAGATATAGCTTCTAAATTGCTTATAGACATTCCTTCTATTTCTGATGGCATAACCATAACATGAGCTTTTTCGTAATATTGCCAAACTTCATCATTGCTAATCCATCCGCATAATTTAACATGATTTAAACCGTACCTAACTATTAACTTTTCAATTTTAGTTCTTAAT
>Ga0272449_1005214_pt1 | contig 10231 bp, 11 predicted proteins | sample YNPCB0241_FD_198679 | JGI IMG/M metagenome (GOLD analysis project Ga0272449, IMG submission 198679) | Hot spring sediment microbial communities from Yellowstone National Park, WY, United States - YNP-CB-024-1 | ecosystem: Environmental > Aquatic > Thermal springs > Hot (42-90C) > Sediment...
ATGGGACCCCTCGCGGGTTAAGTGTCTGAGGAAACATTGAAACAATATTTCACCATCACCAAAATAAATTCAAACAAATGACTTTCCACATTGGATATAGTAAATTAAGGCATTAATCTTTTTACTTTTTGAAGCTTGTCAAAATCTTCGTCATAAGAATAAATTTCTGTTACTCCATGCTCTAACATAAAAAAATAATTAAAAAGGTCTGCAAAAGAAATGTTTGTATAAGGAAATGCTTCTAAGGCTTTTTCAAAAACAACTTTATAAGGCAATTTCAAACCTCTTAAATTAATTAGAGGTGAAACTAAATCTCTTATTTCTTCTTTTGAAAGTTTATAATACTTTTGAAGAGTAAATATCAATTCAAATATTACTAATGGGCTTGTGATCGCTTTTTCTTCTCCTTTTTCTATTTTCTTTAATAATTCTAAAACTTTATAAGCTTTCTCTTCGTTATCTTTTGTAAGATAACGAAGAAATATGTTAGTATCTAAGAATTTTCTCATTTTAGTTCTTCTATCACATTTTTTGCTATTTCTTCTTCTACAAACTCCCTTATTTCCTCGAACTTTTCTGGCTTACTAACCGCCTTTACTTTTCCAAAATTTTCTTCAAGCGTTGATTTTAGAGGAACGATTTTTACTTCATTGCCCTCAACTATAAAACCTATCCTTTCCCCAGATTTCACGCCAAGAATTTGCCTGATTTTTTTGGGCAGAGTAATTTGAAATTTTTTAGTAAGAACCGAGGAACTTGTAAGGTTTTTTGACACTTCTTACCTCCATAAAAGTATTACCTTACTTGTAGTATTATAATCTTTAATAATAACTATTCAAGAACTTAAAAAGGTTTATTGTTAATATTTTGAGATGTTCTATTGAGGAAGTATCCTTCCTGTATCTTCGGGGGAACGACAAGCACTAAGCTGGTGCACATTAAAAAAGTCGATCATAATGGCGACTGCCCGGTCGCCAAATATTTTAGAGGCGAGCAGAGGCTTCTCCTACAAAATTGTGATGGAGACCCCTCGCCTGACGGCTCGGGGTGACAATAAAAAGTGGGCTCGGGGTGACAATAAAAGGCTCGGGGCGACGAGAAAAGGGGCTCGGGGAACAACCCTACCCTGTCCTGCCGAGCGGTAGCGAGGCATCCCTCGCTTTGCTCGGGACGGCGTCCCTCATCACTTCGTTCGAGACGGCGTCCCCAGGGGGAAGGGACCCCTCACTTCGTTCGGGGTGACAATAAGGGGGCGTTCGGGCGATACCCTACCCTGTCGTTTCGAGCGTAGCGAGAAATCCCCCTGTGGTAAGGAAAGACTAAAAGGGGCGGCCCCTCACTTCGTTCGGGGGGACAAAATGGGGGTTCGGGGTGACAATAAGGGGGCGTTCGGGGGGACAAAAAAGGGGCTCGGGGCGGCAAGAAAAAGGCTCAGGGAAACAAAAGGGGGAGTTCGGAGCGAGAAAAAGGGTGGTCGCGGTCATCGTGATCGTGGTGACTCAAGATAAAATCCCCATTTCCTCAAGGGCATTTAGCACCATCTCTGGGGTTATTTTTTTCATGCAGAGCATATCTTCGCAAGTCCTTTTAAAGCAGGGGCGGCAAGGAAGGTCAACTTTAACCACCCTGTAAATTGTGCTCCAAGGTCCGGTTCGGTTTGGGGCTGTAGGACCAAAAAGGGCTACTACCGGCTTATCAAGGGCGCTTGCAATATGCATTGGACCTGTATCAACGGTGATCACCACCTCAGAATTCCTGATAACATAGACGAGCTCCCTCAAGCTTAGCTTATCAAAAAGAGTAAAAACCCTTGGAAACTTTTTAGAAACCTCCTCTGCCCAGAGCTTAGGGTCTCCGCTTCCAACAAGATAGATGGCCTGCTGTGGAAATCTTATAAGAAGCTTCTCTATCAAGTCTTCCCAGTTCTTAGGAAGCCACTCTTTAGTTTTCCATCGGGCTGAGGGAACAAGCACAAAATAAGGAATTGATAGAGCGCTTACTTTTTCCTCGGGCAAGATGATATCCCTTGGTATATCCCGAAAATCGTTGAACTCCTGAGGGATGCTTACACCAACCAACTTAAGAGCCGAACGAGTTAGCTTTAGATAACGAAGGACAGCATGGAGCTCGGGGTCGTAAGGGGGAAGCCGATGGGTGTAGAAGAGCGGGCTTCCCTCCCGATGGTTGGAAAACCCAACCTTATACTTAGCCCTTGCCATCCCGCAAATGACCCCGCTTTTCAAAAGCCCTTGATAATCTATGACAAGGTCAAACCTTTCGCTCCTTATTTCCTTAAAAAGCTTAAATAACTCCCGGGGAGATTTTAAATAGTCCTTAGGAGGGGTAAAAAATCTAACAATTTGAGGGTGCCCGTAGAGCAAATCTCTGTAAGCCTCTTCAACTACCCAAAAGATATCTTCATTTGGCAAATACTCTTTGATCAGTTTTAAAGAGGGCAAGGTTTGGACTACATCGCCAAGGGCCGAGAGTTTGACGATGAGAATTGCCAATTTTGCCCTAAAGCTCGCCTAAGATGTAGCTCACTGCTTCCTTAAGATTTTTGGCGATAAAGTCTGGCTTGACCTCTTTTTTAGGGAGAACATATTCCAGCTCACCTTTGCCGTAGCCTGTCAAGACTAAAATTCCCTTGAGACCAGCATTTTTAGCAAGCTCTACATCGATTAGTCTATCGCCGATCACGAAGCTTTTCTCCAGGTCGATGGGATAGTTTTTAAAGGCAAGCTCAAGAAGACCCGTCTTTGGCTTTCGGCAAGAGCAGTTATCGTTAGGATGATGAAGGCAAACCAAAAATTCCTCGACCTTTACCCCTTTTCGTCTAAGCCTTCTTTCAATCATAGAGTTGATTTTAAACACAAGCTCTTCAGGGAAATAGCCCCTTGCTGGACCGCTTTGGTTCGTAACCACAAAGAGGAGATAGCCCCTATCTGTTAACCTCTTTAAAGCCTCGGCAACCCCGGGCAAAAGCTTTAGCCTTGAAGGGTGGTTTAAATAGCCAACCTCCTCGTTTATCGTCCCATCTCTGTCAAGAAAAACTGCGGGCTTAAGCTGTTCCACCATTCCTCCCCCTCATTGAATATGAAACTTATACTCCCAGGGATTTAGCTCTCGGTTTATCTTAAGCTGGGACTTAAAGGCAAACTTTTTCTCTATCTCTTCAAGGAAGTTTATCTCCTCGCTTACAACCTCGGAGATGTAGGGGTTTATCTCGATGATTACCGTTTTATTCTTTAGGTGTTTGCCCATTCGATAAAGCCTTCTTAAAAGCTCGTAGTAAACAGTCCTTTTGCTTTTTATCTTACCTTCGCCATGACAGAGGGGACAGGGTTCTAAAAAGAGCTCGTAGAGAGAATCCCTTCTTCTCTCCCTTGTCATTTCAAGCAGTCCAAGAGGAGAAATGGGGAGGTAGCTATTCTTAGCCTTGTCTTTTCTTAAGGCGTTAATCAGGGCTTCAACCACCTTTTCCTTATGCTCCTCAAGGTCCATGTCTATAAAATCAATGACGACTAAGCCCCCGATGTTCCTTAGCCTCAACTCTCGAGCGATCTCTTGAGCAGCCTCAAGGTTGATCTTAAACACCGTATCCTCTAAGTCTTTATCCCCGATGAAACGACCGGTGTTGACATCTATAGCGGTCAAAGCCTCGCAGGGCTCGATAATGATAAAACCTCCAGATTTTAACCAGACCTTCCGGGAAAGGAGCTTTTTCACATCGATGTTTACTCCATGAGCAGAAAATATGTCCTCTGAACCCTCATAGAGCTTTAGGTATTCAAGCAAGCGAGGGTAGTATTTTCCTAAAAAGTCTTGAAGCTCTTTAAAGAACTCAGCATCGTCAACTAAGATAAGGTTCACATCTCGATTAAAAAGGTCTCTTACAGCGCGAAAGGCAATATTTAGCTCCTCATAGACTAAGGCTGGTGCCTTGGCTCTTTTTGCCTTTTCTTTTATGTTTTCCCAAAGGCAGAGTAGAAATTCCATTTCCTCCTTCAGAACCTCTTCATCAGCCCCCTCAGCTGCGGTGCGAATTATCCAACCTGAGTTAGGAGGTCTAAGGTTTTGCACTAATTCTTTGAGCCGAGCCCGTTCAGCCTCATCCTTGATCTTCCTTGAGACCCCGATACGGTCTAAAAGAGGAAGGTAGACGAGATAATGTCCCGGTAGGGTGAGATTGGTGGTTAACCTTGCTCCTTTAGTGCCGAGCGGCTCTTTAACAACCTGCACCAAAATCTCTTGCCCCTCCCGCAAGGACTTAAGAGGAGAGGGTGGAGCTGGTTCCCCTTTATCCCAGAGTATTTCTCCCTTAGGAAAAACATCCTCGCTGAACAAAAAAGCTGTTCTTTCAAGCCCAATGTCCATGAACGCTGAGTTTATCCCAGGAACAACTCTAACCACTCTTCCCTTGTAGATGTTTCCTACGACGCCTTTATCCTTTGGTCTTTCAATGGCATACTCAACAAGGACATCATTCTCAAGAAGACCAACCCTTATCTCGAAGAGACTGTAGCTTATAAGAAGCTTAGCCATAAAGTCTTTGCAAAAATCTGTAAACGAGTTGAGAGAGGGCTTGGCTTGCCCTCTTAGATGCGGCTACGACCTCCTCAAAAAGTATGGGTTTAAAGTTATCAGGGTCGTTCACGTTGGAAATGACCGATATGGCTAAAACCTTTAGCCCTGCGTGATTGGCAACGATAACCTCAGGGACGGTTGACATACCAACGGCATCTGCACCCATCATACGCAAAAACCTCGTCTCAGCAGGTGTCTCTAAACTTGGTCCAGGAACGGCTACATAAACACCCTCTTGTAAGCTCATTCCCAACTCCGCTGAAACCTCTTTAATAAGCCTTCGTAGTTCGGGGTCGTAGGCTGAGCTTAAGTCTGGGAACCTTGGACCCCAGAGCTCATGATTTACCCCCCTCAAGGGGTTGTCAGGAATAAGGTTAATGTGATCCCGGATTACCATTAGGTCTCCCGGTCTAAAATCAAGGTTTAAGCCGCCCGCAGAATTGGTTGCCAGATAAACCTCGGGCTTAAAGAGCGTTAACACCCTAAGCGGAAGGGTTAATTCCTTAGCAGAATATCCCTCATAATAATGAAACCTCCCAGAAAGCATGGCTACCTCAACTTTCGACAGAAGACCAAAGATCAACTCCCCAGCATGAGTTTCAACCGTTGACCTTGGAAAGTTTGGGATTTTCTTGTATGGGAAAACCTTGACCCGTTCAACTAAATTTGTTAGCTCGGTTAAACCCGTCCCTAAGGTGATTACAACCTTTGGGGGGAAGGGGGCAATGTTCTTTAAAAAAGCGTAGGCTTTTTCTACCTTTTTAGTATACCGGTCCTTCATACTCATCGAGGTCAAAGGTGGTTAGCTTAGGTCTTCCTAATTCGTCTATCTCAAGGACGCGAACCTTGATTTCATCGCCTATCTTGAAAAGGCTCTTCAAATCCCTTGGCGGGTTTTCCATCTTCGATACATGAAGAAGCCCAACCTTCCCTGGTAAAACTTCTACGAATAGTCCGTAGGGTTCAATCCGAACAACTTTACCTATGTAGGTCTTTCCAACCTCAACCTCGGCAACGAGGGCAAAAACCTCCCTTTTTGCCGCCTCTAAATCTTCCCTCGTCTTGCCGGTAATGGAAACCTTACCCCCTTCAAGCACCCAGATCACCGTGTTTGTCCTCTCCCGGATCTCTTTTACGGTTTTACCACCTGGACCGATGATTAACGGAGCCTTTTCTTCAGGAACCTGCACAATTTCGATTAAAGGAGCGTAGGGTGATAACTCTGGACGAGGCTTTGGACAGGCAGAATACATCTTGTCAAGGATGGCAAACCTTGCCAACTTTGCCCTTTCAAGGGCAGATATCAAAATCTCTTCGGTGATCCCTTTGACCTTGAGGTCCATCTGCAGGCTTGTGATACCGTCATAGGTTCCGGCAACCTTAAAATCCATGTCTCCAAGCTGGTCTTCGTCGCCCAATATGTCAGTAAGGATGATGTCCCGTTCATCTTGCCGAACAAGCCCCATGGCAACGCCTGCCACATGCTTAGGTAGAGGCACGCCTGCATCAAAAAGGGCTAAAGAGCTCGCGCAGACCGTCGCCATTGAGGACGACCCGTTTGAAGAAAGGACATTAGCCACGATTCTAATGATGTAGGGAAATTCCTCTTCAGGCGGAATAAAAGGCTCGATTGCCCTTTCAGCTAAGGCACCATGACCGATTTCCCTCCTCCTTGGCGGTCCCCAGGTTCTTGCATCTCCGGTGCAGAAGGGAGGGAAGTTGTAGTGGAGCATGAAGCGTTTAAAGGTTTCCCCTTCAAAGATGGTTTCAACAAGCTGAGCCTCTTCCCTTGAACCAAGGGTCACGGTTGCGTAGACTTGGGTTTGCCCCCTGCTAAAGATAGCAGAGCCATGAGGTCTCTCAAAAGGATGAAGGTCTATCTTAATCTCTCTTATGTCCTCGGGGCGCCTCCCATCTATCCTTAGCCCAGTTTCAAAGAGCTTTCTTCGCATCGTTTCGCTGACAACCTTCTTGAAGTAATACTGAGAAAGAACCTGAAGTTCGGGCTCTATGCTTTGTGAGACCTCCTCAAAGACCTCCTGCAAAGCCTTTCTTCTTTCAAGCTTATCCAGGATGGTTAAAGCAAGCTCAACCTTCTTTTCCGAAAGCTCTTTTAATCTTTTGTAGAAGACTTCATCAAAAGGCTTGATGAGCTCCTCTAACTTTTTCCTGTTTATTCTTTGAGCTAATTCTTTCTGGGCTGAAATAAGAGGTTCCCCAAACTTTAAGGCATAAAAAATGGCTGAAACGACTTTATCCTCAGGGACCTCTTTTCCACCGCCCTCCACCATGATCACAGAGCCTTCTCTAAAGCTCACGATAAGGTCAATCTCTGACCTTTGCCTTTCTTCATAGGTAGGATTGGGGACAAAAGTTCCATCAACCAAACCGATTCGCAGCGCCCCGCAGGGTCCATGGAAGGGAATGGGAGAAATGGTTAAAGCTGCCCCTCCTCCTATGATGCTTAAAACATCTGGGTCGTATTTTTCATCAGCAGACAGAGTAAGAACTGTAACTACCACTTCATAATTAAAGCCGTCAGAGAAAAGAGGGCGAAGAGTTCTGTCTACCACTCTGGAGACAAGGATCTCCCTATCCGTTGGCTTCCCTTCCCTTTTGATAAAACCGCCAGGGATCTTTCCCCAGGCTGAGCTCTGCTCTCGGTAGTCAACGGAGAGAGGGGTAAAATCTAAGGCTTCAGATGGCGTTTCTCCTAAACAGACGGTGGCTAAGACAGCAGTGCCACCCTGTTTGACTACGACTGAACCGCTTGCAAAAAGGGCTAATTCACCCGTTTCAATGATTATTGGGTCTTCCTTTCCGACATTGACCTCTATCCTCTCCATATGCACCTCGTAAAGACCATCTCAAGACTTTTTCACAAGGATTTAATGTAAAATAAAACCAGATATTTGCAAGGATGTATTTGATTTTCATGGGCTGGGAGGTAGCAAGCGGTAGCGAGGCATCCCTCGCTTCGCTCGGGACGGCGTCCCCCCTCACTTAGTTCGGGACGAGACATCGGGATGTCCTCCCGAGGAGCGTAAGCGCCGAGGGACCCCTCGCTTCGCTCGGGGTGACAAAAAAGGAGAAGGCTCGGGGTGACAAAAGGAGGCGCTCGGGGCGACAAAAAAGGGGAGGGCTCGGGGCGACAAAGGGGGGCGTTCGGGGCGACACCCCTACCTTGTCTTTTCGAGCGAAGCGAGAAATCTCCTCCCTGTGGTAGGGAAAGACTAAAGAGGGGACCCCTCGCTCCGTTCGGGGCGACAAAAGAGGGCTCGGGGTGACAAAAGGAGGCGTTCGGGGTGACAAAAAGGAGGTGTTCGGGGCGACAAAAAAGGAGAGGGCTCGGGGCGACAAAAAAGGAGAGGGCTCGGGGCGACAAAAAAGGGGGCTCGGGGCGACAAAAGGAGGCGCTCGGGGCGACAAAAAAGGGGGCTCGGGGCGACAAAAGGTGGCGTTCGGGGCGACAAAAAGGAGGTGCTCGGGGCGACAAAAAAGGAGAGGGCTCGGGGCGACAAAAAGGAGGTGCTCGGGGCGACAAAAGGGGAGGCTCTGCGGGACTTGATAACGCTTATTTTTTATCTATAATAATAGCTCGATGCTACCCGTTGTCTTAACCATTGCTGGTTCGGATTCTGGCGGGGGTGCTGGTATACAGGCAGACCTTAAGACCTTTTTTGCTCATGGAGTTTACGGCACAACTGTAATCACCGCCATCACCGCTCAAAACACTCTGGGAGTTTACGCCATCGAAGATGTTTCGCCTGAGGTCATCTATCTTCAAGCAAAAGCGGTCTTCGAGGATTTTTCTCCAGCTGCGGTAAAAATCGGGATGCTCTCAAGGGAGGAAACAGTTGCTACCGTGGTAAAAATACTAAAAGAATTTAAGCCCAAATGGGTCGTTCTTGACCCAGTTATGGTAGCAAAAAGCGGAGCCCCTTTGCTTAAGGAAGGGGCTATAGCGCTTTTTAAATCTCAACTTTTACCCTTAGCCTCCGTCGTTACCCCAAACATTCCGGAAGCAGAAGTCCTTACCGGAATTAGCATAAAATCTGTTGAAGAAATGAAGGAATCCGCAAGGTATCTTGTTGAGGCACTTGGCGTTGGCTCTGCCTTAGTAAAAGGTGGGCACTTGGAGGGTGACCCTACGGATGTATTCTATGATGGAAAAGAATTCTGGGTTTTATCCGGAAAAAGAATAACAACTAAAAGCACTCATGGAACTGGCTGCACTTTATCTTCAGCCATTGCCGCAAACTTAGCTTTAGGCTACGATTTGCTAACTTCAGTAAAAAGGGCTAAAGTCTATGTGGAAAAGGCTATTGAAAGGGCAATTCCTCTTGGGAAGGGAGCCGGTCCATTAAACCATTCGTGGAATGTAAAGTTTGAATGGAGCTAAGAGAATTTTGGTGGAGGCGGCGGGAATCGAACCCGCGTCCGAGGTAAGCCTCGGGTTAAACCCCTACAGGCTTAGCCTGTGGTTTGAATCTCGTAGAGAGCCGGGCACAGGCACCCGGACCCTCTACCAGGTGGAATTTTCTCTCGGGTATAAGCCTCCCACCGGGGCTTATACCCAAAGCCTGCTTCGGTCGCGCCCCTTAAGCACCGCAGGCAGGTAGCTTAAGGGACGTGGCAGCTCTTAGATTAGGCTGCCAAAGCGTAGGAGTATTCGTTGGCAGTTGTATTTTTGCACCCTTTTTTACGTGGCGGGCGCAACCACGGCCTGCAGTTTAACCCTATACTTACCCCGTCGAGCCCTTTCGCCCCCTACTTTTTAAAGACCTAAATAAAAAATAATGCATCTTTCTCCCTTGTAAAGAGCCAACTTACAGCCAACCTTTCTCTTCGTAAACTATTCTTCCTGTCCCAGCTGGAATGAGCCTTCCAACGATAACGTTCTCCTTCAACCCTCTTAGATAATCTACCTTTCCAGCAATAGCCGCCTCAGTAAGCACTCTTGTTGTCTCCTGGAAGGAAGCAGCTGACAACCAGGAATCGGTCAGTAAAGCTACCTTCGTGATACCCATGATCACTGGTTCCGCTTGGGCTGGTCTTCCTCCTTGGGCAAGAACCTTTTCGTTAACCTCTTCAAACTTCACCTTATCCACTATCTCGCCAACCATAAAATCAGTGTCTCCAGCCTCTTTGATCTTCACCTTCTTAAGCATCTGCTTTACGATAACCTCAAAATGCTTGTCGTTGATCTTAACACCCTGGGCACGATATACCTGCTGAATTTCTTCAACCAAAAACCTTGCTACTCCTTTCACACCCTGAACTTTGAGTATATCATGAGGATTGGGCGTTCCTTCAATCAAGGCATCACCAGGTTTTATGTAATCTCCCTCTCTTACGACGATATGCTTTCCCTTGGGGATCTGATACTCAATCGGTTCGCCAACCTCAGGTTGAATGGTTAAAACCTTTCTACCCCTGACATCCTTCTCAAAAACAACCCTACCCTCGATCTCGCTCACTATGGCATGGTCCTTAGGCTTCCTTGCCTCAAAAAGGTCAGTTACCTTGGGCAAACCACCAGTTATGTCCTTAGCCTTGACGGTTTCTCGCGGAATTCTTGCGATGATATCGCCAGCCTCGACATAATCTCCCTCATTTACGCTGATGATGGCTCCAACGGGTA
>Ga0272449_1005215_pt1 | contig 10230 bp, 9 predicted proteins | sample YNPCB0241_FD_198679 | JGI IMG/M metagenome (GOLD analysis project Ga0272449, IMG submission 198679) | Hot spring sediment microbial communities from Yellowstone National Park, WY, United States - YNP-CB-024-1 | ecosystem: Environmental > Aquatic > Thermal springs > Hot (42-90C) > Sediment...
GACGTAGACGGCAACACATACATCGACTACCTTCTAGCCTTCGGGGCCTTGATCAACGGCCACTCCCACCCCGAGATAGTTGAAGCAATCAGAGGGCAGGCTGAGAAGCTTTTGATGAGCGGGCTGCCGCACGAGCTGGAGATAGAGGTTGCGCGAAAAGTGTCCGCCTGTGTGCCGAATGCCGAAATGGTCCTCTTTGCTGTGACGGGTACAGAGGCCACTATGGAGGCGGTAAGGATTGCCCGCGCCGTAACAGGTAAGAACAAGATACTGAAGTTCGAGGGAGCCTACCACGGTCACCACGACTACGTATTGTGGAGCCTCGGGCCCTACAGCATGGGGCTTGAGATAGCTCCCTACCGCCTCCCCGGGAACGCGGGGATACCCGAAGCCGTTGGAAAAACCGTTGTCATAGCACCCTGGAACGAGCCGGAATCTTTACGTAAAATCGTCAGAAGGCATAGGGCAAGCCTGGCTGCGATTATTGCCGAGCCCGTCATGGCCAACAATGGCGTGATACCTCCGAAACCCGGCTTCCTGAAGGAGCTTCGCGAAATAGCTGATGAAAACGAGATGCTGCTAATCTTTGACGAGGTCTTCACAGGCTTCAGGCTTTCCCTGGGCGGGGCAATGGAGCTTTACGGCGTTAAACCCGACATAGCGACCTTCGCCAAGGCCCTGGGGGGAGGAGTTCCCATATCAGCCATAACAGGCAGCCGTAAAATCTTGGAAAACGTGAGGCCCGGCCGCATATCGTTTGGCGGAACCTACAACGCACACCCCATATCGCTGGCAGCGGCATCAGCAAACCTCGACATCCTCATGCGTAACGGCGGTGAGGCTTTACGTCGGATGTTCCTGCTGGGAGAGAAGCTGGCGGGAATCGTGCGGGAGGCCGTTGAGGAACTTGGTTTGAACGCAGTAGTCCAAGGCGTTGGGCCGATGTTTCAAATATTTTTCACGGACAAGGAGGCCGTCTGGAGCCTGAGGGATTTGGAAAATGTCTCGAAGGAATCATATACCAGGCTGCACCACGAACTGCTTAAAAGAGGGGTTCTGATACATCACGAATGGTATGAAAGGATAACACTCTCAACAGCACACACCGAAGAAGACATAGAGAAAACAGGCCACGCCTTTAGGGAGGCCTTGAGGGAGGTAAAACACCACATCTAGGGGAAAATTTTATCAACGAGGTTTTTATCAAGAGTTTTTGGAGTGAGCAACGCCGTAGAGCTGGACAACATCGTGAAAAAATATGGTGGGGTAATAGCAGTCGACCGTGTTTCACTGGAGGTCGAGAAGAATACGTTTTTCTCAATTTTGGGGCCGAGTGGATGCGGTAAGACGACAATACTCCGCATTATTGCCGGGCTGGAGACACCTGACGCAGGATTTGTAAAAATGGACGGCTCCATAGTCAACAATGTACCTCCGGAAAAGAGAGGTGTAGGCCTTGTCTTCCAAGGTACAGCAGTATTCCCCCACATGAACGTTTTCAACAACATAGCCTACGGTTTGAAGATGAGGAAGGTGCCGAAGCATGAGGTTGAGGAGCGTGTTAGGAATGTGATGAGGCTTGTAAACCTTCCGCCCGAGGTTTACGGAGCAAGGAGGGTTGACCAACTGAGCGGGGGAGAGAGACAGAGGGTTGAGATCGCTCGCTCACTGGTCCTTGAGCCTAAGGTCCTACTGCTCGACGAGCCCTTGGGCCCCCTTGACTTTAAAATTAGGCAGAAGATGCAGGCCGAGCTCAAAAGACTACAGAAAACAACGGCTACAACATTCATCTACGTAACCCACGACCAGACCGAGGCTCTTTCCTTATCAGACAAAATAGCCGTCATGAGAAGAGGCAAAGTTGTACAAGTTGGTACTCCTGAGGAGATATACAACAACCCCTCAGACCAGTTTGTGGCGGATTTCATCGGTGAGTCCAACCTGTTGGAGGGGCGTGTTGAGGGTGGATTTTTCTACGCTGAAGGGCTTCCCCCTATTGCTTTAAACAGCCAAGCTGTTGCTGGCGGGAAAGCCGTCATAGCGATACGGCCGGAGCGCGTCGAGATGCTGGGTGCGGAAAAAATGGAAAACCATGTAAACGGAGTTGTTGTGGATAAAACCTACCAGGGCGTATACACTGTTTTCCGGGTGCAGGTCGGCAAAGAGCATGTGTTCACCGTGTATGTTACGAGGCCGGATGTTGCTAGACAATTTGCTGTCGGGGACTCTGTGGTGATTGGCTGGCGTTCATCCGACTGTATGATGGTCGGTGGTTTATGAGACTTAGTAGGAGAGCCCTGATAATCCTGCTGCTTCCGGCCACCCTATTTTACACAGTCTTCTTCATCATACCTTTCTTCATAAGCTTCGGGGTGTCTCTTGGAATATTCCTTCCAAGCGACGTACAGATAAGCCGAGGCGAGCTGATTACCTTAAGGTACTATGAGCAGGTGTTTGACCAGATATTTTTGAGGGTTTTTCTACGCTCACTTGCCCTAGCATCCGCCACAACAGCTCTCTGCCTTCTAATAGCCTACCCTATGGCCTACTACATAGCCGTAAAAGCCGTAAGGTATAGGAACTTTCTCCTACTACTCGTCATCATGCCTCTGTGGGTTACCTTCCTCCTAAGAGCCTACGCGCTGCTAACACTCCTCGGCCCCGAAGGCTTCGTAAACGGCGTCCTACTGTCGCTGGGCCTCATACAGCAGCCTCTATTCCTCATTTACAACGAAACATCCGTCTTGATCGGGATGGTTTACAGCTACCTACCCCTAGCCATACTGCCATTATACAGCACACTTGTCAGGCTTGACAAAACAGTAATAGAGGCCTCAAGGGTCCTAGGGGCCGGGCCTCTGAAAACCTTCTTCAAAGTCACCTTACCAATTTCTAGGCCAGGTGTTTTCGCGGCTGTGTTGCTCACTTTCATACCCGCTGCGGGTGAGTTTATCGTGCCATCATTCCTCGGAGGACCCAACGAGGTTTACGTGGGCACACTAATCTACAACGCATTCCTCGCGGCCCGAAACTGGAACTGGGGGGCCGCCATGTCAATCGTCTACATCAGCGTGGTGTTGCTTGGTGTTGTCCTTTATCTTCGTCTCGTCGGGGAGGAGTTGAGGGTTTGAGGGCGGGCGACCTTCTCCTGAAAATCTTCACGGGAGCTGTCTTCGTCTTCCTCTACACACCTATAGCCGTCATGATGCTCTCCTCCTTCAACGCGGGCCGCAACCTGCTCAACTTCACGGGCTTCAGCCTAGTGTGGTATGAGAGAGCGCTCAGCAACCAACGCATTATTTCCGCACTATTCAACAGCGTACTGGTGGCCACAATAGTAACACTTCTGGCTGTTGCAATGGCTGTGCTCACAGCCTTTGCCGTAGACAGACTTGGCAGAAAATTCGCTCTAGCGTATAACAACGTGCTCTATGTTTCAATCATTATACCGGAGATAGCCGAGGCCCTGACACTTGTACTCTTTTTCATATGGACGTCTTTCCCGCTCGGTTTCTACGCCGTGGTGATAGGTCATCTGGTTTGGTTCCCGATAGTCTACGTTGTGGTCCGCGCCCGGATGGCTGGCATGACAAAAACTGTTGAAGAGGCTTCACGGGTCTTGGGTGCTTCGTGGCTGCGAACATTCATACATGTAACCCTGCCCCTGCTACTGCCGGCCGTCGTGAGTGGAGGGCTTTTGGTCTTCACATGGTCGTGGGACAGCTTCATAAAAACGCAGTTCACACGCTCACCGGGATTTGAAACCCTACCCGTCTACATATGGAACACGGCCTCAGGCAGGGGTCGTGGAGTGCTTCCCGAGGTAAACGCAATCGCAACACTAAGCATCCTCGTCTCAATAGCCCTCGCATACCTCTACGTTAGGTATAGGGAGAAAGACTAGCTGACGAGCAGCTCGTTCCAGGCTTTTGTCAGCAGCTCCTTCTGCTCGGGTGTCCTGTTAAGCCACATCTCGTACTTCGAGATGACCTCTTTAGGCGGGTATATGCTCTCATCGTTTTTGACGTCGTCAGGGAGCATCTCATAAGTCAAGGCGTTTGGTGTGACTAGGTTGTTGAATAGGACGTGGGCAAGCTGGACCGTGGGCTCCAGCATGTAGTTTATGAAGGCGTGGGCTGCTTCGACGTTTTTCGCGGCTCTCGGTATGACGGCCGAGTCCTCCCAGATCTCTGATCCCTCGACAGGCGCGACGTAGTCGACGTTGTTGGCGCTGTCCTGCCAGACCCATGTCTCCGAAACCCAGAACCTTGCTTCTGCAAGCCCGGGAACGTATTCTGATGTGCCGGCGTAAGTTGCCAGAAAAGGTTTCTGCATCTTCATAACCTCAACCGCCTCTTTCACAGTGCTTTCCGATATGTCGTTGATGGATTTTCCGAGGACGGCTTTTATCACAACAGGTATAGTTTCCACACCACCGGGTATCATTGTGGCGGTTTTAACTCCGCCCTTTGGGCTGTATTTCGGTAAAAAGCCTTCGAAGTCGAAGAGGCTGTCGCGGAAACCTGTTGGATAATCTTCCTCTGATATCTTGTCTGTCCTAAATGAAACACCTGTAGTGCCCATCTCCAGCGGGACGGTATACTCTCTGTTGGGGTCGAAGGGTGGGTTAAGGATGTTTTGGATAAATTCCTTAAAAGCGTATTTTTTGAAATTGGGTATCTTCCGCTGGTCGAGCTTTAGCAAATATTTCTCATACTCCTGTCTTGTGAGGCCGCCTGGAGTTATGGATATGACGTCGTACGGTATGGTTCCCGTGAAGAGCTTGGCGAAGACCTCGTCGCTTGAATCAAAGCTGTCGAAGATGACTTTAACACCCGTTCTCTCCTCAAAAACCGTCAAAAGCTGCTCCGGAATGGTTTCAGACCACCAATAAACCCTGACCTCCTTATCCTTGATCTCGTATGCGCTCAGCTTCTCCCTGAGATCTCTTATCTCCGCCTCATATCGGGCGATAAGCTCTTCAGAGACCCTACGTGCGGCAGCCTCAACCCCAGCCGTACCTAATGAGTATCCGCCGGCTGCGCCAGCTATTCCCGCCGCAAGAGCCGTGCCTAGGTATTTGAGGAAAGAACGTCTTGGTTTCTCTTCAACGGGCATAGATAATGAGTTTAACGGTGGGAAAAATCTTTTTCCCCAATAGCTGGCTCGGGACTAATTTAAAGCTCGGTTGCGCAAGTAACTGTCATGCAGCTTCCAGCTTTCAAGGGCGGAGAGCCTGTCCGTAGGAAGCCTTTCCCGAAGTGGCCTGTCTACGGGGAGGAGGAGGTGGAAGAGTTGTTGGAGGTTTTGCGGGAGGGCCCGTGGTCGGCCGGCTCCCCGAAGATTAAGAAGTTTGAGGAGGAGTTTGCTGCTTTCCATGACGCGAGGTATGGTGTGGCTTGCACAAGCGGCTCTACAGCGCTCTATGTCTCGCTGAAGGCGATGGGTGTCGGCCCGGGGGACGAGGTTATTGTCCCAGCCTACACATTTCTCGCCACCGCAACAGCCGTCATAGACGCAGGAGCTACGCCGGTACTGGTTGACGTTGACAGCGAAACCTACAACATATCGCCTGAATGCGTTGAGGCGGCGGTAACCCCCAAGACTAGATGCGTTATACCTGTTCACCTAGCTGGATGCCCGGCAGACATGGATAGGATTGTTGAGATTGCCGAGAAACATGGTTTAAGGGTTTTGGAGGATGCAGCACAGGCCCACGGCGCGGAGTGGGGTGGGAGGAAGGTCGGCTCGATAGGTGACTGCGGGGCCTTCAGCTTCTACCAGAGCAAAAACATGACTGCCGGGGAGGGCGGCATCATAACATCCAACGACGGGGAGCTGGCGAGCCTTGCGAGGTCACTTGTTAACGTGGGGCGGGATTTGCAGAAGGGGTGGTACGAGCACGTCAGATACGGCTGGAACTACAGGATGACGGCTTTTCAGGCCGCTTTGTTGAGGGCCCAGCTTAAGAGGCTGCCGGAGCTTAACAGGAAAAGGATGGAGTCGGCCGAGTTTCTTAACAGGGAGCTGGGGCAAATAGAGGGAGTAAGGCCTTTGGTAAAGCCTGCAAAAGTAACCGCCCACAGCTACCACCTCTACATAGTCAGGGTTGAAATCAGAAGATTTGGGTTCAGCTCTAAAGATGAGTTTATTAAGGCTTTGAACGCGGAGGGTATACCGTGCAACGCAGGCTACAAACCCCTCTACTCATACCCATTCATAGCCGAGAAGGCTAAAGTAGCTGGGTCGGCCGCCCCCGTCGCCGAGAGAGCCAGCCACGAGGAGGCGGTGTGGATACCTCAGTACGTGCTGCTGGCTGAGCGTGAGGACTTGCATGACGTCGTGGAGGCTTTCAGGAAACTTACCGCCCAAAAATAACTGATAAAACCGCACCTAAGCAAATGGCTACTGCAACAGATTTCGACCCAGCAGAACATAATTCTCGGAAATATGGCTTAAAAAAGGTTGATGGCTAGCTTAACTAGCCTTCTTTAATCGCTTGTCGAATTTTCGCACTCACGTCTGGGGGTATCGCGGTCATTCCGTGGACAACTTTGGCGTGAATCGCGAGCTCCTGCAGCACTTCGTCAACGCTCGATGCACCCCTTATCTCGAAACCACAGTTTACGCCAACGTCTTTACATCTAACACTGTAGCTTGGCATATAGTTCTCTACGCCTGCCGGTTTATATCTATGATAGAGTTACGCAAAATCAGTTAGCTAGGAATACGTTATATGTCGTGAAACTGGCGTGCTTAGAGTTCCCATTTCCATGTTATGTTTTTCTCAAGCCGTGAGGAGGACTTGGCCAGCACAGCTGGGTCCACCTGGCGGTTCTCTAACAATACCTCTGAGATCTCCGCCCCCACCATCCTGCCGCCGAGCTGCTCGACCTCTGCTTTAACCTTCTGCAGAACACCTTCTAGGCTCTCCCTTGTCCTCGGTGGCTTAACCCTGTCTTTCTCAACCGTGTTGAACACTGCGTAAACATGGATTTGTCCCTCTTTCGACGGCTTTTCACCTACCTCGCCAGCACCGTGGCTTTTAAAAATCCTCTCCAAATCGGCGAAACCAACCCCTGATGCTTCAACATCCACCCTAAACGCCTTCTCATAAACCGTGAAAAAGCCCAGGTATATCTGCAGCGCACCCTCAAAGTCCGGGCGCATCCTAGTCATCCCAAGAATAGTGTACTCCTGTCCCTCCTTTATGAGGAAGCGCTGCGAGAGCTCGGGAGGTATTGTGGCTATCAGGCTGTTCCCACTCCGCCTAATAACACCCTTAAAGCTTACCGTATCCTCATTCCACGACAAAACAGTCACTAGACAAATGCCTCAAACGCCTACCTTTAATCCTTTTGTAACAATCGTCAAAAACCGAAACAGGCCTCGGAACAGAACCCGCTTCAACGTATAAATACCGTCATAGAGCATATGGCTCAGCCTGACGGGGCCGGTGGATTTGATCGATATGGGCGATTTTTCAGAGCAGCCGCAGAAGATGTCGGATGAGGAGTTGCTGTGGCTTGTCAGGCATAAGGTTAGAAGGGCTATTATTATCGCGGTCGGTGAGGAGGGGCGTATAGGGGCCACCGCCCTCAAGCAGAAACTCGGGATAAGCACGGGCTCCCTCTACTACAACCTACGACAGATGAGTCAGCTGATTACACAGGACGAGAAAAAAACATACCGCCTAACAGAGGACGGGCTGAGGATATACAGGGCGCTGACACAGACAAGCAACGCGCAAAGCTTACCAAAGCCCTCACGCGCTGTTGAGACAGTTTCATCCATATTCTTCCCACTATGGCTTTACTCGCCGATTTATGAGAGCAGAGTTGTCGCAGCGGTTCTGGGGCCGTTGTCGGTCTTTGTCCTAGCATTCGTTCTGCTGGCGGGGAGGTATGAGCTTTTTCTGCTGAATACCGCGCCAGCAACACCTCTAAACCACATCATTTTCGCGGCAAAGTTTGCAGCAACCTACGCAGTAGCCTTATTCATGACGACCTTACTGAGCCCGCTTTTCGCAGGCAGAATACGCTCAATAACCACCACACTAGACTCCACCAAAAACAGTTGGAAAAATTTCTTCGCTGAGCTGGGCAAGCTATCCTCCTCACTCGCGGTCTCATTTCTTCCCTTGGGCCTCGTTCCAGGCCTGGCCGTAGTTGACCGAGTCCTAAACACATCAATACTTTCGAACATACTTTTACGCGATACACTGCTCATCCTATCCCAGACGATGTCAATACTTCTTCTAAGCGCGGCCTTGGCGTATGGTAAAAAAATGAGGTGGCAAAACTCTATGGGTGTCGCCTTGACCTTTTTTTATCTCTCAACACTCGTGGGGTATTTTAAGCCGCTAGGATGAAGAAGGCGATAACTATGCCGTAGATACCTAACGCCTCAGCGAACGCGGAGATGATGATGGCGGTCGTCCTCACCTCAAGCCTCTCAGCAGCTGCAGCCAGTCCAGCAGAGCCCGCTCTAGCTATGCCGAACCCAGCCGAAGCAACAGCCACGGCGAATGCAATTGCTGCAGCGAAAGTTTTCGAGCCCAGCTCCCCTATCACCGGTGCTTGTTGCTCAACCGCGTTAACGGGCGCCACCAGAAAAACCAGAAGGCCGAGCAACACCGTCGCAAGAAAACCGGAGAATGCTCTATTCATGGCTCTCGCATGCGGTCTGTGATGCCTTGTATTTAAACCCGATTTTGGCTTTGAGCCGCTTCTGCAACAAGCCTGCGAATGTATTCAGGCTTAAGAGGTGTTTGGTCCACTGTCACGCCGAACGGCCTTAACGCGTCTTGGACGGCGTTGGCGAGGGCCGCTGGGGCTGCTATGGCCGCGCCCTCACCCATCCCCTTAAACCCGCCCGGCTGCGGAGAGGGTGTTTCCATGTGCTCTATGTTTGGGTTGAACATCTCAGCCGCTGAAGGTATGAGGTAGTCGGCGAAAGTGCTGGTCAGCAGCTGGCCGCTTTCGTCGTAGAACAGCTCCTCGTACACCGCTCCTCCAACCCCGTGGGCCAGGGCTCCGTGAATTTGCCCGTAAAGTGTCAACGGATTAAGAACCCGGCCGCTGTCGTCGAATATGTGGTATTCTAGCACTTTAAATGAGCCTGTTTCGGGGTCCACCTCTACTATGGGGATGTGTACCGCGTAGCTGCATGTGGTGAAGGCTTTGGGTTCGTAATGTGATGTCACCTCTAGACCCGGCTCCATGTCGGGTGGGAGCCTTGTGGGCTGCCTCCACGCCACCTTTGCTATTTCGGCGAAAGTGAGGGCTTTTTCCGGCGCGTCCCTGACGTATAGCCTGCTCTCATCGGCCTCTATGTCCTCGGGGTTTGCCTCAAGGAGGTGTCCGGCGATGCGCTTCATCTTCGCCAGCAAAGCGTCGCAGGCACGTATAATCGCGCCCCCAACGGCTACTGTGCTCCTGCTCGCCCACGCCCCAAACCCATACGGGCAAGTCTTGCTGTCGCCCTCGTATACCACAACGTCGTCCATACGGGCCCCAAGGTACTCTGCAGCAAGCTGTGCGTAAACCGTGTAATGTCCCTGACCTTGACTAGCGGTACCTGTTAGTACAACGACCTTTCCCTCAGGCTCAACTCTGACCGTGGCGGAGTCATAGCCGCCCACCTCCCAGCCAAGTCCTCTATCGAGCCTCTCACTGCTCGGGGTTGTGTACTCCACGTACATAGAAATCCCGATTCCGATGTACCTGCCATTCTTCAACGCCTCCTGCTGCCTCCTGCGCCATTCACCATATCGTGCAAGCTTTAACGCCTCCTCCAAGGCTTTCGGGTAGTTGCCGCTGTCGTATACTATGCCGTGTATGTTTTTGTAAGGCATGGCTTCGACCGGGATGAGGTTGCGCCGCCTTATTTCAGCGGGGTCCAGCGATAGCATGGCGGCCGCGTCATCCATCAGCCTTTCCATCACAAAGGCCGCTACTGGTCTGCCGAAGCCCCTGTGAGGGCTGTAGGGGGCCTTGTTTGTGGCCACACAGTAAACCTCGTACTCGTATGCCGCCAAGGTGTATGGGCCGGGGATGGCGGCCATGGTGACCATCACGGGCTGGGTCTCCGTCCAGAAAGCGCCGTAAACACCGATGTCGGCCACAACCCTGTCCTTGATGCCGAGGAGCTTGCCGTCTCTTCGGAAAGCGGCCTCGACATAGTGCACCTGCTGCCTCTCATGCCCGCACATCAGCATGTGTTCACGCC
>Ga0272449_1005216_pt1 | contig 10229 bp, 11 predicted proteins | sample YNPCB0241_FD_198679 | JGI IMG/M metagenome (GOLD analysis project Ga0272449, IMG submission 198679) | Hot spring sediment microbial communities from Yellowstone National Park, WY, United States - YNP-CB-024-1 | ecosystem: Environmental > Aquatic > Thermal springs > Hot (42-90C) > Sediment...
TAACAAAGAAAGAGGTAATAGGAAATTGTAAAATAGGCGAAGAATACAAAATATTAAAAGTGATACCTAAATTTTGCAAGATACAGATTAAAGATAAAGAAGGCTGGATATATGTTGGAGAGCCAGAGAATGCTTGGGTAGAGGAATTAAATAAAGTAATTGCTGATGCCAATTTCCAAATTGAGAAGATGAAGGAAGAGAAGTTATCAACTGAATTAAGAGAGGTTTCAGAAGAGCAAGAAGAGGTGGAAAAAATTTCCAAGAAAGGGCATTTAATTTTATGGAACAGACTTGGCTCAAAAGAAGAAATTGAGCACAGCGAGGTAGGACCAAATTTAAAATGTATTGGTAATATTTCTTTTAAGCCAGCAATGTTTGGTAACGGATTTTTTAGTGAAAATAACGAAAATTATTTAGTAATATCAAATTTTAAAACATTTGACCCTAATTGCTTTACAATTGAGATGTGGATTAAACCCAATTTTGGATATAATGGTAAAAACACAACTGATGGTGAACATCACAGATTATGGCAATGGGTAAAGTCTATCCATACTTATTTAAATTTCTGCGTAGCTAACTTTTCTGATGGTGTATTTTTAGAATTTGTTATAAATGGAAAATTCTATTATGATGGCTTCAGAACAAGCTCAATAAAATTTAATTCAGGTGAGTTACATCATATTGGAATAGTCTATAATAGGAATGGTATTCCAGGTTCAAATGATACTGTGCGATATTATTTTGATGGCAAATTAATTCACAAAAGTGATTCTATTGCACCTTTAATTGATTATAAATCCAGTATAAATAATTTTTATCTTTTAATATTTATTGCAGATACTATAATAGGTGAATTCAGGCCTCAACATAGTTGGAATGGTATTATAGATAACATAAAAATTTGGGACTTTCCTAAAACTGACTTTTCTGATAGATTTAACGAAGATGCAACTGAAGTTGAATTCTAATTAAATTTTTAGTAGTGCGCCCTTAAGACTGCCCTGCTAAATAAAAATCTTATAGCCTTTAACTACAAAACCAAAAAGTTTTATAAATTTACCCTGAAATCCTACTTAAAAATAATTGACATTTCATAATTAGTGTGTTATATTATATTTATAAATTACAAAAAAGGAGTTATATTATGAAGTTAATTGAAATGAAAGTAACAGGGATATATGTTGACCCGCGAACGAATATGCCAATAGTAATTCTAAAAAATCCTGATGAAAAGAAATTCCTGCCAATCTGGATTGGTCCTTTAGAGGCTACTTCAATTTTATTAGGACTGGAAAATGTTACACCTGCAAGACCTTTAACCCACGACCTATTCGTTAAATTCCTTGAAGAAAATAATATCAAAATTGTTAAAATAGTAATTGACGACCTTAAAGATAATACTTACTATGCTAAAATATATTATAAAACAAAATTAAAAACTAAAATAATTGATGCAAGACCATCTGATGCTATATCATTAGCAATCCGAGTAAAAGCTCCTCTATTTGTTAAAGATAAAGTAATAGAAGATACTATAAATTCTTACAAACAAAAAGGTGAATCCTTACAGGAATATTATAAAGAATTCCTTGAAAAAATTGATAAAAAAGACCTCGGTAATGTTGTAATGTAGTTATGATAAAAAATTCTGAAAGTTTAGTAGAACTTTGGACATATTATAGTTACCCTGAATATAATAAAATAGAGCTAATTCTTAAAAGTGAAAATATAAAATATTTAAATCGTAGTTTTGAAGATAGCGCATATAATGGAATTTATACTCTAAAATATGGGCTTGGGAAAATTTATGTTCTAAAATCAGATTTTAGAAAAGCAAAAGAAGCTTTAAATAAATTTTTAAAATAATTTTACTATGAAAAATATTCCTTTAAACGAAGCATATAGACTAATAAATTCTTCGCCTGTTGTCTTGATTACCTCAGCTTATAAAAATCAAAAAAATGTTATGACATTAAACTGGCTTAATATAATAAACTCTGAGCCTTTTATAATTGGTGCTGCAATTGCAAAAGATTCCTATACCTCATATCTAATTGAAAAAACAAAAGAATTTGGAATAAATGTTCCTGATAAAAAGCTTTTACCTCAAATAAAACTATGCGGAAATCTCTCTGGAAGAGAAGTTGATAAATTTAAAAAAGCAAACCTTAATATATTTGAAGCAGAAAAAATTAAAGCACCTTTAATAAAAGAATGTTCAGCCTTTATTGAATGCAAAGTTAAAAAGAAACTAATATTTGGAGATGTTAATTTCTTTATAGCCGAGGCTGTTTCAGCTAAAGTAAATGAAAAAATATTTAATAAAATTTATAATATTGATAAAATAAAATTTGTTCACCATTTAGGCGGAGGAAACTTCTATTTCTCATCAAAAAAATAATGAAAATTCTATTTTTTATAATTCTTTTTGTTTTAACAATTATTTCAAATGCAAACTTATATGACGATATTATATTCCCAAAAACTTATATAAAAAAAATATTTCAAAAGACAAATGCAAGTTATTTAGTATTTGTGAAGAAAAGATTATTCAAACTATTCATAATTGATAAAAAATTAAAAATTTGTGAAATTTTTAGCGTGGCAATTGGTAAAGAAAAAAATTTTAAACGCAAAATTTATCAGGATGATAATGCAACGCCTGAAGGCTTATATTACATAACAGAAATTTTAAGTGAAAATTCTCCAACAAATACAATATCTTACAAAAAATTAAAAAAAATGAACTCTATTTATTTAAAAGCAAAAGATGGTCACTACAAATGGAATAATCCAAACCTTGATTTGGGAACAAATTCTTATGGACCAAGATTTTTTAGAATAAATTATCCAAATCAAGATGACAAAAAATTATATAGAGAATTAATTTCAAAAAGAATGATAAAAGATTCAATAAATATTGGATATGGGATTGGAATACACGGAACAAACGACCCGGACTCAATTGGTCATTTAATTACAAGCGGTTGCATAAGAATGAAAAACGAAGAAATTGTTAAACTTGATAAATATATTAAAATTGGAACCCCAGTATTGATTGAAAAATAAATTTTTCTTGATTTTTTGTAAAATAACAATAAAATAATATAAATGAATATTAGTTTTTTAGAAAAGAATGAGAAAAAACTCTTACTTGCACTTTTTGGACTGGCAGCAATTTTATATTTGCTTTCTTTAAATAATTATTTCTGGTTAGACGGAGATGATGTTGTATATTCAATTCTCGCTCGCTCTATTTTAAAAGGCGAATATTTGAATTATCACAATATTTTAAATACTCCAAACATCTTTTACTGGCCTGGATTTCCAATTTTACTTACAATCCCAACTTTGATATTTGGTAATAATATTATTGCTTTAAAATTTATACCTATTTTATGCACCTTAATTGCACTTTTATTTTTGTTCAAATATTTTAAATTAAAATACGGATTAAATTGGGCTTTCATTATTTTAATCTTACTAATTATAAATCCTGTAATTTTTACTTTTGCACACACTATTTTAACTCAGGCTCCTTTTCTTATGTCTCTAATATTTTCTATCTATTATATAGAAAAAACTTTAATTGAGAAAAAATCTCATTTTAGTAAAGAATTTTTAATTGGAACTTTTTTTGCGATTTTTTCAAAGTATGTCCGACCAGAGGGAGATTTTTTGGCATTATTTGTTTTTATCTATTTAATATTAAATAAAAAATTCAAACATGCTATAATTTTTTCTTTCTTTTTTATAGTTTTAACAGGATTCTGGCATATCCAAATTCATAGAATGTATAATAATGCTTCACCTATTCAAAAAGAATATTTTATGCCTCTAACAGGAAGAATACAAAATATATTGAGAAAATCTCTTGTAAGTGATAAAGTTGAAATTTTAACTTTTAAAGAAATTATTGATAGAACAATTGAAGGCTGGAAATTTTTCTTTACCGAAAATATTCCTGTAACTATATTTGGATTTAAGTTTATGCAAAATCAACTATTCTGGGGCTTAATTATTTCATTTTTAATGATATTCGGGTTTATTTTAAGTTTAAAATCAAAATCTTTAAAAGAAATATTAAAAAATATTTCTATTATGCATTTATATACTTTATTTGGATTAGCGCTCGCTATTCTGGCAGTTGGAAAATCAGAAAAATATTTATATCCTGTAATTCCATTTATTATATTTTTTATTTTTCAGGCTTTAAAAAAATTACCAAAATTTTTATTCGTCTTAATTTTTATTGTTTTTTCGTTATTTTCAATAACATTAACATTAGAAAATTTATCAAGGGAAAGGCAGAAACCTTATTATGACCCGTATTTTGAAACATATTTAGAACTTGCCAAATGGTGTAAAAATAACACACCAGCTAATGCGAAATTTATTACAAGAAAATCTGAATATTTTTACTGGTATTCAAATCGCAAAGGCGCTCCTATTTTATATAAAGAACCTGAAGAAAATCTTAAATATATTTATAAACTTGATGCTGATTTTTTAACAGTAACTTATACTGGTTTTGATGGAATATCTAATCCATTTGTTTCTAAATTACTTAATCAATATCCGCAATTTTTTAAAGTATATCATTATATAGTTGTGCCTGGAACTAATCTTCCATATTATGTATTAAAAATTGAAAAAGAAGCACTAAAAAAGTATGTAAACGAAAATTTATATAAGGAGATTGGAGAATGAGCAAAAGCATATTTGATTATTTTAAAGAGACAAATTTGCCACCAATAAAGATGCCTGAAAATTACAATTATATTGCAGTATTTCTTTTTATGGGTTGTAATTTACATTGCAGTTATTGTATAAATAATTATGAAGCTGGAAAATATTTAAAGCAAATAATGAATGGCGATGATTGGATAAAAGCTTTAAATAGAATAGAATCACGAGATGATTTGCCAATTACATTACAGGGTGGAGAACCATCACTTCATCCAGATTTTATAAAAATTATCAATAATGTAAAAAAAGAATTACACATTGATATACTTACAAATTTACAATTTGATGTTGATAAATTTATAAAAGAAGTTGACCCAAATAGATTAAAAAGAAATGCTCCTTATGCTTCAATAAGAGTTAGTTATCATCCTGAGCAAATGAAACTTGAACCTTTAATAGAGAAAGTTTTAAAAATGCAGAATGCCGGCTTTAGTATAGGGATTTGGGGGGTTTTACATCCTGTTTGGGAGAAACATATTTTAGAAGCACAAAAAATATGTAAAGAAAAAGGAATAGATTTTAGAACAAAAGAATTTTTAGGTGAATATAATGGTAAAATTTATGGAACATACAAATATCCTGACGCAGTTTCAAAGAAAATAAGAAAAACAGTTTTATGCAAAACAACTGAGCTTATTATAGGACCTACGGGTCATATTTACAAATGTCATTCAGATTTATATGAAAGGCGGGCACCAATAGGACACATTTTAGACCCTGAATTTCAAATTGAAGATATATTTAGAGAATGTAGTTGGTATGGTCATTGTAATCCTTGTGATATAAAAGTAAAAACTAATAGATTTCAAATTTATGGCCATACTTCTGTTGAAATCAAATTTTTGGAGGGTATAAAATGAATATAATAGGTTATAATTGTCATATTCATGATTCTGCTGCTGCACTTGTTAAAGATGGGAAATTAATAGCAGCAAGCGAAGAAGAAAGATTAAATAGACAAAAACATTATGGTGGGTTTCCGGTAAATGCTATAAAATTTGTTCTGGATTTCTCAAAATTAAAAATAAGTGATATAGATTATGTTGCTTTTTATTGGAAACCATTTTTAGGGCTTCATAGGAGAATTTATTGGGTTTTAAGGTATCCAACTTATTTTAGGAAACTATTTTTTTCAGAAGAGATTGGTCATGCCAAGCGAGGAGGAACAATTTCTACTTGGCTTAAACACTTGTTAGCCCCTTATGAATTTAAAAAAATTTTCCCAGATTTTAGAGGTAAATTTGTGTTTGTTCCACATCATTTTGCTCATGCAGCCTCTGCTTTTTTTGTTTCTCCATTTAAAAAAAGCGCTATACTTTCAATAGATTATAGTGGTGAATGGGTATCTACTTTTTTAGGATACGGTGTTGATAATAAAATTTTTAAAATATTTGAAGTTGGTTGGCCCCATTCTTTAGGTTATTTCTATACTGCTGTTACTCAATATCTTGGTTTCGGAGTTGTAGGTGATGAATATAAAGTTATGGGACTTTCAGCTTATGGTTCAAAAAATTCAAAAATTTCTGAAAAATTCAAAATGTTAATTTATCCTGACACAAAAAATTTGTTCAGATTAAACTTAAAATATTTTGGATTACATAGGGGATTGGATACTTGGTATTCACCTGAATTTGAAAAATTATTTGGTCCTGCAAGAAAGAAAGGAGAAAAAATTACTCAATATCACGCTGATATAGCATATGGTTTACAGCGAAGATATGAAGAAATATTTTTTCATATAGCTAAATATTTAAAAGAAAAAACAAATTGTGAGAATTTATCTTTAGCGGGTGGATGTGGTTTAAATTCTGTTGCCAATGGACTTTTACTTAAATATGGTATTTTTAAAGAAATATTTGTTCAACCCGCAGCAAATGATGCAGGATGTTCTTTAGGTGCAGCTTTTTACTTATATAATCATATTTTAAATAATAAGCGAAAATTTATTTTTACTCATTCTTATTGGGGACCAGAATTTAATAATTCAGACTATGAAGAAGCAATTAAAAAATTTGGGCTAAAATATAAAGTCTCTAAAAATATAGCGAAAGAAACAGCCGAACTAATTGCAAATAAAAAAATAGTTGGATTTTTTCAGGGCAGAATGGAATGGGGACCAAGAGCCTTGGGGAATAGAAGTATCCTTGCTGACCCACGCGATAAAAAAATGAAAGATAGAGTTAATATAAAAGTTAAACATAGAGAAGAATTTAGACCTTTTGCACCATCTATTTTAGAAGAATGGACATCGGAATATTTTGATTATAATTATCCTTGCGAGTTTATGCTATTTGTTTATAATGTTACAAAACCTGAAAAAATACCAGCTGTAACTCATGTTGATGGCACAGGTAGATTGCAAACAGTAAATAAAATTAAAAACCCTCTTTATTGGAATGTTATTAACGAATTTAGAAAAATTACAAAAATTCCTGTGGTTTTAAATACTTCTTTTAATGATAAAGATGAACCAATTGTATGTTCACCAGAAGATGCTTTAAGAACTTTTATGAAAACTGGAATTGATTATGTAGTTATGGGGAATTATATAGTCTCAAAAAAGAAGAAAGGGTTCTAAAATGGTTGAAAAACTTGTAATTGTAGGAATGCGAGCAGGTGGTGTGGAACTTGTTGAATATATAAGACATATTAATAAAATAGAAAAAAGATGGGAAATTATCGGTTTTTTTGATGAAAATGAAAGTCTAAAAGAGTATGATGGGATACCTTTATTAGGGAGTTGGGATTGGGTTAAAAATGCAAATATTAATGAATATAAATTTATAATTAGTATAGGAAATCCATTAGTGAAAAAAAGAATTGCGACAGAATTAAGAGAGAAATTTAATGTTAATTTTTGTAATATTGTTCACCCAACCGCAATAGTTTCTAAAAATGCAGAAATTGGAGAAGGTAATATAATCGGACCATTTTCTATAATTCAACCTAATGTTAAATTAGGTAATCATATATTTATCGGACCCTATGTTTGTATTGGTCACGATAGTATTATTAAAGATTATTGTACATTGAATGCTGGTAGCATTATATCAGGATATAATATTATTAAAGAAATGTGCTATTTAGGAACAGGAGCAAAAACTATACAAAAAATTATTATGAATGAGTCTTCTCTTTTAGGTGCTGGTTCAGTATTATATACAAATTTAGAAGCCTATTGTTCAGCAAAAGGTGTCCCAGCAAAAGTTTTTTTTAGGAGGAATTTAAAAATATGAAAAAGAATAAAACAATTTTTTTAACAGGTGGGGCAGAATATGTTGGCTCTGTATTAGTAAAAAAATTATTACAAAATAATTATAAAGTAATTGTCTTGGATACTTTTTGGTTCGCACCAACTTCTATATTTGATGATTATCCAAATAAAAAACTTTTAACAATTTACAAGGGTGATATGCGTAATTATACCTTAATATCTGATATATTTAAAAATAATAATATTGATGTTGTAATAAATTTAGCTGCGGTCTCTAATGACCCGTGCTCTGAATTAAATCCTATAATTACAAGGGAAATAAATTTAGACGCAACTATTAATTTAATTGATACGGCAAAGAAATGGGGGGTGAAAAGATTTATTACAGCCTCTTCAAGTAGTGTGTATGGAGTAAAAAAAGAAAGTGAAGTAAAAGAAGATATGAAATTAGAACCAATTACACTGTATGCGAAATATAAAGCTGAAATTGAAAAATATTTAAAAGAAAAAAATGATAATAATTTTACTACTGTGGCAATTCGCTCTGCAACGGTCTTTGGTCCCTCGCCCAGAATGAGGCTCGATTTAACAGTAAATATGCTAACCGCTCAGGCTGCTGAAACAAAAAAATAACTGTTTTTGGCGGCGAACAAAAAAGACCTAATATTCATATAGATGATATTACTGATTTATATACAATGTTAATTGAAGCTCCGTCTAATTTAATAACAAATGAAGAATTTAATGCGGGATATGAAAATTTTAAAATTATAGATATTGCACATAAAATAAAATCAATATTAGAAAAAATGAAAATAGAAGTTAAAATTGAAATAAAACCCGTTATTGATGAAAGAAGTTATCATATCTCTTCTAAAAAGATAAAAGAACGCTTAAATTTTGTTCCAAAACACTCCTTAGACGAAGGAATAAAAGAAGTAGTTGAAATGTTTAAATTAGGTATAATAAAACATTGGGATGAACCTCAATACCATAATATTAAAACAATGAAGCTTTTGGATTTAAAATGAAAGTAAAATTTATAGATTTAGGAAGGTTAAACTCATATTACGAGAAAGAGATTTTAAAATCTATCAAAAAGGTTATTCAATCAGGACAATATATTTTAGGTGAGGAAGTGAATAAATTTGAAAATAAATTTGCAGAATATATTAATACAAAATATGCGATTGGTGTTAATTCTGGCACAGATGCTTTATTTCTTTCTTTAAAAGCTCTTAATATTGGAAAAGGCGATGAAGTTATAACTGTTCCAAATTCTTTTATATCTACTGTTTCTTCAATAGTAACCGCAGGGGCTAAACCTGTATTAGTAGATGTTTGTGAAGATTTAAATATAAATGTTGACTTAATAGAAGAGAAAATCACAAATAAAACAAAAGCGATTATTCCTGTTCATCTTACCGGAAAGCCAGCTGAAATGGATAGGATAATGAAAATTGCAAAAGAACATAATTTATATATAATTGAAGATGCAGCACAAGCTATCGGAGCGATTTACAAAAATAAAAAAGTTGGTTCCTTTGGAATAACAGGATGTTTTAGCCTTCATCCTTTAAAGAATTTATCTGTTTGCGGAGATGGGGGAATTATTGTATCCTCAGATAGAAATATTATTCAGAAAATAAAAATATTGCGAAATATAGGATTAAAGTATAGAGACCATGTAGAAATGTGGGGATATAATTCAAGACTTGATACATTACAGGCTGCTATAGGTTTAATTAAATTGAAATATATAGAAAACATTATAAAAAGAAAAAGAGAGATTGCCAAAATTTATAATGAAAACTTGAAGGAGATTTGCGATGTTCCTTTAGAATTACCTTATGAAAGACAGGTTTATCAAAATTATATTATTAAAGTTGAAGAGAGAGATAGGCTTATGAAATTTTTATTTAAAAAAATATAGAAACTAAAATTCATTATCCAATACCTTTACATTTACAAAAACCCCTAAAAAGTTGGTTCGGATATAAAAAAGGAGATTTTCCAGTTGCCGAAAAATTATCTAAAACGATTTTATCTTTGCCATCAGGAATATATTTAACTAATGACGAAATATATTATGTAATAGAAAATATAAAAAAATTCTATAAATTATGAAAAAAATCAGTATAACAATTATAGTAGCTGCTTATAATGAAGAAGAAAACATTGAAAAAACATTAATAGAATTACACTACCAACTTTCAAAATATAAAAAACAAATATCATACGAAATTTTAGTTTACGATGATAA
>Ga0272449_1005217_pt1 | contig 10227 bp, 9 predicted proteins | sample YNPCB0241_FD_198679 | JGI IMG/M metagenome (GOLD analysis project Ga0272449, IMG submission 198679) | Hot spring sediment microbial communities from Yellowstone National Park, WY, United States - YNP-CB-024-1 | ecosystem: Environmental > Aquatic > Thermal springs > Hot (42-90C) > Sediment...
AATTGGGCGCGCTCTTCCTCGCTCAAACAAACAACGTACTTGCGGTTCATCGCTTTCACCTCCTCCCATTGGAACACCGGGAGGAGGAAAAGGATACGGAATTAAACCTTCTTGATTGACAGAGTAATAGGAATGCCGAAAGTCATCCTTTGGGGTTCTGAACGGGATTTATTAGTGGGAAAGGAGACGTGGAGAATCCGCTTAGGCCGCTGGTTGCGGAACGAATATTGGCTCAATGCTTTCCGAATGACCGAGGCACACATGCGTGCTTATGTTGAAATCATTAACAAAGTGAGGCCAGTCCAGATTCTATCTTATGTTGAGAGCATTTATGATTTATCCAGATTCGTGGAACGCGAAGGCCTCACCGTTTATTCACCTAAGGCCATTATGACTTCGGCCGGTACATTATACCCAGATATGCGAAGAGCCATTGAACGAGTGTTCAACGCTCCAGTATTTAACCGGTATGGTTCACGAGAAGTTGGCGATATAGCTTGCGAATGTAGTGCCCATGAGGGACTACATGTCTGCCCACTTACTCACTATGTTGAAATCTTGCGAGAAGATGGTACACCAGCAGGACCCGGTGAAACCGGGGAAGTGGTGGTAACTTCGCTTGTGAACTATTCTATGCCGCTGATTCGTTATCGGATTGGTGATATGGCTGCTTGGTCAGAGCGCCCTTGTAGTTGTGGAAGGGCTTGGCCTTTGCTAAAGGCTGTAGTCGGACGAGTTACAGATATATTTGTGACAAAAAATAGAACCCGTGTCCATGGAGAATACTTTACGCACCTTGTGTACTTCCGTGATTGGATTCAAAAATTCCAATTCATCCAGGAGGACTATGACTTCATCCGGCTTTTGGTTGTCCCTTCTTGCGAGTTTGAGAAAGCAAAGGAGATGGTAGCACGTGAGCACCAAGACCTACAGGATAAAATCCGGATTGTAATGGGAGAAAATTGCAGGTTAGAGATTAAACTGGTCGAAGATATTCCACCCTCGCCTTCTGGAAAGTATAGATACACTATATCTAAGGTAGTCACGAATGTGTAATCTTGGAATCTCAAGAATTGCCCTGTTTGTTCCCTCCCTACGTGGTGGCGGAGCAGAGAAAGCGATGGTCAACCTGGCTCGGGGCTTCGCCGAACGAGGGCTAAAGGTTGACCTGGTTTTGGCTAAGGCTGAGGGTCCGTATCTTTCACAAGTGCCATTAGAGGTACGGGTGGTGGACTTGGGTGCCCGGCGGGTGCTCTACAGTTTAGGGAGTCTTATGCGCTATCTTCGTTGGGAACAACCACAGGCAATGCTTTCTGCCTTGACCCACGCTAATATCGTGGCTATCTGGGCGAAACTTTTAGCCGGAGTCAAAACGCGCCTTGTGGTCACCGAACACAACACATTGGGTCAGGCTATGGTAAACATCCCTTCGGTAAAGATCAGATCTATGCCCCTTCTGATCGGAACCTTTTATCCCTACGCTGATGAAGTTGTTGCTGTATCCCAAGGGGTAGCTAAAGATTTGGTAACTCTGACGAGGCTACCTTCAGAAAAAGTAAGGGTCATCTACAACCCTGTGATTACGCCAGAACTTTTTGTCAAAGCCGGAGAGCTTTTGGATCACCCGTGGTTCCGTCCGGGTGAGCCTCCTGTGATCCTGGGGGTGGGGCGGCTGACCAAACAAAAGGATTTTCCAACTCTTATTCGGGCTTTTGCTTTGGTGCGCAAAGAATGCCGGGCCCGACTTATGATTCTGGGTGAAGGCGAGGACCGCCCCAAGATCGAAGCCTTAGTGCGGGAACTGGGCCTTGAGGAAGACGTGGCTCTTCCAGGGTTTGTGGATAACCCCTACAAGTACATGAAGCGGGCAGCGGTGTTTGTGCTCTCCTCACAATGGGAAGGCCTGCCTACCGTCTTAATTGAGGCTTTGGCTCTGGGCACACCGGTGATTTCTACCGACTGCCCTGGTGGTTCCGCAGAGATCTTAGAAAATGGCAGGTGGGGTCAGTTGGTGCCAGTAGGGAACATCAGAGCATTAGCAGGTGCTATACTGGCAGCAATAGAAGATAAGGGTCTTCCGGCTGCGGTGGATTCTTTGGAGAAGTTTACACTTGAAAGAACAGTTGAGGAATACCTCGCTACTTTAAGCGGAGCCGGTAAAGGGGTGAGATATGCGAGCTGATTATCCTAGGGGGGCATGTAAAGCCATATTGAGCAGCAAGCTTTTTGCTCTCTTCTTTGCTTTGATTTATGCCTTTACACTTGCAAATCTTCCATTAATGCAGTTCCGAGATAGAATTAATTATTTAACCTATGCGAGTGGATCTTTTGTAATTCTTCAGCGCTATCTTGAGAGTGGTGGCTGGGTTACATTGTTCATGAATGAACCGTTATGGCTCCTTATTAACATTGGGCTTAGCCGATTTTTGCAGCCAGAAGATGTGCTGAGGGTAATTATCTTCTTGCCGGCCTTTATTGTCAGTTATCTTGCGCTTCGCTCAAACCCGCCAGATGCTATTTGGATTGCCCTTTTTCTACTCATCCCCGGAGTTTTGAAGAACCACATCGTACATCTTCGGCAAGGGCTTGCCATCGCTATATTTCTTGTTGGGTGGTTCGCTCGTCACCGCGGTTTACGTGTTGTTTGCTTTTTAGCGGCACCTTTCATTCATGTAGGGCTCTTTGCTACACTCGGGCTGATGGCGTTAGCGCATGCTACAAAGCGCCTCCGCTTTGCTCCGGACCTTCGTCTTATCGCCTTTGTCGGAGTGGGAGTGCTTTTGGGAGTGAGTTTGCCGTGGATAGGCGACCTTTATCCAATTCCTCGACAGGCCTCCGAGTATGATCTTCGGCTTATTAGTGGTTCTGGCCTTGGTTTTCTTTTCTGGGGAAGCATTTTTCTCCTCATGCTTCTACAGCCGAGGTATTATCTTGAAGAACATGCCTTTGAGATTGGAACAATTTTGTTTTATTTAATGCTTTATCCTGTTGTGGCGATCAGCGCTCGGGTGTTTGAAAACACGATCCTTTTAGTCCTGCTCGCTGGCTTGCGGCTTAGTAACCCTAACAGAAAGTTCTTTCTAACAGGCGTATTAATATTTGCAATGGCAGTATGGGGAAAAGCGGTACTGGGAGCTGGTCCTGTTTGGCTTATAGAATAAAATGTCTTGTCTGGCTCTTTACTCAACAGTGAACATGGAAACGGAGGTATTTAGTGCGCTTGATGTTTCTCATTACTGATCTTGCCTGTGGTGGTGCAGAAACACAAGCTGTGCACCTGGCCCTTCGGTTACAGTCCCGAGGCTGGGAAGTACAGGTAGTTTCCCTCATGCCTCCCCGGGCTTATGTAGAGGAGCTTGATGCCGCTGGTATTCCTGTCTTTTCTTTGAACATCCGCCGGAAACTACCGGATCCGCGGCCTATCTTGCGGCTAGCCGGACTGCTCAAAGCCTGGCGGCCCGAGATTGTCCATAGCCACATGGTGCATGCCAATATCCTTGCTCGTATTATTAGACCGCTGGTTGGATTCCCTGTTCTGGTTTGTACTGCTCATAGCATTGATGAAAAAGGGCGCAGGGGCTCGGGCCGGGTGCGTATGTTCCTATATCGCTTGACTGACCTTTTCTGTGACCTCACCACTCAGGTGAGTCAGGTTGGGCTTGAGCGCTATGTGCGAATTGGCGCGGTACCTAAGCACAAAATTCGGTATATCCCTAATGGCATTGATACCAGGGTTTTTTGCCCAGACCCAATAGCCCGGAGCAGACTTCGCAAAGAACTGGGATTGGCAAAAGATTTCGTTTGGCTTGCTGTAGGTCGGTTTGAGCCTCCAAAAGATTACCCGACTTTAATCAAAGGCTTTTTTGAGGTTGCCAAAATTACCCCTGTAGTAAAGCTCCTTATTGCTGGAGACGGATCCCTTCGACCTTTTATGGAGAGATTTACCCAAGACATAGGTTTGAATGAAAAAATTCGGTTTCTGGGCATCCGCCGGGATATCCCTCAACTTATGAATGCAGCTGACGCCTATGTAATGTCTTCAGAGTGGGAAGGAATGCCGATGGTGCTTCTTGAGGCTAGCGCTTGTGGGCTTCCAATCGTAGCCACAAATGTAGGTGGAAATGCTGAGATTGTTTTGGATGGCCAGACTGGATTCCTTGTTCCTCCTAAAAGTCCGGAAGCATTATCTCAGGCTATGCTTCGGATGATGGACCTTCCTGAGGAAGTAAGGGAAAAAATGGGCAAGCAGGCCCGGAAGCATATAGAAAGCAACTTTAGCCTTGACCGTATAGTGGATTGCTGGGAGGCCCTTTATTACGAGCTTTTGAATCGTAGTAGTAGAGGCAAAGTTGGCTGAATTAGGGCATATTTAATTAGGAGGATAATCTTGACCAATTTTTATAATCGGAAGCGTTTTGTGTTCTTCTCCCAACACGACTTCAACCTCTACCGTTTCCGCATGCCTGTAATGCAGGCGTTGCGGGAGCGTGGGGCACAGGTGTGGGCAATCTGCCCCTCTGGAGAATATAGCCCGCACTTTCGGGAACACGGAATTGAGTTCGTGCCCATATCCCTGGACCGCAAAACCTTTAACCCTCTGAGGGCGTGGGCCACGGTCAACCGGCTCAGGTCTATCTTGCGAGAATTACGGCCCGATGTGCTTCATACGTCCACACTGCGCCCGAATGTCTACGGGGCCCTGGCCGGGTGGCTGGCCGGAGTAACGGCGATTGTTTGCACCGTAGAAGGGCTGGGCACCCTTTACACCAACCACGATTTAAAGACCTGCGTGCTTCGCTGGGGAGTGGAGCAGACCACTCGCCTGGCCTTGCGGGCAGCGGATGCAATTATCTTTCTGAATCCGGATGACCAGAGTTACTACCTGAGCCAGAAACTTTGCCACCCGGAGCAGGCCCGGCTGATCGTGAGCGCAGGCATAGATGTTAAGGCATTCTCGCCTGATCGTTTCTCCCTGGAGGAACGTCAGAGGCTGCGCCAGGAGCGGGGCTTCTCTCCGGATGCTATTGTTGTGACGATGATCGCGCGGCTGATCGCCCCCAAAGGGGTTCGGGAGTTTCTGCAGGCGGCCGAGCGTCTGAACGGGAAGGCCCGCTTCGTGCTGATCGGCGAGCCCGATCCCGGGAACTTAGACTCGCTGACCTGGGAGGAAATCCAGGCCTACGTCCGGCGAGGCCTCGTCCTGGCCCCGGGGTGGCAGAACGATGTCCTCCCCTGGCTGGCCATCACGGACGTTTTCGTGCTTCCTTCTTACAGGGAGGGAACACCCGTGACGGTCCTGGAGGCGATGGCCATGGGGCTGCCGGTGGTGGCCACGGATGTGGCGGGGTGCCGGGAAGCCGTCGTCTCCGGAGAGACCGGGTTCCTGGTGCCGCCCCGGAACGTGGATGAACTGGTTGGGGCGATCCAGAAACTGGTGGAGGACCCCGCCTTGCGCCGGCGGATGGGACAGGCCGGCCGGGCGCGTGTGGTCCAGCATTTTGCAGTGGAGCGAGTTGTGGAGCAGTATCTTGATCTGTATGTAGAACTGCTAAGCAAGTCCTTTGGTTGAGACAATAGGTTTGACAATGATGTGCATATTGCAATCTGTGAGGGCCGATTGATGGTGAGCCGGAGAATTCAATTGCGCATCAAGCGGCTGTTTGACGTAATAACGTCTCTGCTGCTTATCTCGCTTTTCTCGCCGCTGATGGCCCTCATCGCCCTGGCCATCTGGATCACGATGGGGCGGCCCATCCTCTTCCGCCAGCCCCGCATCGGCTACCGGGGCCGGGTGTTCACCATCTACAAGTTCCGCACGATGACCGAGGAGCGGGATGAGAACGGGAACCTCCTTCCCGATGAACAACGATTAACGCCGGTGGGCCGCTTCCTGCGCAGCCTGACCCTGGATGAGCTCCCGGAGCTCTTCAACGTCCTCAAGGGGGAGATGAGCCTGGTGGGCCCCCGGCCCCTGCTGGTGGAATACCGCGACCTCTACACCCCGGAGCAATGGCGACGCCACGAGATGCCGCCGGGCATGGCCGGGCCGGTCCTGGCCAGCGGCCGAAACCTGCTGGACTGGGAGGAGAAGTTCCGGCTGGATGTGTGGTACGTGGACCACTGGTCCCTCTGGCTGGATTTCCAGATTCTGGCCCAGACGGCATGGAAGGTGCTGAAGCGGGAGGGTATAAGCGCGGAGGGGTATGCCACGATGCCCAGGTTCCAGGGAAGCGGGTCCGGTGCTGGGCAGAGAGGCTGAGTTGGACTACCAGATAGGGGGCATGAAATTATGCCCAAAGTGGTGATTATCGGCGCCGGTGGTCATGCCCTTGAGGTGCTGGACATCTTATTGGCCTGTCGGGCAAATGGCTATGAGATTGAGCCGCTGGGCTTCATTGATGAGAACCCCGACAGGCACGGCCAGACCCTGAATGGGTTTCCTGTTCTCGGCGATTTCCGCTGGTTCAATGGTGTAGACCGTGGCGATATTGAAGTGATCTGCGCCGTCGGCACACCGGAGATCTGCCGCAAACTGGTCAGGCAGGCCCAGGCGATAGGCCTTCGCTTCACCAATGCTATCTCGCCACAAGCCTGCATCTCGCCTCACGCCCGCATCGGACAAGGTGTAATGATCTTCCCCAACGTCATCGTCAACACCGGAGCCATCATCGGCAATCATGTCATCCTGAACGTCGCTGTTACTGTCAGCCATGATACTGTCGTGGGTGATTTCTGCAACCTCAACCCCGGCGTGCATCTGGCTGGCAATGTTACAGTGGGTGAGGGCTGCTACATTGGTATGGGAGCTAATGTCATCCAAGGAGTCACTATTGGCCCATGGAGTATCATTGGGGCCGGGGCCGTAGTGATTCGTGACATTCCACCGCATGTAACTGCTGTTGGGGTGCCGGCGCGGGTCATCAAATTACTGTCCTTTCGTGCAATTTGAGAAGCCACTTTCGCGAATTAATATATATGGGGGTGCAACGGCGCCTATCCCCCATATGTAGGGGGTTGGCGTTTGGCGATCAGAGGCGAGTTTCCTGGCTCGCTCGCGTCACACCACTAAATGTGGGGGCAAATACACCCTGTTCCCCCATATATGGGTAGAACAAACGTTTCCCCGAAAGGAGAGAAATTACACAATGAAAGGAGGCATTATGGTTGACAAACCAGCTATCTTGGGCGGTAGCCCCGTATTCCATCGATTCATCCCCTTGGTTCAGCCCACCCTGCCCCCTTACGATGATAGGCTGGCCTGCTATGTAGCTGAACTCTTTCAGACCGGCATGCTTACCAAAGGAAAATACCTGCGCGAATTTGAAGTGCGTATGGCGGACTACCTGGGGGTCAAACATGCCGTGGCGGTCTCCTCCTGCACTCTGGGCCTGCTCCTCACCTACCACGGCCTGGGTCTTACGGGCGAGGTCATTGTCCCTTCATTTACATTTATGGCTACCGTCCACCCTTTGCTCTGGGTCGGTGCTGAACCGGTCTTCGTGGACATTGACCCTTACACCTGGAATATTGATCCTCAGCGCGTAGAGGCTGCAATCACTGAGCGCACCACTGCCATTGTCGCTGTCCACAACTTCGGCAACCCGGCTCCGGTGGCCGAACTGGAAACCATTGCCCGTCGCCACGGTCTTAAACTCATCTTTGATGCCGCTCACGGTTTTGGTTCCCTCTACCGCGGGAGGCCGGTGGGAGGATTCGGCGATGCCGAGGTCTTCTCTCTCAGTCCGACCAAGTTGCTGGTGGCCGGGGAAGGCGGCATTGTGGCCACGAACAACGAGGACCTGGCCGAGCATATCCGGGTGGGCCGGGAGTATGGCAATCCCGGTGACTACGATAGTCGTTTCGCGGGCCTGAATGCCCGTCTGCCGGAGTTCAACGCTATCCTGGGCCTCCGCGGCCTGGAGATGCTGGAGGAGAACGCCTTGCGCCGCAACCGAGTGGCCGCTGCTTTCCGAGAGCGTCTTGGCCATCTTCCTGGGCTTACCTTCCAGCGAGTTCACCCTGAGGACCGTTCCTCGTACAAGGATTTCTCCCTGCTGGTGGACGAAGCAGCGTTTGGTCTGACCCGGGACGAACTGGCTCTGGCCTTGCGGGCGGAGAACATAGATACTCGCAAATACCATGATCCACCCGCGCACACTCATAAAGCCTATCGCCACCTGTACGAACGTTATCGCGATCATTTGCCCGTCACCGATCACATCGCCCCGAGAAGCCTTAGCTTGCCTATTTGGTCTCATATGGACGAGACCACGGTAAATGGCATCTGCGCTGCTATTGAGCGTATCCATGCCTATGCTGATGAGGTGAAGGCAACCCTGAAAGGGGCAAAATGAAGACGGTTTTCTCCGGCCTGAAAGATATGGTCAGAACATTGTACGCGCCCAGGCGCCTGATTTGGGAGATAATGGAACGCGTGATTGCCGATGCCATTATGGTGAATCTGGCGTTGATCACGGCTTTCATGCTGCGGCTTCTTGGCTTGCTCTGGTTCCAGGGAAATAGCAACAATGTCTCCTCCCAGTTCTTTGCCGGCATCCTGCGCAGTTCCCTTTTTGCTTATGCCAATTCTGCCCCTACTTTGACGATCTTGTGCCTTATCATCTTCTATCTCAGCGGCTTCTACACCTATGGCCGTGCCTACCGAAGCCGGTATAAGGCTCTTATCATCTTCCAGGCGGTGAGTGTGGCCTACTTGATCTTTGGTGCGATGAGTTACTTGTTATTTAACCTGACACCATGGTTCCCCCGAAGTGTATGGCTTACTGGCTGGATACTGACCCTGGCGCTCGTGGGGGGCCTACGGCTTGGAGCGGCATTATGGCGAGCCACCGTCTGGGCCGAAGCGAAGGTCTGGGGCAAGCCCGAGAAACACACGGTTCGCCACGTCCTGGTCATCGGCGGCGCCGGATACATCGGCTCCGTCCTGGTGCGGAAACTCCTGGACCGTGGTTACACCGTCACCGTACTGGACGCCCTGCTCTATGGCGATGAGAGCATTCGTGAACTTTATGGCCGTCCGGGATTTGAACTCATCCATGATGATATGCGGAACGTTGAAGCGGTGGTGCGCGCGATGCAGTACGCCGACGCGGTGGTCCACCTGGGTGCCCTGGTGGGCGATCCCGCCTGTGCCCTGGACGAGAAACTCACCCTGGAGATCAACCTGGCTGCCACCCGCATGATTGCCGAGGCGGCCCGGGGCTTTGGCATCCAGCGCTTTATCTTCGCCTCCACCTGCAGCGTCTACGGCGCCAGCGACCAACTGCTGGACGAGCACTCGGCCCTTAACCCCGTCTCCCTCTACGCCCGCACGAAAATAGAATCCGAACGCGTGCTTCTGGCTCTCAACGATGACCGCTTCACCCCGGTCATTCTGCGCTTCGCCACGGTCTATGGCCTTTCTCCCCGCCCTCGCTTTGATCTGGTCATTAACCTTCTGACCGCTCGCGCCGTTTGCGACAGGCGCATCACGATCTTCGGCGGCGACCAGTGGCGTCCGTTCATTCACGTGGACGATGCTGCTGAGGCCATCCTGAGGTGCCTGGAAGCCCCGCTGCATGTCATCAAAGGCCAGATTTTCAACGCTGGCTCCGATGACCAGAACTATCAGATCGCCCAACTGGGCGACCTCATCAAAGAACTCATCCCCGACGTGGAAGTCATCCGCCAGGGTGAGGATACGGACCGGCGCAACTACCGGGTTTCCTTTGGGAAGATTCGCAAGCACCTGAATTTCAGCCCCCGTCACACCGTCGCCGACGGCATTCTGGAGATCAAATCGGCCATTGAGGCTGGCCGTATTCGGGACTATCGCGACGCCCGTTACAGCAACTACAAGACCCTCTCCGAAGAGAGCAACGCCATTCTGATCCGCCGTACCCATATCACCCCACTGTACACCAGTGGTCTGGAATCGGCACCCGGAGTGATTAGCACGACGTAGCAGAATCGCAAAGGTTGTATCAGCGACGGCTGGACACCGTGACGCTCCGGGGGCGGTGAGAGCGGAGGGGACACCTGGCTTTGAGTTTGAAAAACCGCAGAGGGCGCAAAGAGCGCAAAGAAAAGTAACTACCTACCTGTCATCCGTCAAGACATCGTTCCGCTTAGCAGCCCTTTAACAGCAGAGAAACCGCCAGGACATCGTGCCGATCCTGGCCAGAGCACGGCCAGCCATTCCTCCCAGGTGCTCTGCCCAACCGACCC
>Ga0272449_1005219_pt1 | contig 10225 bp, 9 predicted proteins | sample YNPCB0241_FD_198679 | JGI IMG/M metagenome (GOLD analysis project Ga0272449, IMG submission 198679) | Hot spring sediment microbial communities from Yellowstone National Park, WY, United States - YNP-CB-024-1 | ecosystem: Environmental > Aquatic > Thermal springs > Hot (42-90C) > Sediment...
TTTATCTACAATAGGATAAAGCATACCTCTACTTGATGAAACAACAAAAAGCTTATCCGAAACACCAATAAAAATAGGTTGGAGCGATGTATAGACAGCAATACAGTTGCATAGACTATTTAATACAGCAATGCTATAGAACCCAGAGAGCTTTTTAATAACGTTAACAAAAGCTTTTAAGAAATTAGATGTGTTTTCAAGCTCCTCTTCAATTAAATGAGCAACAACCTCAAAATCACATCGCGAAACAACTCTATGCCCTTTGTAAATAATCTCATCTCTTAGCTTCTCATAATTCGCAATAGAACCATCACCAACAACCGCTACAATGTTTTTGCAATCGCTATGTGGCTGGGTATTCTCTATATGGGGTTTGCCATGAGTAGCATATCTAGTATGGCCTAACGCAACCCAGCTATAGAGTTTATTTAACCCAAATCTCTCTACTAAAACGTCAATTCTTGTAGCATCTTTAAAAATCTTAACAGCTTTATCAACAGGTATAGCTATGCCGCATCCATCAAAACCTCTATACTCAAGACCTTTAACACCTCGAACCACAATATCAACAACATTATCTTCTCTATTTGAAATAGTACCGAAAATCCCACCCAAGATAACCACCATAAAACTATTATAACAAGATCCAATTATAAAGCTATATATTTACCGACATCTTTGGAAATAGATATCCAGATTGATACCCTAGAATACCTATAGCAATGGATCTTCTAATAGCATTCAATACAAACTCCTTATCATAGCCCAGCACCTTAACCATATACCTAAGTAGATCTGATGCCCTTATAGAGCCAAACTCTCTAACATGGTTTAGAACCTCTCTATATATTAGCATAACATCTTCCGGAATCTGTGATTGGTATATAGCATAACCTTTAATGTTTAGCAACACTACTTCATCTTCATAGATACTTAATAAACTATATGTAGCCTGATCAACTCTTTTAACCCTATAAATACTCCACCCAGCATTTCTAAGCTTGTTAAGAGACCAAACCCTTTCTGCTAAAACAAAAAGCTTACTAGCATTAACAAAGCATCTCAATAAGTTATCCGCCTCAATATTACTTAATATTATCACATAAACATTAGGGTTATCTAAACATGCAAAACTATTTAGAAACCCAATGTTTTTGTATTCATCAATAATCTTTTTAACTAACTCAGATGAAACTCTATAAGAGCATATCACTATCCCTTTCCCAGGGATAGAATCTACCAACGCATTAATTATATTTAAACCAAGTAAAATATTGAAGTTTATATATGGAGAAACCAATACAGCTCTGTTTCTATTAATAAGATTAGTAAACATAAATCTAACCCATTGCATTTATTTTTACTATATTAATATTTTGAGCCCTATAGTAAAAGGTAGTGAACACAATAGCTATATAGCCTAGCGTTCTATTATTTCACCTTTTCATTAAACACTTTATATAGTCTTTCAAGTGCTTTTCTTTTAATCTTAGCATCTATTTTTGCCTCTTCTATAGCCTCTTCAAGAAACTCTATAGTCTCTTTCATAACATTAAGCTTTATAGGATATGGCACACCATCTTTACCTCCATGTGCATAGGAGTATATAAATGGGTCAAATGGGTGTGTAACAGGGTCTTTGGAAGAGGGCTTCTCCCCATATATTATATCAGCAATGAGGGTTAGAGCCCTTATTGTTTCAGCTCCTACTCCTCTTAAGATGAGAAGTTCTTCAAAATTAGATGGTTTGATTTCAGCTATTTTATGAAGTGATTTCTCTATTCTATTTATATTAACAATAGGTCTATAAAGCAAAGGATTTTCTCCATGGTTTATATCCCTATAGATTAACTTGTCTCTATCACTAGATTTTCTAAACAATTGCTCAAGAGATTTATTTCCTTTAAGCATGCGATTTATGTCAGCTATATTTCTTACCAATATATTTGGAGAAGTTGAACTAATTGTATCTATTATCACCTTTCTAACACCTTTAGATGTGTAGTCGATGAGGTTTATAGCTCTATCAATAGAGTTACATGCGATACCACTATGAGGATCTTTCTCCACTGTGAGATTGTTATGTATATGATATCGGCGAGCCATTTTTATATTGGTATTCATACCTTGTTGAACAACAGTCCATAGACTGTTATGTGATAATATAAGGCTGTGAATGTATAGAGAGTAGCCATCCTGTAATGCAATACCATCTATCTTAGCAGATAACAAGCTAATATATCTAAATACATCAGCATCAACATCACTATTCTTACTTAATATATCTAGCTCACCTACAACATTTCTAGAGTCTTCACCTTTACCCCCAAGAACAGCTACACCTATATCGTTAAATGTATATATGTTAGCAAAATCTTTAAGAACATATAGAACAACTGTTGTAGAGCCACTGCTATCCCAATCCATACCTATTACATTATTAAATGCTTGAAACCATAAAGGATCAGATAATTTTTCTACAAGTTTTTCAGGTCCAAAAACATCAATTATGTATAGAGCTATTGCCTTCCCAAGCCTCTTCATATATTGTAAGAGGATTGGAGGTACATGGCCCTCGTGGAGAGGAAGCTCAGCAGAGCCTTTTATATACATATCTATCAACTAAGACATATTTCTTAAAATATTTATAAATATTGACTCTTCACCAAAAATATTAGATGACTATACTATAACTTTTATAGATTTATATCTCTATATATTTAGCGTGCTAAGGTGTTGGTATTGATTATAGCACCTACAAAAATTGAAGATGTATGGCTATTAACTTTTGAATATGATGGTATTGCCTCTTTAGGGGGTTTGGGAAGAGCTGTTGCAATGTATGCAAAAGCACTTTCTAAAGATGGATATAGAGTCACAGTGTTTATGCCTTCTCATGGCAGACATATGTCTAAAGATGTAAAAGGTTTTAAACCTATAGAAGAATTCCATGTTTGTGGATATAGAGTTGGTGTTGATGGTAATAGATATCGGTATTGCATAGGAGCTGAAGAGATATATATCGATGGTGTTAAAATTGTCTTGTTTAAGGGTCTAGACCATGATACAGGCAGGTTTCTTGATAATTGGCATATATATGCCTATGCAGAAGAAAAAGCATGTCTATATACTAGGGCCCTTATACATTGGATTGATAGATTTAACAATGTTCCTCATCTAATCCATGCAAATGATTGGTCATCAGCATTAGCTGGGGTAGCGCTAAAAATATTCTTTGAGTTAAGGGGATATGCAATACCATTTATATACTCAATTCATCTACTATCATGGAGATCATTTCCATGGCATTACGCTTCAAGTGATTGGTGTGGACTACCTGATGTTCTTCACAGAATATGGAGATTTCATAGACATGAAACTGTAAATACGAGAAGCCTTTGGGATGGTGTATATGGAAACATCGATTGGTTTGCATCAATAGAGTCAGATATACTGGTATCTAATAGCTGGAGCTATATGAATGAGATCCTTAACCGCTTTGGTAGATGGATGGAGGAAAAAACTTTTGTTATACACAATGTAACTGACTGGAGTATTGAAGATGTTGAGACAAAGGTAGAGAGTGTATTTAAGACTAAGAGCCGCTCAGAAGTTAGAAAAATACTAGTAAATGAGTTTCTTAGAAACTTAAAGAAAAGAAAAATAGGTGAGATACATAGCTGTAGATTTCTCGTATCAGCAGCTGGTAGAGTTACATGGAATAAAGGATTTGATATAATTCTCAATGCATTGGATTATATAGATAGAGAACTGTGTGTAGTGGTAATGGGTATACCTATAGGTGATATAGAATATGAAAAATTTTTATCTAGTAATGTTGGTGGTAAATGGGGTAGAGCATTAATTATATTAGACTCTGTTGATCAAGAGACATTGAAAACAGTGATATATGCATCAAATGTGTTTGTAGTTCCATCGAGATATGAACCATTTGGATTAGTATCTATAGAAGCACAATCACTAGGAACACCAGTGGTTGTAGCCTCTATTGGAGGGCTCCCAGAAACGGTTTTAGATTTAAGGCATGATCCTATCAATGGCAGCGGCATTGTGGTTTCAATAAATGATTTATGGGGTATGGGTGAAGCTATAAATGATATATCTATTTTAACAGAATTCGTAGATACAAACGATGTATCTGTCTTAAGAAACCTTAGAAGTTTCTGGGCTAGGGATATAGTGTATAGAAATCCCCAAATTAATTTAAGAGCCAATGCTATTAAATGGATAGATAGCAGATTTAGAGAAGATAGATTGAGAGAGCTATTAAGATCGTGTTATGAGAAAGCAAGAAACTATGCATATTATAGAGCATTATCACCACTATAAAATGCAAATCTCAGTAAACCTTATAAGGTGAACTGGGAGCTGTTTAGCATCAAATGATGTAAGGCAATGGATATGGTATTGGCTATAGAAGTTGAGGGCTTAGTTAAAATCTATTCTAGGGATGTTATAGCTCTAAACGGTGTTGATTTAAATGTTGATGAAGGTAGCATCTTCGCTCTTCTAGGTCCCAATGGAGCAGGTAAAACCACTCTAATTAGAATTATAACTACACAGATTAAGCAGACAAAAGGCTATGTAAAGGTTTTTGGATATGATGTATCTAGCTATGGATCTAAGGTTAGAGCATTTATAGGCTATGTTCCTCAAGAAATGTCTCTGTGGAGTGATTTAACAGGGTATGAAAATATGTTAATATATTCTAAGATCTATGGCATACCATCTAGTAGTAGAAAAAAGGTTATTGAGGAGCTTCTAGATTTTATGGATTTAAAAGAGGCTTCTAATAGAATGGTTAAAACATATTCAGGTGGTATGATTAGAAGACTTGAGATAGCGATAGCTTTGATGCATAAACCAAGGCTTTTAGTTCTTGATGAACCTACAATAGGCTTAGATCCAGCGGCTAGAAAGCTTGTATGGGAGAAGATAACTGAATATCGAAAGGAATACAATATGACCATATTCTTTGCCACTCACTATATGGATGAAGCAGATAGATATGCAGATTTTATAGCTCTTATGAATCGGGGTAAAATAGTAGCTAGGGGTAGGCCAGATGAACTTAAACAAAGTGTTGAAAGTGGGAAAATATCACTGAGACTATCTATAGATGGTGCAAAGGCTTTAAATATAATTGGTAAGGTAAGGGACGTCACTATATTGGGTGTTAACGGAGATACAGTAGAATTTTCAACACCAAACATATCACATGTTTTACCAAAAATCTTAGAGGAGCTATATCAAAACAGCTGTAAAGTTTATGAGGTAAAGATACATGAAACAACACTTGACGATGTCTTTATAAAGCTTACAGGTAGGAAGCTGGTTGAGGAGGAAGAACATGGTAGATATAGAGATGTAGTTGCTATGAGAAAAATGATTAGAAGGGTTAGCTAAGATGTATATAGAATTCAAGAATATAGCTGTATCTATTCTAGCCATGGCTGAAATGGAGCTTAGGAGACTTAGACACGATCCTTTTGAAATCATTACTAGAGCTATTCAGCCAATTCTTTGGATAACGGTATTTGGTGTTATAATGGCTAAAGCCAGAGCATTTTCAAGTGTTGAAGACTATATATCTTTTATCACACCAGGTGTGATATTGCAGTCATCAACATTTATTGCATTAGCCTATGGAATTTCCCTGGTATTTGAAAGAGATCTAGGTGTGTTAAAGAAACTGCTTACATCGCCAATACCTAGAAGCTCTATAGTTATTGGAAGAGCACTTGCAGGTGGTATAAGAGCTTCAACACAATATATAATAGTTCTCATATCAGCTGTAGCTGTTGGTGCTAAAATAATCTATAATCCTCTAAATCTATTGTTAGGCTATATACTTCTTATATATGGCTGTATAGGCTTTACAGCACTATCTATGATATTGGCTATAACTATGAAAACACGTGAGAGGTTTATGGGGATAATAGGGGCTATAACCATGCCTCTATTCTTTGCAAGTAATGCTCTATATCCTATAGATGTTATGCCTGAAGGTATAAAACATCTTGCTATTGCGAATCCCTTAACATATGTTGTAGATATGCTTCGAAAGCTACTTACCTATAACTCTTATGAGATTCTAGGTGATATATCTATAATATCTATTTTTGTTTTGATATCAATAGCAGTAGCTATAAAGATACTGAGTAGAATAATAGAATAGATATTCTAAATATGGAATTTAAAAACCTTTTTTGAATCCTAATGAAATAATTTATTTTGCTGAAACATATCTATTTTTTCTTATCATTGGAGGCTCAAACTTATCTTTAATAAGATATCTTTCAATATAGTCTACAGCTTTATTTCTTTTATTTTGATGCTCCTTCAAAAACCTTGCTACTCTTTCACCTAATTCAGCCTTACATTCACCACACAATAGCCTACCTCCCTTACATGCATAGTATCTCTCAAGCAATTTTTTATCGTCTTCCTCAAACATCATCTCATACATTTTATAGATGGGGCATATATCTGGATTGCCGCCGAGTTTCCGTTGAAGCTCTGCTGTTGCCTGTCCACCTGTATAAGCCCTTAGTACTTTGCTATATGCAGTTTCTGGTGGATCTGTTGTGTATATAGCTGTTTCTGGTTTTGATGAAGACATTTTACCTCCGATACCAAGTCCTGGAAGGAGTTTGCTATGGATTTGAGAGGGTTTTGGGTATCCTAGCGATGTAGCGATGTCTCTTGCAATTCTCCAATACGGGTCCTGGTCAATACCAGCAGGTATAAGTATTTCAACAGGTTCTCTATATAGCTCAGATGGTAGGAATGCTACAGCTATTTGTAGTACGGGATAGAATATCATGCCAACATTTGTAGAGTCTGTGAATCCAAATGTAGCTCTCTGTATAGAGAATGTAATTTTCTTTGCAATCTTTATAGCTATTGGATATAGAAAACCTATATCCTCTGAATCTATTATTACATGAGTTTTTCTATAGTCTAGACCAAGAGCAGCTAAATCAAGTATATTTTCATAGGCAAGACTGTTAAACACTTCAAGCTCTTTTTCCTCACTATGCCAAAACTTTTCATCGTCTGTCATCTGAAAGAACAGCTCTAGACCAAGTTTATCTTGAAGCCACTTAGTGAATATCCATGGAAGTATATGGCCGAGATGAGTATTTCCAGAGGGTCCTCTACCAGTATATAGTGCACATCTCTTGCCAGATCTATATGACTCTAAAAATTTATCGAAATCTCTATGGGAATAGAAGACCTTTCTACTTATCAATATATGTAGCTCGTTTGAAAGGTTTTTTAGTATGTCAATTTCATTCTCAGTTAAAGGCTTTGCTCCAAATATCTTTACAAGTCTATCATAGTCTACAAAGGCTTCCGCTTCCCATGGTGTAACAGGGGCTGTGCCTAGCTCCACAAAAACCTATCACCTATATAGATATATCGTGTTATATATTGAAGCTTTGCCTAATTTAAAAAGTTTATAGTAATGATATAGATGCGAATCTTTTCAACAGTATATTTATCCCCAGAAAAAGCAACAATATTCCAAACACCAGTAGCATTGCTCTATAGCCTTTTCTCCCAATTAACGCTATACCTCTTTTCCCAGCTTCAGCTATCAGTGATAGCCATAGAAAATCCATCCAGATATGACTAAAAAACATTATTATGATTCCAATGAATCCTATCTCAAGAGCTAGCAATATTAAGCCAAATCCTACACTTAGCCACCACAATAGAAAGAATATATTTAGAGAAGTAAATAGAAATCCGATGGCAAAGGCATTACTTGTTCCCTTAACACCTATATTTCTAGCACCTACCTTGGGATTTGATAAAGATTCTCTAATAAGTGACATCGCAAAGAACATTAAAACACCAACGCCAGCAACTGTAATTATATCTCCTATGAAGCTCGATAGAACATCTCTAATAGTATTCATTGCAAACGCTATTAATGCAACATATGGTAATTCGAAAGACATATGTCCCAAAGCCACATATGCCCCTTTTCTCCAACCACCATTAACACCAAGTGCTATTGTTGCAAAGGTTAGTGGCCCTGGGCTTAGAGCACCAGATGGTGAAGCTATCAATGTCTGTAGAACAAGTGTATATATACTCAATGAGCTAGCCCCTCGGCATCTCTATTTGCTGAAATACTGCAATAATATGAAGAAACTCTGACAAGATATCTATTAAATGATGTACACAGCTTTCCTCATCATCAAAACCCTTCTCTCTACAGAACGCTTTAACCATATTCCAACCAACACTATCTTCACTTAGAATAGTGAGGCAGCCATTTTCAAATCTCTTAATAGAAGATTTATATAGAGCTATCGATGCCCTTAAACTATTGAAAAGCTCTAGCAACCTCACAATTCTATATCTAGATGTACATACATCTACACCATATACATTATTTAATACAGCTCTTTCAACATTATCTATCTCAACAACAATTCTATTACCCTCATCAACACTAAACAAATTTTTTAGCTTCATAACCAACGCCGTTACTCATACCTCTACAAAAACTGGAGACAGGTTAAATTAAAAATGTATATAAATATATAATAAATATATAACCTAATGCCTAAACTCAGATCAATAACCATAAATACAATGCTTCAGAATAATATAAAGAAATTTTTAATCCCTTAAAGGGAGGCTTCACTCTATTAATTGGGTTTGTAATGGAGTTTTCTAGGGTGTATCAAGTAAATATTATATAATGTTTAATATTGTTAAGATATCAAAGTATTAATACCCTTGTACTGCTTAATGTGTTAAATCTTTTAATTTTTATTTTGTGAAAAAGTTGGTGAGTGTCATGAGCATTAAGGCTACAGGTAGGTATAGATGGATTTATCCTATGCTCTGCTTTATCATAACGTTTCTAGGAGGTACTCTATACTCCTATAGTGTTATTGGCTATGAAATTCAGAGGTTGTGGGGAGTTTCTGCAACAGAGGTGGGGATACCTTACTTCGCTGCTTTAGGTGTCTATGGATATCTAATGGTTTTGGGTGGGGTTCTGGAAAAAAGGTTCAGGTCGGAGAAGATACCTCTATATCTAGGTGCTATACTGTTTGGGTTAGGATTTACAGCATCTAGTTTTGTTGATAGAAGCATGGCTCTATTTACTGTAACGTATCTTGTTGCAGGGCTTGGTATAGCACTTATGGATAGTATGACCTTGCCTATAGCCACTTCTTGGGTGCCTGATAAACCAGGTTTAGCTGTTGGCATAGCTCGAACAGGTTTTGGAATAGCTTCTCTTGTTGTGGCACCATTGTTTGAATACCTCTTTAAGGTATATGGATTCAACATTAGTTTAAGAATTGTGGGTATTACCTACTTAGCGATATCTATAACTGTAGCCTTTCTAGCTAAGGTAAATCCTGAGCACGGTAAGAGGCAGATCTATGGAGATATAGATAGGGCTTTACTAAATGTTTTATCTATGAAGTGTTTTTGGGTAATCTGCATTCTATTTTTTGCAGGGCTCTTCACACCACTAGCTTATATAGGCTATGTTAAGCAGATAGGAGTAGAGCTGGTGTCTATAGATCCAAAGGTTATGGGTTATTTGATAGCTGTTTTCTCTATATTTAATGGTTTAGGTAGAGTGTTGTATGGGAAGATGATCGATTCTAGAGGATTTCTATTCACAGCAACCCTAAACTATGTATCGATGATATGTGCACTAATAGCATTATGGCTATATCCCTCACAGATAATCTTCATAATCTCATCAATTGCTATATATCTAAATCTAGGGGGATGGCTGGTTATAGCACCTACAGAAGTAAGGTCGGTAACATTGCCCGAGAATTATTCATTAAGCTGGCCCTTGATAATGACAGGCTATGCAACAGCTGTATTCATAGGCACAGCAGTTACAGGGGTCATTAGAGATACTTTCGGAAGTTTCGGAGCTGTACTCCCTATATCATTGTCTGTTATACTAGTCCTTGGCATAGCTCCTACTTATCTAATCTATAGAAAGATTTGTAGAGGTTAAACTCATTTAATAGAGAAAAATTCTATCTATCGATTTTGACCCTAAAAAGCTAAACAGACCCAGCCTTAAACACACCCATCACCACAACTCTAACAAATCTTTATATGATTAACTACCCATTCTAGCCAACATTAACCACAGCTAATGTTGGTTATACTAGTATAAAACCATATTAATGGAAACAGCTCC
>Ga0272449_1005220_pt1 | contig 10223 bp, 7 predicted proteins | sample YNPCB0241_FD_198679 | JGI IMG/M metagenome (GOLD analysis project Ga0272449, IMG submission 198679) | Hot spring sediment microbial communities from Yellowstone National Park, WY, United States - YNP-CB-024-1 | ecosystem: Environmental > Aquatic > Thermal springs > Hot (42-90C) > Sediment...
CTTGGATACAATTACTACATAAGAGGAAGGGTAATCAAGGGAGATGGGCTTGGGCGAAAAATTGGCTTTCCTACAGCGAACATCTATTCTTTCTGGAAACTCATAATTCCTGATGGTGTATATGCAACATTCTGTGAGGTAGAAGGGAAGACGGGAAAATTTGCAGGTGCCTTGAGTATCGGACCAAGACCAACTTTTAATAAAATAGAGAGGGTTATAGAGGTTTACATACTTGACTTCAAAGATGAAATATACGCGCGGGAGATTAAAATTGAATTTTTGAAAAGGATAAGGGAAGTCAAAAAGTTCGGAAATGCAAAAGAACTTGTGAATCAAATTGAAAGGGATGTGAGTGAGGTGAGAAAAATAGCAATGAATTTAAATTTTGATTGACAAATAAAAAATTAAAAATTAAAATTTAATGGTATGAAGAAAAGGGAAACAAAGAAGAAAAGGTTTAAAAAGCCAAGGATTCTGAGGGAGATGGATATTGAGACAAGGGCTGGGTATTGCGGAAGCACTGGAAAACTTCAAATTCCTCCTTGCACCATTCAGTTCTCATAAAAATATATCCCTCATACTATAAAACCCCTTCTCCTTTTTTATTATCCATTTTGCTGCCTCAATTGCCCCCCTTGCGAAGCAATCCCTGCTTAATGCCCTGTGGGTAATCTCAATCCTCTCTCCGTCCAGTATAAAAAATACCGTATGCTCCCCGATTATATCCCCTCCCCTCAAAACCTGAAATCCAATCTCATCACCTTTTCTTTCTCCTGTAATTCCCTCCCTTGAAAATTTTGCTATATCTTTTAGAGCCTTTCCCCTCGCCTTTGCAATTATTTCGCCCAGCTTCAAAGCAGTCCCACTGGGTGCATCCTTTTTGTATCTGTGATGTGCCTCAAATATCTCAACCTCTGCTGACGGAAGGAGGCTTGCGAGCTTCTCCACGAGAAAAAAAGTTATGTTTACGCCCCTGCTCATGTTCGGTGAAAGAAGAACCGGGATCTTTTGGGAAGCGGACTTGAAAACCTCCAGTTCTTCCTCTGAAAAACCTGTAGTTCCAACCACGAGAGGAATCTTCCTTTCAGCGAAATGGGGAAGAAGAGCTAAGGATGCTGATTTGGTTGTAAAATCAATCGCCACATCTCCATTGATTTCAGGAAATGGAGGGAATCCATAAACCTTTATCTTTTTTCCACCAATTTCGGTTTCACCTTTTATAGATAATGGATGGTCATTTCTTTCAATACCTGCCACCTCATATCCTTCTTCAACTGCAATAGATGCTATTCTCCCTCCCATTCTTCCTCCGATGCCGCATAAGATTATTCTCATATCTTTTTCAAACTCGTAAGGACTTCTTTAATTGCATTTACTGTTGATGGAGAAGGTTCAACCAGTGGAAGCCTCAGTGAGCCGTCACAGAACCCCATAAATTTCAGCATGGTTTTCACAGGGATTGGATTGGTTTCCATGAACAGAGCCTTGAAAAGAGGAAGAAGGGTATAATGGATTTCCTTAGCCCTTTTGTAATCTCCATTCAGAGCAGATTTTATCATTTCTGCCATCTCCTTTGGAGCCACATTACTTGTTGCGGATATTGCTCCTTTCCCGCCCACACTTATGAGGGGAAGGGTCAAAATGTCCTCTCCTGAAAGAACGGAAAATTTTTCTCCACATTTTGAGATAATCTCGCATGCCTGAGATAGAGAACCAGATGCTTCTTTTATCCCAACTATGTTTTTTATCTCCGAGAGCTTTTTTATTGTATCCGGCGTGATGTTAACACCGGTCCTTGATGGAATATTGTATACAATAATGGGAATATCCACAGCCATTGCAACTTCCTTATAGTGCTGGTATATCCCTTCCTGAGTGGGTTTGTTGTAATAAGGGCACACAATCAATACGCCATCTGCTCCTATGTCCTTTGCCATCCTGGTCAATTTTATGGTAGTAGAAGTGGAATTCGTGCCGGTGCCCGGAAAAACAAGTGCTTTTTTGTTTACAACCTCTATGGTTTTTTCTATTATTTTTTTCCTCTCTTCCTCTGTAAGGGTTGCTGCCTCTCCGGTGGTCCCGCAGGGAACGATGCCACTGGTCCCGTTTTCTATCTGGAATTTCAACAAATTCTCCAGTGCTCCGTAGTCTACTTCCTTCCCATTTTTAAAAGGAGTAATAAGAGCTACAAAACTCCCTTCCAGCATCTTCATCCTCCTTCTTTTTCTTTTACAGAAAACTTAAAAGAAACTTCAATCTCTTTCAAGAGATTTCCGTCTTTATCCTTCAAAGTTATAGGGATTACAACTTCACCATCTCCAGCAAGTTTTACCTCTCCTGCAGAGAAAAGTATCAATGGCTTCTCCTCTACTTTTTTAACCTCTTCTATTTTCTTAACCTCTTCAACCTTCTGAACCGGCGCTTCTACAAAAACCTTTCCCTCAGTCTTCGCCTCCATAGATTCCTTTATAGCCCGTAGAACCATTTTGCAAATGGTGGTAAGAGTCTCAAGAACCCCCTTTCCTTTTGTGGCACACGCTTCTATATATGGAGCATTATATTTGTTCAATGCCCTGTTAAGCTCCTCAACTGAAGAAATATCTGGCAAATCCCTCTTATTGAATTGAAGCACATGGGGAATATCTTTGAGGCTCCTTTTATAGAATGCGAGGTTCTCCTCAAGGTTTTCAAAGCTTTCAATGTTCTGAGCAAGTTTATCCCTCGCAGAATCTGCAACAAACACTATTCCATCCACATTTTTCAAAATGAGCTTCCTTGTCGCATTATAAAACACCTGTCCTGGCACTGTATACACCTGAAACCTCGTCTTCATCCCTCTTATCTCACCCAGTTCTATTGGAAGGAAATCAAAAAAAAGTGTTCTATCTGTCTGGGTAGCAAGAACGGTCAATTTTCCCTTATGTTCGGGTTTTAACTTCCTGTAGATGTAATGGATGTTTGTGGTTTTTCCAGAAAGTCCAGGACCATAATAAACAATCTTCGCATTTACTTCATTTGTCTTTTCGTCATAAACAGGCATTATACTTTCTCCTCCTTCTTTTTTAACATACCTTTAGCCATTGAAGCAAGAGAAGATGGAACATTCTTGTCCCTTGCAATTGCCTTTATGTCTTTTTCTGAGAGCGTGTGAAGAAGCTTTGAAGAAATGTAAAGGGGAGTTTTCGGATTCTGGACAAGGGCAAGCCTTATCTTATAATTCCTCAACCAGACCCTGTTGTTACCTATCTCCACAAGAAGGTCTTCATGAACGCTTCTGGAACGGGCAATCTCCTCAACCTCACCCTCTCTTGTCTTTGGACTTTTCAGGGCTGTTATGGCAACAAGTTTATTCGGGTCTCTCAGCAACATCTTTCTCACCTCGGAGTTTCCAACTATTGCCAGTTTTATCTTCTGAGAGGCTGTGAGTGTAGCGAGCATTTTCGCCAGCCTCTCCCTTTTTTCCTCTGATGTATCTTCTTCCTCCATCAAGAACTCCTTAGGTATAGGAATTTCTTCAAGGCTTTCACCCTGAAGAAGTTCAAGCACATCCTTCGGAAGAGTCACACTTTTCAGAAGCTCCTTTTCTTCCTCCGATGGAACATACTTCTCTTCTTTTTGCGTCTCCGGCGGAGTATCTAATTTTCTTTCTTCTGCAGAAATTCCCAGAAGCTCTTTTATGTATTCCCGCGTGGGAAGGTCAAGATTTTCGTTTTTGACAAGTTCCTCCGCAACCTCAGGATATCTCTTGAGCAATGTGGTATTAAGGGAAAGGGTCTTTAATGCCTCCACATCAGAGCCCTTCGCAATCTCCTTCAAAATATCCGGAGGAGTTTGAGGATTTTTGACAATATTCCTCCTCACAAAATCGGACTTTATGTGGGCGTATATTTCCCTGAGCACCTTTTGTGAAGATATCTTCAGCAGTGATTCTCTCCAGATCTCTATGGGAAGCCTTGAAAGGGTTTTCTGTGCATTATTTCTTATTTCTTCATCATTATCATGAAGAAGATATACAAGAAGAGAAATTAGTTCCTCCGGAATTAAGGAAACAAATCCCTTTGAAATAAAAAGCGCTTTTTCCCTCCCTCCTTCTAAATGCTTCTTGAGCCCCTCTGGTAGTTCCTCAATTTCAAATCTCAATTTATTCTATTTTTTGAGAAGTTATTCTAAATTTTTTCAATGCACTTTTAATAGCGGCTTCCTTATCCCCCTCAACAGGAAGGGTTACAATTGTCCATGAAACATCAGTTAAAGAAATTGCCCTTAATTTAGCAGCAAATCCCGCATTTGAAAGTATAGTCCTGATTTCATTAGCCTTCATAATTGAATCGTAGGTTCCACAGGAAAGCTGATTCGCTTTTTTGCTACACTTAACACCCAGTATATCAAGTTTTAACTTAGCAGCCTCCTCTTCTGCAGGGGTATAAGTGGCATCAAGATAAACCTCATACCCTTCCTTTGAAACCTCATTTTTATCCTCTGATTTAAGACCAACCCCATTCCTTGAAAGAACATCTTTCACACGCCTTAAGTCGCTCTCACTTCTTATATTGGAAATTGTCAGTATAAACTTAGGGGATGGAGGTGGCGGTGAAGCAACCTCAACCGGCTTTTCTTGAGGTGGTGGAGAAGGAGCAACTTCCTTTGGTTTTTCCTCAGGAGGTGGAGATGGGGGATTTGAAGGCTCCTCTACTACCTTTTTCTCAGGAGGAGGTGGGGAAGGTAATGTAATTTTAAGAGATGGTCCTTGAACTACATTCTTAGAAAAATTCCTTAGAGGACCTGCAAACCACAAAATTCCAATAAGAATAACAGTAAAAAATCCTCCGGCGAAGAAACCTGTGATAAATGGAAGAAGAGAAGAGCTTTTTTCAACAACTATTTCCTTTTCCTTTAACGGTTGAGGCGGGGGTTCTACTGGTCTGGGTGGGGGAGCGGGTTTCTTTACCTCTACCTTTGGCGGCTCTTTCGGAGGTGGAGCAGGTTTTTTCGGCGGTGGAGCCTTTTTTTCTTCTTCCGGTGGATGGATAAGAAAATCAGCAAGCTCTTCATCAGGTTTTTTCTCCTTCGGCTTCTCTACCTTTTCCTTTTCAACTATCTTAGGGGGTGGAGTAATGTATTCTTCCAGGAGTTCCTCGGATACCTTTTTCTTCTTTTTTATTGGTTCTTCCGCGGGAGCAGGGAGAAACTCCTCAAATATCTCATCTATCTCTGTCTTCTGGGTTTTTTTTTCATCTTTTTTCGCAGGCTTTTTTGCAGTCAGCTCTTCTTCAAAAATTTCATCCACCGAAATTTTTTTCTTATCGTCCATATCTTTCTCCTTCCTTTTCCCATTTTAAAAAATTTTTTAATAAATTGCAACTTCATCGCACCATTTTCTTGCATTTTGAAAAATTTTGAGCCAGGGGGATGCCTTGAGGACTTTCCATTCTTCTGGAATGTATGGAAACTGCCACATCAAAAAAGACCTCTCAGGATGTGGCATCATTGCAAGATGCCTGCCGTCAGGAGAGCAAAGGGCAGTAATTCCGTATGGCGAACCATTTGGATTAAAAGGATAGTCCTCTGTAATCCTCCCATCATCATCAACAAACCTTATGGGAGCAAGGTCCATTTTTATTATTTCTTGAAGGAGTTTTTCATCGGGACAATAGAACCTTCCTTCTCCATGTGCAACCCATACTCCTAACACGGAACCTTCCATTCCCCTGAGCATTATGGATGGGCTTTTAAGAATCTTAACCGAGACAAACCTTGATTCAAACCTCTTAGACCTATTTTTTATGAATCGCGGGCTTTTCTCCCCTGGAATTCCTGTCCAGGGGACCCACCCTAAAAGTGCCATGAGCTGACAGCCGTTACAGACTCCGAAAGAGAATGTGTCCTTTCTTTCGTAAAACTCTTTGAAAACCTTTCTCACTTTCTCATTAAATATTATCTCTCCCGCCCATCCCTTTCCTGCGTCAAGCACATCTCCGTAGGAGAATCCACCTGGAAAAACAATACCCCTGAAATCGGAAAGGTCAATTCTTCCCCCAATTATATCTGTCATCATCACATCCCACACCTCAAAACCCGCCATGTAAAAAGCAGCTGCCATCTCTCTATCTCCGTTTGTCCCTTCTTCCCTTATGATTGCCACTTTTGGCTTCTTCTCCCTCTTCATAATTATCTCCGGAGTTTCTTCCGGGAAAAAGGTCAGATGGAAATGAAGCCCTTTCCTGTCAAAATTATTTTTTCTTTCTTCCACAACAACCTCCCTCTCTGCCTGAAGTTCATCAATCCTTGACGATGTCTCCTCCCATATATCCCGCAAAACTCTCATGTCTTCGGAAAGCAAAATTTTGCCCCTGTTTTCAACTTTTATCATTTTTTCCTTTGTAGTTTTTCCCAGAAGGTGAAACCATTTTGATAATCCATAACTTTTTATTATTTCCTCAACTTTATCCACCTTTTCATAAGGAACCTCCACAACTACCCCGAGTTCTTCGTTGAAGAGGAATTGGGTCTCTTTTCCTCTTTTGCATATCCTGCTGAGGTCAACTTCAAACCCACAATTTCCTGAAAAAGCCATTTCAAGAAGGGTGGTAATTAGACCTCCGTCGGAGCGGTCGTGCCCTGCAGAAATTCCTTCATCAATAAGGGTTTGAATAGCATTAAATCCCTTCTTCAGAACATCAGGGGATTCAACTCCCGGGGGATCGTTCCCAATCTGTTTGAAGGCGTGGGCAAGTGCTGAACCACCGAGCCTCATCTTTCCGCACGCGAGGTCAAGGAAAAAAAGGAGACTGTTCCCGGGGGCTTTTAAATCCGGCGTTATCACTTTTGTGATATCAGGACATGGAGCATACGCGGAAATTACAAGAGAACCGGGTGCCTTCACAATTTTATCTCCTACTCTGGACGCCATGGAAATACTGTCTTTTCCACCGTCAACTGCTATCCCCAGTTTTATCATTAATGCCGCCAACCCTTTCGCAGCATCATAAATTTTTGGACCCTCTCCTTCAAATTTCGCTGCCCACATCCAGTTGGCAGAACATTTCACATCTTCAAGTCTGGTTATCTTTGCCCAAACCAGGTTTGTAAGTGCCTCTCCCACAGCCATCTCAGCTCCCCTCACCGGGTCTATGAGCATTTTTAATGGAGCCTCCCCGATAGAAATTGCTATGCCCGATTTGCTAAAATATCCCTGTGCTACAACCGCGACATCTGAAACTGTTAACTGAAGTGGACCACAACATTGCTGTCTCGCTATAAGACCTGTAACGGAGCGGTCAACCTTAGTAGTCAAAAACCTCTTGGACCCAACTGAAAGAAGCCTTAAAACCCTGTCAAGACATTTTCTCAATGTGATGTTTTCTGGTAATCTCAAGGGAAGGAACTTCTCTCTTTTTCTTTTGAGCTCAAATGTCTTTTTCGGCATCTTTCCAAGTATCTTCTCCAGCTCCATGTCCACAATGTTTCTTCCTGAAAGTTCATCATAAACCACAATTTTCCCATCCCCTGTAACCTCTCCCAGAATCTCGTAAGGACATTTTTCCCTCCTGCAGATATCTATGAACTCCTCTATTCTTTCCCTGTAAATGAGAATGGCATTCCTTTCCTGATACTCTGCACCCCATATCTCAAGGGGAGAAAGTGTTGGGTCACCGAGACGAATTTTTCTCAGGTTTATCCTCCCACCTGCAGGATGGACAAGTTCAGTGAGGACATTGCAGGGACCCCCTGCTCCCTGGTCATGAATGCTCAAAATGGGATTTTTCTCGCCCATTTCTATACATGCCTTTATTACCCTCTGAACCTTCTGCTCCATTTCCGCATCCCCCCTCTGAACTGCATTGAAATCAAGTTCTTCCGATTGGGCACCCGCAATCATGCTTGAGGCTGACCCCCCGCCTATTCCTATCCTGTAAGCAGGTCCTCCTATCATCACTATAAGCATGCCCTTTTGAGGCTCCACCTTATGAATGTGAGAATCATCTATCTCACCAACCCCTCCGGTAAACATTATCGGCTTTATCCATTCCCTCCTCTCTCCATCTGGAAGCTTTAAACCGAAAGACCTTGTAAATCCCTGAATTACCGGCTCCCCGAATTTGTTTCCATAGTCTGAGGCACCATTACTCGCCTGAATCTCAATTTCAAGTGGCGGAGCAAGATTTCCGGGATATTTGAACCTCCTGTCTTCCCATGGAAGTTTATAGTCAGGAATGAAAAGGTTGCCCACGCAATATCCGGTTGTCCCCGCAATCACAATTCCCCCTCTTCCCACAGCCTGGACATCCCTTATCCTTCCTCCTGTTCCGGTTTCGGCTCCTGGAAAAGGAGCAACACCGGTAGGAAAATTGTGAGTCTCTGCGGTGAAAACGGGATGGTATATCTTTTCAACCTCTATAAAAGGAGAGGGGCTTCCAGGAGATGCGGGAATGATGGTTTTAACAGGTCCTCCTCTTATGGCGCTTGAATTATCCTTGAAAGCAATGAGGCTGTTTGAAGGATTTGAAAAAAGCGGCTTTTTGATTATCTCAAGGAGTGATGTCTTTATTTTTTTCCCATCAATTATAAGTATTCCCTTGAAGAACCAGTGTCTGGAATGTTCGCTGTTCGCCTGAGCGAGCTGGAAGCATTCTACATCGGTGGGATTCCTTTTAAAATAATTGACGAAAAGGTCGTAGTAATAATCTATGTCCCACCTGTCCATGCCGAGACCGAGCTCCCTGTTTAATTCCTCAAGGGCGACCTTTCCTTTTTCCATAAGGGGAATAACCCTGACCTCTTTTGGCTTTAAATCTATTTTGAAACTCTTAAGGGGCTCCGGATAGATGCATTCTGTCATTCTGTCATATAGCAATTTTATTATTTCGGGGTCATTATTTTTTAAAAGGTATCTCCTTGACCTCTCAACCCTTCTTACCTTTTTTATTCCGCAGGCATGGAATATGTTTACAGCATTCGTAGAATAGGAAGTCTCAAAATTCATTCTGGGACCAACCTCAATTACATTCCCTTTTAAAAAGGGTTTGTCCGAGAAATTCTCAGGCTCAAAGGTCTCTGAAAGAAGCCATTTTAAGACCTCCATTTCTCTCTCGTCAAGGTCTTCCAGAATTTCTATGTTGAAGCAGTATTCAAAATCCGCAACAACCTCCTTTAATCTATCCGGCTCTGCCTTTCTATAAAAATGAAGAACTTTTTCCATTTTCCCCATTCTATCAAAAGGTGGACATAACTCAATCAGAAATTTTTTATTTTAAAACCTCATCTATTTCATGCCCTTCAAGAACTTCCTTTTCCAGAAGGGCTCTGGCAAGTTTATGAAGTTTGTCCATATTTTCCTGAATTATCTGCTTTGCTTTTGCGTAACAGGTTTCAACAATCCTTTTTATCTCCCTGTCAATCTCTATTGCAGTGGCTTCGCTGTATTCTGCATACCTTGTTATCTCCCTTCCAAGAAAGATGTGTTCTTCCCTCTTTCCGAATGTAACCGGGCCCAATCTTTCACTCATTCCCCATTCGCAAACCATCTTTCTCGCAATCTCCGTCGCTCTCTCAAGGTCATTTCCCGAACCGGTAGTGAGTGTCCCCAGAGCAAGTTCCTCCGCTGCCCTTCCACCGAGGAGAACAGTGATGGTAGCAATCAGATATTCCTTGTTATAGGTATATTTGTCCTCCAGGGGAAGCTGCTGGGTTGCTCCCAGGGACATTCCCCTCGGTATGATGGTCACTTTATGAATTGGATCCGCATTGGGCTGCATCTTCGCTACGAGAACATGACCTGATTCATGGTAGGCTGTCAATTTCCTTTCTTCCTCGCTTATTATCATACTTCTCCTTTCAATACCCATGAGTATTTTATCTTTTGCCTTTTCAAAATCTTCCTGCTCCACCTTTTTCTTGTTTTTTCTTGCTGCTATCAAAATAGCCTCGTTCACCATGTTCTCCAGATCCGCTCCGGAAAAACCAGGGGTCCCCCTCGCTATTTTGGAAAGGTCAACATCTTCACCTAATGGAACATTTTTTGTGTGAACTTTTAAAATCTGTTCCCTCCCTTTTACATCCGGACGGGGGATAAAAATCCTCCTGTCAAACCTCCCAGGTCTTAATAAAGCCGGGTCAAGGACATCAGGTCTATTCGTGGCTGCTATCACTATTATCCCGTCGTTTGACTCCATCCCGTCCATTTCAACGAGGAGCTGATTTAGCGTCTGTTCCCTCTCATCGTG
>Ga0272449_1005221_pt1 | contig 10223 bp, 21 predicted proteins | sample YNPCB0241_FD_198679 | JGI IMG/M metagenome (GOLD analysis project Ga0272449, IMG submission 198679) | Hot spring sediment microbial communities from Yellowstone National Park, WY, United States - YNP-CB-024-1 | ecosystem: Environmental > Aquatic > Thermal springs > Hot (42-90C) > Sediment...
AGAAGTTAAAAAAAATATTGCAATGGCTCGTTTACGCAATCATCCAACATCGCCTCGTAAAATGAGACTGATAGCTGATGTTATTAGAGGAAAATCTGTTAGTGAAGCTTTAGATATATTGAAATATTCTGAAAAGTCTCAAGCCAAAGCACTCGAAAAACTCTTACTATCGGCAGTTTCAAATTGGCAACAAAAAAATGAAGGCGTAAGACTTGAAGATGCAAATTTGTATATAAAAGAAATATACGTTGATTCAGCATCTATGCTAAAACGCCTTAGACCTGCACCCCACGGTAGAGCCTATAGAATTAGAAAAAGATCGAATCATGTGACTCTAATATTAGGTAGTAATATAAATCAAAGTATAACTCAAAATGTGAATGCTTAATGGGACAGAAAGTTAATCCAATTAGTAATAGATTAGGAATCATCTTCGGTTGGGATTCCAACTGGTACGGAGGTCGTAAATACGCCGACAAGCTATTAGAAGATTATAAAATACGTAAGTATTTACGAACTCGCTTAGCAAAAGCAAGTGTTTCAAAGATTATAATCGAAAGAACTTTAAAACTTTTAAACGTAAATATTCATACTGCTCGTCCCGGAACAATAATTGGTAAAGGTGGACAAGAAGTAGATAAACTTAAAGAAGAAATTAAAAAAATAACAGGTAAAGAAGTTCAAATAAATATATCCGAAATTAAACGACCCGAATTAGACGCATACCTTGTAGCAAGCAATATAGCTCGCCAAATTGAAGGAAAGATTGCTTACCGTAGAGCTATAAAAATGGCTATAGCTTCTGCTATGAGAATGGGAGCAGAAGGAATAAAAATTACTATATCAGGAAGAATTAACGGAGCCGAAATGGCTCGTAGCGAAACATATAAAGAAGGAAGAATACCTTTACATACTTTTAGAGCTGATATAGATTACGCACTCGCCGAAGCATTGACTAAAACAGGTTTATTAGGAATAAAAGTATGGATATGCAAAGGTGAAGTTTATGGTAAGCGATCATTAGCTCCATTAAGTGAAACTAAGCAATCTAAACCTAAACCAAAAGGTTTTCAGTCAAAAAGAAAAAAATAAATAAAAAATAATAAATCATGTTACAACCAAAAAAGACAAAATACAGAAGGCAGCAAAAAGGTCGAATGAAAGGGATGGCTCAGAGGGGAACAACCCTTACATTCGGTCAGTTTGGTATAAAGACTCTTGAAGCTGCATGGATTACTAGCAGGCAATTGGAAGCAGCTCGTCAAGCAATTACTCGTCACATGAAACGTGAAGGTCAATTGTGGATAAAAGTATTTCCAGATAAACCTATAACCAAAAAGCCTGCTGAAGTGCGTATGGGAAAGGGTAAAGGTGCTCCAGAAGGGTTTGTTGCGCCTGTAACACCAGGCAGAATACTATTCGAAGTAGACGGGGTTCCACTAGAAGTAGCGAGAGAAGCATTAAGACTTGGAGCACAAAAATTACCCGTTGTAACAAAGTTCGTTGTTCATCCAAAGTATTCACAATCAATATAAAAACACTATGAAAAAGTTAGAGATAAAAGAATTAACCACAAAGGAACTAATTGAAAAAATACAAGACGAAAAACTTTTATTAACAAAATTAAAGTTAAATCATCATATTAACCCGTTGGATAATCCAATGAAGATAAGAGAAACACGTAGAAACATTGCTCGTTTAATGACGGAATTGCGTGCTCGTCAGTTAAAAGAACAAAAAGAACAGAAAGCACAACATCAGAAAAATAAAAAATAATTTAACAATTTTATGGAAACAAGAGGCAGAAGAAAAGTTCGCATAGGAATAGTTGTTAGCAATAAAATGGATAAATCCATTGTTGTAGTTGAACACAGAAGAGTAAAACACCCGAAATACGGTAAATATATAAATAAAACTACTCGCTATATGGCACATGATGAAAAAAATGAATGCCAAATTGGCGATGTAGTAAAAATAATGGAAACAAGACCATTAAGTAGACATAAGTGCTGGCGTTTAGTTGAAATAATTGAAAGAGCAAAGTAATATGATACAGCAAGAAACCAGATTAGTAGTTGCCGATAATAGTGGAGCTAAAGAAGTGCTCTGTATAAGAGTACTCGGTGGTTCTGCAAAAAAATACGCCACCGTTGGCGATAAAATTGTAGTAACCGTAAAATCGGCATTACCATCTTCAGAAATTAAAAAAGGAACTGTTACAAAAGCCGTTGTAGTTAGAACAAAAAAGGAAATAAGAAGAAAAGACGGTTCCTATATAAGATTCGATGATAATGCTGTTGTGTTACTAAATCAAGCAGATGAATTGAGGGGAACACGTATATTCGGACCAGTTGCTCGCGAATTACGTGAAAAACAATATATGAAAATTATATCACTTGCACCAGAAGTGCTTTAAATAAAATATATCTTATGACAAAAAAATTACATATAAAAAAAGGCGATACAGTAATAGTAATAGCTGGCGATTATAAAGGCCAGGAAGGCAGGGTATTATCGGTTAATAGAGAAAAATTAACTGCTATAGTAGAAGGAGTAAACCTTGTTTCAAAACATACTAAACCAACAGCTAAATACCCTCACGGAGGTATTATTAAAAAAGAAGCTCCTATTCATATATCAAACTTGATGCTTAAAGATCCTGCTACTGGCAAGCCTACAAGAATTGGACGTCGTTTAAATGAAAAAAATAAATTAGTTCGTTACGCAAAAAAATCAGGGGAGGAGATTAAATAATGATTAATTACGTACCTAACTTAAAAAAGAAATATAAAGAAGAAATTGTACCTGCTTTGATGAAAGAATTTAATTTTAAAAACGTAATGCAGGTACCAAGACTAAAGAAAATTGTTATTAATCAAGGACTTGGTGATGCTGTTGCTGATAAAAAGCTTATAGATGTTGCTGTTAACGAAATCGCAGCAATCACCGGTCAGAAACCTATCGTTACATATTCTAAAAAAGATATATCTAACTTCAAACTAAGAAGAGGTATGCCTATTGGCGTAAAAGTAACTCTACGACGAGATAGGATGTACGAATTCTTAGAAAGATTAATTTGTATCTCCTTGCCTCGTATCAGAGATTTTAGAGGGGTAAATTATAAATTTGATGGTAGAGGAAATTACACTTTAGGCGTTAGCGAACAAATAATTTTCCCAGAAATAGACCTCGATAAGGTTGTAAAAATTAAAGGTCTTGAAATAACATTCGTTACTTCTACTGAAAATGATGAAGAAGCATATGCTTTATTAAAACATTTTGGAATACCTTTTAAAAACATTAAAAAGAATTAGCTATGGCAAAAGAATCAATGAAAGCCCGTGAAAGAAAGCGTAAGGCTTTATTTGATAAATACGAACCAAAACGTCAACAACTTAAAGCCGAAGGTAATTACTTAGCATTACAAAAATTACCGCGTAATAGCTCAATAACCAGATTACGTAATCGTTGTGCCATTTCAGGCCGTCCAAGAGGTTATATGAGAATATTTGGCATCAGTCGAATTAACTTTAGAGAAATGGCATCAGCTGGTTTAATACCAGGTGTAAAAAAAGCAAGTTGGTAAAACTTTAAAAAATTATAAACCATGACCGATCCAATAGCAGATTATTTAACACGAATTAGAAATGCCATAAAAGCAAGGCATAGAATCGTAGAAATTCCTGCTTCAAACCTTAAAAAGGAAATAACAAAAATATTGTTTGATAAAGGTTACATCCTTAACTATAAGTTTGATGACGATGGAAAGCAGGGAAAAATAAAAATAGCTTTGAAATACGACCCTGTTACAAAAGAACCCGCTATTCGCCATTTAAAGAGAGTAAGTAAACCCGGCTTGCGAAAATATGTTGGTAAAGACGATTTACCAAGAGTTATTAATGGACTCGGTATAGCAATAATATCTACATCACAAGGTGTTATTACCGATAAAGAAGCACGTAAATTGGGAATAGGCGGTGAAGTAATTTGTTATGTTTATTAATTAAAAAAATCTACAACCATGTCGAGAATAGGAAAATTACCTATCCAGATCCCTGAAAAAGTTCAGGTAGTTGTTCAAGATAATATTATAAAGGTTAAAGGACCTTTAGGAGAACTTACACAAAAAATAGATCCTTCTTTTAAGGTTACTATTGAAAATAATATTCTTAGAATAGAACGTCCATCCGACGAAAAACATCATCGTGCCTTGCACGGTCTATATAGGGCTTTAATAAATAATATGGTCATAGGTGTGAGCAAAGGATGGACAATACAACAAGAAGTAGTTGGTGTTGGTTATAAAGCCGAAGCAAATGGTCAGCTTTTAACCTTGTCGTTAGGTTATTCGCACGATATAATAATTGAAATGCCACCTGAAGTAAAAGTTACTGCTGTAACTGAACGTCGTTCGAACCCTATTATTACTCTTACAAGCCCCGATAAACAACTAGTTGGACAAATAGCTGCTAAAATTCGTTTATTACGCAAACCTGAACCTTATAAAGGTAAAGGTATTAAATTTGTTGGTGAAGTGTTACGTCGTAAAGCAGGTAAATCTGCTTCTACTAAATAATTAGGAGAATTATGGCTATAACGAAAATTGAACGTAGATTAAGAATTAAAAAAAGAATTCGCAAAAAGATAAGTGGAACGCCCGAAAGACCAAGAATGAGCGTTTTTCGGAGCAACAAAAATATTTACGTACAGCTAATTGATGACGTAAATGGTAGAACTTTAGTTTCTGCATCGTCAAGAGTAAAAGAAATACGTCAAATTCAAGGTAATAAAACACAAATTGCTGCTGAAGTAGGAAAACTAATTGCTCAAAGAGCACTTAAAGCCGGTATTACAGCTGTAGTCTTCGACAGAAACGGCTATTTATACCACGGCAGAGTTAAAGCATTAGCCGAAGCAGCTAGACAAAATGGATTAAAATTTTAAGAAATATGTTGACACAAGGAATTAGAAAAATAAAAACTATAGATCTTGAATTAAAAGATCGTTTAGTAGCAGTTAAGCGAGTTACAAAAGTTACAAAAGGAGGTCGCCATTTTAGCTTTTCTGCTATAGTCGTTGTTGGAAATGAAAACGGTATCGTAGGCTATGGATTAGGTAAAGCCAATGAAGTTACCACAGCAATAACAAAGGCCGTTGAAGATGCAAAGAAAAATCTTATTAAAGTTCCCATTCATAATGGCACCATACCACACGAACAAGAAGCTAAATTTGGAGCTGCACGCGTTTTTATTAAACCTGCAGCTAGTGGTACCGGCGTTAAAGCTGGTGGTGCTATGCGTGCCGTACTAGAAAGTGTCGGAATAAAGGATGTATTAGCTAAATCTAAAGGAAGTTCAAATCCACATAATCTCGTAAAAGCCACTATTAAAGCCCTTATGCTATTAAGAGACGCTCGTACAATTGCACAACAAAGAAATGTTTCTTTAGATAAAGTTTTTAATGGCTAAAATTTTTCCATTATGAGAAAAGTTAGAATAACTCAAGTGAGAAGCAGAATAGGTGTCAATCCAAAACAAAGAGCTACTTTGGATGCATTAGGATTAAGAAAACTAAATCGGACAGTAGAAAAGGATTTAACTCCCCAAATTCAAGGAATGATTAATAAAGTAAAACATCTTGTAAAAGTTGAATATTTATAAAATTCGGGATATGGACTTAAGTAATTTAAAGCCAGCAAAAGGTTCGGTACATAGAGAAAAAAAGAGATTAGGTAGAGGCGAAGGTTCTGGAAAAGGTGGAACATCCACACGTGGGCATAAGGGACATAAATCTCGTTCAGGATACAGTAGAAAAAGAGGCTTCGAAGGTGGACAAATGCCTCTACAAAGAACTGTCCCAAAATTCGGATTTAAGAATATTAATTCTGTTAAATATAAAGCTATAAACATTGAAGTTATAGATAAAATTTTAAAAGATAGCGATATTAATGTAGTTGACCCGCAAACTTTATATGAACACGGGTTAATATCTAAAAAATCATTAGTTAAAATTTTAGGAGTTGGGAATCTTTCAAGACCTATTGAAATCAAAGCTCACGCATTTAGTAAAACAGCAGAAAAAATAATTCTAGAAGCAGGAGGAACAATTACAAAAATATAGTTCATGAAAAGGTTAATAGAAATATTAAAAAATATATATAACATTGAAGAGTTAAGAACTCGTATATATTATACATTGGGAATTTTATTGATATACAGATTAGGTTCTTTTGTTGTTTTGCCAGGTATAGATCCATTACAATTACATAATTTAAAGAAACAAACAGCAGAAGGACTTTTGGGTTTGTTAGATATGTTTTCCGGTGGTGCTTTCTCAAATGCTTCTATTTTTGCCCTTGGTATAATGCCCTATATTTCTGCTTCTATCATTATTCAGTTATTAACTGTGGCTGTTCCATATTTTCAAAAGTTACAAAAAGAAGGTGAAAGTGGGCGTAAGAAAATAAATGAAATAACTCGTTATTTAACCGTTGGTGTATTATTATTACAAGCTCCAAGTTATTTAACAAATTTACACTATCAATTACCAGAATCTGCATTTGTTATAACAGGAAAAGCATTTACTATATCAAGCATGTTTTTATTAACTGCAGGAACAATATTTATAATGTGGCTTGGCGAAAAAATTACAGATAAAGGAATAGGTAATGGTATCTCATTAATAATAATGGTAGGAATAATAGCCCGTTTACCTTATGCTTTAGGAGCTGAATTCGATACACGAATGAATGGTGCAGGCGGACTTGTTTTGTTCTTGGTTGAAATTCTCTTTTTGTTGAGCGTAATAGCTGGAAGTATACTTCTTGTTCAGGCTACAAGACGTATTCCTGTTCAATATGCTAAACGTATTGTTGGTAATAAACAATATGGAGGTGTACGACAATATATACCATTAAAAATAAATGCTGCCGGCGTTATGCCTATAATTTTTGCTCAGGCACTTATGTTTATACCTGCTATTATAATCGGTTTTGCTGGTGAAAATGCTTCCGGCTTTGCTGCAGCATTTTCAAGATATACAAGTTTCTGGTATAACTTTATTTTCTTTTTACTTATAATAGCTTTCACTTATTTCTACACAGCAATTATAATAAACCCTATTCAAATGGCCGAAGATATGAAAAAAAATGGCGGTTTTATCCCAGGAGTTAAACCAGGGAAAAAAACTGCTGAATTTATTGACTCAGTAATGTCAAAAATTACATTGCCCGGTTCTATATTTTTAGGAATTGTTGCTATTTTACCAGCATTTGCTGTATTAATTGGAATAAATAACCAATTTGCTCAGTTCTTCGGAGGAACATCATTGTTAATACTTGTTGGTGTTGTACTTGATACACTGCAACAAATAGAAAGTTATTTAATTATGCGTCATTACGATGGCTTTACAAAAGCCGGACGCATTAAAGGAAGAAACCCAGGAGTTACTTCCATATAAAAAATTGATAAGGTTCTTTGATGGTATTTATTAAAACCGAAGACGAAATAAAATTGATGCGTGAAGGTGCCGAAATACTCTCACAAACATTTGGTTTTATAAAAAATTTTATAAAACCAGGCGTAACTACAATGACAATTGACAAAGAAGCTGAAAATTTCATAATTAAGCACGGAGCTATACCTTCATTCAAAGGATATCAAAATTACCCAGCTACTCTATGTATTTCGGTAAATAATCAGGTGGTGCACGGAATTCCATCAAATTATGCCATTCGCAACGGAGATATAGTGTCTGTCGATTGTGGAGTTTATTATAAAGGTTACCATAGCGATATGGCATATACATTTGTAGTAGGTGAAGTACCACCTATTTTGCAAAAATTAGTTAGTGTAACCAAAGAAGCTTTATATTTAGGAATAAGTAAAATTAAAGAAGGGTTAAGATTAGGTGATTTGGGTTACACTATTCAAACATACGTCGAAAGTCACGGTTTTTCTGTAGTGAGAGATTTAGTAGGTCACGGCATAGGTTGCTCATTACACGAAGCACCACAAGTACCAAATTATGGAACAAAAAACAAAGGATTGATATTAAAAGAAGGAATGACGTTGGCAGTAGAACCGATGGTAAATATGGGGAAAAAAAATGTGTTTATAGGTCAAGATGGATGGACAGTTTTTACAAAAGATGGGTTACCAAGTGCCCATTTTGAACATACATTAGTTGTTAGAAAAAATAAAGCTGAAATATTAACAAGTTATAAATATATAGAAGATAATTATTAATATGGCAAAACAACCTTCAATAGAATTAGATGGAACAATAATAGAAGCATTATCTAATGCGATGTTCCGTGTTCAATTAGAAAACGGACATATTATAACTGCTCATATCTCTGGGAAAATGAGAATGAATTATATAAGAATTTTGCCTGGCGATAAAGTTAGAGTAGAAATGTCGCCTTATGATTTAACAAAAGGAAGAATAAGTTTTAGATACAAATAAAAAATTATAGAGTCATGAAAGTAAGAGCATCAGTAAAAAAACGAAGCGAAGATTGTCAAATAGTAAGACGTAAAGGAAGAGTTTACGTTATTAACAAAAAAAATCCAAAATATAAACAACGTCAAGGATAATTTATTAACTTTGTAACCCCAAAAAAAAAAATAATATATGGCACGTATAGCAGGAGTTGAAATACCAGATAAAAAAAGAGGCGTAATAGCATTGACATACATATATGGTATTGGACGTAGTACAGCCGAAAAAATATTAAGAGAAACAGGCGTAGACCCGAACATTAAAGTAGAAAATTGGAACGATGAGCAACTTACAAAGATAAGAAATTATATTGCCCAAAATTTGAAAATAGAAGGAGAACTACGTTCAGAATACCAAATGAGTATAAAAAGATTAATGGACATAGGATGCTATAGAGGCATTCGTCATCGTGCAGGTTTACCTGTTAGAGGTCAAAGAACAAGAACTAATGCACGAACAAGAAAAGGAAAGAAAAAAACTGTTGCTAATAAAAAGAAAGCCACTAAATAATAATTAATTAAATTATGGCAAAAAAGACGACAAAAGTAACAAAAAAGAAAAACGTAAAAGTAGATGCCGTTGGCCAGGCTCATATTCATACTTCATTTAACAATATAATTATAACAATAACAAATAATGAAGGAGATGTGATATCGTGGTCATCGGCTGGCAAAAAGGGGTTCAGAGGGTCAAAGAAAAATACTCCTTATGCAGCTCAGGTTGCTGCAGAAGAATGTGCAAAACAAGCTTACGACCTTGGTTTGAGAAAAGTAAAAGTCTTCGTTAAAGGACCTGGAGCAGGAAGAGAATCAGCCATTAGAACTATTGCTTCATCAGGATTGGAAGTAACCGAAATTGTGGATGTTACTCCATTACCACATAATGGCTGTAGACCACCTAAAAGAAGAAGAGTATAACCAATATAAAATTGTTGTTACATGGCAAGATACAGAGGACCAAAAACACGAATAGCAAGAAAATTTGGAGAACCTATCTACGGGCCAGATAAGGTTTTTGAAAGAAAAAAACATGCACCAGGAATGCATGGATTAAACCGTAGAAGAAAAACTACAGAATACGGCTTACAACTTAGAGAAAAGCAAAAAGCTAAATATACTTACGGAGTTTTAGAAAGACAGTTCAGAAGGTACTTTAAAATGGCTACTAGAAAAAAAGGAGTAACCGGTACTATACTCTTGCAAATACTCGAATCGCGACTCGATAATATTGTGTATCGCTTAGGTTTAGCACCTACACGCGATGCAGCTCGACAATTAGTTACTCATAAACACATTTTATTAAACAACAAAGTATGCAATATACCTTCTGTTATTTTAAAACCTGGTGACATTGTTTCTGTCAGAGAAAAATCAAAATCTTTAGAAGTTATTACTAATAGCTTAGCAAACCACAACCATAACAAATACACGTGGTTAGAGTGGAACCCTTCCGAAATGTCTGGAAAATACTTGATGTTACCAGAAAGAGAACAAATACCTGAAAATATAAAAGAACAATTGATAGTTGAATTGTATTCAAAATAATTTAATTGAATATGGCAATATTAACATTTCAAAAACCTGAAAAAGTAATAATGCTGGAGTCTACGGACAGGCATGGTAAATTCGAAATACGTCCGTTGGAACCAGGATATGGATTGACAATAGGTAATGCTTTACGAAGAGTACTTCTATCTTCACTCGAAGGATACGCTATTACAA
>Ga0272449_1005223_pt1 | contig 10222 bp, 11 predicted proteins | sample YNPCB0241_FD_198679 | JGI IMG/M metagenome (GOLD analysis project Ga0272449, IMG submission 198679) | Hot spring sediment microbial communities from Yellowstone National Park, WY, United States - YNP-CB-024-1 | ecosystem: Environmental > Aquatic > Thermal springs > Hot (42-90C) > Sediment...
GGTTCCTAGCCGAGAAAAGGGACAAGATTGCCTGGCTAAAATGGATGGAGCAGAGGGTACACGGCGAGGCTCAGGCAATAGAGACGCCTGTAGGCTATATCCCGACATACGAGGATCTAAGGGAAATCTTCGCAAGGGAGCTGGGGAAAGAATTCAAAGAAGACCTCTACGAAAAAATGTTCACAATACGTGTCAAAGGCTTCCTCGAAAAAATCGCGAGGGTTACAAAGATATATTCCACTATCCCAGACACCCCTAAGGAGTTTTTCGAGATAATGGACAAGCAGACCCAGAGGCTCAAAGCTCTAGAGGCAATGCACGGGCAAAAGGTCAGTCCCTTCAAGTTTGACAAAAAATAGCATCCATCTTACTTGTAAAAAGCAGACAGCCCAAACGTTTTCCTGTCTAGCCTAGTGCATGCTTGATAACGTAGTCAGTTATCCTGTCTATTTCTGCCTTAATGGACGGAGGTATGCCCTTCACCTCTAAGGTTAGGTATCCCCTTAGGAGTATGCTCCTAGCCTCTTCCTCGGTAAAGCCCCTAGCCAGAAGATATTCGAGCTTCTCGCCCGACAACATTCCAATGGCGGCTTCATGCGTCAATTCAACCCCCTCAACGCTAGTCTTAAGTACCGGTATAGTCTCTGTCGTCGACCTGTCATCGAGCATTACGCCGAGGCACTCTATGTGCCCCTTTGTGCCGCCTGCGAGGGCTTCAATGCTACTCCTAGAAATTATGCGGGATCCCTTGCTGGAAATTGTTCTAGAGACTAGCTCTGCCGAGCTACCCTCGCCTTCAAGGATTGCTCCTCCTCCAATGTCATATACTCCTGGGCCAGAGCCAGCAATGACTGAGACCAGTTTTGCGCTGGCTTTCTTCTCGAGGTGAACCATTGGGTACGTCTGTATAGATGCGACGGGGCTATAGACAGAATAGTAGCTGACATATTCTCCCCCCTCCTTTACTCTCACAACTGTTCTAGGCCTGACGTGGGTCCCTTCGCCCCACGAATGAATCATTGTATATATGAGCCTCGCCTTTTCAGCTACGTAGAACTCGCTTAGCCCCACATGTAGCCCGCCTTTGACGCCATGCGGGACTAGGCATCCCGTAGTAATTATTGCTTCCGAGCCCTCGTCAAGGTAGACAATGTTGTGTGTTGTCTGGACCTGGTTCTCGGTAAAAAGGCTTAGACAAGTATATATCGGCAAGGGAACCTTGGTTCCTGGCGGCACATAGACGTAGTAGCCCGCCTCTTTCCCGTACAGGTAAGCGTACGCGGTGTACTTGTCTTTGTCGGGTCTCAAGAGGGTCCACGCAAGTTTCTCTGCGAGCTTGTCTTCCTTGAGGGCTTTAAAGAGGGGCTTGACTACCACATTGTATTCCTTGAAGAGCTTTTCCGCCATAGCCCTTGCAAAAACCGTTTCTCCCACCTGCAGATAAGTTGCCTGCTCAACACTGATGCCTACCTTCTCTCTTGCAGACTCAGTGATCTCCTGTGAAGGCTCCCTGTAAATTATACCTCCCTCGTCTATCTTGTACCTAGACAAGTCAATATCTGGACCATAAGGTGAGGGCTTCTCCAAAGCCCTTTTAACCTCCTCTAAATCAATCATTTTCCTCACCCTCCCCACAGAGACCCTTATACCCCTCCTTTTCTACCACTTCCAGCACTCCACGCGGTGACGACGCTAAAACAATCCCCCCATTGCAGAGAACATGTGCTTTCTGGGCTTCCACCTTCTCCATGAGTAGCCTCGTGTGTGTAACGATGAGAATAGATGACCCGAACTCTTTGTTAATGAATCTGATCGCCTCGGCAATTAGGTTTAGGCTGTCAATGTCTACACCGCTGTCTGGCTCGTCTAGGAGGGCAAGCCTGGGACGCATGAGAGATATAAGGAAGAGCTCGGCCCTTTTACGCTCCCCGCCACTAAACCCCCTGAAGGATTCCCTGTCGAGCAAGCCTTCTAGGTCAAGCATTTTTGCTAGCTTCTCGACATATTCGGCTGTATTAAATCTATCTGAGAGTAGTCTAGCTAGGCTTCGGAGCGATACGCCTACAAGCTCGGGGGGCAACTGGTATGCAAGAGCTATCCCTAGCCTTGCCCTCTCGTAGAGAGGCGTAAATGTCACATCTCTTCCGTCGAATAATATTTTTCCCCTTCTTATAGAGACCCTCGGGACACCCGCTATAGCTGAAAGCAGGGTAGTTTTGCCGGCGGCGTTTGGCCCCAGCAGGAAATGTATCTCTGATTCTCCCATTGAAAGATTGACGCCTCTAAGCACCTCGCGGCCGCCAACATCTACCTCTAGGTTCCTTACATCTAGCAACATCGAGCTCAAATCTACATAGACAACCCAAAGGTTATTTAATTATTTGTTGTAGTTCTCCTTAAAACAGAGACCTATTTTTCCAGCAACAAGTTAGCCGCTACGGTGCCAGCGACAGCCGCCAAGGCCGAGAGGAGGAAAAGAGTCCTAGGCGCAAACTGGTCAGCCAAGTAGCCCGCAAAGATGCCGACAAGAGAGCCAAATATCGTGGAAAGGGTTCCCTCAAATGCATAGAACGTTGCATGCTCAGACTCGTCGCTAAGATCCATGAGCGCCTTCGAATAGGCGAGCCAGAAGGCCGGCCACACGGGTATAACGAAGAACACAGAGAACCATAAATAGTTAGGAGACAGGTAGTAGCCGAGATAGAGCAGGGTCCAACCAAGCCCGGCCATCGTAAACATTTTCCTCGTAGACAGCCTGTCTACCAGCCTACCGTAGGGTATAGAAGCTAGCCCAAAAAGGGTAGTTACGGCTATCAAGACGGACCATGCCTCTGGCGGGCCAGCGAGAAACTTTACAAAGTAGATTGCAAATATGCCGCCGCTGAGGGCGCCTGGGAGCGTTAGAATTATACTGGCTAGGTAAAGCTTCCAAAATCTTCTAGGTATTCTTGGAAGACTCAAGAAGCCTCTTAGGGTAGCCTTGTTGCTGTTGTTCTGCTCTTCATCGATGAGACTTATCAAGGAGAGTGGGATGATGCTTAGTAGAGCATTTAGCCTGAGAAGCCACCTGAATCCAAGAGTGTTATACAGTAAACCTGAGACAAGGCTCCCCGTAAAGCCTCCAACTACGCCTGCCGCGTTGTATATTCCGAGCCTCGCTCCGCGTTGGTCGCGGAGCTTCTCGGCCATAAGGGCAGAGAAGACTGCACCACTAGCACTGCCAGTGAATGCTCCCAATACTTGGACAAGTATAGCAGTCTCAATGTTGTCTACAAAGCTCAGTGCAATAGACGAGAGAATGCCAGTCAATATGCCGAGCTGTATATACCTCTTCCTTTGGCCCTTAACGTCTGAAAGCCTTGCCCAGAATAGGCCCATTACCACTGAGACTATTACTGACGACTGGCTCGCGATGCTCGTCTGGAAAAACTTGTTTCCGGCCAGCTGGTAGAAAAAGATCGAAAGGAAGGGCGCCACGAGGTTTCCAGCAAAACTGCTAGTCAAATTGTACCATGACAGCAGGGCAATGGTTCTTTTATCACTGCTACTCGACACAACGAGTAGAAGAAGCTCTCAGGCTATAAATGTTTCCTATCAAAGGCGATTGTTAAAAGCTAAAGATTTTAGTCAAAGATGCTCCTAATATCTAGGCGATCGACTTGGTTGAAGAATTGCAAAAGAGGGTTATAGAGCTTTATGAAAAGGTGAAAGACAGCGTTGTAAGCATAACTGCTGTCAAAATCCTAGATTTCCTGTTTATAAGGGAGCCTGTTTCAGGTCTCGGCTCGGGATTCATAGTAGATGAAAGAGGCATAGTTGTTACAAACGCCCACGTGGTCGAGGGCTATGAACATATAACAGTGACCCTTTCGAGCGGAGAAAACGTAGAAGCAACAATTATAGACATAGATCCCCACTACGACATAGCTTTCCTCAAAATCCCACGCGACAACCTTAAACCCCTACCGCTGGGAGACTCTGACGAGCTAAAGGTTGGACAATTCGTGATAGCCATCGGCAACCCATTTGGACAGGTTCTGGGAGGCCCCAGCCTAACATTCGGCGTGATAAGTGGGCTTGGAAGAAACCTGAGGACAGAGGGAAAAATCTACGAGAACCTCATACAGACAGACGCGCCAGTAAACCCCGGAAACAGTGGGGGACCCCTAATAGACCTAGAGGGAAAAGCTATAGGAATAACAACGGCAATGATTCCCTTCGCGCAGGGCATAGGCTTCGCTATTCCCATAAACGAGGTCAAATACTCCCTGAGCCAGATAGAGAAATATGGCAGAATACTCAGACCCTGGATAGGAATATACGGGCTCGACGTAAACCCAGTAATAGCATACCAGCTTGGCCTACCAAAACCAGCCGGCGTGCTAATAATAAGAGTGGTGCCGGGAAGCCCCGCAGCCAGGGCAGGCATTCGGTCAGGACACGTAGTCATAGGCACAGACGGAAAAGAAATACAGGGAATAGGCGACCTGGTAGCGAGGCTCAGAGAAAAGGGAATAGGACAGGAAATAACCCTAAACCTATACGCCCAAGGAGGAATACGGAACGTAAGGGTCAGGATAGAAGAGGCACCATAACAACCGTAAAGAAGTTTCATTTTTCAAAAGTTTTCCTTAGATTTTAATTTCTCAAATGAACGGGCAAGGTAACCCTTAAATATAGTTTTCCAGTTATATGATTAGGGATATTTAGTGGCCGAGAATCCCTTCCTGGTTGAAGTTGCAAGCCTAATACTGACTGTTGGAGCATCTGCGCTCTCCCTTGCATATTGGCTAGGAAGAAAATTCGCAAGAATGGAGGCAAGGTTCACACTAATCGACGAGAAATTTGCCCAAGTAGAAAAGCGATTTGACCAAGTCGAGAATAGGTTTGTCCAAATCGAAAAGCATTTAGCCCATAATGACGAAAGTTTTCGCAAGATTGAAGAAAGAGTTGCAGGCATTGAAGAAAAATTGTCACTTATAGACGACAAATTCGCTCAAACCAATCAACGTTTTGAACAAATAAATACCAGGATTGCACAATTGGAAACAAGTCTCACCGTCATGAAAGAAAAAATAACCCAGCACGATGCTAAACTCCACCAAATCGAGACAAGCCTTGCCCAAGCTAACCACAAACTGGCGCAACTCGATGAACAATTTCGCACAGTCAAAGGCATTCTCGCCCAGATGGACGAAAAGTTCAGCAACATAGATAAACAGTTTGCCCAGAGCAACGAAAGATTCAACCGGATAGAGGAACGAATAAACCTCATAGCCAGAAACATGAACGAGATAGCCGTCTCGACAAGAAACCAGACAGAGTTCTTCGCAGAGTTCCTAGGATTCAAAAAGATACTCGAACCAAGAGACGTCACATTCATCAAAAACTAGTTACTAAGGCTCTCCGCCAGGACCTTCACCAACCCCCTCACAAAAGAGGAAGCCGAAAGAATGAAAGAGCTAATCCAAAAGGAAAAACTAACCCTAGAAGAAGCAGACGAGCTCAGAGAAATCGCAAGAAAACTTGTAAGCGAATACGGCGCCACAGTCCCAGAAGTATGGAAACTACTAATCTACGCCTCCATCATGCGAGGAATAGCAATGAGCGAGCTAAAAGAAGAAAACCAGCAAACCTAGCAAAAAGTTACTCCTTGGGCGCCACGGTAACTTTCCCAATAATAACCTCGACTCCGTTTTCCCTAGCAACCCTCCTAATCTCCCCTGCTACCTTCTATGGAGCCGTCAAGACAACCAACACCTTCCGCGAGGCCATACCATACTTCTCCTCTACTAGCCCGCCCTCCTAAGCAACTTGAACACCCATCAACCCCCCAGCATAGCTAGTTATCTCACCCACAATCAAGGGCTCGTCAAGAAACATGTCAATCTCCTCACCATCTATCCTCGCACTTACCAGCCTTTTTCCTTTCCCAATGATCCCCCTCCGTCTAAGCTCCCGGGTAAAAAGCTTCCTAACAAACTCCTTAACGCGCGCTATCTTGCCGAAGTCCTCCCTGAGCCTCGCAATATTCTCCAAAACCTTAAGGCTAATAGTCACCTTCAGCCTCTCAGCTAGCTTCGTGGCAAGAGAAGGATTCGACTCAAGCTCCCTAAGCAGGTTCTAGACCAGAGACACATCCATAAAAATATATCACAGAAACTTATAAAATTGCATTATATTCTCTTTATAAACAAAATAACCAGAGGTAATAAAATCAAATAACAAGGGAGAAGTTACTTTGCGAAAAATATGCTTTAACCTAGCCTCTACAGGCGACACATGAGCCATTATCTTGGCGAGCAAGAGGTGTAGAAGTAATGCTCAAAGAGCTCGTGGGGACGCTCGTTGCAACGTCTAGGGATGGATCCTGGCTCGCAGAAACGCAGTCAAAGTATGCGACCACGTATACTTCGTCTATGTATAGCCAGCTCCTATAATTTTGGTCGCTATACGTGTGCAGTAAGAAGCTGAGAGTTATCGTGGAGCCTGCAACCCCACTGAAAAACGTGCTATTCCTCTGCCAGCCAGTGTCCCTAAATGGGCCATAATTGGTTCCCGGGTTGGGGTTGTATCCGTTCTTCCAGTAGAAAGTTGTTGTGCCCTTGCTAAGAGAAAGAGTAATATTGTCGTAGTTTGCAGAGTCCCACGTCAAGAAGCGCCACCAGAAAGTCACATTTATGTATTTCACTTCGACGCCGTCAATACTCGACGGCACACTAATGGAACGCCTGAGATAATCGTCCCCAGCTGGAACTGGTTCACAGGACACCTGGTTCCTGAAGCCTATCCATGCCAGCCAAGACCCCGCCACAGGTCTAGTTGTATCTGTAATCCTTCGGGGGGTTGGTGGTCTTGAGGAGAGGTAACATGTCTCAGTGACTGTTACATCATAGTTTTTCTGTTCAACGTAGGCATATGTTGTAGTTGTCCAGCCAGCCAAGGTTCCACTTTCAAACCCGTCGTAGAAGAGGACTACTCTGGGCGGCGTGGGGAGGGTCTTGACTATCCATACTATTTTTTGGCGTGCCTTCGCCGTGGAGTAGTTGAAGTATAGCCACGTATATATCCGGGCCACCTCGACGCCTAGCGGTGCTCCAGAGCCGACAGCCACCTGTAGGCTTAGGCTTGTTTGTCCGCTTATAGTGACGGGTGTCCCTGTCTGCTGGGTTATTGTACCCCTGGACACTACCACCTGAAGGTTGGATCCAAGGGTTATAGAGGCGTTTAGCTGGCCAGCATAGCTACCAGAAACACCATCAGCGAAAAGCTTAGCAGAAACACCAGAACCACTAACATTAAGAACTGGGCTAAAAGTTACCCTGTGACACCTCGGAACTGACACCTCAACATATGTAACATTTAAGCCGTCCTCGATACTCGAATATACTCTACCAGACTTAACGCCATAGGCTGGGTTCCCTAGGTCTCTACCAGCAATCTTCTTCACAGGCGGCTGGGTCGCCTGGACACGCCACTCATTTACATTCGTTATAGTGAGCGCCGCAAGAGCGCCTACACATAAAACCACAGCAAGCAGGAGTGCCTCGATCCTCCTCATGCCTGGCCACCAGGGAAGCTTGAAAAGGTCGCGGTCATGCTCCTTATCTCTGCCAGCGGGGCCTTGACAAGCGCGATATGGAAGTAGCCGTACCTAGCGCCACCAGGCGTAAAGAAGTCCCGGCAAAGCTGGACCCTTGTCTCGTTTCCCGGTAACACTTTTACTGGTAGCGAGCTACACGTGGTGCCACAGTCGAAGCTCATTGTCCAGCCCTTGCCCATGTATATTATAGGCGAAACCCACTCCAAAATAATGCCCTTAAAGTCGACGCTGGGCCAGACATACATCTGTGTAGCGTTTACCCCCCTGCCCCAGAAGGCTACCGCCGTCTCTATCCTGTAGTCTGAGAAGCCAGAAGTATTAAACCAGGAAATAGTCCGGACAGGCCCACTAACCAGCTGTCTCCAAGTGCCAGCGTCGCTGTACTCTATACGCATGGCCTGGTACGGGTAGACAATGTATCCCGAGAGGTTGACACCCCAGCCCTCGCCGAAAAAGCCCCACTCGTTAAGCAAAGCATGCTCGGAGCCAAAGACAACTGTGTCGCCCCTAACCTCTACGCCTCCGGTAAAGTTTGCTGTAAGGCGTCCTCCAAGATAGATCTCTATGCGTGAACCATTTGTTAGGTACGCAGAGAAGACAAGCCTATCATAACCCCACATCTGCTCCCGTCCACTCTTAATACTGGCCGGATATAGGACACCGTCAGGCCTCTTTGCCCAAGACTCGACCTGGAATGGAACAAGGTAACGGGCCCCACCGCTCTTCAAGACAACAGCCAGCCCACTAGCCTCGACTCCCTCCAGGCTCGAAACCTTCCTCACGAGCTTCCCGTTCACATAAACAGTGCCGTCCGCAGCAATCTCGAAGATTGCTAAGCCTTCCCTAGAAACGATGGGAGTTAGGGTTATCCGCCTCGTGAAAGAGTTGTTCCACCAGTCGACGAGAACATAGGAAAAAGTGACCACGATCATCGTAGCACTCTCATACCTCGGGTCCACAAATGTCAGCATGAAGGAGCCTTGCCTTTCGGCCCTTAGACATAGATCTAGCTTTACACTGGATCCCGGGTCAAGCCTCAGACTGCCAGAATAGTTTAGGCCAGGGCCAAAACCCAGCACCATGCTACCGTTAGCCCTAACCTCGAGAAACTCGAGGCCGGCACTCGGCCTAAGAGACACGCCTAGCGTGTAGGGCAGGCCAGCTATGCCGCTATTCCTCAGCTCGACAACCCCGGGAAAACAGTAAACAGTCTCATTAGAAGCGTAGACCTGGACAGCCCCGCTGACCGGCTTCCCGCCAGAGTATACCCAGACGTCTCTTGTGCCTCCAAGCATGACAGCCTGGATACCGAGAGGATACACTGCTACAAGCGCGAGGAAGCTGGCCCAAATGATAACAGCGATTATTGCTAGGATCCTGCTTTTCCTGAACCTAGGAGACTTAGCGCGCTATAGCGCGTAGCGCGCGCTATCCTAACTGTGAGTTTTTCGGCCCTTTAATTAAACTTTGCGTCTGTAAGGGTGGGTTTTGAACTAAATTATTTAAATACCCGTTTTAGCAGAAATTTATCTATGATTGTCCAGACGCTTGTGGGACTAGTCTTGGTGTTTGCTTCTGCGACGCTTAGACTTTTCCAGGGCAGGCCTAAGGGCGAGGATGAGTGGAGCGCGTTCGCGGTTGGCATTGTTCTTTCCTTTATTGATGGCTTCACTGTGGCGTATCTTGTCCAGTTTTTCCCAGTGTTTGTTGGGAAGTTCCTATTCCACCTATTCCTCTATACCCTGCTTGCTAGCATATCCATAGTGTTCTATGCGATGTATAGAAACATTACAGACATAAGGGTGTTCGCGGTCGCATCTACGCCATGGTTCCTCATAATAGTAATTATCATAATTGCAAGGATACTTGGGCTTCCAAGCGTCTTTATTTTCTAGCTGGGTTGAAACATGGGAATGTTAATGTTTTTGTTGCTTATTGTTCTTCATTGTGTATTTATTTTTTAAGTCTTTGCCACCACAACAAAGATTGATGAGTGGCGTGTCCAGGCAACTAAGTCGCCGTTAAAGAAAATAGCTGATAGAGACTGATTTTCGTGCTGTAAATTCGCCAACCTATATACCGCTGTGAAAGACAGCTTAAACGTTACATCTGTAGAACTCTCGGTTCTTCCTAGCCGGTTACTACAAGTTTTTTGCGCGTGCCAAGGCACAGCTAACCGATAACAAGGTGGTTAGGAAAAAATCTCTATTCTCGGAGGATTTTATGGAATAAAGTAGAAATTTTTTTATAGAAGTAATTTTTAAAGAGTTACTGTGAAGAGAAGTAAAATAACGAGGAGTTTTCAAGTAACGATTCCAAAAGAGATACGTGAAGCATTGGGACTGCAGATCGGCGACTACCTGGACATGTATGTGGATGAAAAGGGGAGAATCATTATGGAGAAAAAAGTTCTGAGGAGGAAGACTTTTAGAGCTGGAAGACCCCTTACTCCGGAAGAAATTGACGGGATAATCGCTAAAGGGCTGGGTGAAAACATTGCCGGAGGCGGTGATTGACACAAATATCCTTATCTACGATACCTTTGAGGATTCTCTCCACCACAAGGAGGCTTCCCATATACTCGACAGTTTAGACCAGTGGATAATTCCCCTAATAGTC
>Ga0272449_1005224_pt1 | contig 10222 bp, 8 predicted proteins | sample YNPCB0241_FD_198679 | JGI IMG/M metagenome (GOLD analysis project Ga0272449, IMG submission 198679) | Hot spring sediment microbial communities from Yellowstone National Park, WY, United States - YNP-CB-024-1 | ecosystem: Environmental > Aquatic > Thermal springs > Hot (42-90C) > Sediment...
TTTAATACAATATGAATGGCTCTTTGAAAATTTGGTTAAAATTCCAGGCTGGTAATTTGACGCAAAAATTTTTAAAAAATTACTTAACTTAAAATGCGGTTTACCTTGATTAAAAAAGGATTGCGACGGTTCTTTCGTTTCTGAGGCATACATTAAAGCAGTTAGTTTACCTTGATTAAAAAGGATTGCGACGGTATCCGTAAACCGTCGCCCGTTTGCCGTCAATCCGTTAAGAAGAAAAATTTATAAAAAAACAAGTAGTTATGAACGAATACTTATAACAAAAACAGAAAACGGATAACGAACCACGGATCACGGAATCCCCTTGATTAAAAAAGGATTGCGACGGGTATCCGTAAACCCGTCGCCCGTTTACCCGTCAACCCGTTAAAAAGAAAAATTTATAAAAAAACAAGTAGTTATGAACGAATACTTATAACAAAAACAGAAAACGGATAACGAACCACGGATCACGGAATCCCCTTGATTAAAAAAGGATTGCGACGGGTATCCGTAAACCCGTCGCCCGTTTACCCGTCAACCCGTTAAGAAGAAAAAATTATGAAAAAGTAGTTGCGAACGAATACTTATAACAAAAACGGATAACGGATAACGAACTACGAAACACGGACTTTCCCTTGATTAAAAAAGGATTTGTTATATAATAAAAAGTATCGACTTATAGGTAGTTGTATTGAAAAGTTTAGCAATATATCTATAAAGAAGTTTATTAAGGTAGGCAAAAATAGGAATAGAAAGAAGTGATTAAGGTTAAAGGGATAAAAGCAGAAGACCAGAAAGGCGGGGAGACCATCCCCTGGATGGTATGGGGGATGGGGGGTTATTAATATGAAAATTGCTCAATTAGAAGTTAAATTTAAAGTATTGGAAGATTTAAAGCTTCCACCTTATAAAGGTCCGTTAATAAGAAATGCCTTTGGAGCTGCCTTAAGAAAAATCTCTTGCCCCTTTAAAGATAAGGAATGTAATGAATGCCTGCTTATAAATAAATGTGTCTATTCTTTTATCTTTGAAACCCCAAAACCCGAAGGTGCCAAGATTATGCGGAAATATAAAAATGTCCCCCATCCCTTTATTATTGAACCACCAACGAATAATAACACCCATTTCCATCCAAATGATACTATCTTATTTAAACTAATCCTTATTGGTAAAGCCATTGATTTTCTACCCTATTTTTTATATGCCTTTGAATTGATGGCGGAAAAGGGATTGGGTAAAGGTCAAAAAAAATTAATACTCTCTTCAATAAACCAAGGAAAAAATATTATCTATGATGGTAAAGATAAACTGATTAAAAAAGAGGTAAAAGAAAAGATATTAAAAATAGAAAAACCAAAGAAAGTTGTAAAGAAGATAGAAGTCAATTTTTTAACACCTTTAAGAATTTTTTATGAAAGTCGCCTTGCCGAAGGTTTAGAATTCCACATATTTTTTCGCAGTCTATTAAGACGGATTGGTTTACTATTCTATTTTTATGACAAACCATTGGCTATTGATTTTAAACAATTTATTAATAAGGCAAAGGATATAAAAACCATCAGCGCCAATTTTAAAAGAGTAAATTGGCATTATTATTCTTTTCGGCAAAAGCGATTAATAAAAATGGAAGGGTTGATTGGTAAGGCAATTTATTCTGGCAATTTAACACCATTTATCCCCTATCTAAAAATTGGTGAAAAACTTCATGTCGGCAAAGGAACAGCCTTTGGTTTAGGAAAATATAAACTCAAAATCTTGGGTTGACAGAAAAATAAAAATGGTTATAATAATTAAAAAATTTATGCTCTTTAAAAATTGGGCTAAATTCCAGGCTGGCAGTTTGACGCAAAAATTTTTAAAAAAATCAAATAAGTCATTGATTTTACTTAACTTAAAGTGCGGTTTACCTTGATTAAAAAAGGATTGCGACTTTTAAATCTCTATTATCATTGTCATATTTTGTTTTTAAGTTTACCTTGATTAAAAAAGGATTGCGACATGTTGCGGATGTTGCGTTGCGTTTTATTGATGTTGGTTTACCTTGATTAAAAAAGGATTGCGACTTTTAAAAGAATGCTCTTTAATTATTTCTTTTAAATGCGTTTACCTTGATTAAAAAAGGATTGCGACTCGTGTAGCCTAATTCCTTTATTCTGTCCCATACTCCATGTTTACCTTGATTAAAAAAGGATTGCGACTTTAAGTTCTCCATTTTATCCCCCTTTTTAAGTTCGTTTACCTTGATTAAAAAAGGATTGCGACTTTATTGTGTTAGGTATTTTATTAAGGCTTTGGCAAGTTTACCTTGATTAAAAAAGGATTGCGACAAACATCATAAGGATAAAGCAAATCTTCTCTTTTTATCAGTTTACCTTGATTAAAAAAGGATTGCGACTCTCTTTTTCGCAATACATATGAGCCTTTTTCTGTAAGTTTACCTTGATTAAAAAAGGATTGCGACATGTGCCACTCCACTTTATCAAAGTCGCATAAGACAATGTTTACCTTGATTAAAAAAGGATTGCGACAATATATCATTGACTAAACCTGAAAGTATCAATATTGCTGGTTTACCTTGATTAAAAAAGGATTGCGACTTCGTATCTAAAAGGATGTTTTTCATAAATTATTGAAGTTTACCTTGATTAAAAAAGGATTGCGACAACGATGCGATGATTTCTTCCTGGGAGTCAATGAGTTTACCTTGATTAAAAAAGGATTGCGACAAAAAATAGAAGTAGAAATTCCGCAATTAAATATAGGTTTACCTTGATTAAAAAAGGATTGCGACCAGTAGAAATAACGCTAAATTCATTAATGTTTCTTTGTTTACCTTGATTAAAAAAGGATTGCGACAAATAAAGGTAAATTTATTTCTTTTGTTGTGATGTTTGTTTACCTTGATTAAAAAAGGATTGCGACCGAATTCTTTTAATCTGCTCATTTATGAAAAATTGATGTTTACCTTGATTAAAAAAGGATTGCGACGGTATCCGTAAACCGTCGCCCGTTTGCCGTCAACCCGTTAAGAAGAAAAATTTATGAAAAAGTAGTTGCGAACGAATACTTTATAACAAAAACGGATAACGGATAACGAACCACGGATCACGGAAGCCCTTGATTAAAAAAGGATTGCGACGGTATTCGTAAACCCGTCGCCCGTTAAAAAAATTTATTTATGGTTTTATTTAAAAACAGACTATTAAAAAACTTGACAAAAAATTAAAAATTGTTATATTTTTAGAAAAGGAGTTTAAATGGATAATGAAGAATTTAAAATTATTATTTTATCTGCCCTACTCCACGATATCGGAAAATTTTGGCAAAGAACTGGCGAACCCCTTACCCCTGAAGATAAAAAAATAATGCCTAATTGCTGTCCTTTATACGAAAATTCTTATGCCTATCTTCATGTGCTTTATTCGGGCAGATTTGTTAGGGAAATATTTAAAGGTTATGACCTTGTGGAAAACATTGTTCTTTATCATCATTATCCTGAAAGGGCACAAACTAATTATCGGCAACTGGTAAAAATAATTCAGTTAGCCGATTGGCTTTCGGCTGGTGAAAGAAAGAAAGAAATGGATAGCACAATTTTCGAAGTAGAAAGAGAGCCATTAATTTCCATATTTTCAATTTTATCTTCCAATGATAAAAAGATAAATTATCAATATCTTCCTTTAACGCCATTAGAACTAAATCTAACAAATCTATTTCCTAAAGAAAATAAATCAGAAGCAATAAAAGAAGATTCTTATTTAAACCATTGGCAAGAATTTATAAAGGAAGCCAAGTTACTTTCCCAAAAGCCTTTATCAGATTTATTAATTACCCAATTGATTTACCTTTTACAAAAATTTACTATCGCCGTCCCTTCAGCTATTTATAAACAACGACCCGATATTTCTCTTTATCATCATCTTAAAACCACTGCTGCTATTGCTTCCTGTTTATGGGCAATAAAAATAAGTGAAGAAGAATTAAATAGAATTTTAGAAGCGATTAAAAATGAAGAATTAGAAAAATTACAAACAGCACCGTGCCTTTTAGTAGCTGGTGATATTTCGGGTATCCAAGATTTTATCTATTCGGTTACTTCCGAAAGGGCTTTGAAAGGAATAAAAGGACGCTCTTTTTATCTCCAATTAGTCTGTGAAGGAATTGCCAAAAGGATAATTAAAAATTTTGATTTAACTGAATGTAACATTCTTTATGCGGCTGGCGGTAATTTTTATCTCTTATTACCTAATAAGGAAGAAGTAAAAAAAGAAATTGATAAATTGAAATTAATATTTGAAAAAAATATCTTCCAAGCCCATCGGGGTAGATTATCTTTAAATCTTGTTTACTTACCAATAAAATATAAAGATTTCTTTGAATTTGGTAATATTTGGCAAAACGCTCGGACACTTTTAGCCCGAGAAAAAAAACGAAAATTCTCTTCGCTATTGGAAGAAACCAAAGACCTAACTGAAATTCTTGGTCCTTTTGAAGAAGGTGGAAAGAAAAAAGTATGTGTAATCTGCGGAGAAGAGTTGGAAGAAGTGGAAAAAATTTGCCAGCTTTGCCAAAGTTTTGAAAAGCTGGCTTATGAATTGCCGAGAGCAAAGGTTATCCAAGAAAAATACAGAAAAATTGAAGAACAAAAAAGAAGGGCGAAGTCTTGGGAAGATGTATTAAACTCTATTGGGATTGAATTTCTTTTTCTACAAGAAACCGCCGAAAAAGAGAAAGAGAATGCCTATCTTTTAAACTCTTCTGACTTTTTAACAAAAGGTTATGCTGGTTTTCGTTTTCTTGCTCAAAATGCTCCAATGATTGAAGGTAGTGTAAAGACTTTAGATGATATTGCTTCAGCTTCCACAGGAATTAAACGATGGGGAGTTTTACGGGCAGATGTTGATAATTTAGGTAAAATATTTGCTGAAGGGCTAAAAGCAGAAGAGCGAACAATTTCTCGAATGACAATGCTCAGCGAATTACCTTCTCTATTTTTTAATGCCCAAGTGGAAAAGATAGTCAGGGAAGAAAATTTTAAAGATGATACTTATGTAATCTATTCTGGCGGCGATGATTTATTTATTATTGGTGCTTGGTCAAAACTTCCTGATTTGGCTAAAAGACTTTATGAAGATTTTCAAGCATTTACCGCCAAAAGATTAACCTTTTCAGCAAGCATTTATATTGGTCCTTCAAAAAAATTTCCCGTATATCAGGCAGCCAATAATGCTAAAGAAGATTTGGAACAGGCTAAAAGGAACAGAAAAAACAAAATAACATTTTTAGGTAAGCCCATTCCTTGGGAAAAGTTTTTTTTCGTAGAAGAAATTAAAAACAAAATTATTTATTTATTAGACGAAAAGGGACCAAATCTTCCCCATTCATTGCTTTATATTCTTTATCAGGGTTGGTTAGAAAAAGAAAGAAGTAAGAAAGAAAAAATGCCAATTTTTCGTATTTGGCGTTTATTATATGCCTTTAAAAGATTAAAAGAAAGACATAGTGAATATGTTGAAAAAATAGATGAATTAGAAAAGACAGTAATTATTGATAAAGATTTACATCCTTATTTAGATGTTTCTCTCCGTTGGGCTGAACTTTTAATTAAAACTAAAAAGGAGGTATAATATGGAAAACTTAATAAATAAGGATTCTTTACAAAAAATAATCCAACAAGGTGATGCGGAAGAATTAAATAATTATGCTGAATACCTGGGGAAAATATTTGTTACTGAAAAAATTACGGAAGAAAGAGGACAACGAAAAACTGAAAAAGCACTTTCCACTTCCCAAATTCGGAACATATTAGATGAAATTCAACGGATACCCAAAAAAGAGAATTTTGAAAAGATTAAAAATACACTCAATCTCCTAAGACCAAAACTTGCTTACGCCGCTGGAAGACACAGAGGAAGAGTAAAGGACTTTCGAGAGATAGTGGAAGAAGCGATAAAATTGGTTAGGACACCAGAACATTTCGCAAATTTCCGCAACTTTATTGAAGCAATCGTGGCTTATCATCGTTATCATGGAGGTAAAGAATAAGGAGGGAAAAATGGCTCAACTTTTAGGAAAAGTAATAATTAAATCAAAGATAATGGTAAAAACGGGAATAAGAATTGGGGGTCCTACCGAAGGTTTAAAAATCGGCGGCATCGACAATCCGGTAATTAGAGATGCTAAAGGAAAACCTTATATTCCTGGTTCTTCTCTTAAAGGAAAACTTCGCTCCCTTCTGGAATTAAAAGAAGGTCTACCCTTAGATGAAGAAATCGGTATCCATCTTTGTGAAAATCTGGAAGATTATAAAAAGTGTGATGTCTGTAAAATCTTTGGCGTAATGGATGTAACTTCCAATTCCGATGTGGTGCTTACTCGTTTAATAGTAAGGGATACTTATCTTGATGAAGAGAGCATAACCGAAGAAATGAGGGATAATCTACCTTTTCCTTGGACAGAAGTAAAAACGGAAATTAATATTGACCGCCGAACCGGTACCGTAAGCCGAAAGGGTGGTTTAAGAAATCCCGAAAGGGTGCCAGCGGGAGCTGTCTTTAAAGATTGCGAAATGATTTTTAATATCTATGAAGAAGACGATAAAAATTTATTAGTGAAGCTCTTTCAAGCAATGAAATTATTAGAAGACGATTATCTTGGTGGTATGGGTTCAAGAGGTTACGGAAAGGTGGAATTCCAAGATATTGAAATCTATTGGAATAAAAAAGAAGATTACGAAACTGGGGAGACCGATTTAAAAAGCAAAGAAAAAATCAACGGAAACTACACCACGCCCGCCGAAATTATAAAACATTTTGAAGAAATAAGAAAAAAAATATCTTAAAATGGAAAAATGAAATTTACCCTTTGTAAATTGAAACCAAAGGGACCTCTCCATTTAGGAGAAAAAGAAGGTTGGTTAGAAGGAACCGCTACTATTATCCATTCGGATACCCTTTTCTCGGCTTTTTGCCATGCTTATCAATTATTATATGAAGATTTGCCCGAACTTCTGAAAGAATTTGAAGAGAATTCGCCACCTTTTCTTATCTCTTCGGCTTTTCCTTATTGGCGCGATGTTTTCTTCTTTCCTTTTCCGAAAAATCAATTACCCAAAGACAATGAGTTGGCAAAAATAAAGTTTGTTGATAAAAGTGGCTTTGAAAAACTTTTACAAGGTGAAAGATTGGAGAAAATAATAAAAGAAATTAAAACTATTCCTGCCACTGAGGAACCATTTTTTCCTTGGGAATTGATTGATATACCTCGGGTGGGACTTGGTCGATTAGATAACCGTCCGGGTGAAAGATTCTTCTATTTTGGACAGGTAATTTATAGCGAAGATGCTGGACTTTTCTTTCTCATTAAATTCCAAAAGGAAGAAATTCGTCCAAAATTTGAAGCCACAATGTACCTTTTAGCCGATGAAGGAATTGGTGGTGACCGTTCGTCGGGTAAAGGTCTTTTTGAAAAGCCTATCTTTGAAGAAATAGAAATTGAAACCCCTACCGATGCTGATGGAGTTATTTCCCTTTCGCTTTATTATCCGAAAGAGGAAAAGGAATTAATGGGAATAAAGAATGCTTTTTATGACCTTATTGAAAGGAAGGGATACCTTTTTTCACCTTACTGCTCAAGTTTAAGGCGTCGTTCAATAAGAATGTTCGTTGAAGGCTCAGTTTTTCCCAACTCTCCCGAAAAGATAATAGGCACTTTGGTATCGGTAGAACCAGAAATTTTTAAACTTCATAAGGTCTATCGCTATGGTTATCTATTTGGTTTACCTTGCAAAAGGGAGGGATAATTATGAAAATAATTATTAAAACTTTAACACCCGTTCACATCGGCTCGGGTAAAGAAATCAGCCCCACAGAATATTTGGTAGAAGATGGATATTTTTATCGGATTAATTTAAACAGCCTATTTGCCGACCCGGATTTTCAAAATTTATCAGAAAAATTTATTGATTCCGCTCTTCACACTCGCTATCTGGGTGACCTTATTCCAAAAGAATTCTTGAAAAAACATATTCTTTATTCTTTACCAATAACTGGTAAAGCAAAAGAATATCTCAAAACTAATAAAACAATAGTTAAGGAATTTATCAAAACTGCTGGAAAGGTTTTTATTCCTGGTAGTTCTTTAAAAGGTAGTATTCTTTCAGCAATTTTTTATCATATATTGAAAGAAAATTTTTCTACTAATGAAGAATTTATACTTAAAAATCTTCAATTCCCGAAGAAAGATAAATATGAAGATTTTCTTAATTTTGTCTTTTCTCGCCTTGCTAAAGATTCCACTCTTAAAAGATTTACATTTACTCGTTGGTTAGATGTTACTGATAGCAATACTAAAAATCCTTCAGAAGTTCTTCAAATTTCTTTGGCGAAAGTTAAAGGTTCGAAATCTGGTAAAGAATTGCCAATCCTTTATGAAACCTTAAAAGTAAATGTTGAATTTACTACCGAGATAAAATCTCAAAATACTATTTTTAAAGAAGAAGAAATACTTTCCATAGTTGATAATTTTTATAAAAAAGTTCTTGCCAAAGATAAAAATCAGATAAAAACTAATGAAATATTAATTCGTTTGGGACAAGGAGTAACTGCCTATGCGACCTCTTGTTTAATCCTTGCTGAAGAACTGCGTATTAGCTATCCGATAAGACCGCCGACCACCCGAAAAAGAATTGATGAAATTTTACCAATGGGTTGGGTAAAAATCCAAAAGGGGTAAACGATGAAATCCCTTTTTATTGCTACGGTTGGAATGGGTACTGGCTTGGAAGCAGATATTACCAAACCACTCATTAAATCAATTAGGGAGGCAAACCCTGACTTTTTATTACTATTTGCGAGTTCGGAAAGCAAAGAGAATGCGGAAAAAATCATTAAACAACTTAAAAGAACAGAAAATGATTCGGAGATTTGTATTATTAAAACCATCAATGATGTGGAGAAAATTTTTCAGCAGATGAATGACAAAGTCACTGAGTTTTTTGATAAGGGAGAATATTGTAAAGAGAAGACAATCGTTGATTTCACAACGGGCACAAAACCCATGTCTGCCGCTTTGGTATTGATTGCTATAAAATTTCGTTGTGGACATCTCAAATATATTTCAGTAGAAAGAAATGCTGAGAAAAAAGTAATTGAAGGTAGTGAGCGATCTATTACTTTTGAACCCTTGGGCATCTTTGCTTCTTATACGATTGAGAATGCTGTTGAATTTATTCGGCGATATCAGTTTAATTCCGCAATTAGTTTGTTAGAACCAATAAAAAATGTTCAAAAAGGACTCCTTTCGGAAAGTGATAAATTTCTGGTGGAAAATCTAATTCTTATTGCCGAAGCCTACGATTGCTGGGATAAATTTAACCATATTCAGTTTAAGAATCGCTACGAAAAAATCAAATTTGGGCATCATCTTTTAGAGATGTTTAGAATAACCAACAAAGACATCATATCCCAAATTCACCAAATTGGCGAAGATTTAAACAAAGAAAAAATTTCTGCCCCAGCAATCGTTGATTTGCTAAACAATGCTCACCGAAGAATAGAAGAAGGTAAATATGATGATGCGGTAGCTCGACTTTATCGGGTAATAGAAATGATTGGGCAATGGCGACTGATAGAAAAATACGGACAAAAAAGCAACGATATTAACTTAAAGGAAGTACCCAATAAAAGTAAAGAATGGCTGGAAAAGAAAAGAGATGAAAAAGATGGTAAAATAAAGATTGGTTTACAAGCAGTTTACCAATTACTTGAAGACTATGATGATGAATTGGGCAAAGATTTTAACCAAGACAACAAACTAAGAGGACTTCTTCAAGAACGGAATAATTCAATATTAGCCCACGGCACAAAACCAATAACAAAAGAGAAAAGCGAAGAACTTTATGAACATATTGCCGAAAATTATGGCAAAAAATATATAGATAATTTTGACCAATTAAAAAAAGATTTATCTTTTCCATGGAGTACTTAAAATATTGCTCTTTGAAAATTTGGTTAAAATTCCAGGCTGGCGGTTTGACGCAAAAATTTTTAAAAAAATCAAATAAGTCATTGATTTTACTTAACTTAAAGTGCGGTTTACCTTGATTAAAAAAGGATTGCGACGTCGGAGGTTGGATGTATTGAATAGTTAATTCAGGTAGTTTACCTTGATTAAAAAAGGATTGCGACTTGTTCCGCCTCTGAATTCCATATTACTCAAA
>Ga0272449_1005225_pt1 | contig 10221 bp, 12 predicted proteins | sample YNPCB0241_FD_198679 | JGI IMG/M metagenome (GOLD analysis project Ga0272449, IMG submission 198679) | Hot spring sediment microbial communities from Yellowstone National Park, WY, United States - YNP-CB-024-1 | ecosystem: Environmental > Aquatic > Thermal springs > Hot (42-90C) > Sediment...
ATTCTTTGGTAATCTTTTTCATCTAAGAATATTTTAAATCCGGCAATGCTTTTTGTTAATACATGGTAAATTCTGGTTTCTTCCATTTTTATCCTCCATCCTTATTTCTACCACTTCCGAAGTGGTAACTTTCTACCACTTCGGAAGTGGTAGGAGGTGGGGATAAAAAAAGGGGCTGGGGGGAAATCCCCCAGCCCCTTTTTTTGGCGTGGGTTAAGAGGGGTTAGAACATGATTTGAGCCTGGACATAAAAGTCAGTTATGTTATCTTCATAACCTGATTCTTTTAGATATTTTGATGCAGCACCATCATAATTTACATTATCTAACCCAACTGTTAGACGGGCAGCGTTTCCAACGATATAGTAGTTAATTCCTACTGCCCAACGATTCATTTCTAAGTCTTTTTTAACACCATCTGCTTGAATGTATTCATATTTTGCATAGAGGGCTGGCTTACCAATACCAACTACACTATCATATAAAATTTGTCCCTGGATATACCAATAATAGGAGCTTTCTTTCTTTACTTTTTCTGTATCAGTTTCTTCATCATAGTAATAAGCTATGTGAGAGTCATCAAAGTAGGTATAGGCACCTTCTAAATTAATAACTGCTGGACCTAATTTTTTCTCTAAGAAGACATCAACATTCCATCCATCAACATTAAGCTTCTTTCCATATTCTTTTAATAAATAGATAGCATCAGGTGTTAAATATTTAATAACGTCGTTACTGACTCCAGGTAATAAAGTTCCTTTATATACATTACCTGTAAAGAAACTTGCATAAGAAGTAGCTGTTGGATAATAATATGCAGCTTCATACATCAAATCCTCAATAGGAAGTATTGCAACATCCTGGTTAAAATATGATAGACCGATAGTTAATTTATCTCCTTTTTTGCCAAGATAGGTGTCATGTAACCATCCTCTTCCTGTGGTTTTGGTTTCAGGATTGAAACCAAGCATAGTTGGAGTAAATTCAATTCTTGCTGCCCAGGCAACATCTTGCAAAGGTTTCTTATCACTTGCTTCATTAAAAATACCAAGGTCATATCTAAACATTCCACCAGCAATTTCACCATGAAGAACTGCACCACCATCAAAGAGTCTTAAAAGACCATTTCTCCAATAAGAGAAAATACCAAAAGGATCATAAATCCAGTCTGACTGAATGATGTAAGAATAACGAGCTTCTTGCTGATCTCTGGTAAAGGGAATACGGATTTTACCAAGTCTTAACTGAAGCTCAGGTAAAAAGACAAGGTTAATACCACCTTCAGCAAGTTTGGCAGTAGTATCACGACCTGTGCTAAGACCTAAAGTAGCTAAAGTATTATATACATCACTTGAATAGGCACCAGATGTTACTACTTCACCGTAGAACTGAACGATCTTATTGATCTGACCTTCAATGTTAAATCTTGCATCAACTACATCAAATACATTGGTGTTGTAATCAATTCCATCCACATCCTCTTTTGCCCTTTCATCAAAATTTACATACCTTACCTTCATCCAGTAACCAAGATCTGCAAAGGTATCATCAGAAACTTTGATTTGAGCTGCATCACTTGAAACTACATAACCTAAAACTAATGCTCCTGCAATACTTAAAACTTTCCACTTGCTTACCTTCATACTACACCTCCTTTCTTTTTTTTCTTTTTAATTAAAAAACATTTTATACATCTTGCCTCTTTTGTCAAGTCTTATTTTCCTAAACTTTTTAAAAAATATAATAAATTCCTTATCTTTTGTCAACCTTTATATTCCTTAAATATACTTAATTAAAAAGTATTTTTATGATTTTTATCGTCATTTTTAAAAATTTCTTTAATTTTTCAAAAAAAATTTATTTTTTTCATAGGTGCTAAAAGGCTCAAGACGAATTTTTTCACCAAAAAGAAAGATTTTATCTTTTAAAACTGCAACTACCCCAAAAAGACCATTTAGCTTTTTTGCTTTATTTAGGATTTTTTTAAAGTCTTCAGAAGTTTTTAAAAGGTTTCCAAAGGCTGTTGCAAGGGCATCTGCAATAGCTGTGTCTTTATGAATAACTGTTAGGGCATCTGCATTTCCAAAACTAAGGCTATGCCCGATTTTGGCGGATGAGGTGCAAACTCCACAAGGCATAAGCTCTTTTTTTATGAGAAGGGCAATTTTTCCTGAAAAAGGAGAATCCCCTGCAAAAAGCAAAACCCTGGCATCTTTTTTTAAGGCTAAAAAGATATCTCCTCCGTTTTCAACTGCAACCTGAGAGGTTAAGCCTTTTTCAAGAAGGGCTCTTCCAACTTTTTCTGCAATTGCTCCAGCAACAGAAGCCATAGGACCAACCTGAGCAACCATTCCTGCTTTAAGCATGGTTCTTACTATTTCAGAGGCTTTAGGATCATAAGGAAGGGGTTCAAGACTTTTTAAAAAGAGGGGATTTTTTAATATGTATGCCTCAAGGGGAAGCCTAATACTTCTTACAAGGGCTAAGGTTTCTAAGGTTAGGTCTTTTTCTGCAAGAACAAAAAGGTCTGTCTCCTTATATACTACTCTAAAAGTTTTCAAAGAGGTTGAAGAAATGGTGCGATAAAAGGGAATATGAGAATACTTATTCATAACTTAAAACTTTTTCGTAAAAATCATCTCCATAAATTGAATTTATAACTATTGCAGGAAAGTTTTCAACCTTTATTCTGAAAAAGGCTTCTGGACCAAGTTCTTCAAAGGCTATGGTTTCTACTTTTTTTATGAAGGAGTTTAAAAAAGCTCCTGCTCCTCCAAAGGTTGCAAGATAAACTGCTTTATATTTTTTTAAGAGTTCTTTTACTTCAGGGGATCTTTTTCCCTTTCCTATGGTTGCAGAGATTCCAAGCTTTAAGAAAAATTCCATATAGGGATCCATTCTTTTTGAGGTTGTGGGACCAGCTGAGCCTATAACTTTACCTGGGGGAGCTTTAGTTGGACCAACATAATAAATTGCCTGATTGGTAAAATCAAAGGAGAAAGAGCCCTCTTTTATAGCAGAAATAATTTTTTTATGGGTGAAATCTCTTGCACAAAGAAGCCAGCCTGAAATTAAAAGAAAATCTCCTGCTTTTAAAGGCTCTAAAATTTCCCTTTTTTCAAGGGGAAAGATAAGTTTATAAGCTTTTTTTACAAACTCAGGATAATAAGAAAGCTTCATTTAGAGGCAGGTTGCAGTTAATTGATCAACAAATTTCTTTTTATCCTTTTCGGTTTCTATTTTTAGAAGATCTGAGAGTTTAACCTGTTTGAGAAGGCATTCAATATACTGAGCTACCTTTTTCCAGATGGGATAAACCATACAATCTTCTATTTTTTCACAGCCTTCGGTTGGGTCAATACAAGAGGCAATGCAAACAGGACCTTCAAGGGGCTCAAGAATATCATAAAGGGAGATCTCTTCTGGAAGCCTTCTTAAAACATATCCACCCCCTGGACCTCGGGAAGATTTAATTAAGCGAGCCTGCCTTAAGCGATTAAGTATCTGAGCAAGATATACTCGGGAAATCTCTTGATGATCAGAAATTTGATCTAAGGTAACTCCTTTGGGATAGGCTTTTGCTATTTCATACATTGCTCTTACTGCATATCTTCCTTTGGTAGATAACTTAAACATTAATTTTCACCTCCCTTTTTAAAGGATTTAAAAGAAAACTTTAATAATTAAGTTATAATATAAAATTTATAATATAAAATTGAAATATATCAAGATACTTTTTAAACTTTTATTGTTTTTAAATTTTATAAGTTTTTTAAAAACTTTATTTTGACAAACTTTGATTGTATGATAAATTTTAAGCTATGCTTGACATGAAGATTATAAGAGAAAAGCCTGAATGGGTTAAAGAAAGACTTAAGACAAGAGGGGAAGATTATCCTATAGATGAGATATTAGAGCTTGATAAGAAAAGAAGAGAACTTATACAGAGGGTAGAAAGTTTAAGGCATATAAGAAGGGAAGAATCAGAAAGGATTGGGAAACTTAAGAAAGAAGGAAAGGAAGAGGAAGCAAAGGCTCTTTCTGAAAAGGTAAAGGTTCTTTCTGAGGAGCTTAAAGGTTTGGAAGAGGAGCTTAAAAAGGTTGAAGAAGAGTTTGAATTTAAAATGAGTTTAATTCCTAATCTTCCTCATGAGAGTGTTCCTTTTGGAGTTGATGATACTAATAATGTGGTGGTGAAAAGATGGGGAGATATTCCTAAGTTTGATTTTGAGCCAAAACCTCATTGGGAAATTGGGGAAGCTCTTGGGATACTTGATTTTGAAAGAGCCGGAAAGATTACAGGAAGTAGATTTGTAGTTTATTGGAATGAAGGAGCTTTGCTTGAAAGGGCTTTAATAAATTTTATGCTTGATCTTCATTTGAAAAAACACGGATATAAAGAGGTGCTTCCTCCTTTTATAGTTAATGAAAGGGCTCTTTTTGGGACAGGACAGCTTCCAAAGTTTAAAATAGATCTTTTTAAAATTGAAGAATGGGATTATTATCTTGTTCCTACTGCTGAGGTTCCGGTAACTAATCTTCATCAAAATGAGATTTTGCCTGAAGAGGTTTTGCCTCTTTATTATGTAGCCTATACTCCTTGTTTTAGGTCTGAAGCAGGTTCTTATGGAAAGGATGTTAGAGGAATTATAAGACAGCATCAGTTTAATAAGGTTGAGTTGGTAAAATTTACTACTCCTGAAACTTCTTATGAGGAATTAGAGAGCCTTCTTCTTGATGCAGAAGAGATTTTGCAATTGCTTGAACTTCCTTATAGAGTGGTTGTTCTTTGCACAGGGGATCTTGGATTTGCAGCAGCTAAAACCTATGATATAGAGGTTTGGGCACCCGGACAAAATCGTTTTGTTGAAATCTCTTCTTGTTCAAATTTTGAGGATTTTCAAGCAAGAAGAGCAAATATAAGATATAGACCAAAAGGAGGAGGAAAGCCAAGATTTGTGCATACCCTTAATGGCTCTGGACTTGCTGTGGGAAGAACTGTTATGGCAATTTTAGAAAATTATCAGCAAGAGGATGGCTCAGTGGTTATTCCTAAGGTTCTTCGCCCTTATATGGGAGGTCTTGAAGTTATTAAAAGGAAAAAATAAGATTAAAACACTCCCTTGAGGGACAATATCCTTCTAATAGGGCAGATTCTATACTTTTAAAATATACCTTTCTTTTTATTTTTTTAGCTTCTGGGCAGTCGGGATGGTGAAATCTTTTTGAATTTTTGTTTCCAATATAGATAATATTTTTGGGCTGACGACTTAAAAGGGAAAAAATACCTTTTCTTTTTTTAATAGCCTCTTTTTGTAGGGGGAGATAATTTTCATAATATTTAGCACTTCCTTCATAATAACAAACAAAGGCAAGTCCCTCTCTTACAAGAATTTCTGAGACTGAAGTTCCATTTTCAAAATAGAGCTCTCCAAGAAGCCTCCCATATTTGTCTCTCTTTCTTAAAGAAAGCTCAAGATAAAAGGTTTTTCCTTCTGTGAGTGCTTTATTTAAATTATAGGCAGAAAGAGCAAATGGTTGGGGAATACCTTCTTGAGTATGAATTTCGGTAGTATCTATTGCGGCATATCTTAATCTTTCTCCGTTTTCAAGAATAACAGTATCTCCATCTATAGCTTTTTCAACTCTTACTTTAAGAAGATGGTCTTTTTTTAGAGGTTGATCACTTTTTTGGCAGCTTAGAGCTATAAAAATAAAGAAAATTAAAAGGATAGAAAAAAGCTTTTTAAGTTTCATCTTAGCTTTTAAATTTAGTTAAAAGTGGGAATAGGCTTTGCGGAGTTCAAGAAATTTTTTGCGATCAAAAAAGCTTTCTTTTCTTTCTGAAAGGAGTTTCCCGATATATTCAGAGAGTTTTAAAAGGTTTTTAGCTTCTTCTTGAGTTATACCCTTTTTATATTCTTCCCAGTTTTGATTTATCTCTTCATAAAGATTTAAAGCTAAATCAAGCTCGTTTTTCTTTATAGCAACTTCTATTTTTATAAGGGCTTCTTTTAGATTATATTTTTGCATTTAAATTAGTTTTTATATCTTCCCAGGCTTTTTTTAGGTTTTCAAGGGATTCTATACTTTTGGTTATAATCTCAATATTATCTTCAAGATTTGCTTTAACAAGCTCACTTATAAGTATATCATAAATTAGGTTTAAGTTTTTAGCAATCTCTCCTCCTTTTTCCATATTTAGGGAGCCTTGTAAATAGGCAATTATTTCTGTTGCTTTTCCAAGGTTTTCTGCTTTTTTCTTTACATTTTCAGGATTTTTAAGTCCTTCTTCTATGGCTTTTTTAGCTACTTTTAAACAAGATAGAGCCTTATTATAAAGCATAATTACATGATCAAGAGGATGGGCATTTTTAACCTGATTTTCAAGATAGCTTTGAAGATACATAAAAGCCACCTCCCACTTTTAGTGATTAGTCTTTTAATATTTCAGAAATAGGTTTGGCAAGGCTTTCAAGTCTTCGTCTTAGTTGTTCATTATTATACATAAGGGTTTCTATTTTACTAAATTCAAGTCTTAGTTTTTCTTCCTCTTTCTTTAAAGCTTTCTGAAGAGTATTTATTTTTTGATTAATGCTTTCTATTTGGCGATCTTGAATAGATTTATAACTATTTATAACGCTTATTAAATCCTCTAAGGCTGAAGAAAGATTGCTTTTTACTTGATTAATTGCAGACTGAAGGGTGTTAGGATTTTCTTTTATCAGGGTGTTTAAAGTATCTGTATTTAGGGAGTATTTTCCATTATCATCTAAGTTAATTATACCAAGATTTATAAGAGGCTTCATAAGAGAAAAAATTTGAGGTTTAATCTGAGTAACTACTGCATTCCCCTGAAAAATTCCCCCCTTAGCAGTTTGAGAATTAATAAGATCTATGAGGCTATTTATCTTTTCTATAAGATTACTTAAATTTGAAGAAACTTGAGAATAGTCATCTTTTACAGAAAGATAGGTTGAGCCTTCTTTATAAACTGTAAGAGTAAGCCCTGAGATGATGTTATTAAAGGTATTAGAGGGGCTGGTAAAGGTATTGGAGCCTATTTTTATTTCTGCATTTTGAGCATTCTGTAAGGTTTCAAGACTTCCGAGCTGGGTAGGAAGATTTCCTGAACTTATTTCTATTACTGAGCTATCAATGGTAGTTTCTTTTGTGGAATTAGCTACATCTTTTTCAGAAAGCATAAGTTTATAAGAGGTGCCATCAAAAAGAATGGATGCCTCTATTTTATCTTGAGCTGAATTTATAGCATTGACAAGATCTTTTAAAGTGCCACCTGAAAAATTGATTTCTTTTTCTTCATAAGTTGTATTTGAGGTCCAGTATCTTAAAGCAAAAGTTGTAGCACTAAGGGTTGAATTTAAATCATTTACCCCTCCTTGAGAAACTCTAATTTCTTCTTGAGAAAGCTTAGAAACAGTTAAATCTCTTATATTAAGGTTAGGGGTGTCACTTTGGGCTGTTGCTGAAAGTATATTTGAATCCCCTACAGTAACTTTTTTTCCTTTAAAAAGATTGCTTACATTTATGGTTCCTACAAAATTATTAAGTTCATTTAGGGCTCCTAAAAGATTACTTAAAGAACTTGCCTGGGCTTGAAGAGTTGCTCTCTTGTTTTGTAGTTTTTGAATATCGCGAGCCTTTGCCTGAAGAAGCCCTTGAACAATTGAATCTATATCAAGAAGACCTGTTATGTTACTCATATGAACATCAGCCATAATTTATACCTCCGCTTTTAGTAAAAGACCTCTTAAATATTTTTTATCAATTTTTTGCGATTCCAAAAATTTTTCTATATTTTTTACAATTCTCAAGATCTCTTCTAAAGGAATTTGTCTGATAACCTCGTTGGTTTCTTTGTTGATAATTTTAAAAATGGGAATGTTTAGCTCTTGGTCTATTTCAACTCTTAGCTCTTTGTTAAGAGGATTGAGAACTTCATTTATCTTTTCTAAATATTTGTCAAAGTTTTTAAAAATCTTCTGAAGTTCTCTTATGATTTCTTCTCTTTTTTTTATTAAATCTACATTAAAATTTGGATTTACAGAAGCTTTAACTCTATTTCCTGTTATCTCAATATTAGAATTATTTAAGTTTATAAATAGTCCTGGTCCTTTTATTTCCATTTTAAAACCCTTTTTTATCGTTTTTTATTATCGGATAATTTTTAAAAAACTTAAGAGTAATTTTTAAAAATTTGCAAAATTGAAAATTTGATTAAAAATTAAAGTTTTAATCTTTTGTGAAGAAATAATTTTAATAGAGGGGTTAAAATGAAAAGAAGACATTTTATAAGGATATGGGATTTAAAAAAAGAGGAGGCTCTGAAAATTATCAATAGAGCTTTAGAGTTGAAAAGAAATAAAAATTGGGAAAGAAAATTTATAGGGAAAATACTGGGGTTAATTTTTGAAAAGCCCTCTACCAGAACCAGGATTTCTTTTGAGTCTGCAATGATAAAATGGGGAGGAAGTAGTATCTTTTTATCTTCTAAGGATTTACAACTTAGTAGAGGTGAACCTATAAAAGATACAGCAAGGGTTATCTCAAGGTATATAGATATATTAGTTTTGAGAACTTATAAGCAAGAAACCATAGAGGAGTTTGCTAAATATTCCTCTATTCCGGTTATAAACGGGCTTTCTGATAGATTTCATCCCTGTCAGGTTTTATCAGATATAATGACTGTAATAGAAAAGGGAAAGGATCTTTATAAGGACAAGATTGTCTGGATAGGAGATGGAAATAATGTAGCACAGTCTTGGATTGAAGCAAGTGCGCTTCTTGGTTTTAAATTAGTTTTGGCTTGTCCAAAGGGATTTGAACCAGAAGAGAAGCTATTAAAAGAGGCAAAAGAAATATATAAGGCTCAGATTGAAATAGTAGATAATCCAGAAGAAGCAATCAAAGGGGCTGAAGTTATTAATACTGATGTATGGATAAGTATGGGACAAGAAGAGGAAAGCGAAAAAAGAAGATTTGCTTTTAAAAATTTTCAAGTAAATAATGAACTTTTAAAACTTGCGGATCCTTCAGCAATAGTTCTTCATTGTTTGCCTGCTCATAGAGATGAAGAAATTACAGAAGAGGTTTTAGAGGGGCATCAATCTGTAGTTTGGGATCAAGCAGAAAATAAAATGTGGCTTCATATGGCACTTATTGAATTTTTATTAGAAAGTAATTATATTTATTAAATAAAAAATTTAGAATTTTGAGGAGGTTTTGGTTATGAATTCTATTAAAAAAGATTTTTTTGTAAAAATTAGGTATCATTTAGAGTTAAAAGAGGAGAAAGCTCCTTCTTGGTTTTCTCAACCTATGGAAGTAAGTTTTATTTTAGGAAGAGAAGCTATTCCTAAAATTATAGAGGAGGCAGTGGTTGGGAAAAAAGAAGGAGAAGAAGTTGAAGTAGTTATCCCTTCTGAGTCTGCTTATGGACCTTATCTTCCCTATTTAATAAAGGAAATTGATATAAATACACTTAAACATCCTGAAAAGATAAAGGTTGGAGAATGGTATGAAGAAATAAATAAATATGGTTCAAGGGTTTCTTTTAAAGTTTTAGAAATTAAGGGAGATAAAATTAAGGCTGATTTTAATCATCCTGCTGCTGGAAAAACTGTAATTATGAAAATTAAGGTTTTAGAAGCAAGACCTGCTACTTCTTTTGAAATTTTATCTGCTGAATTTAGAGCCTATGGATGTGGCACCTGAAAATAATCTATTGGCCGATGGATTCGGCTAATCTTTAAATTTTTATGCCCTTTTTAGAAGTAAAAGACTTAGTTTTAGGATTAAAGGATAAATATCTTCCCTTAGTTGATAAAGTTAGCTTTTCTTTAGAAAAAAAAGAAATTCTTGGAATACTTGGGGAAAGCGGTTGTGGTAAATCTCTTACAGGATTTGCTCTTTTAAGACTTTTCCCACCTGGAATAACTCGGTATTCTGGAGAGGTAATTATAGATGGTATTTCTTTATATGATCTTCCTGAAGAGGAAGTTTTAAAACTAAGGGGTAGAGAGGTTGCTATTATCCTTCAAGATCCTTTAAGTTCTCTTAATCCTGTTCTTACCCTTGGAGAGCAAATTGAGGAGGTTTTAAAGTATCATTTTAATTTAAGTAAAGAAGAAAGAAGGGAAAGGGCAATTAAGCTTTTAAAAGAAGTTGGTATGCCTGATCCTGAAATTAGGATAAAAAGTTA
>Ga0272449_1005227_pt1 | contig 10218 bp, 10 predicted proteins | sample YNPCB0241_FD_198679 | JGI IMG/M metagenome (GOLD analysis project Ga0272449, IMG submission 198679) | Hot spring sediment microbial communities from Yellowstone National Park, WY, United States - YNP-CB-024-1 | ecosystem: Environmental > Aquatic > Thermal springs > Hot (42-90C) > Sediment...
ACGGCCACCGAGGCCGGCGGGATCACCCAGCACATAGGCGCCTACCAGGTGGAGCACGCCGGAAAGAAGATCACCTTCATCGACACGCCGGGGCACGAGGCCTTTGCCGCCATGCGCGCCCGCGGGGCCAAGGTAACGGACATTGCGGTGCTGGTGGTGGCGGCCGACGACGGGGTGATGCCCCAGACCGTGGAGGCCATTAACCACTGTCGCGCGGCCAATGTGCCCATCATCGTGGCCATCAACAAGATCGACAAGCCTGACGCCAACCCCGAACGGGTCAAGCAGCAACTGACCGAATACGGTCTGGTGCCGGAAGAGTGGGGCGGGGACACCATCTGCGTACCGGTATCCGCGGTGCGCGGGGACGGCCTGCCGGAACTGCTGGAGATGATCCTGCTGGTCGCCGAAATGATGGACCTCAAGGCCAACCCGCACCGACCGGCCCGCGGTACCGTAATCGAGGCCCAACTCGATAAGGGCCGTGGTCCGGTGGCTACGGTGCTGGTGCAAACGGGCACCCTGGAGGTCGGCAATGCCGTGGTGGCCGGTGCGGCCTACGGTCGGGTGCGGGCCATGATGGACCACCAGGGGCGGCGCCTGAAAAAGGCCGGTCCGTCGGTCCCGGTAGAGGTTCTGGGTCTCTCCGAGGTGCCCCAGGCCGGCGACGCCTTCTACGTGGTTCAGGACGAACGCTTCGCCCGCCAGGTGGCGATGCGGCGGCAGCTGAAGCGGCGCGAGGAAGAGCTGAAGGCCACGACGGGCCGCACCACCCTGGACGAATTCCTGAAGCAGGGGACCGCGGGCCAGGTCAAGGAACTGCCTGTCATCATCAAGGGCGACGTCCACGGGACCGTGGAGGCCCTGCGGGTGGCCCTGGAGCGCCTGGGCACCGACGAAGTGCGGGTCAACGTCATCCACAGCGGCGTGGGGGCCATCACCGAGACCGACATCATGCTGGCCTCGGCCTCACGGGCCATTATCCTGGGCTTCAACGTGCGGCCGGACGTCAACGCGCGCCGGGCCGCCGAGGCGGAGCGGGTGGACATTCGCCTGTACCGCGTGATCTACGATGTGGTGAACGACGTCAAGGCCGCCCTGAGCGGTCTGCTCGAGCCCGAGTACCGCGAGGTCTTCCTCGGCCGGGCCGAGGTGCGCAAGATCTTCAAGGTCTCCAAGGTCGGTACCATTGCCGGGTGCTACGTGCACGAGGGCAAGGTAACGCGCGACGCCAAGGTCCGCCTGGTGCGGGACGGCGTGGTGATTTACGAAGGCAAGATCGATTCGTTGAAGCGTTTCAAGGACGACGTGCGCGAAGTATCCCAGGGCTTCGAGTGCGGGCTCACCCTGGAGAAGTTCAACGACATCCAGGAAGGCGACGTCATCGAGACCTACACCATAGAGACCGTAAAGCGGGAGCTGGCCTGAACTCGGGAGGAAAGCGGGGTAGCGGCAGTGTCTTATCGGCCGGAACGTCTCGGCGAAGCCATAAAGGAAGAGGTTTCGGACATCCTGCGCAACGAACTGAAGGATCCCCGCATCGGGTTTGCCACGGTGACCGCCGTGGAGGTGTCGGGTGATTTGCGCCACGCCAAGATCTTCGTGAGCGTCCTGGGCTCGCCCGAGGAGCAAAAGGCCACCTTCGAGGCCCTGCGGCGGGCCCAGGGTTTCGTACGCAGCGAACTGGGCCGGCGCATCCGCCTGCGCCACACGCCGGAAATCGTTTTCCGTCGCGACGATTCCATCAAGCACGGTGCCCGGGTTCTGGAACTGCTGGAGGAAGTAAAACATGACTAATCTGGCGGCCGTGGCCTCGGTTCTGGCCCGCAGCCGGTATCCTTTAATCACGGGCCACATTGTGCCCGACGGCGATTCCCTGGGTTCCACCCTGGCCCTGGGGCTGGCCCTGGAGCAGGTCGGCAAGAGGGTGACCATGTTCAGCCCGGATCCCGTCCCTTCGACTTACGGTTTCCTGCCGGGGGCGGAACGTCTCGTGGCCGACGCCGTGGCCCTAACCGGGACCCACGATCTGGTCGTGGTGGTGGACTGCGCCCGGCCGGAGCGCATCGCCCCCGCGCTGCGTCCCCTGGTGGAACGGGTTCCGGTTCTGGTGCTCGACCATCACCCGGAAAACCACGCTTTCGGCGTCTGGCGCCACATAGATCCGTCGGCCGCGGCCACCGGTGAGATCGTCTTCGACTTGCTGGAGGTCCTGGGCCTACCGCCCACAAAGGAGACCGGCACGTGCCTTTATACCGCCATTCTGACCGACACCGGGTGCTTCCGCTTCAGCAACACCACGCCCGCCACCCACCGGCGCGTGGCCCGTATTATGGAGGCCGGGGTACCGGCGTCCCTGATCAGCAGTCTGCTGTACGAAGAAAAACCCCTGACGCACCTGCTGGTTCTGAAGGTCGCCCTGGAGACCCTGAGTTTGAGCTCCTGCGGCCGCATGGCCTGGATGACCCTCAGCCGTGAGGTGCTGCGGGAACTGGCGGCCCGGGACGAGCACCTGGACGGCATTATAGATTACGCACGCCTGGTGCGCGGAGTGGAGCTGGCGCTGCTTTTCCGGGAGCTACCCGAAGGTCGCGTTAAGGTGGGCCTGCGTTCGAAGCGTTGCGTGGACGTCAACCGCATAGCCGCGCTCTTCGGCGGCGGTGGCCACGCGCGGGCCGCCGGATGCCTTGTCGAAGGGGATCTGAGGGTGGTCAGGGAACAGGTCCTGGCCGCGGCGATGGAGGCTCTGGAAGCCGCGTGTGTGAGGGCGTAATCAACGTGCTGAAACCGCCGGGCATGACCTCCCACGACGTGGTGGAATGCTTGCGCCGGCTCTCGGGGCAGAAAAGGGTCGGTCACACCGGGACCCTCGATCCCGCGGCGGCGGGGGTATTACTGGTGTGTCTGGGGCGGGCCACCCGCATCGCCGGTTTTCTGACGGAGGAAAACAAGGTCTACCGCGCGGAACTCACCCTGGGCATCACCACCGACACGGGCGATGCTGTGGGTCGGGTAGTGGCGGTGGCGTCCGCCGCCCGGGTCACCGCGCAAGCGGTCGCGGCGGCCCTGCAATCCTTTGTGGGGGAGTATCTCCAGGTGCCTCCCATGGCCTCGGCGGTACGGGTGGGCGGTCAAAGACTCTACGAACTGGCACGCGCCGGCCGCACCGTCCCGCGCCCGGCACGCAGGGTGCGCATCTACCGCCTAGAGGCGGTGCACACCACCGGGTGGGGCGGCCATCACCCCCGGGTGCTGGTGGAAGTGGAGTGCTCGAAGGGCACCTACATACGCTCCCTGGCTATGGACCTCGGTGCCAGGCTGGGTTGCGGGGCCCACGTTTCCTTCTTGTTGCGGACCGCGGTGGGCCGGTTTACGGTGGCCGGCAGTCATACCCTGGAAGAGCTGGCCGGTCTGGCTGCCCAGGGTCGTCTGGAGCGGGCCGTAATACCAATAGATCGGGCCCTGAGCCACCTCCCCGCGATCGCGGTGCGGCCGGGGGCCGTGGCCGCAGTGCGGCACGGGCGCCGCCTGTACCCTCCGGGAGTGGCACGGGTAAGGTCCGTAACCGAGGGCACCGTGGTGCGCCTGCTGGGTCCGGAAGGCCTAATTGCCTTGGCCCGCGCTGAAAAGTTGGACGGGGACCGGTACGGTTTCCAGCCGGTATTGGTCCTGTAGATTCCGGGGGGCAGCGCCATGGAAGTGTACGAGGATTTCAGGGGACTCAAAGAGCGGTACCCCACCATCGCCCTGAGTCTGGGTAACTTCGACGGGGTGCACCTGGGACACCGGCACCTCATTCGCGAACTGGTCCGGATCGCGGAGGAGGTGGGCGCCACGCCCGTGGTTTTCACTTTCGATCCCCACCCCGCCGCGGTACTGAGCCCGAACCACGCGCCGCCGCTGCTCCTGACCCGGGAGGCCAAGGAGCGTTTCCTGGGACTGCTGGGGGTAAAAGTGCTGATTTGCGTGCCCTTCACGGTCGAACTGGCGCGCCTGTCTCCCGAGGATTTCGTGCGCGAGGTACTGTGTCGCGAGCTGGCGGTGCGCGAGGTGATCGTGGGGTACAACTTCACCTTCGGTCACCGTGGCGCGGGCAGGGCCGCGGATCTGCAGCGTTACGGGATGCGGTACGGTTTCGGGGTCCACATCGTGCCCCCGGTGGAAGTCGATGGCCAGGTGGTCAGCAGCACCCTCATCAGGAATCTGCTGGGTACCGGTGACGTGGAAAGGGCACGGCAGTATCTGGGTTATTCTCCCTTCGTGGAGGGACTGGTGGTAGCCGGGGACCAGAGGGGCCGGATCCTGGGCTTTCCCACCGCCAACGTGGCCGTACCCGCCAACCTCCTGCTACCCGCCAACGGTGTGTACGCCGTCAGGGTAATACTCGGGGACGAAGTTTTCTGGGGTGTGGCCAACGTCGGTACCCGCCCCACGTTTGTCGCAGACCGGCAGCGACCGGGAGTGGAAGTCCACGTCCTCGACTTCGCGGGGAACCTGTACGGCCGATGGATCAAGGTCATGTTCGTGCAGCGCCTGCGGGCCGAACAGAAATTCAGGGACCCGGCGGAATTGGTCGCTCAGATTCGCCGGGATATAGACCAGGTGCGGGCCATGCGGCATAAAAACGCGGAAGGCTCGATATAATGCTAAAGAATGTTTACTTGACAAACCCGATGTGCTAAAATTAAAACGGCCCGGGAAAGGAGAGAACCCGTTGCCCCTGGCGCGTCTGGACCTGTCGGAAGAGGAAATCCGAGCCGTGGTGAGCCGCATTGCGGTCATCTGCCTGAGTGAAGAGTTCCAGCGGCTGAAGGAGGAACTGGAGGAAATCTACCGGTCCTCCAACGTGGATAATGCACCGCTGGCAGCCCTGTCCGATGCCCTTTATGCGTTTCTGGCCGAGGAAGAGGATGATTACGGTTAGATGAGAGTCATCATTACCCGGCATGCCCAGGGGCGCCTGCAGAACCTGCGGCAGCAAAACATCACCGTGGAGGACATCATTGCCGCGGCCGGCAGCATTCCCGGACGCGTGACCGCGGCCACCCGGTTCCGCGGGTTCATGGCACGTTCGGGCCGTATGTTTGACCTGGTGGCCAAGGACACGCCCCACGGACGACTGGTGATAACCGTTATAGGAAAATGAACTCTGTCGGGGAGACGGACACCTCTCTCCGTCAGCAGCGATTGACAGGAGGTAGAACACCATGGCCCTCAGACCGGATCAGAAACAGGGCATCATAGCCCGCTTCCGGCGGCACGAGAACGACACGGGATCGCCAGAGGTGCAGATCGCCATTCTGACCGAACGCATAAACTCCCTCACCGAGCACCTCAAGGTCCACCGCAAGGACTTCCATTCCCGCCGGGGGCTGCTCAAGATGGTGGGCCAGCGGCGGGCCCTTTTGAATTACCTCCGGGATCGCGATCACGAACGTTACCGGCATCTCCTAGAACAACTGGGCCTTCGTAAGTAGTAACGGTACAAGCGGGGTCTCCCCGCTTCTTTTTGATTGGAGGTTAATCATGCTGAGACGCGAAATAAACGTGGGCGGCCGTACGCTCTGGCTGGAGACAGGCCGTGTGGCCGGTCAGGCCAACGGCGCGGTACTGGTGGGCTACGGCGAGACGGTCGTATTGGTAACTGCTACCTGTGCCCAAAAGCCGCGTGAGGGCATTGATTTCTTTCCCCTGACTGTGGACTACGAGGAACGGCACTACGCCGTGGGCCGCATTCCGGGCGGGTTCATCAAGCGCGAGGGGCGACCCAGCGAAAAGGCCATTCTCTCGGCCCGACTGATCGACCGTCCCATTCGCCCCCTCTTTCCCAAGGGTATGCGCAACGAGGTGCACGTAGTGGCCACCATCCTTTCGGTGGACCAGGACTGCGCCCCGGACGTCACGGCCATGGTGGGCGCCTCGGCGGCCCTCACCATCTCGGACATTCCCTTTGCCGGGCCCATCGGGGGCGTGATCGTGGGCTGGGTGGAGGGCCGGCCGGTGGTGAATCCCACCGTGGCCCAGGCCGAAAAGAGCACCCTGCACCTGGTGGTGGCCGGCACCAGGGACGCCGTGATGATGGTGGAGGCCGGGGCCCACGGGGTGCCCGAGGAGGTGGTCCTCCAGGCCATCGAGTTCGGCCACGCCCAGGTCCGGCGCCTGGTGGATTTCATCGAGAACTTCCGGGGGGAAGCGCTGGCCCTGGGCCTGGCCAAGGAGAAGTTCACACCCATTATAGCCACCGTCGACCCCGGGCTGGAGGCGGCGGTTACTCCCCGGTGCGAGGAGCGTTTGCGGGAAGCCGTCAGGACCTGCGTAAGCATGAGGCTGGACAAGGCCGAGCGGGAAAAACTGCTGGAAGAGACCAAGGAAAACCTGGTCGCGGAATTGCTGCCCGACTATCCGGAGCAGGAGGCGGCTTTGCGCGAAATAGTGGCCAATGTCGAGAAGCGCATCGTGCGGCACCTGATCCTCAAAGAAGGGGTCAGGATCGACGGGCGGGCCTGCCACGAGATCCGGCCGGTCTCGGCGGAGGTGGGGGTGCTGCCCCGCACCCACGGCTCCGGCCTGTTCACCAGGGGGCAGACCCAGATCCTCACCGTGGCCACCCTCGGGGCGGTCGGGGACGAGCAGATCCTTGACGGGCTGGACCTGGAAGAGTCCAAGCGGTTCATGCACCACTACAACTTTCCGCCCTACAGTACGGGCGAGGCCCGGCCCATCCGCGGCCCCGGAAGGCGCGAAATAGGGCACGGCGCCCTGGCCGAACGCGCCCTGGAGCCGGTCATACCGCCGGAAGACACCTTCCCGTATACCATCCGTCTGGTATCCGAGGTCCTCTCCTCCAACGGGTCCACCTCCATGGGCAGCGTGTGCGGCAGCACCCTGGCCCTTATGGACGCCGGCATCCCCATCAAGGCCCCGGTGAGCGGCATTGCCATGGGCCTTATCAAAGAGGGGGACGAGGTGCGGATTCTGACGGACATCCAGGGCATCGAAGACCATCTGGGGGACATGGACTTCAAGGTGGCCGGTACCGCCGAGGGAATCACGGCCCTGCAGATGGACATCAAGATTCCCGGCGTCACGACGGATATTCTCAGGCAGGCCCTGGAGCAGGCCCGGGAGGCCCGCCTCTACATCCTGGGTAAGATGCTGGAGGTGCTCCCTGCGCCCCGGAAGGAACTGTCGCCCCTCGCGCCGCGCATCATTCAGATGGTCATCGACCCGGACAAGATCCGGGAGGTCATCGGTCCGGGCGGCAAGGTCATCCGCCGCATCTGCGAGGAGACCGGGACCGAAATCGATATCGAGGACGACGGCCGCATCTTCATCGCCGCCCCCACCCAGGAGGCGGGAGAGCGCGCCAGGTCCATCATTGAGAACCTCACCCGGGAGATCGCCGTGGGTCAGGTCTACCGGGGCCGGGTGACCAGGATTACCGATTTCGGTGCCTTCGTGGAGATCGTGCCCGGGGTCCTCGGCCTGCCCGGCAAGGAGGGCTTGGTGCACATCTCGCAGTTGGCCCCCACCCGCGTGCGCCGGGTGGAAGACGTGGTGAAGGAAGGGGACGAGGTCCTGGTCAAGGTGACTGGCTACGACAACCAGGGTCGCATCAAGCTTTCCAAGAAGGAGGTTCAGCGGCCCCAGAAGGAGGGCTTGAGGCCGCAGCAGGTGTCCGGCCGCGAGCGCTCCCCGCGTTCACGCCGCCGCTGATCCGAGGGAGGATTTTGCCAACGTACCGGTGCCGGCAAGGTTCTCCGTGGTGCCCCTTATAAACGCCCCGCATGGTGCATAGGATCTCCCCGAGCACACGCGTACGGGGAGGTTGACGTGTGCGAGGCGCTTATTTTATATCCTGGCGCCGCCTGCGAGGTCTGGTAGCACTAGCGGCGATTCTGCTTCCCGTGTTGCTGGCCTTTGCTCTGGCCCTGCGGGACCGGTTTGTGGCACCGGCCGCGGTTCCGGGCCCCATTTTTCGGGGGAGCAGCGAAACCAGGAAACTGGCCCTCACCTTCCACGTGGACCGGGGGGAGGAGCACCTGCCGGCCCTCCTGAGGTGTCTGGCGGAGCACGGGGTGCGGGCCACCTTCTTCCTGGGCGGCCGGTGGACCGAGGAGCATGCGGACCTGGCGCGCCAGATCGCCGCGGCGGGCCACGAAATCGGCACCCGCGGGCATTCCCGCCCCCATCCGGACCGCATGACCAGGGCTGCCAATCAGGAAGAACTGCGCCGGAGCTGTGAGGTCATCCTGCGGCTCACGGGTTGTGAGCTCCGCTTCTTCGCTCCGCCGTACGGGGAGTGCGGACCTGCGGTGCTCGAGGCGGCCGCGCTGTGCGGGCTGCGGGTGGTCATGTGGAGCATTGACGGCTCGGACCGGCAGCATCCCGACCCCGGTAGCCTGGCCGACCGGGTGGTCCGCCGGGCCCACAACGGCGCCATCGTCCTGCTCCACCCCACGGAGCCGGCGGTGGAGGCCCTCCCGGTCATCATCAGGGAGCTGCGGGCCCAGGGGTACCAGCCGGGTACCGTGGGCGCGCTGCTCGCCGAAGAATGAAGCTGTCAATTGCGGGCAGGAGGAGGATTCATGTATCAGAAGACCGTCCTTGAGAACGGGGTCACCATCCTGACGGAGGAGATACCCCACGTACGCTCCGTGGTGCTGGGCGTCTGGGTGGAGGTGGGGTCCCGGGACGAGGCTCCCGAACACCACGGTCTTTCCCATTTCATCGAGCATCTGTTTTTCAAGGGGACGCACCGCCGTACGGCCAGCGAGATCGCCGAGTCCCTGGAGGCGGTGGGCGGCCAGCTCAATGCCTTCACGACCAAGGAGTATACCTGCTACTATGCCCGGGTCCTGGACGAACACTTCGATCTGGCGGCGGACGTACTGACCGACATGTTCTTCAACTCCCGCTTCGCAAAAGAAGACCTGGAGCGGGAAAAGAACGTGGTGCTGGAAGAAATCAAGATGTACGAGGACACGCCGGACGAACTGGTGCATGACGTCTTTGCCAGCACCCTGTGGCAGGGCCATCCCCTGGGACGCCCCGTGCTGGGCTGTCAGGAAACGGTGCAGAATTTCGACCGCGAGGCGGTCCTGCGTTTTTACGAACGGTATTATCTCCGCGGACGCGTAATCGTGGCCGCCGCCGGCCACATTACGCACCAGCAGGTGGTGGACCGGCTGCACGGGGCCTTTGCCGCCGTCGGGCCGCCGGCGGACGGTGCGGCGCCGGAATACAGGCCGGTGCCCCACCGTGAGGTCACCTGCCGCACCAAGGACACGGAGCAGGTGCACCTTTGCCTCGGCACGGCGGGTCTCAGCCTGGACCACGAGCAACTTTACGTGCTGCAGGTGGTCAACACCGTGTTGGGAGGGGGCCTGAGTTCGCGCCTTTTCCAGCAGATCCGGGAGCGGCGCGGCCTGGCCTATTCGGTCTATTCCTACCACAGCTCCTACCGGGACAGCGGGATCTTCGGCATTTACGCCGGGCTCAGCAAGGAAAACATAAGGGAGGTACTGGAACTCATCTGCCGCGAGGTCCTGGACCTGAGCGCCAACGGACTGCGGCCCGAGGAACTCCGCCGCGCCAAGGACCAGCTAAAGGGCGGCCTGTTGCTGAGCCTGGAAAGTGTGAGCACCAGGATGAGCCGCCTGGCCAAATCCGAACTTTACCTGCGCCGGCACCTCACCCCTGACGAGGTGGTGGAGCGCATCGAGCGGGTCACCGAGGAGGACGTGCGGAGGCTGGCCGCAAACCTCTTGAGGCCCGAGGATTTCTCCATCGCCGTGGTGGGCCCCTGGGATGACTGCACCACCCTGCACGAAGCGGTGGGCCGGGTATCATGAAGGAAGTGGCGGTGCGCATCAGGCGCCTGCCTGCCGCAGCCGACCTGCCGCTGCCCCGGTACATGACCGCCGGTGCCGCGGGCATGGATCTCTACGCCGCCGTGGAAGAGCCCGTAACCCTGGCCCCGGGTGAGTACCGGGCCATTCCCTCCGGCGTAGCCGTGGCCTTACCTCCCGGCTACGAGGCCCAGGTGCGGCCGCGCAGCGGCCTGGCGCGGGAGTTCGGCGTGACCTTGCTCAACGCCCCCGGCACCGTCGACGCCGACTACCGGGGAGAAATCCAGGTCATTCTGGTCAACCACGGATCCCGTCCCTTCACCGTAAACCGCGGGGATCGCATAGCGCAGCTCGTGGTGCAGGAGGC
>Ga0272449_1005228_pt1 | contig 10218 bp, 8 predicted proteins | sample YNPCB0241_FD_198679 | JGI IMG/M metagenome (GOLD analysis project Ga0272449, IMG submission 198679) | Hot spring sediment microbial communities from Yellowstone National Park, WY, United States - YNP-CB-024-1 | ecosystem: Environmental > Aquatic > Thermal springs > Hot (42-90C) > Sediment...
TGTTGCTAAACGCTTGGTCAAAGTTCAGTAGATGGTAGTGTATGGACCTATGTATCTGGTTACGGTGTGGATTGTAGGTGTCAAAGACAATGGAAAGAAAGCACCAGAATTCACTCAAACCTATCGTGACATTATTGTATCGTCGACAAGATTATTTATCAGTTTGAAGGATGTGAAAGATGATGTTGAACTCAAAGATGGCCGAAGTGCTTTACATTTTTGGTCTCGTATCTGTATTGGTCTTCTTATATTTCTTATTTAAGGCTTTTAATAATGCGAAGGTGCCTTTTTCTCTAAGAAAGGTGGCGAATTTTACTATTCACGAGATCTTTGCTGGTGTAAGTTCGCTTACTGGTTTCATTCACTTGTCAGTTGTTATGGGTATTGTCCTCTCAACGCTGTATTTATGTGTGGGCCCTTTGCTACTGATGAATAGTTTTATATGGTATGCTTTGCTTATTATTTCACTGCCATTTGTCGCAGGTCTTCTTATAGATATAATTTGGAGGGTATCAGTTCTTTCTAAAGGACTAACGGTATTTGAACATTTGAAGGTAACACGCGACTTTAAAAGGGAGTCCATGATTTCTCAGACAAAAGTGATGATTATCGTCATATTAACTTTAGGCAATATGCTGCTTTTATGGAATTTGGAATCGAACACTATCAACTACTTAATCTTTATCATAAGGAATCTTCTCTTATCTATAACTTTCGTTAAACCTGTTGCCAATACCTTGCTAAACTACGATAAACCAATTCACTATTTTGAAACACCTTTTAAACTAAAGGATGTGATGGATGGAAGGGCGGAAATCAGAAACATAAAGATAGGCGTAGAAAACATTAACGATTTGAGTGATCGCAAAAAACTATCTTTAGATGCTTGTCTCGAGATAGGCGCTTGCGATGATGTTTGTCCTGCCCTTGCTGTGTTACGACCGTTGTCGCCGAGGGTTCTTATAAGAAAACTTTCCATACTTTTGAAAAAGAAGCCACCTGATGGCAATCCATTTGAAGTCATAGAGAAAGATGAATTATGGTCGTGTACTATGTGCGGGGCCTGTACATATTCGTGCCCGATAAATGTGCGACATCTGGAAATAATATTGGATCTTAGAAGAACGTTAGTTGAATCCGGCTTGATCGATGAAAAGAAATCTAAGATCCTTTCAAACGTTTCTAGGTATGGAAATACATTCGGTATGTCAAATTATGGCAGAAATAAATGGTTGGAAAAACTTGGGGTTAAATCTGTCGACCAAAATCCAAATTGTAAGTATTTGCTGTGGGTTGGATGTTTAAGCAGTTTCGACGATCGGCTAAGAAAGATCGTCGAAGCATTTATCAAAATTTTGGAGCACGTAGGTAGAGCGGATGAAATTGCGATTTTAGGTAACCTTGAGACTTGCTGCGGTGATCCTGTGAGAAAGCTCGGCGACGAAGGTCTGTATCAAGAGATAGTGCTTAAAAACATTGAATTATTTGAGAGATATAACATAAGGGCAATTATTACCGCTTGCCCCCACTGTTATAATTCATTCAAAAATGAGTACCCTGAACTCGGCTTAAAAGACGTAAAAGTTATACATCATACCGAGTTTCTCGAAACGCTGTTTCAAAGCGAAGCTCCGAATCTAAAAGTAATTGATAAGAAAATGATCGTCCACGATCCTTGCTACTTATCTAGGTACAACCGAATTAATCCTAGGGTAAATACACTGAAAAGAACCGGAAATGTGGTGAGACCAGAGAGATGCGGCGAAAAAACATATTGCTGTGGCGGCGGAGGTGGGAACTATTGGTACGAAGTCCCAGAAAAGAAAAGAATAAGCCACGAAAGATTGGAGCAGCTAATTAAGTTTAATCCAGATATTATAATTACTTTTTGCCCCTACTGCAAAGCTATGCTAAACGACGCCGCTCAAGTTAAAGAATTAGAGATGTTGCAGATACTTGATGTGGCAGAATTAATATCTGAAGCGATCGAATAATCAGAGCGTGTTCTAAGCATTGACAACCCTCCCTAACATTTCTCACAGATCTGATACTCTTTGAGGAGTTGAGTAGACGCATCTGACCTTTCATTAACTTGCGCTTTGCAAAACGTAGAAAACCCATAGACAATATCACGAGTTCCCTTCTTTGGTGAATCAGACAGGTTTTATTCAATTGATGCGGATTTCTCTGCGGTAAACCTGTATTTGATCTTATATTCATTGTACACACGCCTTAGATCCCGCTTTACTAAAATTCTAGTTTAAGCCCGAAGAACTTGACAGGGTTATCTAATGTTATTTGTTCTATTTGCTCCCTTTTCATCCCTAACATCTTCATTTCTAGTGCAACACGAGGAACTGAAAAGTAGCCGCCGTGCGCCCACCCGCGTTCAGAGTTCACAAGAATCTTCTCTGAACTGTACTTTTGCGCAAGTTTGGCAGCCTCCTTAGCTGACAGTTTGTCCATAGCACAACTTATGCCAGCCCAACAGCCAGCTTTCAAAACGGTCTCTATAGTATCTTCACTGATATGATCAACTAATATTCTCTCAGGCTTAAAGTCTACCTCTCTAATTATGCTTAATATTTTACTTACGATACCTCGTTTGTGGTGTGCACGTGGGATTGGTGTATGACATACTACAGGCAAGTTTAACTCCTTTGCTATTTCCAATTGAGCCTTGAACTTGTTGACTTCACTATCACTGCCAAACTCTAGTCCAATCTCACCCATGGCCACAACCCCTGGCTTCATTAAGAACTCTCTCAACTGCTGGTACATAGCCTCAGCTTCTTTATCTGAGATCCCAAGCGCAGGTATGCCTAAGCCGAAGAATGGTTGAATATCGTATTCTCTAAGTAAACCAGCGTACCAAGTCAGTATATGGTTGTAGTAATCGAATATCTCTCGCGGTTGGGTACCAACCTTCACTACATAAGTTCCCAGCAACACAGCAGCCTCGACCCCAGCTACAGCCATACCCTCAACATCAGGCGTGGAAATCAACTCACCATGGAGATGTGGTTCTAACAGCCTCATACCAAAAATAAACACAGAGGGATTAAAAAAATTTCTAGTGTAGAAAGGGTGCTGTTAACTTAGTGTTGTTTTGACTTGTTGGTCTATTTGTCTTTTCTTCTGGGTATGAGGTTGTCGCTTAATTGTATAGGATTGGTTTTGGTGTTATTTTTTAGTTGTTTTGTGCATCTTATTCTGTTTAGTGTTTTGGGGTTCCATCCTATTGCTATTTTTTTGGCCCCATTTTTCTTGGTGTTCTTTTGTTCTGAATCTTGTTTTGAGTTTGTGGTTGTTTGATTCTTCTGCTCCGAAGGTTGCTTCTATTAAGCCTCTGTGGTGGTAGGTTTGTTCGTCGAATTCTTTTGATGCCTTCATTCTGTATTTGTGCCTCTTCCCAAGCCTTCCTTTCAGCATATTCCTCTGCTTGATTTTCGGCTTCATCCCAAGTTTGTAGATGTGTTTGAAGATGGTTTCAGCATCATATGCTCTATCTGCGTTGAATATCGATCCTCTCATTGCCTTAAATCTCTTTAGCATGCTTATTAGTGTTGTTAGGTCTGAGCATCTGTAGCTCGTTATCTTAGCTTTGAGTATGATATGGGGTGGTCTATGATAGCTATGATGTGGTATTTGAGGTGGATGATTCTTCTCACAGCTTCGAAGCACTTCTTCCTCCTACTCGGCTTCACCACCACCTCATACCTATCAGTTTCAACACCTGTGCTGTCTGCTGCCACCAACCCACTCCTCCAACCAGCCTCCCTAATACATAGATGAGCAACCCTATCAAGCATATACTCAAGATAATCTATGGGGATCTTATGATAAGCTCTATGTATGGTTGAGTGATCAGGATATGGTTCATCCCAAGGGAGGCCTAGCCTAGGGACCATATTCTGCATATCCCTAAAGCTCAAACCAAGTATGATCATGAGGAGGCAGATGCAGACCATCTTCTCCCAAGAATGGATAGGCCTCCTACCCCTCCTACTCAACTTAACCCTCATAGGAGGACAACACTCCTTAACAAGCACAACTATATCCCTAACCAAGCTATCTAGTTCGAGGGTGTGGGCGAGGTGGTATACCTTCCAGTAGCCACCTCTCCGACGATGCACCTTAGACAAGACGCATCGGAGCCCACTCCCCCACCACAACCTACAAACAACCACATCAACAGAATCCGACCAAATAGATAATAGGAATTAAGCGACAACCTCGATATCTTAGAAAGATTAAAATATTTGATGGGGGGAGAAGCATAGGTGAGGTAAGATATGCGGGAGAATATCGAATCTTTCTTCAAGGAGCCTGGCAAAGCTTTGCTCGATTATCTGAGGCCCGGTTGTAGGATTATCATCTCAGCGGACGAGCATCATTACACCCTTGTAGTAGGAGAGAGTGGTGAAGTTAGAATTGAGGAGGGAAGGAAGGAGGGCGATATCGAGATTGTTGGCGAAACGGCTGTGCTTAGGGACTTGTTTTCCTCTAAAAGCTTGGAGGAATTCTCGGATAAGATGCGCTTCTATATTAAGTTAGATAAGAAGCCAAGATTAAAAATTCTTATGGAAAGAAATGTCGAAAATGTTAGGAAGTTCATGCGCAATTACTATATTCCTCTTTATAAGCTTTACATCCTGAGGTAATGATAAGATGAGTAAGGGGGGTTTGGACTCCTGGGAAGAGATTCGTAGCTCCGCCTTAGCTATGGTCCAAGAAGCGATCAGTTTTGAAGCCCCGACAGAAGTTAAGAAAAAAGTTGTTGAAGAATTAAAGAGGGTTATAAGTCCTGAGCGGGTTAGAGAGGAACCATACATACGTGCGATGTATCGAGGCGGGGGCTACGGTGTGCCCGGTAGATTGCTCGCAGTAAAAGCGCCGGACATAGTGATTTATCCCAACTCAGTTGATGAAGTAAAGCAAACCCTATGTATCGCTTCCAAATACAGAATACCTGTTGTTCCAGTAGGTCAACATACCATTGCATCAGCATCGATTCAAGGAGGCATCGTACTTGATATGACAACCATGAAGCGAATACTCAAGATAGATCGTAAACATAACTATGTAGTTGTTGAGCCCGGGGTAACGATCGCTGAACTTCAAGAAGCTTTAGGATCAGATTATATAGTGGCTAAGGGAAGCTATCCATCCACCCATCCGGTGCTTTCCTCGCTCGCTTGCTTTGGGGCACAACATAGTCTTGCTAATAGAATGTGGGATCAGGTTATAGGTTTAGAAGTTGTGATGCCCGATGGGTCAATAATCTACACGGGAACACTCCTATATGGGGATGTTGAACATTGGAGTGAGGTTCAACTCACATATGCTGACATTCGAAAGCTATTTACCCCAACCTACGGAACTATGGGAGTAATAACCAAAGCCGCTATACGCATATGGCCAAAGCTGGAGAAAGTAGCATTCCATATATTTGGTTTCAAAGATTTTTCGAGCGCATTCGGATGGACCCATGCAGCCTCGAAATCACCGATGGTAGATCAAGCTATGGTCTGGGGCTGGGTTACTGTAGGCATGTTTGCAAACGCCGTCCGTTTTCATGGGTTAGACTGGTTTGAAGCAAGAGCTAACTGTGATCAAGACAACCAACCTAAACAGATTCTCCCCTATCCGTACTATGCTTTTGTTCAAGTTCGCGGATACGCTGATGAAGTTGATGGCAATTTTAAAGTGGTTCAGCGTTTGGCAGAAGATTACAACGGGGTATACTTATCTGAAGACGAATTGATGAGGTGGCCCACTCTTGGAGCGCTTTATATCTTACTCTTAACGGGATACGGTATGCGCAAGGCTGATGAGATACTTAGCTCCATGGGAGAAAAAATGCTGCCTGAACTAAAGAAACTACTCACTGGCATTAGCATTTCTGGTTTAGAGTACCCTACCGTTAGCTATCAGTTTGTGGGTGGAGTCGACGAAATTGTGAAAATGTATGAAGGTGTTAAAGAGAAGTGCAAGGAGCTTGGGTGGGTGAATTGGAGCTTCTATACGCGAATGTTCCATTACGGGCAAACACCTTGGATTAGGCTCTTCCCATTTATAGACGCCTCTTCGATTGAGGATTTAAGAAGAGACGCAGCTTTGATGCAAGCGCTTCTGAAGTGGGTGCTCGACAATTATAAGGTTAGCATTTTCCGCATGGCTTTCTATTCGAATGATCCTAAAAACCCCGCAGAAGTGTATGAGAGGGTTAAGCCGGTTAGAAGGCTGTTGCGTGCAGTTCAGAGTGAGTTCGACCCTGCTAATGTATTAAATCCTCTTGCTCGAAAATATACTCTATCTTAAGGTGAAGTGGCGAAGGAAATGCTCGTAAGAACTTCAGAGTTGAGGGCATTTCTACCCAGCTGCTGGAGGTGCCGTGCCTGCTACAAGTACTATGCTGCTTGCGCCATCAATGTAGAATTTGGCGGAATAGCACCATTCTCTTTCCCCTCAATATCCTTCCTAGCCGAAGGAATATTACACGGATTCATTAAGTTGTCGAAGGAGCTCGCTCCACTACCTTTTTCCTGCACTTTATGCGGTTTCTGCGGCACTCAATGTATTACTTTACCACTTCATTTTATATGGGATTCCCCAGCTGAGCTCATTGAAGGTATCCGCTCAATGTTTATTGAAGGGGGAGCAGTACCAGAAAAAATTTCTGAAGTGCTTAATAACCTTGCGGTAACAGGGAATCCATTTAGATTCCCACCATCAGCGAGGATCGAATGGGAAGACGGACTTACCATTCCTGTAAAAGAGTTCACGGGTGAAGAAAATGGATATTTGCTGTTTGTTGGAGACGCAGCCTTCATAGAAGAAACTAAATCAGTAGTCAGGAGCGTCGCCCTATTACTTAACGCCGCAGGAGTTAATTACGGAACCTTAAAAGAAAAGGAAATAGACAGCGGGAATACAGCTAGGGAGCTTGGGGAATACGGTTTATTCGAGGAGACGGTTCGAAAGAACATTGAAATTTTTAGGGAGCGTGGCGTAAAGAGGGTCATAACGATGTCACCACACGATTACCACGTGTTCTACACTTATTACCCAAAACTCGGTTTCAGATTCGAAGAAGTCTGGCACCATTCACAATTTTTGAGCAGAGTGATAACCGAAGGTAAAATCAAACCGATCAAAGAGGTTAATAAGACTGTAACATACCACGACTCCTGTATTCTAGGAAGGTACTATGAGATCTTTGATGCTCCTAGAAATATAATCCAAGCCATACCAGGTGTTAAGTTTGTCGAGTTGAAACAAAGCCGATTATTCGCGCTCTGTTGCGGTGGAGGCGGTGGACGAATGTGGTACGATGTCCCAGAGGAGCCTATTAGGAAAAGGCTTTCAGATGTTAGAGTTTCTCACGCAAGAGAGGCTGGAGCCGAGATAATAACAACAGCGTGCCCATATTGCAAAAGCATGCTTTTAGCATCCAGCAATCTGGGTGAAACCACAGTTAAGGATGTTGCGGAGCTCCTAGCTGAATCCTCGCTCTACCTAGGAGGTGTCAGTCAATGAAAATACACTACGTTAGCGGGGGGTTAGGGGGCTTTTCACACGGCAGCGACATACCAATGGTTCACGTTAGAGATAACAAAATCATAAGAGTCAGGCCTGCTCGCTTTGAAAGAGTTAGGATTTATGAGATCAGGGCGAAGGGGAAGGTCTTCACCAGACCTCGTAAAAGTCTATTATCTTGGTTCGATCTCTCCTACAAGAAACGTGTCTTCTCCCCTAATAGGGTAAAGTATCCGCTTAAGAGGGTTGATTGGAGCCCTGAGGATAGAAATCCTCAGAATAGGGGTAAAAGCAAGTTCGTGAGGATATCGTGGGACGAAGCCTTAGATATAATTGTGAAGGAGATAGAGAGAATAAGGGCAACATATGGGTCAACAACACCTATACTTGTGCAGGCTGAGGGGCATGGGCAAGCAGGCTCGATACAAACTTTGCATTTTTATGCGCATAAGTTGTTCGAGAAGTTAGGTGGATATACGTGGCAGGTTAGAAATCCAGACAGCTGGGAAGGCTACTACTGGGGCACCATGCACGTATGGGGATTCGGCGGCGCTATGAGCGTCGGACTACCACTTCAAGACGCAATACTAGAGGATATACTACAACACACAGAAATGTTGCTAGCTATCGGCTGCGATACAGAAACCACAGGAGCCGGTATGAATGGACAATATGGTTCGATATTTTGGAGGTGGTTTAAGGAAGCTGGAATAAAGACGGTCGCCATTTCTCCTGACTGTAACTTTACAGCTGCCATCCACGCTGATAAATGGATACCTATACTGCCAAATACTGACGCGGCTCTTTATCAAGCCGTTGCATACACCTGGCTAAAAGAGGGTACATATGACAAAAGATACGTCGAAACACATTGCGTAGGCTTTGACGAATTTAAGAAGCATGTGCTTGGGGAAGAGGAGGGGGTCCCAAAGTCCCCAGAGTGGGCTGAAAGAATCACAAAGGTGCCTGCCAGAGTGATTAGAGCGTTAGCAAGAGAATGGGCGGAAAAAAGAACCTCTCTAATAATAATGTGCGGAGGACCGAAAATAAGAGGACCTTATTCCCACGAAGTAGCCAGACTTGAGGCTATCTGTATGGCGATGCAAGGCCTTGGCGCACCTGGACGGCAGCTGGTCCAGCTATTAGCGCTTGTCTCTAGGGTTGTCACCCCTGTTCCCCATTACCCCCAAGTGGCAGCGACTAGATACGTTAATCCTACAGTATGGTATGGTCTTTCACTTCCACCTTCTGCCACATTCTTTGTACCAAAGGTTCTTGTTTCAGACGCTATCCTTAACCCTCCAATCACATTCTACGGTTCTGGTGCACAGTCAGCGAATAGGGATGATCAGTTTAAAAGATACGTCTATCCGCCTGAAGGGCATCCTGGAATTCGCGCGATATGGAACGAAAACTCATGCTATATGACTTGTTGGAATGGGAAGATTATAGAGGCGTTTAGAAGCCCGAAGATAGAGTTTATCGTAGCCGTACACCCGTGGCTTGAGAACGACGCCCTCTTCGCAGACCTAATCCTTCCAGCTCAAACAATTTATGAGCATGATGATCTGGTTATATGTGATAGGTCTGACATCTATGCGGTTGCTTACCAAGAAAGGTGCATAAACCCTATTGGGGAGTCAAAAAGCGACTACGAGATACATCGAATGATAGCCCAACGCTTAGGCGTAGAGAAAGACTTTCCCCCGCCTGAGGAGCTCATCAAATCGATTTACGAGCTGCTTCCTCCCTCTAAGGTTTTTGGTATAACGTTTGAGGAATTTAAGAGGAGAAAACTGGTCGTGGTTCCTCAGCCGACTTGGGAGGAGTGGGAAGAGATCAAGCGGAAATCTGAGATAATGCCGGGCGTGCCGTTTAAACCTGGGCTAACCTGGTTCTATGATTTACCTGAAGGCAGAGGTCTCGATACCCCAACGGGCAAACTAGAAATAAAGTCAACAGGTTTGGCTCAGTATTTCCCGCACGATTATGAGAGACCTCCTGTTCCGAGATATATACCCTATGGTGAAACACATCAGGAGAGTCTGCTTCATCCGAGGGCTAAGAGGTATCCTCTGCTGCTTGTCTCTAATCATCCGAGGTGGAGGGTCCATGCGCAGGGTGATGATATAACTTGGCTTAGGGAGATACCTACGTGTAAGATTAGGGGTCCAGACGGCTACTTCTATGAGCCCCTATGGATACACCCGGTCGACGCGGAGAAAAGGGGGATAAAACATGGAGATATAGTTAGAGTCTATAATGAGCGTGGGACTGTGCTTTGTGCAGCGTATGTTACAGAGAGGATGCTGCCGGGTAGTGTGTTGGTGCATCACGGTGCGAGGGCTGATTTGATATCTATCGACCCGTTGATAGATAGGGGAGGGGCGATCAACTTGATAGTTCCCTCAAAGCCCACGTCGAGAAATACTGTGGGCATGGTTTGCAGCGGCATCTTGGTTGAAGTTGAAAAGGCGGATTTGCAGGAGTTGATGGATAAATACCCTGAGGCGTTTAAAAAGAGGCTACACCCAACCGTAGGTCCCTGCTACGAAACGTGGGTTATAGGGTGATGTAGGTGAGAAGTTTTTCAGCTCCTTGAAGTGATAGGGTTTGCTAGGAGGTTATATGGGAAAGGTTCTCAAGGTTGATCTTTCACGTAGCAAATGGATGGTT
>Ga0272449_1005229_pt1 | contig 10217 bp, 8 predicted proteins | sample YNPCB0241_FD_198679 | JGI IMG/M metagenome (GOLD analysis project Ga0272449, IMG submission 198679) | Hot spring sediment microbial communities from Yellowstone National Park, WY, United States - YNP-CB-024-1 | ecosystem: Environmental > Aquatic > Thermal springs > Hot (42-90C) > Sediment...
GCGAAGAATTCGGCATCGAGCCGGTGCTGCTCGACGGGGAAACCGAGATGGTAGCGCTCGGGCGCGAGGCAAAGATCCGCCTCGAAGTGAGCGCGTACGCGAAGCGGTTCGACGCCATCGTCAATCTCCCTCGTTTCAAGACCCACAGCTTCATGGGCCTTACTGGGGCGGTCAAGAATCTCTTTGGATTCGTGCCGGGACTTGTCAAAGCGCAGTGCCACTTGCGATTTATGAGGCGCGAGGATTTCGCGGCGATGCTCGTCGATCTCGCCGAGTATGTAAAGCCCGCGCTCACCGTGCTTGACGCGGTCGTTTCGATGGACAGGGAAGGGCCGTCGCACGGGGGGCTCGTCAGAACCGGCTTCATTGCGGTCAGCGACGACGTGTTCGCGCTCGACGCGTGGCTTGCCACGCTCATCGGGTCGGATACCGGGATTCTGACCGTGGGGGAGGCCGCGTCTCGCGGGCATGGAACAGACTACGAGCTCGAGGGTGACACAATCGAGCTCGGGACGTTCGAGATGCCGCGCGTTTCGGATGCCGCGTCCCGATTGCGAACGTTCGGGTTCGCCCGACGGCATCTGACGGCGCTTCCCGTGTTCGACAGGAACCTCTGCACAAAATGCGGAGAGTGTGTCAACAACTGCCCTCCTGGCGCGCTTGTGTTCGACAGCGACGGCTACCCGTCACTTCCAGACGAGAGCGTCTGCATTCGGTGCTACTGTTGCAACGAGCTCTGTCGGTACGGCGCCGCGCAGCTTCGGTATCCCGTGCTACTGCGATTGATCGATAGGACCACGCGGAAGACGGGCGCCTGATAGACGGGGTTGACGGTGAATCGCTCCCTGTTCAGTGTTACAATGGCAGCGAGGTGACGCTGATGGCACAACTGCGTGTGTACCGGTCGTTCATCAAGAAGGCCGCAGACGAGGGGAAGCTCCTCATCATCTGGGACGAAGCCCGGCGCTACGAAGGCATGTTCAAGGGGTTCGATCCGCAAGGCGAGTTCCTTATTTTGACTGATGTCACCATCAAGGATGCTGACCAGACTATCACTTCGCCCGAAATACTGATTCCAATCGAAACCATCAAAATCGTTTCGAGCGAGACCGAGGAAGAAAAAGCCCGGCGGCTTGCTGCGGCGATGGCTCCACCGGCCGCGCAGGCGGCGCCTCCCGTGTCCCCTGCGCAGCCTCCTTCAGTAGCTCCTCCGCCGCCGGAACCTGCTCGACCGGAAGCGGTCGAACCTGTCTCGCCCCTCACTCCGTCGGGGCTCGAAACAAAGCCTTCGTTCGGTGCGGAGGTGGCTGGCGAGCCCGCGGTCGCTGAGCCAGAGGTGAGCGCACCCGAGGCAACGGGCATTGCGCCCGAGCCTGCGAAGGAAGTCGTGACGCGCGACGAGGCTGCAGAGCCAGCATTCGAGGCTGCGCCAGGCGGAGCTCCGGGTGGCGTGGGCCTCGCCGGGAAGCCTGAAGTTTCTGAAGAAGCTGTGGAGCCCGCGAGAGAGGTGGCGGCCGAAACCGCCGAGAGTGCCGCAAAGCTTTCGGAAGCGACGCGATCGCTCATCGAGGAGCTGACAGGGGCGCCCGAGGAAAAGGTGGCCGAGGAGAAGCCGCGTGAAGTGGCAGGGTTCGAGGCGCCCGCGCACCAGGTCGTCGAGCAACCCGAAGAGAAGCCGGCAATGAAGCTCGAGGAAGCACGTCCGTCCGTCGAGCCGCCGGCACCTGGCGGCGTTCGCGTGGAGGCGCGCATTGAGGAAGCAGCGGAGAAGGCGCCGGCAGCGCCCACGTCTCCTCTTGCTGGTGTCACGCCGGTCAGTCCGTCGACCATCGAGGAGCGCCTGGTCGAAAAGGCGGCCTCTGGCGATGCCGTAGCGCAAGCAGCACCCGCTGTGAGCACTCCCGTGGCGCCGGAACACGTCGAGAAAGCACCGGCTCCTGCCGCAGAGAAGGAAGAGGCGGTTTCCGAGAAGGCGCGCAAGATATCCGAAAAGTCGAAGAAGGCGTCTCGCTCCCCGTTCTTTGCCGGCAAGAAGCAGGTTACGACAACCGCGGTTCCGAAGCGGAAACTGGATATCGGCACACTCATTCTCGACATCATGATCGTGATCCTCGCGATCATCGCTGTGCTGATAGGCGTTGTGGCGATATTCGGGATCAAGCTGCCGTTCTTCTAGGTAAGGAACGCTTCTATCGTCACGTGTTGCCCCGGCGCGCTCAGAAGTGTCCGACGATTTCGATCGCTTTCGGGAGGGTTCTGTGCTAACCAAACGCCTTCAGGAAATAGACGAAGCGGAAAAGCGTGCGGAAGAAATCTACCGTGCCGCCCGCGCTGAAGCGAACCGGATTCTTGCCGAAGCAGCGCGGGAAGCGGAAGAAATTGTTGAACGGTCGCGTATCGAAGCGCGACGTCAAGCTGATCGCACGCTTGCGGCTGCGCGCAACCTCGCGGCAAAGAAGCGAGAAATCTACAGCGAAAGCTTGCGAGAGGAGATACGGCAGCTCGAGCAGGATGCAATGCGCCGCATCGACAGAGCGGTCGCTGTCGCACTCAATTGGGTGGTGTCACAATGGCGCTCGAGAAGAGCGTAAAGGTTGCGATCACTGTTCATGCGTCGGAGTGTGACAGGCTGCTCGCTGAGTTGCGTGACCGCGGTCTTGTCGAAATCATATCGCTTGATTCCACGGAACTCGGTGACCTGAACACACCTGCGAGCGGTAGTCCTGGGATTCCAGATCTTGCTGTCTGTGATGAGCGAGAGGCACAGGCCCGATTCCTTGTCCATACCTTGAAGGAGTTTTCCCCGCCAGAGAAACTCCTTGATTCCCTGTCTGACAGCCGCCTCGAAATTTCTCACGACGAATTCCTTCGCCGCGCCAGCTCGTTCGATCTGGAGCGGGTCTACTCTGAGGTTGCGTCGCTTAAAGAGCGGATAGCTGAAGAGGAAAAAGAACTCGGAACCTGGCTCTCGGAAGCTCGCCACCTGGAGCCGTTCGCTCACGTTGACTTTCCCGAAGGCGAGTTCGTGATCGAGCGCACAGGCTCGCAGCGAGTTGGTGTCAAGCTGTTTGTCGCACAACCTCAGCATGCGCAGGTTATTGAAGAGCTGACCGCTGAACCACTTGTGGAGGTTATTCCTGTTCGCACGCGTGGAGGGATTCCAGGAAGAGCTGAGTCGAAGGCGAATGATACGTCAGATGAAGTCCCGTACTGCATCATCTTTGAGCGAAGTGTACGTGAGCGCGTAGAAGATCTTTTGAAAGAAGCGGGGATTTCGGAGTTCGAATACGAGAAGCTTCTTGCTCCCGGTGAATCGCCAGCTGGCGCTTACCGGAGGCTGATCGAAAATACGCACGCTGCTTCAGAAAGAATGCGCCGCCTTCGGGAGAGGCTTTCTTCATACTATTCATTTCTCGAAGATGCGATGATAGCGGAGGATTATTGGGGGAGTGAGGGCGCCCGCGCGCGCGCCGCGCGCGCGGGCGCCCGCACCACTTCCACCTTGATACTCACCGGCTGGGTTCTCGAGAGTAAACGTGAGGAGCTCGAAGAATACGTCGCACAGCGGCCGTATGCCGCGTTGGATATTATCGACCCGGATGAGGAAGAAGTCGTTCCTGTCACGCTTCGTAATCGTCCGTTCTTCAGGCCACTCGAACTTATCACACGGCTTTACGGGATGCCATTACCAGATGAGCTCGATCCGACGCCGCTGTTCTCCGTCTTTTTTCTGATTTATTTCGGAATGTGTGTCGGTGATGCCGGATACGGCATCCTGCTCGCGGCCGGAGCTTACGCTGCGGAAAAGAAACTGAAGCTGACTGAAACCGCGAAGAGCTTTGCGCATATTATCAAGTGGTCTGGTGCAGCAGCCATTGTATTTGGTGTTCTGACGGGTAGTTATTTTGCGGTCGACGCTCGCCTCCTGCCCGATGCTCTCCTGAAGCTCAGGGTGCTTGATCCGATTCAGGACCCGCAGGTTTTGCTTCTCATAGCAATCGGCTTTGGTATTGTTCAGATTCTTTTCGGGATAGTCCTCTCCATGGTAAAGCGTTCATACAAGGAGGGGTGGTTGCGAGCGCTCCTGGTTGACGGCGGGAGATTCTCTGTGATCGCGGGAACAACCGGATATATCGCATTTAGCGCCCTTGGCTCCTCGACCCTCACTGAGGCTGGTGCCACTCTTTCCCGATGGACAGCGATTACGGGCGTATTGCTGACACTTTTCTTCTCAGCAGGTTTCTCTGTTTCCTGGGTGAAGAGACCTCTCCTCGGCCTCTATAACCTGTACAACTTCACCGGCTATCTTGGTGACATCATTTCATATGCTCGACTCATGGCTATCGGGCTGGCCAGCGGGCTTATTGGCTTGAGTGTCAACATCATCGTGAGTCTTCTTTCGAGCTCCATCTACGGCGCCATTCTCGGCATTCTTGTATTCGTCGCCGGGCACCTGTTCAACCTTCTCATCGGGCTGATCGGTGCGTTCGTACACCCGCTGCGCTTACAGTTTGTCGAGTTCTTTAAACAATTCTACGAAAATGGAGGAAAAGAGCTGCAGCCATTGAAATGGCCGCAAAGAAATGTCAAATTTGTCTATCCACACAAGGAGGTGCAGCATGGACACAATTCTTGGTCTTAACGGACTGCATTGGGCCCTGCTGGGAGGAGGGATAGCGGCTATCGGAGGCGGTATCGGTTCCTCGATCGGCGTGGGCGCTGCCACAAGAGTGGCCCAGGGAGTGCTGGCTGAACAACCTGAGAGATTTGGCGCTCTTCTTGTGTTGACGGCGCTTCCGGGAACACAGGGCTTCTATGGATTCATTACGGCGATTCTTGTCTGGATCCTGTTCAATCTCGGCGGTGGGGCAGATATTCCGGCAGCAGTCGGGTTCAGCGTCTTCTCTGCGTGTTTACCGGTAGGAGTCGTTCTTGCCATCTCGGGTCCGGCACAGTCATGGGCTGCCCAGGCGTCGATTCTCTGGGTGGCGAAGCGCAAGGAAGCAGCTGGCCGGGCAATCATTTTTCCGGCGCTTGTCGAGACGTACGCGGTCACGACTCTTGTTGTCGGAGTTTTCTACCTCCTTACTGCACGGGCGTCGATGTAGGGGCAGGACGAGATATTGCCGCAACACTTGACATTGTGGTCTGAGACGTGGGCATCGAAGAAATCAAGAACAAGATAATTGAAGATGCGAAAGCTGAAGCCGAACTCGTGATCGAGCATGCGCGAGCTCGGGCTCGAGCTCTGGTTGCTGAAGCCGAGCAGCGAGGTGCTGCTGAAGCGGCCCGGATACTTGCTGAGGCGCACGAGCGCGCCCGACGACTTGAGGAGCGCACTCGTATAGAATCAGTGATCGAAAAGCAAAAAGCGCGCGCAGACCTGGAGTGTCGCCTCATGGCGCAGGTCTTCGAGCGGGCGCGAGAGGCGTTTTTCTCGCTTCCGAAAACCGAGCTCGAAAGCGCGCTTATTGGCGCCATCCTTTCAACCGAATCACGAGGTACCGAAACAGTTCGCTTCTCTCCTGCATTGAAGCAATGTGCAAACAAGAGATTTCTGACGAAGCTCAACAGTGCAGCGGCTGAATCAGGGCGGCCGAAACCGGCTTTTTCTTTCGATCGCGAGCCTGCATCGCGCGCGGACATCGAGCTGATCGGAGACGGATACGTCATTCTTGTTTCAATTGAGGATGAGTTCAAGAACATCGACCCAGAGGTTCGAAAGAGCATCATTTCCCTTCTTTTCGAGGAGAGTGGCCTGACGTGACAACCGCCGTGACGGTACGCCGGCAGGATTTCGGATTTCTCAGTGGCTACGTACGCGCGCACGAGCAAAAACTTCTTGATGACAATTCAATTCGACGACTGGTGGTGGCCCACAGTCTTTCGGATGTCCAGCATGCGTGCGCCGAAACGATCTTTGCGGCTGACCTCTTCGAAGCAATGTCACTAGCTGACGCAATCACCCATGTTGATAACGCAGCAGGTCGCCTGGCTCGTTCTTTGTACTCAATCAAGGGAAGCGAAGCTTTCGCACTCAGCATGTACCGTTCATTTTTCGACGGGTTTCGAATCATTCTTTTTTCCCCGGCTCGTCGGTCGAGGAAGAAAGAAGAATGGCTCATGCCCTGTGGTTTCACTGTTCGAGAGCTTGCGAGTGACCAGGCAATTTCTGCGGCGGGGATGCCGGGACAAATTGTTGCGGCCATCAGTAGCGCGCGTAGCCTTCTTAAGGCTGCATACGAGAAGGGTGGAGTGAAAGCAGTTGAGCAGGCCGAGCCTGACGCAAAGAATGCGTTTTTCGAAATCCTCGAAACTGCGTGCGGATCGAAAGCGCGCTTGCTCGTTTCGTTGCTGGAAGCTGGCAGGACTGAGGCTGCTCGAGCAAGCGAGATGCTGATGCAAGGAAGCGGCTCTGTCGAGTACGCGTTGTCATCCGGCCATTATGAGCTCGACACGTTCGTTACAACGATTCGAGAAGCTACGAGCCGGGATGAAATACTGAAAGCTCTGCGCTCCTATGAAGACACGGTAGTTGAGCGTTACGGTATGACCGAACCTGAACCCACATTCGTCATGCGTTTCGGGTTCCTCCTGCAGGACAATGTTCGCGTTCTCAAGCAGGCAATCTACCGCCTTCTGCTACGCAGTCAGGCGACTCCGGGAGGTGAGTTGTAATCTTATGCACGAAATTGATGTTTTGACTGACCGGCCGTCCAATGTATTTATACTGGCTGACGAAACCACAGCGGCATTCTTTGCCGCGGCTGGGGCAAACGCGATAGATCCGGGCGAATACGATACCGAATCTCTCTTCTTTTTTCTCGAGCAGGAAGGGTGCAGTTTGCTGATTGTGAGCGAAGACCTCTGGGATTCCATTAAGAAATACGCCGAGAAAGTAACATTTCCACCTATCGTACTCATTCCTTCGTTCGGGGGAGTGAAGAAAGTAGCGCTGGATCGCCTTAGAAAGGTTTCGGAGCAGGCGCTTGGCATCGCCCTCCTCCCTGCCGAGCCGGGCGCGACGGGAGGTGTGCCCTCTGACAACTAGAGCTATGCAATCGCGCGGTGCTGGCAAGGTTATCAAAGGGTCGATCGTTCGGGTTTCCGGGCCTCTTGTTGTTGCCGAGGGCCTGGAGGCTGCACGAATGTTTGACCTCGTTCGGATCGGATCAGACGGACTTATCGGCGAAATAATAGAGATGCGCGGTGAGCGTGCGTTCATCCAGGTATATGAGGCGACCGAAGGTCTCAAGCCAGGCGACGAGGTCATCAGCACGGGTGAGCCTCTCTCTGTAGAGCTTGGCCCAGGACTTATTGGCAGCATTTACGATGGCATCGAGCGCCCTTTACCTGAGCTCGAGAGAGTGTGGGGAGCCTTCATTGTCCGGGGTGCCGAAGCGTCCGCTCTGGATCGGGAAGCACTCTGGGATTTCTCACCAACGCGCAAACGGGGCGAGTTTGTCGAGCCCGGGGACATCATCGGTGTCGTCGAGGAGCGACCTGGTGTCGAGCATCGCATCATGGTGCCGCCCGATGTTGGACAGGGAACAATCCGCGACATCCGTGAAGGCCGCTTTTCTGTCGAGGAGCCTGTGTGCATTCTCGATACACCTGACGGAGAGCGAAAACTCACGATGCTCTCACGCTGGCCTGTACGGGTGCCACGACCATACAAGCGAAAGCTACCGCCGGAAGAACCTCTTATCACAGGTCAGCGGGTTATTGACACGCTATTCCCGATCACGAAAGGCGGCACGGCATGTATCCCCGGGCCATTTGGCAGCGGAAAGACGGTCATACAACACCAGCTCGCGCGCTGGACAAACGCACAGATCGTTGTGTTCGTAGGCTGTGGCGAGCGAGGCAATGAAATGACGGATGTACTTATTGAGTTCCCGGAGCTGACTGACCCATACACCGGCCGACCGCTTCTCGAGCGGACGGTTCTCATCGCAAATACGTCGAACATGCCTGTCGCCGCACGAGAGGCGTCCATCTATACGGGCATCACGCTGGCCGAGTATTTCCGCGACATGGGATATGACGTGGTGCTTCAGGCGGACTCAACTTCGCGATGGGCGGAAGCGCTCCGCGAAATATCCGGTCGTCTTGAGGAGATGCCTGGCGAAGAAGGATATCCAGCCTACCTTACTTCGAGACTGGCAAGCTTCTACGAGCGCGCTGGCCGTGTGATGTGCCTTGGCTCGGATGGGCGCGTCGGCTCGCTTACAGCGATCGGGTCTGTTTCGCCGCCGGGGGGTGACCTCTCAGAGCCTGTGGTGCAGGCTACGCTTCGCGTCGTCAAGGTGTTCTGGGCTCTCGAGGATCGTCTCGCGTATGAACGGCATTTTCCGGCCATCAACTGGCTAAACAGTTATTCGCTCTATTTGACTCAGGTGAGGTCATACTACGATCATCGTGTCGCGGAGGACTTTAGCGATCTTATTGCGGAAGCCATGGCAATTCTACAGCGAGAAGACGAGCTGAAGGAAATCGTCCGACTGGTCGGAATGGAGGCGCTTTCCGGCGAGCAGCGACTGCTTCTCGAAGCTGCGCGCTCAATTCGAGAGGACTTCTTGCAACAGAATGCGTTTCACAAGGTCGATAGCTTTGCGTCATTACGAAAGCAGTACCTCATGTTGCGAGCGGTGATCGCCTACTATCACAGCGCTCTTGACGCTATCAAACAAGGGAAAGACATTGACGTCATCCTGAATGTGCCTGTGCGGAGCGACATCGCACGAGCCAAATATATACCTGAACAAGAAGTTGAGAGTTTGGCTTCGCTACCAGACGAAATCAGAAAGCAGCTTTTCCCAGAGAGCGGTGAGGAAGGTGGTTAGAGAATATTCGACCATCCGGGACATCGTTGGACCACTCGTTTTCGTTGAAGGTATCGGAGACGCAGCCTACGGGGAGCTCGTCGAGATTGAATTCGGTTACGGAATGGTGTCGCTGGCCACCGTTCTCGAAACTGCTTCGGGATACGCACTCGTGCAGTCGTTTACAGGAACGCAGGGACTCTCGCCTCGGACGGGGAGAATACGTTTTCTCGGAAAAGGACTTAAGGTTGGTGTAACGAAGAAACTTCTTGGACGCACACTCGACGGGCTCGGGAGGCCACGCGACGGGGCACCACTTCCGGTGCCAGAGGACGAGCGTGACATACATGGTGGCGCTATCAATCCGTATTCCCGCGATTATCCGACCGATTTCATCCAAACCGGTATTTCCTCGATCGATGGTTTGAACCCACTGGTTCGCGGCCAGAAGCTGCCGATTTTTTCCGGCTCCGGCCTTCCCCATCAGCGTCTCGCAGCGCAAATCGCACGGCAGGCGGTCGTGCGCGGGCAGGAGAGCGCGTTTGCCGTCGTGTTTGCGGCGATGGGGATCACGTTCGAGGAAGCTAATTTCTTTATAACGCAGTTCGAGGAAACCGGCGCTATCGAACGCTCCGTCTTGCTGATCAATCTGGCCAACGATCCGCCGATCGAGCGGCTGGCGACGCCTCGAATTGCGCTCACGATCGCTGAGTTTCTGGCCTTCGAGGAAGATATGCACGTGCTCGTTATTCTTACCGACATGACGTACTACTGCGAGGCTCTTCGCGAGGTGTCAGCGGCAAGAAAGGAGGTTCCCGGAAGGCGCGGATATCCGGGATACATGTACACAGACCTCGCAAGCATCTACGAACGCGCTGGCAGAATCAAGGGCCGTGACGGCTCTATCACGCAGGTTCCCATACTGACAATGCCTGAGGACGACAAAACACACCCGATACCGGACCTCACGGGATACATTACCGAAGGACAGATAATCCTTTCACGCGAACTCCATCGCAAGGGCATCTATCCTCCTGTTGACATACTGCCGTCTCTGTCGCGCCTGAAAGAAAAGGGTATTGGTGAGGGCAAGACCAGAAAGGACCACTCTCCGCTCTCGAACCAGCTTTTTGCGGCTTATGCGCGAGGGGTCGAAGCTCGAGAGCTTATGGTTGTGCTGGGAGAAGCAGCTCTTACCGAAGCCGACAAAAGCTACGTGCACTTCGCTGATGAATTCGAAAAACGATTCATCGCCCAGGGCGAGGATGAGTCGCGCTCGATAGAGACAACGCTCGAGCTTGGCTGGGAGCTGCTTGAACTTCTGCCGATGACGGAAATCAAGAGGATACCGCCGGATATCTTAAGAGAGTTCATGGAAAAGAGAAGCAAGCC
>Ga0272449_1005230_pt1 | contig 10216 bp, 6 predicted proteins | sample YNPCB0241_FD_198679 | JGI IMG/M metagenome (GOLD analysis project Ga0272449, IMG submission 198679) | Hot spring sediment microbial communities from Yellowstone National Park, WY, United States - YNP-CB-024-1 | ecosystem: Environmental > Aquatic > Thermal springs > Hot (42-90C) > Sediment...
ATCATGTAGCACCAGAAGATCCAAGCAGATGGGTGAACACAACTGTTACACTTTATGTGGATAAAGGCTCCGTTTTCGCAACCATTCAGCAAGTTCTAACTGTGTTTATAGGCCAAAATCAGCAGAGGCAAGCTTTAACTTCAATAACCCTGAAAATTGCTTCTTTAATTGAAACGAAACAGGTCTCCGCTTTTGAGTTTATGGTGCCTGACATGTTTACCTTGCTTCAATCTTCTTCATAATGATGGTAGCTCAGCTCTTCACTCAAGATTGAGAAAATGGTATGATGAAAAGAGTACGGACAACTCCAACAACTTCAACTGAGTTCATGGCAAGCCAAGCTTTATCATGCATGCTTATAGCCCTGATTCAAGCAATCCTCGTTTTCGCCGCAGCATACCTCATAGGGTTCAAACAAACATAAACTTTGCAGCATACACACTAGCCTTTGCCATTGTCTTAATCTTATCTTTGTTAGATCCTTAGGCTCTCCTCGGAATGTAAGCACACAATAGTTCTGAGAAGTCCGCAAATTTTAAAACTTGAATGAGATATAGTAGTATAAGTAGGTTGTAATGGTAAAAATAATTGTGATTTATGAGTCGTGTTATGGTAACACGAAATACGTGGCGGAAAAAATACTCCAAGGTATCAATGAAGTTAATGGCGTAAAAGCTTCTGTTAAAGAACTCAAAGAAGTGGATGTTAATGATATACCTAATTATGATGCAGTCCTGATTGGCTCCCCAAACCATATTGGTGGACCGACAAGGGGAATTAAAGGGTTTATTGACAAGCTTGGCAAGTTGCCGTTAGATGGGAAGATGTTTGCCGTTTTTGACACTTATATGGGGAAGGATTTCGAAAAGGCTGTTAAGAAAATGGAGAAACAAATAAATGAGAAGGTTCCGAGTTTGAGGCGGATAATGTCTGGTTTATCCATAAAAGTTCAAGGAATAAAGGGTCCTGTAATGGAAGGCGAACTACACAAATGCAAGGAATTCGGGAAAAATATAGCAGCCCAACTTATAAAGGGTTGAATTGAAAATGGTACATGAAAAAGCGGAAAGCTTGGAGAAAGTATCTAAGATTGTTGTTTTTGTTGGTTTTTCATGGATTGTTCAATCCGTCGGTAGGCTTTCTTTCGCCGCGCTCGGCACACCTGCAGGAATGGGGCGGTTTTTGGTCGCTCCTGTTTCATATGCAACGTCTGCTGTGCTCTTTGTAATGTTTCTGTTCTTGGGAGTTTTTGGACTTATTGCCGTTTCTGGTTTATTGACAAGGAGAAAATGGGGCTTTTGGAGCATACTACTAGTTAGTATTACAACCATAGCCTTCGATGCATGGGGATTAACAATTCAATCCACAGCTGCCATTGGCTTCATTATACCTGTAATATCCATACTAATTCTATACCCTAAGAAATCGAAATTGCTTGCCACAATGAAATAAAATTCACAATCTGATTATTAAAGGCTACAGAAATGCTTGTCAACACTGCAGTCATACATGACTTTAAAACTATGTTTTAAGTCCAATAAACCCCAATTCTCAATAATCGTTGCTTAATTCTCAGGATGTAGAGTTAAAGAAACGGGAGAAAACAGGAAATCAACGGAAAGTCGCCGAACAAATAGTGTGTCATAATAAATGTGCTTTCACTTTCTAAAAGATAAGACCTTATTTTTAACTTTGTTAACAAAGTTAAAAATAAGAGTTTTCTATACCTTTATAATGTACAAACCTAAAATATAGAAATATATGTAGCTGATGTCCTGATTTTACAGGACTAATTTGTAATTAAGAGATATTTAGACACATTTTAGCACCCTCCCAATACTATAAACTTAACCATGCAAGTAATGTGTAATAAAATGTGTGTAGCTGAATACTTATGTTTGCAGCACCACTTTTTTATAAGCATCACTTTTATATGTGTTTATTATATCATCATGTAATATGAATTCAAAAATGCTTATAATTAAGGCAAAAGATGTAGCAAATTTGCTGTGGATGATATCATCAAAAGTTAATGTTAACACTACAGCAATTTATATAAATAAACGCCCTTCCCTTCCGATAATCTTAGAGTTACTGAATAAAGCACCGAACTTAAAAGTGATATGTCTTCCACCATCAATTTATTTAAGTACTTCTAAAAAAATAGTTAATAGTCTAAAGTCTGTTAATGTTGTTATAAAACCCATTGCAGTGAAGAAAGGTCGTCCACCAAAGTATACGTGTACTCATCAGAATAAGATTATGGAGTTACGTAGACTTGGATATAGCATTTCTGAAATATCAAGCAAAACTGGAATCCCAAGGCGTAGTATCTACTATTTACTGAAGAGTCTTACTTCACATAACCATGCAGGAACCCAATAATAACATTTTCTAAACTATGTTATAAACATCTACCTCTACACCTTCTTAGATATTAATACAAGAGTTTATTGGCACTTCTTAAATCTATTAAAGTATCAGAACACTTTTTAAAGTGTTATTAAAGATTAAGTATATATGAAGCAAAGTGTCCACATAAACTTAGATATGATATTAATTGGCTTGTTCGGTTACTCCAACATATATTTGCTATGAATTCAAGCTAGTACAATTAATATAACATAACAATATAAGTTAGTTCAAGAAGAAATAGTATGTAGAGATGGAATAAGTGAATATAAAATAAAGCAGTAACTGTAGGAAATGTGAATAGATTCGTAGAATTGATAAGGAACATTATATCTAAGTATTTAAGTTTATTATAGGTTTAGAATTTATCATTAAAATTAGCTTAAGGAATTATAGTATTTATGTAGAGTTTAACAGCTATTAGCCAAAATATACTTTGTGGCTTAATTCTCAATAATCATGCTTCCTATTTTAATTGGTATGAAAAGGAATAAATATTAAAGTTTTCCCGTTCTATTGCATGGATGAATTTACAAAATTCAAAATTAAACCACAAGCTCAAAAATACCAAAATATGAAGAACCGCTTTATAATAAGTTAGCAGATCTTTTCTTCAGAAAAATATTTAAGATTAATTATCCTTATAAATAATAGAGTCCATGAAGACTTAGCTGAGTACTGATAAATTATGAAGAAGGTTGGAAGCGCTGAGGCTCAAATGTATCAAATATACAATAATTTAATTTATCAGTACTCAACTAAGTCTGAGTACTGATAAATTATGTAGTAACCTTACATAATGTCTTAAGTCGTTAATTAAAGCATTAGTGATAAAATTAATAGGTTTGAACACTATGTTCACATAGTGTGGTGTATAGTTTATGATGAGAATGCTTGTAATTGGAGATACACATATACCTGAGAGAGCTGAAAAAATTAGTTGGGAAATTGAGCAGTACTTGAAAGGTTGTAACTTCGATTTAGTTTTATGTACAGGTGACTTGACAAGCGCTAAGATATTAAGCTTCTTTGAAAGCATAGCAAAAACGTACTGTGTGCTTGGCAATATGGATGATTTAAATTTACCTGCAGAAATTAAGTTTAAAATTGATGGATTTAAAATTGGGATTATACATGGAGACCAGATATATCCAAGAGGTGATGATAGAAAACTTATAAATAAAGCTGTTGAAAATGACTTAGATGTGATTATTTCAGGACATACCCATAGGCTTTCTATAAGAGAGAAAAAAGTTTATAATAGGAAGATCCTACTATTAAATCCTGGCTCTGCAACTGGAGTCTGGTCCGGAGGCTATGCTTCATTTATACCCTCCTTTATGGATGTAACAATAAACGATGAGAAAATAGAAGGAAGAGCTTTAGAGCTATATGGTAAAAAATTTAATGTAACCTACTTTTCATTCATTAAGTTAATATAATTCAAATTAAAGTTAATCTAGGCTCTGTGGCTTAATTATATTTCATGCGAATTTTTCATTTTACTTTTATTATAATGGACTTTATGGTTTAGTTTTTCTTCGCTTAGTTTCCAATTTATAGGTTAGAGGATTATTAACGGGCAGTTAATTAAACGTGACACATTTTCTTAAGCCTAAACCCTTTTGATGACCATGATCGTGAGCTTAAACCCTTGAGCTAGATATAAAGCTTTATATATAACTATGACTTTTTTTAGATTAGGAGGTATATTTGACTTAATTCAAGTTCTAAATATACTTTGCAGTAGATGTTAAGGCAAAAGAAGTTGTATCAATAGATCGCTAATGATGGTACTCACTATTCAGAAGCACTACGGCATTAATAGTAAGTGCATCAAAGCCTAGATCTATCATTGAGCATATATAGATTAAAGCATACAAAATATATGAAACATATAGACTGCTAGACATATGGGTATAAAACCAGTTATCAAGCCAAAATCTGAAATTAGAGCTGATGAGAGCCTACTTGAGATGCTTATGGTAGCAAGGCTGATAAAAACATTGAGTTATAAGGAATGAGGTAGGCGGAATCTTTACAATATAAGATAAGCTGCTGAAACAGCATTCCAAGAATACTGTATGCCCAAAATACTATAGCATAACTAAAAACTACTAGCTAAAGTTTTTGTATACTAATGTCATCAACTTATAGATGTAATTGAGAAACCCAAACTTATAAGTGTATAGATAAAAACAATCAAGTTAAAAAGCATACAATATTCAAATTGATAGCTAATACATATTACTTAGAAATTAAGGAATTTAATACCAAAAGCAAAAAATATTAATAAGTTACGTATATAAGTATTGGCAGCAGAGGACTTAGGTGGGGGACTAGGCCTCCCCTGAGGAAAATCCGACCGCAAAAGGTCTATATGGCGGGCTGAGAAGCCGGCATGAGGGGTTTCCATGACCATGCTGAGGTAGTAGGCATCTATGATCATACGTCCCATGGGAATACGGTAAAAGCTAGTCCCTTCGGAGGAAGGGATCAAGCTTGAACAGACGAAATGGGTTAGGCTAGGAATAGAGCGGCCCTAAGTCTGAACCGTATTGTTCATGGGTAACGGATGTGAGAATGCCGGCTGCCATACGGTGGTTATGGAGATTCTCGAGTGCCGGTGTCCTCTGCTGCCTTAAGTTTGTTTAATCTGTAAACTTCTGTAAATTACTACTATATAACATTATAAAGTATTGTTTGCAGCTTAATTCCTAGAGCTTAAGCTATTTTCTAAAATCTAAACTAACTTATAAGAAATTAGAGAGGCACCCCTTAGATCTTATGTAGCTACTCCCTTAGGCTCTATAATCAACAGTATCCAAGTTCTATGTGTGTCTTTAAACTTTTCTATATATCTAAACTAATTTATAGAGAAGAGACTTAGATCACATATTCCTATACTCTTGATTTTACTACTTGTCTCAATACATACCCTCAACCCATACTATGAGTCCTTAACCTCTGAACTGGTAGCTATAACTCTATCAGATATCTTCAAAACATTATAGAGTTTTAGTCTTCAATCTAATCCCAAAGCTATAGGCAATTAGGTTATAGAATCTCCTGATAAGCCTATTTAGGGCTCTTGATATTCAAGCTTAATATGCCCCGGGGCGGAGTTTCAACATATTATGTTTTTGAACCACCGACAACCCGGTCTTCAGCCGGGCGCTTTTGGTAATAACTCCCAGCTGAGCTACCGGGGCCCGGGGCTAATTTTATTAACTTAGATGCCCTTATAAGTCTTTCTGGGTACAATAAGCCTCCGGCGGGATTTGAACCCGCGACATGCCGCTTTCTCAGAGCTGATACGAGGCGGCCGCTCTACCACGCTGAGCTACGGAGGCATTATAAATTATACCTTAAGAATATAAAATTTTATAGTTATTATGATACTTAGTACTGTTAAACCAACACCACTGTTAAGTTAAGTCTTAAATTCCTATAAGCTTATTATACACTAGCTTGACAGTATTTTAAAATCATCCGAAAACTTTAATTATTTTTTAATGCTTTCTATTTTGCGGCCGTGGTCTAGTTGGTAAGATACCCGCCTGCCACGCGGGAGATCCCGGGTTCAAATCCCGGCGGCCGCATTATCTAATACATTAAGAGAAAATAATAGTAACTTTTCAGATTTGATGACTAAAATTAGATTTATGTTAAAAAATGCCCTGTATTTTTTTAGTAGTAGCGAAATAATTTAAGCGTAAGATTTTTTTGCTTCTGATATATAGAGGAATCAGCTCCGGTAGTATACATAAGCCTTTTAGGCTTTGGCAGAGAGTCCGGTCAAGTATAAGGGGCTTTCGACCAAAATAGAGGAGACCCCTTGACCCGGGATGATATATACGGGAATTCAAATCCCGGCCGGAGCACTAATAATTTATGTCGAGAAAAAAGTGATGATGACTTGTTGGCGCCCCCGCGCGGAGTTTCAGAAATTAATCTCTTGAACCGCGGGCCACTCGGTTAACAGCTTCGCCTTTTATCGAGCGCTCTACCGTACTGAGCTTTCCCCACACGTACGGGGGCTCTGGGGCGCCTTAATTTATAGGTTAAATTTACTTAAAAGTTTTTCGATAAAGGAAGAGGACATTGACAACTTAAACTCACCTTCTTAAGTGACTGTAGTAATAGTATAATATTTATGAATAGTTCTCAGCATATTGTTGATCTTAGAGTTTCTCATATTTATTGGGTTTGATGTTATTGTACTGAATAGATGTCATCTATTGTCATAGATAGATTCTCATCCTATAAGCTTATAGAAGCTTAATACTTAACAGCTGTCTTGGAAATCCTATCAACATTGTACATTCTCTTTAGAAAAAAATATATTATAGAAAACAAGGAGTTTTTTAGGGCCCGTAGCGCAGTATGGAAGCGCGCCGGCCTTCTATCAATGGATGAAAGCCGGCGGTCCGGGGTTCAAATCCCCGCGGGCCCGTTAATATAAAGTTAATTTGAGGTTATCCATATCTTTGATTAACTTCTTTTATAATTATATAGATTATCTATTATAATTGTACTTTATGGCTTAATTTCTCCCATGTTTCTGGATATATGTACTTAATATTTATATGTTATTTGAAGTCCTTGTAAACATGATTAATCTATAAACTGATGCTTAGGTTTAATATTGATAGTCTTGAATGATTTAATATAGTTACTAAATGATGATTATTATAATTTCTACTTTATTAAAACTTAATATTAATATTTAAATTGCATAATTAATTAGTATGCTAAGATAGCAAGAATTAGAAACCAAATATTAATATTTGATGTCTGTAGTGAAAATAAGGTTTACAGTAAGTCTTTAGTTAAAATTATCTAAAGTTTTTATACCGATGATTTCATCAAAATTTAATCCTAAAGCATCCATAATTTGTCCAAATGTTGTTTTCATATGCTCTACGTATTTTTCTACATCTATATCCGTAATGCTGGATAATCTTATTGGTTTGACTCCAATTGGCCCTGAAACCTTAACATAACTGATAATATCTCCACTTCTAGTTTCTACTCCAAATTTCTGAAGTAATTTCGCAGCTTTAACATGTTGAGGGGTCGTTTTAACATAATGATTAACCGCTTTGGAAAGCATTACTCTAAAACTTAGATCTACTAGTGAATATTTCCTATCTCTTAAATTACTATAGCATTCTTGAATTATCTTCTTTATCTTATATTGAGCTTCTTCGAAGTCTTTTTTATTCTGAACATGACTTAATGCAATAATTATTTCCATAAATGCTTTTTTCAGAAATTCAGGTGTATTTCTTTTCTTGCCTACAAGACCTTTAATATCATAGTTTCCATCTTCAAGTACTCCGAAGTAGTTCTTTTTAAGTTTAGAAAACGTAACGTAGCGGTATCTTTTATCTAAATCTAAGTCTATTCCAAGGTTTTGGTAACTCCATTTTAAAAGTAACTCTATTTGTTTCTGTGTGGGCTGATGTATAAATAGCGAGTCTGTATCCCCATATATTATGGTCATACCGATTTCTTTTGCGTAGTTTAATGTGGATATTATTGCGTATCTAGCGATTGCTGTTGTACTTTCAGCCATTGAGGGACAGTAAAAAGAAAAGTTTTCTGCACCAAACACACCATAGCTTGCATTCAGGAAAACTTTTAGTGCTTGTTGTACAGCGTTATACCAGTCTCTTTCAGATTTTGGAAGTTCCATCTTCTTCGACATAGGTTTATACCACTTAACCCTTATGTCTCTGAACAAGGCTATGATTGATGATATTATTCCTTTTCTTTTTCTACATACCCAATGCGTTGTATCTGGAACCTTATTTTCTATACATTCACTATGTGAACAATTGATGGTTTCATAGCTTAGATTCCAACGTGTAATTATACTTGGATATAGAGATGCAAAATCTAGTACTGCAACAGAAAAGTAAATGCCAGGTGTTGGCTCTAGAACTATGGCTCCCTTATACTTCTTACCTTTTATCATCGCTTGAGTTACAGTTTTGCCTTTAATAGCTAGTATTTCTTCAGGTAATGGTATTAGATAGTTGTTCTCTCTATGTATTGCATAAAGTAAGCTCTGAATCCATTTTGATATTCCAAGCCTACAAACATCCTCCATTGGCATTCTAGATATCCTCATAAATAGAACTATTAGCTTCATCACCAATGATGAATTAAATGTCGTTAGATTATATGTTAATTCAGCATCTTTATAACAGTAGCTAGCTAGTTCATATGGTGTCATTTCAGATGGATATTTATTTAGTTGAATTTTCTTCTCTCCGAGAAGCGCCTCAGCAACAGCATCAAGAGTGTTTTCTTTATATTTCTGCATAAACGCATAGACTTGAATGGATTTGTTGTGAAAGAACTTGTAAAGATCTAAGTGTATGCCAACAGCAAGCATGGCTGCATCTTTAGTTAAGTAAATAGGTATTTGTTCATCAGGAATTCCAAGTTTCTTAGCTCTATGCCAAAGATATTTAAGATCAAAATTATCGCCATTAAATGTTATTATTACAGCATAATTAAGAATAATTTTAAATGTCTCCTCAATAAGTCTTTTTTCACTATTATAGAATTCAAGCTTAACATCCTTAGGTAAATTAAAGTTTTGTCTGTCCTTTTTTAATTCCTCATATTCAAATATTAGAACATGCTTTAATCCATCAGATCCGATTAATGCAATACAGGATACTGGATCGTTTGCTTCTTTGGGATCAGGTATTCTATTAGGTGTTGCTGTATACACCTCAATATCAAGTGCTAATCTTTTTATTTCAGGAACAGGTGTTTGAAATATTGGAATATACTTTAAAGCAAGTTCTCTTACTTGCTCATCCTCATCAGTAAATAACGATAATATTCTTTCATTTAAATTTTGATGTGGAAGATACGGTATGAGATTCCCATCCTCAATTTTATAAAACATGCCGGGTATAAGTTGTGTGTCATATATATAGCACTCATGATACTTTATTTTTGCTTCCCAAGCCTTAGGTAATAGCTCTCTTATAGAGCTTTTTCGTCCACCTATTGAAAGAGGATCCTTTGCAATTATTTTAATCATTCTAACGGCTCTATCTCTTAATAAATCATGTTTATTAACAAAATCTATTTTTTCAAATCCTTTATGATTAATAATATTGTTATTTTTGATAATTTCATCTTGAGGAACATCTGTTAGACAATATGGTTTATGACCAGTGTTATCATACCAGAAATATATTTTCCCACTTTCATCATCATAAAGTTGACATAAAATTGTCTTTTTCTTTCTACTGTAAGATACCGATAATAATATACATGGTTTAAGGTTTTTTGGGGTTTCAGCTTCAAAAATTATTTCTGAAGGAATTTCTCTTTCTTCCTCCTCAGTTCTTTCCACCTCTTCTTCGTAGTTTTCAAGAAACATAAGTGTTCTAAATTAAAGTGTTCTAAACTTTATAAACCTTCCTTAGTAGGTTTACTTAAGTTAGCTGATGTTCATTAAATCTTAAGCCCTTTCTTTGGGAAGTAAATTATCTAATATTGGTTCTGAATTATGGCTTAATTACGTTTCATGTAGAGAATCTCACTCTATTTATTAGAGTTGATGGCTTAATGTATATACTTGAAATATGTAAGGGATTAAGCTAAGATGTACTATTAGAAGTACTAAGGTCTAGGCCTTAATGTACTTTGTTTAATGTTTAATTTATAAGTTTCTATGTAAAATGTAATTAAGTCATAAAGCATCGCTGAGTTTAAAATAAATTAAGAGGTGGTTTCAAAATATTTAATTTTTCTGTTGCTTATTTTGTTT
>Ga0272449_1005231_pt1 | contig 10215 bp, 3 predicted proteins | sample YNPCB0241_FD_198679 | JGI IMG/M metagenome (GOLD analysis project Ga0272449, IMG submission 198679) | Hot spring sediment microbial communities from Yellowstone National Park, WY, United States - YNP-CB-024-1 | ecosystem: Environmental > Aquatic > Thermal springs > Hot (42-90C) > Sediment...
AAGTTATATCCTATTTCCTCAATCTCTTTATAAGAGAAATCTTCTATAACTTTACCTGATTCATTTTTCTGATAGCCTATTCCTATTATATTTTTATTATTTAATAAAAATTCTCCCTTTGCTATTCTGTTATAGGATTTTAAAACTGTCAAATTTTTTTGCTCTATTAAATAATTTTTACCATCAAACAACGCATAAAACGGTATTTTATATAATTTACTCTCAGGAAAAATGTAAATATTAGTAAAAGAAATTTCTAAATTATTAAAAAATAAATCATTAAAATCTTTCAAAACTTTAATATAATCATCTCTGTCTAATTTATTAACTGACTCTTTTAAATCGTTTAATAACTTTTTTACTTTTTTTGATTTCTCAATTTTAAATTCTCTATTGCTTTTTGTAATATAAAATGAAATTAAATAATTATCAGTTAGATATAAATCACAAAATAAATCATTATCTTTTAAATATTTTTCAACACTGAAATTTGAAATTTTGTTAGAATATTTTATATTTTTAAAAAGATTTAAAAAATCGTAAATGTAATCAAAATTTTTGTTCTCAATTAAATTATCAATTATTTTATTAAAAATAATTTTCAAATTTCTATTAGTAAATTCAGTCATAAATGGATTTACATTGCTTACAGAAAAATTAAATTTATTTTCTAAAATTGTTTCTTTTAAAATTTGTATTTTCCTTTCATTATTAAGTCCACTTTTAATTATTACCTCAATTTTAAATAATGCTTCTTCTGAATTTTCAATTTTTAAATTTGTAATAATAGATAAAGCTTCTTCATATTCACCCATTTTGAATTTTAAAAAAGATTTTATTTTATTAAAATGAGACGGGTCAATTTTAACACCTTTTTCAATCCATAATAGAGAATCTTTAAATTCTTCCAATTTAATTAAAGTTAAAATTATCTTCTCTATAACAAGGGTTTTTAAATTTATGTTAGTAATAAATTCTTCTGCTTTTAAATAATTTTCCAATGCTTTATTGTAATTGCTTGAAGTAAAATTAAAATCTCCAATTTTTAAATATTCAGTATAATCAACTTTTTCTTTTAATTCTTTTTTAACTATTTTAAAATCATTTCCAAAAATTATTTTATTTTGATAATAATATTTTTCATTTTCAAAAGTATTGTTTAAAGATTCTTTATATTTATTTAAGAAATTTTTTTGTGTAGAGTTTAGAAAATTATTCCAGAATATATTATTCTCTTTTTCTTTTAAATTCCATAAAGGGATAGTAATATTATTAGCGCCACAATAATTTAAATTTATAATTAATGGGATAATTTTTTCTTCAGTTATTTCTTTAACATTTTCAATTGCAACAAAATAAGGAAATTTTTTTGAAGCTGTAAATTTGTTAATATCAATGTTAAATTTTATCACATTATCAACTGGCGTTTCAAAAGGAATATTTATGATTGCTAAATCTTTATTAGTGACTTCATTAATATTATCTTTCTTGTTAAATATAGAAAGATTTTGGTTCACTTCTTTTTTTTCATTTTTTTGAAAATAATAATTTGCAAGCGAAATTTCTTCAAAAATATTTTTGTTAGTTAAAATTAAATTAAATGGAATTTTTAAAATTATACCAGATGGAATTATAGTTATGTAATCATAACCTTCTAAATCTTTTTCAAAATTTAAAAATAAAATATTTTTCAATTTATTAACATAATTAGTCCAATCATCATCTTTTTTTTCAATTGCTTTCGTTAAATCTTTTATTCCATTTTCAAGTTCTATTTTTGAATAATTTGTTCTGAAATATTTAAAACAATTTGAAGCAATAATAAAAGAATTTATATAATTGTTATTTTGGAAAAAATATACAATAACCTCATTAGCAGGAATAATTTTTTGAATATTATCAATTGAAACAGGATTTTTATAAACATAATATTTTAATTTATCACGCATTTTGTTTGAAATCTTTTCTCGCTCTTTGTATAAAATATTTAATTCTTCAATAAATTTTTTATATTCAACAGGATTTTTATGAAATTTTTCTATTCTATCTAAAATTTTTTGCTCTTTCTCTTTAAAAGAATAATATAAATCACTTTCAAAATTTTTAAGCTCAATAGGATATGAATTAAAAATTTGTTTAAATTTAAAATTTTTATATCTCTCTATAGTTTCAATTGCTTTATAATAATTTTTTTCGCTAATAAATTTTTCAATTAAATCATAATAAAGATTCTTTATCATATTATCTTCGTTTATTTTGTAATTGTATGCTTTAGGATATGACTCTATTATGTCTAAAATATTTTCGTTTAAATTATTATTTTTAGTTTTTGCTAAAAGGTATTCACATTTCCATTCAATCTCTTTTAAATAATATTTTTTAGCTCCATCTAAACATTCTTTCAAAAGTTCAATTCCTTTTTCATAATCACCTGTTCCCAAATAAAGAGAGGCTATGTTAAATTTCAAACGCTCAATCTCAATATAGAGTTTTTTCTTTAAAGCAATATTTAAGGCATTGTTAAAATATTTTAGACTCTCATAGTAAGGTTTTACTTCTTCTCTTATTAATTTAAAATTTTCTAAAATATCATTGCTCTTATATATTTTTTTCTCTGCCTTTTTTAAATTTAAAAATCCATATAGCGAGTAAATATCAATTAACAAATTTTCAGCATTATTCTCCTTTGCTATTTTAATTGATTCATCTAAAAATTTCTCAGCCTTTTTTAATTCTCCTTCGGCTATTAAAATTTCAATTATATTTAAATTGTTTATAATTGTTCCAATTTCGTCTTTTATTTTTTTGCAATATTTTTTAGATAATTCAAAATAATTTAAAGAATTTTCTTTTTCGTTTAAGTTAAAATATAAAATTCCCAATTTATTATATAAAGCAGCAAGTGCATCATAATTTTTATCCTCTTCAAGTAAAATTCTTTTTTTTAGTAAATATTCTAAACTTTTTTTATAATCCAAAAAATCAAAATAAATTTCACCTAAAATAGAGTAAAGCAGTTTCTGTTCATCTCTATTGTTAAATCCCATATAAGCAAATGAAGCACCTAAAGAAATATTCATAGGAAAAATAGGAATTGTAATTGTATCAAATAATTTTATTCTTATGCCGGGTCTTTTCCAGAATGATAATTTTTTGTCCTTTGGAACAATATTTAAAGCTTCTTTTAAAAATTTAATAGCTTCTTCAATTTGATTCATCTCTTTATAACATAATCCGAGTTCTCTATAAAACCTTTCAGGATTAATAGAAATTTTATTCTTTTTTATAAATTCAATAGCTTTTTGGTAATATTCAATAGAATATTTAAAATCTCCTTTTAATTTGTATGAAATTGCAGTATAAACAATTGATTCAAAGGCATAATATTTTTCACCTAATTTTATAAAATTAGTATAAGCCTTTAAGAAATTTTCTATAGCCTTTTCATCATTTTCTGTTATATAAGAAGCATAACCATAATTATAATAAAAAAATGCTTCCTGCAATAATGTTTGAAAATTAGTGCTATATTTTAATTTATTTTCATAACATTCAGAAGCCAAAGTAAAACTTTGAAGTTGGAAATATATATTCCCTAAATTTAAAAACAGAAGTGATTCTTTGCATGGGTCTTCATTTTCATCATTGTAATACAAAGCCAATTTATATAATGTAATCGCATCATTTAAATATTTGTCATAATTATTTTTATCAATTGAAGAATTCATCTGATAAAGCCATCCCAATGTTAAATACGCTTCTATAAAATTCGGTTCTATCCTGTATGCAATTTTTAATTCTTCTTCAGCAAGCTTAAAATATTTTTTTAAAATTTTTTTATTCTCTTTTGGTTTTGAATAGTAATTATTATATAAGAGTGAATATAAATAACCTAAAATATAATGATATCTACCGCTGTAAATGTTTAAATCTTTTTCTTTTTCATAATTTTTTATAAGTTTTTCATAATTTTTTATATCATTAGGAGTAAGTTTAAATTCACATAAAACTTTGCCTGCCAAACCTTCAGTATTATTTTCATCAATCTCTAAAATTTTTTTATATATATCAAGCGCTTTTAAAAAATTTTTATTATTCACATAATCCTTTGCCTCCATAAGAAGAATTGAAATCAAATTTTTTTTAACATTCTCTCTTTCGTTATTATATTCTTCAGGTAATTTAATATCCAATGCCTTTTTAAGTAATTCCTTTTTCCTATCTTTATGAATAATTGCTAAATATTTAAGCGAAAGAAATTTAAAATAGTTATTTGAATCTTTATCCTCTAAAATTTTATTTAAAATCGTCTCAGCCTCTGAAATTTTTTCATTCTTTAAAAGAAAATCAACAAATTTTATTTCTATATAATTTTTGTAATCTTTATCAAATTTTAAAATTTCTATAATTTTTCTGTAATCGTCTGAATTTAATTTAATAGCAAAACTAAAATATTTATTTAAGGCATTCTCTATAAAATTTATTTTTGTATTAAAATTCGTAACTTTTGTATTTTTTGTTTCTTCAATAATTTTTGAAGCCTGACCTAATGTTTCGTAAATTTCAATAAGATTTTTCTTGGAATTTAAATAAAAATAATCATCAACTCTTTTGTCTAATAAAACTTTATTATAATAATTAATCGCTTCATTGAAATTTTTCATTCGCTTATAAATTTCTGCAATGTAAAAATTAATAATAAAAACTTTATTTGTTTCATAATTTTTTAATTCACTCAATTCTTTTATAATTTCTTCTTTGTTAGTTTTGCTTATTATTATCTCTTCAATTTTTGCCTGAAGTCTAATATCATCTTTAACTTTACCCGAATTAGTAATTTCTATTAAATAATTTAATCCAATCTCATTTAAGCCAATTTTAGAATATAATTTTGCTATATTCAATTTCGCTTCACTTGATTTCTCTGAATCTGGAAAGTTATAAATAAATCTTTTGTTTGCTAAAATTTTTAAATAATTATTTTCTGTAAAATTTTGAATTTCAAATTGTTTCTCCTCATCTTTTAAATCAAGAATTTCGCCATAAATTGGAAGCATAAATAAATCAATGTTATTTTTAAAATAAGATGAGTATATAATAGCATTAAGCTGCTTTAGAAAAATAGGATTAAAATAATGAGTATTTTCTGCTGTAATCTGTTTCTCTTTTTTAATTTTTAAATCGTAAATATAAATTGCAGAATTATCATTTATGTCAATTTTTTTATCTTTATTTGAATCAGCTTTTATTGAGACATAAACTATTTTTTCATTATCAATAAAAGAAGGAGTAAACTCTATACTGTTGTTTGATACAATTTGAAAAGATTTTAAATTTTCAAGATTTAAAATAAATAAATGACCTCTTTTGTAATTATTAGTTGATAGGTCAATATATGCGAGTAATTTACCATTTGGAGAGATTGCAGGTGAGGTAGCACCAAACTCTGTTAAACGCTCCTCTCTTGCTTTAAATTTAACTTTTTTTATATAAATATTTTTTATACCATTTCTATCCTCTCTAACAAAAACAATGCTTTTACTATTAAAAGTAAATTTAGGTTCTGTCTCTGAAAATGGAGAATGAACTAAAATCTTTGCTTTGTCATCTTTTAAAAACTCTTTTACCTCATCCTCACTTAAATTGCTCTTTAGTCGCTCTTTTAAATTTTTAAAATCAAAAATAAATATATCACCTGAACTATCACTTCTAAAAGATACAAATACCACTTTTTTACCATCGGGAGAAAATGAAGGCATAGTGTCATCACTTGTATGATAAGTTAACCTGTAATTCTGCCTTGTTTCTAAATCATAAAGCCATAAATCTAAATTTCCTGTTCTGTCCGAAACATATATAACATAATTGTTTTTAATTGATACGGCGGGATAAAAATCTCTTGAAAAATCACTTGTAACCTGAAAAGGCTTTATAATAAAATTTATACTTTCAAATATTTTTCCTTTTTGAATATAAAATTCTCTCGCTCTTTGCGCACAGGAAAAAAGAAATAATATTAAAATAAAATTTCTGAATTTCATTTTTATATTAAAATATTAAAAAGATTTTTAAAATCAATACAGACTTATTTTATAAAATTGAAAAATATATATGCCATCAATTGCATTAAAAAGTAGAAAAAATTAAAACATATATTTAAAAAAGTTGACAAAATATCAAAATTTCTTTATACTATAAAGAATTATGAAAGAAAAAGATTTAAATTTTGAAGATAAATTGTGGAAAGCAGCAGATACATTAAGAAAAAAAATAGAAGTTCACGAATATAAATATGTTGTATTGGGTCTTATATTCCTAAGATATATATCTTTTGCATTTGAAGAAAAGAGAAAAAAGATTGCAGAAGAAAAGAAATTAAAAGAACTTCCAGAAAAATTAAAATTGAGGTTTTATGAGGATAAAGACGAATATATGGCTAATGGAACTCTTTATGTGCCCGAGAACGCAAGATGGGAGTATATTAAAAAGAATGCTAACTTACCAAATATCGGCGAAATAATTGATAAGGCAATTGAAATCTTAGAGAATGAATATCCAAAACAATTAAAAGATGTTATTCCTAAAATTTATTCAAAAGTTAATCTTAATAATTATGACATTGCCTATCTTATAAATCTTTTTTCAGAAATTGAGTTTGATGAATCACATTTTGGGAAAGATATATTTGGTAGAATTTATGAATATTTTCTTGGTAAATTTACTGAAGCAGAAGGTAAGAAAGGTGGTGAATTTTATACTCCGCGCTCTTTAACTAAACTTATTATAGAAATTTTAGATATAAAGGGAGGAAGGATATTTGACCCTGCCTGTGGCTCAGGCGGATTCTTCGTCTCAGCTTTAGAAAAACTACAAAAAGAAAATATTGAAAAAGAAAAATTGTCTATCTACGGACAGGAATCAAAAGAGTTTGTATGGAAAGTGTGTAAAATGAATTTGGCAATAAGAAATACTGAAGGCGATATAAAATGGGGCGACTCTTACCATGATGATAAATTCTTTGATTTAAGAGCAGAATATGTTGTTTCAAATCCTCCTTTTAATGATAGCGCCTGGGGAAGAGATAGAATAAAACCGAATGACCCAAGATTTAAATACGGACTCCCTCCTGAAAATAACGCAAACTTCGTTTGGATACAGCATTATATCTATCATCTCTCACCAAATGGAAAATCAGGATTTGTCATGGCTAATGGCGCTCTATCAGGCGGAAATCAAGAAGGTGAGATACGAAAAAAAATTGTTGAAGATGATTTGGTTTACGGAATAATAGCAACTCCACCAAAAATGTTTTATACTGTCTCTTTGCCTGCATCTTTATGGTTTTTAAGAAAATCAAAACCCGATTATATGAAAGGGAAAATTTTGTTTATTTATGCTAAAAAAATGTTTAAGCCAATCTCAAGAAAACAAAATATTTTTACAGAAGAACATATCTCAAAAATAGTTGAAAAATTTAGAATGTTTGAAAAAGGTGAACCTGATAAGAAAATAAACGAGATTGGATTTGCAAAAGTTGCTACGCTTGAAGAGGTGGCTAAAAATGGTTATGTCTTAACTCCAGGAAGATATGTCGGAATAAAAATTGATGAAGAGGATGAACCATTTGAAGAAAAAATGAAAGAATATTCAAAGGAAATGAAAGAATTATTAAAAGAAGAGGCTGAATTAACTGTAAGGGTTAAAGAGGTATTTAAAAGTTTGGGATGGAAAATATAATGGAGACACAAGAGATAGAAAATAAAGAAAGTTTTGGTGATAGTGCATTACGAACACTTTGTGCATTTGCTAATACAAAAGGAGGAATTTTATTTATCGGAATATCTGACAACGGAGAAGTGAAAGGGATTAACTTGGATAACGAGACAATAAAGACTATTTCAGATAAGATTGTATCCTTGCTCGGCATTCATCCAGAGATAGCAGTGGAAAAGAGAGAAGAAAAAGAAGTAATAAAAATTTCTGTTAAGCCATCATCAATTCCAATCTCTTTTAATGGCAAATATTATGAACGAGTTGGAAATACAACAAGAGAGATGAATCCTGAAAGATTAAAGGAATTTTTATTAAAAGGGACAAACTGGGATGGATTAATACAGGATAAAGCAAATTATGATGAAATAGACCAGGAGACTGTAAGACTATTTATTAGAAAGGCAAGAACCAAAGGGAGATTAACAGCATTTGAAGAAGATACGGATATAAAAACTTTATTTGAGCATCTCAAATTATCTATTAAAGGAAAACTTACCAATGCCTCAATAATTTTATTTGGAAAAGACCCACAAAAATATTTTATAAACGCAGTTTTAAGAATAGTTCGTCTTAAGAATCAAACGACCATAATTGGAGATAGGTTAATTACAGGAAATCTTTTTAAGCAGGTTTTTGATGGAGAAGAAGTAATTAAAAATTTTATTAATGTAAGATATGAAATTAAAAAGTTAGAGCGGGAAGAAATCTGGGAATACCCTTTAACTGCTATTAGAGAAGCCTTGATAAATTCTTTAATTCATAGAGATTACTTTAAGTTCAATGTTCAAACTCAAATTAAAATTTTTGATGATTATATATGGTTTTATAACATTGGTGGCCTTCCAGAAGGTATAACCATAGAAGAACTTAAAAGACCCCATTCATCGGTTCCGAGAAATCCTTTGATAGTCCATATTTTTTATCTTGCTGGATTAATTGAAGAAGTTGGTTCGGGAATTGGAAGAATAATAGATGGTTTAAAATCGCAAGATTTGCCAGAACCAGAATTCAAAGAAGAAATAGGCGGATTTTCAGTGAGGTTTTATAAAGATATTTATACTGAGGAAAATTTAAGGAAAATGGGATTAAACGAAAGACAGATAAAGGCAGTTTTATATGTGAAGGAGAAAGGAAAAATAACGAACAAGGAATATCTAAACTTGACAGGTATTTCCAGACAGATGGCTACAATAGATTTAACTCAACTTGTAAAAAAAGAAATATTCGTCAAAATTGGAAAAGCAGGAGCTGGAATTGCCTATGAATTGCCTAAATTGACTAATAAATGACTAATTATTGCCTAATGGAAAAGGGACTTTTTATACTATTTCAAAGGAGCAAAAGACGCAATAAAGACGCAATACATAATTGGACGATTATACGGCAATTAATTGGCAATTATTTAGTTATTAGTGAAAAAAGGAAAATAAAGGAGATAAACGGAAAACAAAGAGGTTTTAAAAGAACAAACGGCTCAAAAGACTTACAAAGAACTCAAAAAGGCTCAGAGAAGGAATAAACTATGCTCAAATTCAAATGGGAAAAAGAATTTAAAGAAACAGAGATTGGGGAGATACCAAAGGATTTGGAAATTAAAAAATTAAAAGATGTTTTAAGAAGTTTAGAAAGTGGAAATAGACCTAAAGGTGGGGTTTTAGCTCACACACCAAATGGAATTTTAAGTATTGGTGGTGAAAATATCAATTGGGATGGAAGTTTAGAACTTGCTGAATGTTTACGATTTGACGAAAATTTTTATAAAGACCTAAAGAAAGGTAGAATAGAGCAAGGCGATATTTTATTGGTAAAAGATGGAGCAACCATAGGAAAATTAGTTTATATTAAAGAAGTTCCAGAAGGTAAAGCAATGGTTAATGAACATGTTTTTCTACTTAAACCAAATACCTTGAAAACTAGCTCAAGATTTTTGTATTACTTTTTATTTTCAGAAATAGGTCAACAACAGATTGAAAGTTCAATATCTGGAAGTGCTCAAGGTGGGATAAATAAATCAATCCAAGACAATATTTTAGTTTTTTACCCTCCCCTACCCGAACAAACCCGCATCGCTAATGTTTTATCCTACTTTGATAATTTGATAGAAAATAAGAAAAGGCAGAATGAGATTCTGGAAAAGACAGCTATGGCGATTTTCAAAAACTGGTTCGTTGACTTTGAGCCATTTAAAAATGGGAAGTTTGTTTATAATGAGGAGTTGGGAAAAGAAATACCAAAGGGGTGGGCGGTAAAGAAGATTGGAGAAATAGCTGAAATAATAATGGGGCAATCACCACCTTCAAAATTTTATAACGAAGATGGTATAGGGATTCCCTTTATTCAGGGCAAAGGGCAGTTAGGAGAGTATACGCCACAAACCACAATTTTTTGTTCCTGTGATGGCAAGTTAGCAAGAATTTACGATATTCTATTAACAGTTAGAGC
>Ga0272449_1005233_pt1 | contig 10213 bp, 8 predicted proteins | sample YNPCB0241_FD_198679 | JGI IMG/M metagenome (GOLD analysis project Ga0272449, IMG submission 198679) | Hot spring sediment microbial communities from Yellowstone National Park, WY, United States - YNP-CB-024-1 | ecosystem: Environmental > Aquatic > Thermal springs > Hot (42-90C) > Sediment...
GGCCACCTCAATGGGCTTCCCGTCCCGGCGCAGGCCCTCCTGCTGTTTGAAGTAGAGGGCGCAGCCGATGGGATGCGGGGCCAGCCGGACGAGGGACCCCCCGCCGGCGAACTTCCAGGCCTTGGCATAGGAGGCGTGGGACCCGCTGTGGCATTCCTGGGCCCGGATCTCCAGGATGGTGCCACCGCTGACCTGGGCCAGGCGCTGGGCCTTCTGCACGGCTGGGCAGTAGAGCCAGTTCTCCGCGTACATCAGTTTCACGCCGTGGCGTTCTGCGGCGGCGATCATGCGGTCCGCGCTGGCCAGCGCCTCCTTCAGCATGAGGTGCTTGGGCGTCGCGCCCACGGGGTCGGCCGCCCCGGGCCCTCCGAAGTAGCCGGTCAGGGGTTTCTCGCAGATGATGTGCTTGCCCGCCTGCGCCGCCTCCAGGGCGAAGGGCTCGTGCAGGTGGTTGGGGACCGAGAGGTCCACCAGGTTGATGTCGTCCCGGTCCAGGATGCGGCGGTAGTCCTCATAGGCGTCCCGGATGCCGAACTCCCGGGCCAGCGCCTCCGCCTGGGCCAGGGGCACGGCGGCCACGGCAGCGATGTCCACGTCCAGGTCCGTGATGCGCCGGTAGGCCCGGGCGTGGATGTGGCCCACGAACCCCGCTCCGATGAGCCCTACACGCACCTTCTCAGGCATGGGCACCTCCTCCACCCGCCGGCCAGGGCCCTCAGGCTTACGCGAAGCCGAGGATGCGGCGGTACAAGTCCATCTTGGCCTCGCGGTCGGCCAGGTAGGTGGCGATCTGGCGCCACTCTCCCACCCGTTCCGTGGGGATTTCCGCCGTGGTGACCCCATCCCCGCGGCCCAACTGGGCCAGGATGCGGCCGGAAGGCCCCACGATGACCGAGTAGCCGAAGGAATAGATGCTGCCGGTCACCCCTTCGCCCTGGCAGGCCATGGCCAGGCCCACGGTATTCTCCAGGGCCCGGACGATGGCCATGGCGGTGGGCTTCTCGTGGTTCCACTCCCAGAGGTCCCAATCCTGTGGCGGGCCCACGGTGAGCCAGTTGGTGCTGTTCAGGATGACGTCGGCGCCGGCCAGGGCCAGCCCGCGGGAGTACTCGGGGAAGCAGAGGTCCATGCAGATGGAGAGGCCGAATCGGCCGAAGGGGGTGTCCGCCAACACCATCTCCTCGCCGGGTTTGAAGACCTCCTTCTCCTCGCCGAAGAGGTGGACCTTGCGGTACCTGGCCACGATGCCCTGGTCGGGGGAGATGAAGGGAGCCGCGTTGTAGTACGCGCCCCCGTCCTTCTCAACCATGCTTCCGTAGAGGTAGACGTTGTGCTGGGCAGCCAGCCGGCAGAGGAAATCGGTGATCGGCCCAGGGATCCTTTGGGCGAACTCCAGTTTCCTCGGGCCGAAGTCGTAGCCGGTGGGGAAGGTCTCTGGGAGGACGACCAGTTGGGCGCCCTGGGCTGCCGCTGCGGCCACCAGGCGGGCAGCCTTTTCCAGGTTGGCCTCCACGTCGTACAACGTGCTGTGGAACTGCGCCACGGCGATTCTCGGTCCCATCATTGCACCCCCTTACCCTTCTTATGCAGCGTGTCTAAGCGCTTCTGCTCTCGGCTTGCGCATCCCAAACCCGCAAGATTTCCTCTGATGTCACCACCTTACCGTAGTGCCGTTCTAGAATGTACATGGCCACATCCTGCACTATCCGGTTGAACTCCGGCCCTTTCACGGTGAAGGAGGCCAGGCAATCCCGTGGAGCGACGATGTGGTAGCCTAGGGCAAACCCCTGGTGCATCGTGTCGCCGGCGCAGATGCTGGGCCCTGTGCCCGTGACGATGAGGGTCTTGACCTCCCGACGACGCAGGATATTATCCAGGTTTGTGCCGGTGAAAGCTCCATAGGTGTACTTGGTCACCACTGGCTCCCCTTCCTGGGGCTCAAACCCGGGCGCGAAGTCCGCTCCCCAACTGCCCTCAAGGGTCACTGCTGGCGGCCCCCAGAAAGCGTACCATGAAGGTGGGTTCTGGGCCGCGTCGTTGATGACGCGGGTGTGCACGATGAAGGCCCCCCGCTGCCGGGCTTCCTGAATGAACTTCGCCAGCCGGGGCGCGATCTCTTGGACCATTGAGAGGTCAAAGCCGAAACGGGCCATCATGCCATCGGGCGACACGAAGTCGTTCTGCATGTCAATCACGAGCAATGCGCATCGGTCCAGGGCGATCTGCTCTTCCAGCGTGGTCATCTCAAAGGCCTTCACGGTGCGCCTCCTCTGGAAGTCCCTCCTAACTACTTGCTCTGCTTGTAGACAGCCACAGCAAACAGGATGATCAACCCCTTTAGGATCTGCTGGTACCACGTGTGGACGTTGAGCAGGTTCAAGATGTTGCTGATCACCGTCAGGAGCAGGACGCCCGCTACCGTGCCAGCCAGTCCGCCGCGCCCTCCGGCCAGGCTTGTGCCCCCCACCACGACGGCGGTGACGGAATCCCACTCTATGCCCGGGCCTACCGCCGGGTCGCCTACCCCCATGCGGCTGGAGAGGTAAAGCCCCGTAATGGCAGCCATCAGCCCCGAGATGACGTACGTGGCGATCCGGATGCGCTGTACGGGGATGCCCGACCACCTGGCGATCTCTGGATCGCCGCCCACCGCGTAGACGTACCGGCCGAACCGGGTCCTGTGCAAGACCACGAAACTGATCCCCAAAGCAAGGGCAAGGACCACCAAGGGCACCGGCAGGGGGCCGAGGTAGCCATCCGCCAGGAAGCGGTAACTGGGCGCGATGCGGCCCACAGGGATCTTGGTGTAGGCCAGAGCGAAGCCGCGACCGATGGACATGGTGGCGAAGGTGGCGATGAAGGGGGAAACGCGAAGCCGCGCGATGGCCAGCCCGTTCACAAACCCATAGCAGACCCCGAGAGCCACCGAAAGGAGGACCGCCGGGAGGACCATGGTTTCCCGACCTTCCATCAACACGGCGCTGAGGAGGGAGACCAACGTGATGACCGCGCTGACGGAAACGTCAAAGCCCCCACCTAAGATGACGAACGTCTGGCCGATGCCCACGAGGCCCAGCGAGGTGGCCTGCCGGAGCAAGTTGACCCAGTTGCGGGAGGTGCGGAACGCGGGGGAAGAGAGCAAGCCAAAGGCCACCAGTCCCACCAAGATGGCATACACAGCCACCGTGGCCACGTGGGGATTGGTCCTGGCAAAGCGGACCAGGGGGTCCAGGATGCTCCTCCCCTTCTCCTGGGGCTGCACCTCAACGTCCTCTGACGGGGCGGGGGAGAACGCTCCGCCCTCGCCTGCCATCTCCACGCCCAACCCGCAGGCCAAGGCCAGGATCCGCTCCTCCGTTGCTTCTTCGGGCGTGAATTCCCCGGAGATGCGCCCCTCGCAGAGAACCAGGATGCGGTCGCTCATGCCGATGACTTCCGGCAACTCGGAGGAGATCATGATGATGGCTTTCCCTTCGTTGGCGAGCCGGCGCATCAAGGTGTAGATCTCCACCTTGGCCCCTACGTCAATGCCCCGCGTCGGTTCGTCAAAGAGGAGCACCTCCGGCTCGGTGGCCAGCCATTTGGCCAGCACCACCTTCTGCTGGTTGCCGCCGCTCAGGTACTGCACCTGCTGCTTGGGATTGGGAGGGCGGATTTGGAGCCCTGTGATGAGGTGTTCCACGACCTGACGCTCCCGATTCAGGTCCACCACTCCCCATGCGCTCCAGACGTCCAGGTTGGGCAAGGCCACGTTCTCGCGGACCGAAAGCCCCATCACCAGGCCCTCTGCCTTGCGGTCCTCGGTGAGGAAACCGATGCCCGAGTTCACCGCGTCCCTTGGCCCTCGGAGCCGAAGGGGCTTGCCGCGCAGGAGGACCTCCCCTGCATCCACGGGATCTGCCCCGAAGATGGCCCGCACGATCTCCGTACGGCCGGACCCGGCCAGGCCGGCGATCCCGAGGATCTCGCCCCGATGCAGGGTGAAACTGACGTCGTAGAAGGCCCCTCGCCGGGTCAGGCCCCGCACCTCAAGGACCGGCTCCCCCTTTCCATTCCCGCGCGGGGGGAACGCCTCGCTCAGCGGCCTGCCCACCATCATGCAGATGAGGTCCGCCTTGCTGACCTCCGTGGTCCGCGCCGTGCCCACCACCTGCCCATCCTTGAGCACGGTGACACGGTCGGCAATGCGGAAGATCTCCTCCAGGCGGTGGGAAACGTAGATGACGGTCACTCCATCCCGACGGAGGGTGCGGATGATGTTGAACAAGTGCTCCACTTCCCGCTCGCCCAGGGCAGCCGTTGGCTCGTCCATGATGATCAGGTCGGCGTTGAGCGACAGGGCCTTGGCGATCTCCACGAGCTGCTGCTGGGCCACGCTCAGCCTGAACACCGGTGCGGAAACGTCCACGGCGGCGCCCAGGCGATCCAACAGGTCCTGTGCCCTCCGTTGGAGCTCCCGCGCCTCAATCAGCCCCAGGGGGTTTACGATCTCCCGGCCCAGGTAGATGTTCTCGGCGACGGTCAGGTGAGGCAGGAGGCTGGGCTCTTGGTAGATGGTGCTGATGCCCAGGCTTTGGGCGTGGTGGGGAGATTCCATGCGCACGGGCGTCCCTTTGAAGATGATCTCCCCGGCGTCCGGCACGTACACGCCGCTCAAGATTTTCATGAGGGTGGACTTGCCCGCGCCGTTCTCCCCCACCAGGGCGTGGACCTCCCCCCGCTCGCACGAAAAGTGGACGCCATCCAGGGCCCGGACGCCCGGAAAAGTCTTGGTGATGCCGCGCATTTCCAGGATGAGTTCAGCCATGGCCCTCGCCTACGCCAAAACAGGGAGCGCCTCCTGGGTTCCGGGGATGGGGGAGGCCTGCCAGAGGGGACAGGCCTCCCCCAGGTGCTTTACCCCTTCTTTCCGTAGAGGCGCTGCACCCACTCTTCCGGCAGTTCGTGGACCGCCCAGTACTGGTCGCTCAGGTCGGGGCGGTAGTACTTGTCCAGTTCGGTGTGGTCAAAGGTGACCACGGGGTACTCCACGTACTTGGGGACGGGCTTGCCGCTCAGCACGTCCACGGCCAGGTCCACACAGGTGAGGCTCATGGAAGCGCCGCCGGAGACGGAGAAGAACTCCACCTTGTGTTCCTTGGCCTTGGCCAGCCACCCGTTCCAGTCGTCGGTCCCGCCCATGGGCGGAATGGGCTTGCCGGCGTCCAGGAACGCGTCCACCGCCCCCAGGGCCATCTGCCCGCCGCCGGGGATGACCCCGTCAATCTGGGGGTTGGCCTGGATGAAGGCCTCCATCGCCTTCTTGGCCTCCACGGGCGACCAGTAGCAGTAGGCCAAGCCCACTTCTTTGATATCGGGGTATTTGCTCAGGGCCTGCCGCGCTCCCCGGAGCCAGTCCTCCGCGTAACTGCTGCCCGGAGCGCCCATCGTCAGCACGACGTTGCCCTTGCCGCCCAGGCGCTTGCCCAGCCAGTCCGCGCCCAGGTAGCCGATGCGCACGTTGTCGGTGGTCACCCACGACACGTACTTGTCGGTCCGCACCCGGGTGGAGGCCAGGATGACAGGGATGCCTGCATCCATGGCTTTTTCCACAGCGCCGACCAGGGCTGCCTCGCTGATGGGGTCAATGAACAGGAGGTCCAGGTTCTTGGCCAGCAGGTCCTCCACGTCGTTGATCTGCTTGGCGGCATCAAAGTTCGCTGCGGTGACGTGGTACTCCTTGAATTTGTCCTTGTACTTCTCCTTGATGCCGTACTCAAAGTGGGCGCTGAACATCACCATCCACGCGTTCACATCCCCAGAGCCGGCCCGGCCCACCACCCAGGGCGGGTTCTTCTTGTACCGAGAGGTGTCCACCATCCCAGGGCTGAGGGCCGGGGTTGGAGTGGGCTGGGCCGCGGGCTGACACCCAGGCAAAAGGACGGTGATGCCAGCGAGACCGGCCACCGTGCCAGCCAGACGCATGAACTCCCGACGGGTGTAGGTCTTCCCTGTCATAACATACCTCCTTTGGATGCTTGTGCATGCCCTTTCATAGGGTGCCCTCGCTGGGGCTCTGTTGCCGAAGGCTCCATCTCCAATGGTTCCGCTTCCCACCTCCTTTCCCTTCTGGGGCCTCTCAGCCGTCTCAGGAAAGCCGGCGTACGGAGTAAAGCGACACCGCGGCCAGAATGACCAGCCCCTTCACCACCAACTGGTATTGCACATCCAGGTTCAGCAGGAGGACGAGGTTGAGGAGGACCGCCACGAGGAGCACACCTGCCACCGTGCCTCCGATGCCTCCCTTGCCTCCCGCAAAACTGGTCCCGCCGACCACCACGGCGGCGATGGAGTCCAGTTCGTATCCCCGGCCGATCCACTGATCGGCGTACCCCACATAGCCGGCCAGGATCAATCCTGCCACGGCGGAGAGGAAGCCGCAGAGGACATAGGTTGCTACGGTGATCCGGTCCACCAAGATGCCCGAGAGGCGGGCGGCTTCGCGGTTGCCCCCCGTGGCGTAGAGCTTGCGCCCGAAGGTGGAGTACCGCAGCACCATGGCCATCACAAAGGCGACCAAGGCGAACACGAGGACCGCTACGGGGACGGGACCGAGGTTGTCATGGCCGAAGAAGCGGAGCACCGGCGGAAGGTGCCCGCTGGGGCTGGCCTTTGTGGCCAGGAGACGCGCCCCTGTCACGGCGATGGAGACACCCAGGGTGGCTACGAAAGGTGGCACGCGCCTCCAGGTCACGATGAATCCGTTGATCAGGCCGATGAGGCATCCCAGTGAGAGGCTGACCAACACCCCAGGGACCACCAGGCTGTTCTCGCCCTTGGTCACCTCGGCCACGGCGATCGTCGCCAGTTGCATCGTGGCTGCCACCGAGAGGTCAATCCCCCCTCCAAGCATCACGATGGTCTGGCCCACGCTCAGGATCCCCAAGGCCGAGGCCTGCCGCAGGATGTTGAACAGGTTGGCAGGCTGGTAGAAGGCCGGCGAGAGGAGGGCCGCCGCCGCGATCACCACCACCAGGGCCACATAGAGGCCCCACCGTTCCAGAAAGCCCAGGGACACCTTAGCCTGAAGGCGCTTGAGGCTCCCACTTCCCAGCCAGGCAGACATGCCCCCTCCTCCTCACTGGGGGAAGGCCAGCGCCTTCCGCGGGCACAACGCCACGCAGATGCCGCACCCGTAGCACGCCGCCGCATCCACCACCGCTTTGCCGTCCACCAGGGAGATGGCGAAGCAGTGGCCCGGCTTGAGGCAGATGCCGCACCCGTTGCAGCGCTCCAGGTCCACCTGTGGGGCGCCCGAGAGGGGCTCCAACTGGACGTTGGCCCGCAGGTTGGGGAGCGCCCGCCCCACGATCTCGTCCCACGAAGAATATCCCTGCTCCTCCAGGAACTTCTCCATCCCGCTGACGATGCGGGTGACCACCTCCCAGCCGCGCCACATGATCTCCGTGCAGGCGGTGACCAAGGTAGCCCCCCACATCATGTACTCAATGGCGTGCTGCCACGTCTGGATGCCCCCGCCCCCGACGATGGGGATGCGGACGCGGCGCGCCGTCTGGGCCACGGCGGCGTACCCCATCAGCCGGGTGGCCGGGCCGCCCAGGCTGCCCACGCTGGCCCCCCGCAGGAGGGGGTACACCCGGTCCGGATGGTAGATGTCCACCGGCGGCAGGCTCAGTTGGGCCCCGGCCAGGCAGACCCCGTCGGCGCCGCCCTCTTCACAGGCGCGGGCGATGAGGGTGATGTCCGTCACGTTCGGCGTGAGTTTGCAGACGACCGGGATGCGCACCGCCTCCTTCAGGGCCCGCGTCACGTTGCGGGTGAGGATGGGGTCCTGCCCCGTGAGGGCTCCGCCCCTCTCGCCCTTCTCCCCAAGGCCCTCCTCGCCCAGCCGGGTTGCCGTCAGGGCGATGTTGGGGCAGATCAGGTTGGCCTCAATGAGGTCTGCCCCCGCGTTCTCCATGGCCTTGGCCAGGGTGGCCCAGCCTTCCAGGTCCTCCGCATCGTGGGTGATGTTGGAGAAGAGGACGAGGGAGGTCTTGCGTTTGGCCTCCTCAATGAGCCGGGCTGCCTCGTCCATGTCCAGCCGGCGGTCGTGGCAGACGATGCTCCCCACCCGCGGGTCGTTGTACATCCGCAGTTTGCCGTAGAAGGGCTGCCTGATGAAGGTCAGTTTGACGCTTGCCGCGGCCGCCCCTGCCCGGTCCGCCTCCTCCAGGACGCGGAGGTTCGCCGTGAGGGGGCTGGACGCCACCACAAAGGGGTTCTTGAAGGCGATGCCCGCAAAACGGATTTCCATGGTCATTGCTCCCCCAGGTATCCCAACTGGCGCGAGATGGCCAGCGCTGCTGCCCTGACGTGAGGAGCCAGTTCTTGGATCCTCTCTTCCGTCAGCCGAAACGCGGGGCCGGAGACGCTCAGGGCGGCCACGACCTCGCCCTGGTGGTCAAAGATGGGGGCCCCGACGCAGCGGATTCCCTCCTCGTTCTCAATGTCGTCCACCGCGTACCCCTGCTGGCGGACCCGTTCCAATTCCCGGAACAGCCGCTCTTTGTCCGTGATGGTGTTCGGCGTCCGTGCCGGCAGGCCGTGCCGGGCCAGGATCTGCTCCACCTCTTCCCGCGGCAGGTAGGCGAGCATGGATTTGCCGACGGCCGTGCAGTGGGCGTAGACGCGGCTGCCGATGGTGGAATGCATGCGGACGGCCTGGGAGCACTCCACCTTCTCCACGTAGGTGCACTGCCCCCCGTCCATCACCACCAGGTGCACCGTCTCGTTGGCCAGGTCCCGCAGGCCCTGCAGGAAAGGGTAGGCCACCCGGCGCAGTTCCACTCCCTCCAGGAACCCGTTGGCCAGTTCCAGGATCTTGTAGCCCAGGCGGTACTTCTCCGGTTCGGCGGGGTCCTGGGCCACGTACCCTCCCGCGGCGAGGGTGGCCAGGAGGCGGTACACGGTGCTGCGGGAGATGCCCAGGTCCCGGCTGATCTCGGTGGCCGAACAGGGGCGCTGCTTCTCCCCCAGGTAATCCAGGATGTTCAGCGCCTTGACCACGGTGAGCGTCAGATGGGCATCGGACTGAAGCATGGTGAGCGCTCTCGGTTCCGATGGGTTCTTCAGGGCTGGCCCCTCGTCGGCCTCTCCCGGGGGACCGCGGCCCTGGAGACCCGCATCGCCTCTCGGGTCCGCCGCCTGTGCAGGGTCACAGCAGGGCGGCGGAGTCTCTATCCAGGTACAGGATCGCGTTCGGGTGGCGACGCAGGGCCGTGGCAGGGCAGTGGGTGCCGATGGGACCGGTCAGGGTGGCCTTCACTGCCTGCGCCTTGGTCGGCCCTGGGACCATGGTGTAGATCCAAGAGGCCCGCATCAGGGCCGGGATGGTCAAGGTCAGGGCATGGGTGGGCACGCTCTGCAGGTCCGGGAAGCAGCCATCGTGGACCTGCTGCAGGCGGCAGGTCTCGTCCAGTTGCACCACTTTGACGTCCAGGGGGTCGTTGAAGTCCGCCACAGGGGGGTCGTTGAAGGCGAGGTGCCCGTTCTCCCCGATCCCGGCGCAGACGATGTCCACTGGGTGCTGCTTGAGGAGGGCGGCGTAGCGGCGGCATTCCGCCTCTGGGTCGGGGGCTTGGCCGTTGAGGAAGTGCACGGTGCCAGGGTGCACCAGGTCAAAGAGGTGTCGGCGCAGGAAGTTGCCGAACCCCTGCGGCGCGTCCGCGGGCAGGCCGATGTACTCGTCCATGTGGAAGGCGACGACCTTGCTCCAGTCCAGGCCTTCCGCGGCGGCGAGGGTGGCGAGGAATTCGTTCTGGGAAGGGGCGGCGGCGAAGACCATGACCACCCGGCCCCGCTGGGCGATGAGGTTTCGCATCCGCTCCGCCACGGCTTCCCCGGCAGCCGCGCCCATCTTCTGCCGATCGGCGTAGATCTCCACCCGCAGTTGGTCCACGAACAGGCTTCGCTCAGGTTGGCTCGCCATGGCACCCTCCACCCTGAGGTTTCCCACTATTCGGACATATTGTCCACTTCCTGGAAAAGTATACCACACCTGCTCGTGCGTTGTCAAATCCGGACCGCCGCCACGCGGGCCTCACCCCTACCCCCTGGCCCCTTCCCCTCTCCGCAGGCGGGGAGGGGAAGGGGATTGGGGGATGAGGAGAGGTCTGTAGGGGCGGTGCATGCCTCGCCCCTGCGGACCTCACCCACCCCCGGCCTGCGGCCA
>Ga0272449_1005235_pt1 | contig 10211 bp, 4 predicted proteins | sample YNPCB0241_FD_198679 | JGI IMG/M metagenome (GOLD analysis project Ga0272449, IMG submission 198679) | Hot spring sediment microbial communities from Yellowstone National Park, WY, United States - YNP-CB-024-1 | ecosystem: Environmental > Aquatic > Thermal springs > Hot (42-90C) > Sediment...
CGAATCCTGGCCGCTCGAGCCTTTCCCGGAACGCCGTGGCTGGTACACCCAAACCAAACTTCAGGCCGAACGCATCGTGCTCGAGGCAGTGCGCGAGCACGGTCTGGACGCGGTGATCTTGCGGCCGGGGCAAATTTTCGGGCCAGGCGCCGCCAACTTTACGCCGTCCGGTGCGATCTCCTTGGCTGGCCGCTGGTGGATTTGCGGTTCCGGTCGCGCCAGACTGCCGCTGGTCTTCGTAGAGGATGTGGTGGATGCTTTGCTGCTGGCCGCGGAAGCTCAGGTCCCCCCCGGCAGCGTCTTCCATATCGTGGACCCGACGCCTGTCACCCAGCGCGACTACATATCCGCATCTCGCCGCCGGTTCGGGTCCTCCATCCGGGCTCATTATGTCCCGCGACCCTTGTTGATGCTCGTTGCATACGGCGTCGCCTGCTTGGCCAGATTTCTCGGACGCGATCTTCCCCTTTCCCCTTACCGGGTACGTTCCCTCCGACCCCTGTCGGATCTGGATTGTTCGATGGCCCGCAACGTCCTTGGGTGGCAACCCAGAGTCGGCGTCCTCGACGGATTGAGGCAAACGTTTCCTCCCCCGTCTCAACAGAAACGGCCTTCCTCCCGCGAACTCACCGCGATCTCGTGAAACCCGCCTTGCCAAGCTATACCCCATCCGGCACTCGCAAAGCCTCGTACCCCTCCGCGCATCGTAGCGAGCCGCCGCAAGGCCGCCGCATGCGGTGGCAGCTCCTCTTATGGTCTGAACCATTGGATGAGTTATAAGCGCTGCTGACCCGACGGGGCTTGCTGGGATCATTCCCCGTCGCTCTGCCTCAGCCTGGAATGCCCGTCAGGCTTCGTCTTCGCCCGCGCAGCAAACGTCATGCGGACTGTGCTCAGTGTCCACGGGCGCGGTCCGCATCCTTGAATGCGGCCCGGTTCGTTCTCCACAGCTAGGGCACAGCCACCACCCCGGTCCGGCTGATCCTCAACTCGCGCCCCGCCGCATCGAGATAGACGGATCGGAAATAAATCAGCCGATCCGACGGTAACTCGACCTCGACCAGACAGCCGTTCGCGGCGCATTCACCGGTTTGGCTGTTCGATGTCGGGTACGTCTCCCCGTAGTCCACCCGCATCCGAGCTGCCCCCAGACCAGCAGGCGGATGTCCCTGGAAACGAACACGGCGAATGGCCGGCGGCGAGCTGGCCCGCGTGGCCAACTGTGCGGTCGCGCTCATAGTGCCGCACGTCGCCCTCACGTAATAAACACCGGCGGGGGACAGCGTTCCGGACGATCCGAACATCGCGAATCGTCGCGCCAGGCCGCCTTGGTCCTGCCAGGTTTCCAGGATATGATCCCACGTCGCATCCTGGCTCAACTCTACGGTGCAGCTCTGGTTCCTTTGAAGTCCCTTTCCGCCATATCGGACGAGCAACCCTCGACTCGTCGCCCCCGCAGGCTCCACCGTGATCTCGCTAGTCGCTCCCCCCGAATTTCCTTGTGTTACGTCCAGGACCACGGCTATCTGCTGTGGGCTGCCCAACGCCGCCGCAGTAATCGTTACCGTGCAACTGTAACTGCCGGCTTCGAGACCTTCGGGATTCACCCCCACAGTCAATTCCAATGGGGTGGCCCCGCTTGCCGGTGAAACCGACAACCAGGGGCAATCTTCTGCCACCGTCACTGTGCAGCTCCCCCCGGTGCATGTAACGTTCAACGCCCGTGTCGCGGGTACTTCGCCTCCGATCTCATACTCAAACCGAAGCCCCTGGGGATCAACAGCCAGGGTAGCCGGTGGTACGCTGCTGACGAAGTAAGCACCTGCCTCCCCCGCCACCAAAAGCGTCCCGTCCCCGGCAAGCACTTCGAACGGCGACCCATCCAGCTCCTGCCCCTCCCGAAATACCCGGTACTTGCCCGGCGCAAGTCCGGTCACGAGGATCCACCCTTGCCGCGCAAAATTTGTCGTGAAGGTGCACTCCGTTCGGTCCCTGCCATTTCGCGGAAAAACCATGGCGAACGGTTCGCCTCCGCTTTCGCTTTCGAAACCCACAGATTCGGGGTCCAGTCCTGGGAGCGGCGTAACCTCCATGGTGTCCGACGTTCCCAGAGCGATCCGATGCACCGTGATCATCTGGATTCGGCTCACGCCCGTCCACTGGAACGTCACCCGGTGTACGTTACTGGTCTGCGTGTACGTCGCGGTCGGGTTCGACTCGTCCGGCAGCAAAACCCTGGTCGTGATCATGGCTCCTTCGCCCGTGGGCTTCTTCAGAACCATTTGACGATAGTCCTGCGAAGCTGTGAACTGCGCGGCTGCGTCGGAGCGATGAAAATACTGCAACGCGCTGGTTGCATTCACCCCCGACGATAGCTCTGCGTCGTCATACACCACGACGTATTCGGGCTCGCTCTTCCAATGCACGAAATGGCGGTGTTGCCGGAGAACCTTCGCTTCGGCTCTCCAGGACGCCGTGAAGTTGCCCCGCGCGTACACGTACCGCTGGTCGGCGTGACGTCGGTCCGCCTTGTTTTGTTGGCTGCCGGCGGAACCGGAATACCATGGCGGATGAGCGACAGATTTCAGGGAACTTGACCCGGAAGCCAGCGCCAGCCAGGGCGACTGACTGGCGCTGCCACCCACACCCGATGAGACGTCCCACCCGAACAGCAACTTCGCTCCCTTCCAGATCGCATATCCTCCGGGAACGTAGGTGCCTTGGTCTACAGTGTGGTCTACAGGCCAGTGCCAACCCACATTGGCCAGCAACATGCCCGCCGTCTCGCTCCAGTCCTTCTTGCTAACCAACAGGCCGTAGTACTCGTCGGGTACGTAATCGGTGTCTGTGTGGAAGCTCCATGGGTTCATCACCGAGCGGAACTCCGTTGTCGGCGCGTCAGCCGGGCAGAAAGCGGCTACAACCGGTGCGTAGCGCACATCCTGCCATGGGATGTTGGCCAGGTTCTTGGACCAGTACTGCCACCAAGATGAGGCATCTCCGGGCTTGAACGTGGCCGCCGCTGCGGCCCACGCCGTGTAACGCCAATCCAGAGGTGTGCTTGAGGCAGTAGGTTCTGTAGGTCCCAACGTCCAATGGTTCGGTCCGCCGGGAGGCGTCCAAAGGAATTGCGTAGTGATACCCCGAAAGAAGTAGTCCTCCAGTATGTCAATCGCCCCCTCGTTGAACGCGTGCCGACTGAGAAGCCCGGCAAACAGGTGGATGGACTGCCAGCGCCCATACTGGTAGCCATAATTCTGAAGTCCTCCTTGCGTCGGCCCGGACCAGTACCGCTTGTTGAGCGGATAGATCAGATCGTAGTAGTAATTCCAGATGCGCTGCGCGTATTCGGCGGCGCGCGGATCGTCGCCCGCGAGGGCGAACGCCGAGATAAGGTACCCGATGGCTTTGTAACCCACAAGGTTGTGATGGAAGTCGTTCAGATAGGCCCTCGGTCCCGTGGTTCTAAGGTCGTTCCAGCCGCGGAGCACACGTTCCCACACTACCGGCTTGCCCGCGGAAGTCTCCCGTGGGGTCGAGTAGGCTTGTCCGCGCTCCACAGTGAGTGTGTTGCCGTTCATCGCCGTTACGCGCATCACTTCCGCCGAGTTCACCACGATGTAGAACGGTGGAGGATCGAAAAAGTCCGCCGCGGACGTTACCGTAATCGTGGTTTGGGTCGAATCAATCCCCGCCGCCAGAGTGGTTACCGCTCGGGGCTGTGCCGCCGGAACGTTGTCAATCATTCCCGCCGCAATGAAATTGGCCCCACACTGTCCGCTCTGCCACCGCATCACCTTGTAGTGGTCAACCCCGGTGCGCGTCACATCCGATGCACTCGTAGTGCTGCTGCCCACTACGAAGTTAACGGTCATCTCGGAATCGCTGGTCACGCTGATGACCTTGGCCCACCGTCCCACTGTGTTGATCGCCATGTCCGTCTTGAAATAGACCCAGTCGCCGGCCCAGTACACGGAAAACCCACTCCCCGTCACCACCCTCGACCCCTGCGTCAGGTTCGCGCTGCCGGCCTGCTTCTGTAGTGCATTGGTGCAACCGGAGCCGTCGAATCCATTCAACATCTTCTCGGCAAAGGCCGCCCTTTCTTCGGAACTGAGCTGATCCCGGACCAAGTCGTAAGCCATCGAGATGTGTGCAATGTCCCCCGAGATCCAATCCGCACCTGACCCAAGACCACACGCTCCAGCCGTCTGGTCGCACGGGAACGCGTCCAACCCGGCGAGGAACGCCCCCGTTGTTCCCACGGCAGCCCGGTGGAAGTGGTTGATGATGTACTTGGCCAGGTTGAGGTAGCCGGTCTGGTTATTGTCTGCGAACCACACGTAGGCGGCAGCAAACGCGCGGTATGCGTATTCGTCCCGGTTGATCGTATTCTCCTCGTTCGGGCAAAGGGCGGGCGTGGCCCCGTCACAGCCGGGTGTGATGTAGTTGCTTAAGCGGCTTATGATCCGTTGCCACGCCGGACCGTTCTCGGTCACTACCGGGGCCACTTGCGGACCCGAGCCGTCGGGATCTTTGGACCGTTCCAGAATTGGCCCACTGGCAGGCAGAAAGATCCTGGGCCTGGTGGACCGCAGCGTCACTTGCATCACTTTCCCCACCAGTCCCGACTCATAGGTCGGGTCGAACGTCGTGCAGCGGAATGGGTTTCCCTCCCGGTCCCTGAGCGTGAAAGTGCCCCCAGACGGGTTGGCGTCGGCTACTACCCACACGCCGCTATACGCCAGACAGCCCGGCACGAACTGCAACCACACAAGCTGCCCGTCGGTCAGGTCGTGCACCTGTGCGTAATCACTGTTCCGGAAGACCGTGATCACGCTGGGATTATCGGCGCTGACGTTCTTCACGTGGTAGACCGAATCGGGCCCGCCGTAACGCAAATACAAACTCTGAGCCGAACAGACCGTGCCCAGAAGCGCTACCACAACAGCTTTAGCGGACATCGGGACCCCTCCAGTACCAACGCAGAGCATCCGCGGACTTTGCCGCTGCTTCCTGCGTACTGAGGAAGAAAATCGGGTTGAAGGCCCGTGTCGTGGACACATTCGTGCTTACGCTCACATCCGAACCGTCGTCCAGGGTAAACGTAATTACCCCGCTAGTTTCCGAACGAATTCTCAGCTTGTGCCAACCAGTGTCGGCGGTCACCCCGGAGGCCTGTCGTGTCGTGCCGCCGCTCACTGTAACGAACATGAACTGCGTGTCACCCTGGGTCGTGTCAAACTCCAAACCGATTCGTTCGCCGCTCCACGGGTCTACGATTCCCCCTTTCAGATAGCCTATGAACAGCTTGACCGCACCAGTCCCGTTAAGCCGGAAGCGGAACACCGAGTCCCAACTCGCGTATGCACCGATCTTGCCCAACAGGGCATCCGATGTCGCCACGCTGCCGAGGTAAATCGTGCAGTAGTTACCGCTGGTTGTGCCGGTGGTCATTCGCACGGCTTTGCCGCCGTTTCCGGTTCCGGTATGGCTTATGCTGCCCCCGGTGCAAGACGAAGTCCAACCATATGCGCCAATGCTGCCCGAACCCGTCGCGGTGTTCGGGAAATTCTCCCGGTACCAGACTGTGATCTCATCGAGTGGGTCGAAGCTGCCGCCGGCACTGCCGGGCTCCCAGCGCTGATTTGCCGATCTCCATACCAACACCTGCCCGTCGCTGGGCGGATTGGGAGCCACGGCTCGGTTCTGGAGCTTGATCACGGTCGCAGCCCCAACGTTCCCTTCGAGGTCACCGCCCAGAACGTGCGAATGCCCGACGTCTGCTTTGCTCGCCAGCGCTGTCCTCAGGTCCGCTTGGTCATCCAGGTTCCCGGTGAGCGCCCCCCAGGCGTGGCTGTGGAGCCGCCAGCTCAGTGCGGTCCATGTATTGGCGCTTGTGCAAACGTACATTTCCTGGCCGCTCAAGTCCAGATAGTAATCCCGACCCGGCTCGCACTGCCCCGTGGGAGCCCCCTCACCCGTCGAGTAACTCGGGACTGTAGCCCCGTCCACAGCCAGACTGCGGCCCGCTATCGTCACACCCTCGCCGGCCTCATACTGCCCGACCGGCATGCCGGGCTGCCATGCCCCCGCAGCGGAGTCCCATGTCAGCACATCGCCCCCATTCGGCGCAACCGCGCTCACAGGTCGTCCACGCAACCCCACCACTTGAAGCTGGTCAGGCGCCCCGATGACGTCTCCGCCCATATCCTTCCAGACGGTCGTCCCCTCGCCTGCTGCCAGAACCTTGCCCGGCGCCATTCCGGCGCTCGGCAGCTCCTCGCCGATTACGCTCCATGCGTTTGCCGGACCACACACGTAGACGTTACGCCCCCACGCGCCATCTGCCTTCAAAAACACCTCACCCGGCTGGCAACTCGCCGGTAGTGCATTTCCCGACCGAAACGGTCGCGTCTGCTGCGCTTGGGAGAAATCCGGATTCCTGCCCTGGCGTCCCAGATCGAGCCTCGTCTGGGCAAAAAGCCCCATTCCGCTCAGCACGTAGCACGCTATCTTCAGAATCGCAGCTTTCCGCATTGTCCCAATTGGCTCAGCCGCCAAAATCCCGTTCGACCGCCGAAGCAGCTGGCGGCTGAAAGACCTCCCGGCGTCATCCTATTACGCTCCCCTCGTCGGCGCCCCGCGCCTGGCGCTGCTATCTCACTCTCCCGTATGGCATTCAGACTCTCGCTCCACCCGTGATTGATGTCGCGTCGCGTCCGATTCCCTGAACACGCCGCAACCCGCCCCACTCGGTCTTCCCGGGTAGACTATCCTGAGTAAGGCCGATGTGGCGGCCCAGGCTTTTCATTCGGCAACCTCCGGGGAACGCCGCCCTTGCCATCCCCTCAGTTGGCCGCGCGTTTCCGGACTCGTACCCGACCGGGTGCTCCTTTCCATGGCTGCTCTAACCATCCATCACGTCGTGATCAGTCTCGCTGTCGGTGGGGCTGAAACTGTGGTGGCTTCCCTTGCCCGACATCAGAAGACCATCGGTCACCGGGTCGTCGTACACGCCTTACAGGGTGCCGGTCCCTTGGGGACTCGCCTTCAGGCCGCCGGCATCCCCGTCTTCCTGAACTCGCTCGGCTCCCCGCTCGCTCGCTTTTTCCGGCTCCTGTCGCTCTTTCGCCGCCACAAGCCGGACGTCGTGCATGCTCACAACATCGGCGCCGCCCTCTTGGCTGCTCCCGCGGCCTCGCTCGCGGGCGTGCCTTGTATTGTCGTCACTCGGCATGGGCACGCCAGGTATCCACCGGGGGTCGAGCGCAAGTTCTGGACTGCGGCGCGCTTTTGCCACCGAGTGGTGGCCGTTTCGCGGGCCGCTGCCCACGCTTTAGCCCTGACGGCTTGGGCGCAACCCTGGAAGATGACCGTCGTCCTCAACGGCGCGGATCCCGCACCCGTCTCCGACTCCTTCGCCCCCCAATCGCGTCCCCAGGACGCGTTCACGCTGCTCAGTGTCGGGCGGCTCGACCCTCTGAAAGATTTCCCGACCCTGCTTCGCGCCGCTGCCCTCGCTCTTCCCGCTCTCCCCAACCTCCGAGTCAGGATCTTGGGCGAAGGCCCCGAACGCCGCCGCCTGGAGTCGCTGATCGCGGAACTCGGATTGCACGGACTCGTTGAGTTGCTGGGCGAGCAACTTGCCGTCGGTGACGAGCTGGCCAAGGCCGACCTGTTCGTTCTGGCGTCCCTCTCCGAGGGGCTCCCCGTCGCCTTACTCGAGGCATTTGCTTCCGGCGTGCCTGCTGTCGTCACCCACACCGGCGGCATGCCCGAAGTCGTTCAGTGCTGCGGCGCCGGTGTCGTTGTGCCTCCCTCGCAACCCGAATCCTTGGCCCGCGCCATCATCGAGCTCGCGCACTCGCCGGAACGCCTGCATTCGCTCGCCGCCCGCGCCCGCGATTGTTATCTTCGTCACTTCACGCTCCAGAGGATGGCCTCCGATTACTCAACCCTTTACCTCCGCATTCTTTCCGGCCTGCACTGAACCCGCTGCCGGTGCTTGGACTTGACGATTGCGCCATCTCCCACGACCGGTTCCCGGCGACCGCCGTTCCTCACCGCGGACCTGGTCTCTTGCTTGCCCGGAACTGTGCCCGCCCCGCAGTGGGGTCTCTCCCGAGACCCCTGTCTGGATCCGTTTGTTCCACCCGGCGGGCGCGCACGAAGGTCTCCCGCGGCCGCCCATGCCGGGTCGCCGCTACATTGCCCTCCGTGGTTTTGGCCTGTTAGCATGGTCCTCTCGGCTCTCCTGAAATGTCGTCCCCGCGGAAGCTGGATTGGTTGGTGGCCGCCGCGCTCACTCTGTTCGCATTCGTCGTCCGACTCCCCTTTTGCACGGATGCGTTGCACTTTAGCGACAGCGCGGACTACCTGCGGGCTGCCCGGCTCGGCTTCCGGGTCAACTACACAGGAGGCGTCGGCCTCCGCGACATGGTGAAAGCCTACCGTTCCGATCCCGAGTTTCCGCGCCATCCTTGGGCGGTGCTCATGGCTCAGGGTGATGTGGGGGCCCTTCGGCACTTCCACGTCCCGCTGGCTTACTACCCTCATGCGGTGCTCGCTCAACTCGGTGGATCGGACCGCTCTCACCGTTTCGTTGTTGCCGCCATCAGCAGCTTGTTCGTAGCCGTTGCCTTCCTCGTCCTGCGCGCCTCGGGAGTCAGCCTCGCCTTGGCCGGTGCGGGCACTCTCGTGCTCGCTACAAATCCTGCTTTCTTGCTGATGTCTCGCGAGATCTCTCCCCATCCCCTTTTTCTGGTGCTCGCTGCTCTCTGCCTGTACTCCCTCGGCGCTTTCCCGCACGCGCCTCGAAAATACGGCCCGTTGGCCCTGCTTGCTTTCGGCGCTGCTGCCGCAACTCTCGAACTCTCGTTGCTGCTGTTCCTCGCCGCGGTGATCGCGGCGGCTCTCCAGGCCGGCTACCGGCAAGCCGCTTCAACCCTTTCCTCAACCCGCTACGCGCTTGCCGGCGCCGCGCTTTTCCTGACCTGGCTGACTCTTCTGTGGCCGGCAGGGGTCTTCAAGGCCGGCTATCTGATTAGCTACGGAAGCTATGTTTTTTTCGCTCTCTTCCGTCGTTCTGAATATTACAAAGACGCTTCTGTATCTGAGCTTCTGAGCCGCCTGGGTTCTGGCAACGAGATCGTGGGCGCGCTGTTCTTTCTTGCCAGCCTGGCGATCTTGGCGTGGTCTCTTCGGTCTCGGAAAAGTCCTTTTGCCCTCGCGTTTTCAATTTACTCCATGCTGACCCTGGGCCAGGGCTGGCTGACGAATTTCCGGAACTCGACCTACGTCGCCGAGTTTGTTTGCGTCCTGTGGTTCCCTGTGCTGTTCGCCTTGCAAGGGGCCGTCGTGCGCACAAGCAGTCGGAGTCGTGCCTGGACTCTTCAGCTCGCTGCCTTCGTGGCTCTTGGATTGCTCTTGGCGCAGCACTTACGGTTCATCCGGAGCTACCGCGATCCGGAGATCGCGCTCTCCGCTCGTGTTCGCGCCGCAATCCGGATCCTGCGAAATCGGTATGCGCCCGGCACGGTTTTCGTGGTCAACCGGCATCACGAGGTTTTGGGAGCTTACGCCTCAGAGTTCCTTTTCGAACCCGGCGTCTGGCGCGGGGGCCTTGTTCCAAGACTCGCGACTCGTGGCGGGTTTGTGGTCCTGGTTCACGCCGACTCCCTTTCGCCCCAGCAACGGGCATTGCTGGGGCCGCTTTGTGAGCTGGGAGATACCGGCTTCGCAGTGACTTGCACCCCGGCTGCACCCCGCGCTGCCCCCAATGCGACAGGCTCCTACGAAGCGGGTGTCCTGGCGCCAAGCTTTGCCCAGCCCACCGCCAACAGGTTCGAAACGCAGCAACAGGCTTGGGCCTTTCCGTGCAAAAGCATTCAGGCGCGTTGCCGTTCCTGCGGGACGGGCTTGGATGGCTGGGGTCCTCTTGGCGTCCCAGGCCATCTCCCCTTACGTCCTCTCTGGAGCGAGCCCCTTGAGCGAGCCCGATATCATTCCTGACGCACAACCCCCCAGTCTCGCCGGCCCCGCGGCTCGTGTCATCGCCCGCAATTCGGTGCTTGCCGCCCTGGATACCATCGTCGGCCTTCTTTCCGCCTTGGTGGGGTCTGTCGCCGTGGCCCGCCTCCTCGGTCCGGTAAAGCTCGGCTACTACAACTACGTACTCTTCATCTGCAACATCACCAACCGCCTCGCCT
>Ga0272449_1005239_pt1 | contig 10208 bp, 7 predicted proteins | sample YNPCB0241_FD_198679 | JGI IMG/M metagenome (GOLD analysis project Ga0272449, IMG submission 198679) | Hot spring sediment microbial communities from Yellowstone National Park, WY, United States - YNP-CB-024-1 | ecosystem: Environmental > Aquatic > Thermal springs > Hot (42-90C) > Sediment...
GATTCAGCTCGTTCACTTGGATCCCATAGCGCTTCTTGAAGGTTTCGATGGCTTCCCCATAGTTACACCAATCGTGGGGCAACGCGATTACTGTAAGCATGCCCTCCGCCTGGGCAGCCTTAACCAGTCCCTCCAGACCAGGAGCGGGAGGAGGGGCCGCAGATGGAGCGGGGGTGGCTCCCGGCTGACACGCCACCAAGAGCCAGGCGCTCAAGAGCAACATCTGTGGGACAAACCTGAGAAAACGCATGGTTTGCCTCCAGCGTTTAGGATGGCCCTTAACTTCGTGTATACTCATACCACCGAAAAGCAAAATACATGTGAACAGGAATTTAAGACCCTGAAATTATTTTGTTAAATCTTGTTAACAGAAGGGCGACTGGGAGCCGCTCTTCTTTTCCTCGAGGATTCAGTGCGGATGCCCTTGGAGCCAATCGGGGAAGGACTTTTGAGGGATGGGATCGGTCAGCCGGGCTGCTCGAACCCGTTCGCTCTCTCGGGATATCCCACCCTCTCGTTCATGGCTGAGCGGATCTGCCTGGATAAGAAGATTCCGCGGGGCAGCCAGCGGGCCCTGGAAGCCCCCGGATGGAGGTGGCCACCTTCGGCCCGCCGCTGGGGTGGGTCCTGGGCCAGAGGGCGACCAAGGGCCAAGATCCGACCGAGGCGGCCCTCGCGCTCCTGAAGCGGATGCCCTTGCCAGGTCAGCGGGTGACCCTGGATGCGGGGCGGATAGGGAGCCCGGTAATCCGGAAGGTGGTGGAAAAAAAGAGGTCTCCCGAGGGCCGATCCAGGGCCATCTGCCGGAGCTGGTGCCGGCGATCCGGTTATGGCTCCAGGATCAGGGGGTATGGGAGCGGACCCCAGATGTTCGGGAGGCCCAAAGGGGCACGGTCGGCTGGAGCTCCGGGAGCTGAGGCGGGAGAAGCGCGCGGAACTGGGCTCATACCTGGAGGCGGAGGATGGCGGGCCTGGGCTGAAGCACTGTGGTTGGATCCGACGGTGCCGCTGTGGGCGGTCGAGGCGGGATCGACCCGAAGCATGGGAGGGGCAGTCACTCCCCCTGCACAGGACTCGAAGGCGAGGGAACTGATGACCCGAGCCGATGAGGGCGGACAGCGTCCGGATCGCTGGCATTTTCCGCGGACGCTCCGACGTCCTGGACCCTCACACCCGAAATCACCCGCCGGGAGCCTGGGCCCCTCTCATTTGACAGATTCCCAGAACCTGATTATGATCATATCAAAACCATGAGGCAGGATCCCGAATCTCTATGCAAACGGCTTTCATCCGCTTCCCACGCATCCGTCGTCTGGAGACCCTGCCGGGCATCGGGTCCGGTGCGGGGAGGCGGGTGATTGGCCCTTGATCGAATCCTCCCAAGGATCGCGCAAACCCCCCGGACTCGATGTCCGGGGGGTTTTTGTTTTCCCGAACGCTCTGGATCCGGAGGCGCAGGGATGTGGCGTGTGGGGATCTACGGGGTGACCGGCTACGCCGGGTTCGAGGTCTTCCGCCTGCTGCGGCGACACCCGGCGGTGGAGATCGTCTTCGCCGCCTCGGAGAGCGGCGCCGGCAACGTCCTCTCCCAGCTCTTCCCCACTACGGAGGACTTCCCGGTGGTGGGCTTCGCGGAAGCCCCCCTGGATCAGGTGGACGCGGTGTTCCTGGCGTTGCCCCACGGGATCTCCGCTTCGGTGGCCCGCCAGGCCCACGCCGCCGGCGTGCGCGTCATCGACCTCTCCGCCGACTTCCGCCTGAAGGACCCCGCGACCTATGCCCGATGGTATCGGGAAGAGCATCCCGCCCCCGAGCTGTTGCCTGAGGCGGTCTACGGCCTGACGGAATGGAACCGGGCGGCCATCCGCGAGGCGACGCTGATCGCCAACCCCGGCTGCTACCCCACCGCCACCCTCCTGGCCCTGCTCCCCCTGGCCCAGGCCGGGGCCGTGGGGCCCGGCCCCATCGTGGTGGACGCGAAGTCCGGGGTCTCCGGGGCCGGCCGCAAGCCCTCCCTCACCACCCACTTCGTGGAGGTGGATGAGAACCTCAGCCCCTACAGCATCGGCCGGGCTCACCGCCATCTGCCGGAGATGGAACAGATGCTGCAGGCCGTTCACGGCGGCCTCGGCCCCCTGGTGTTCTCCCCCCAGCTGCTCCCGGTGGCCCGGGGCATCCTGGCCACGATCTACGTCCCCCTCGCCCCCGGCTGGACCGAGGCGATGGTCCACGAGCTGCTGACCGAGGTGTATGGGCGCGAGCCCTTCGTGAAGGTGTTGCCTCGCGGGACGCTGGCGACGCTCCGCCACAGCGTGGGGACGAACTTCTGCGTGCTCTCGGTGACCGGCGTGCCGGAGGCCGGCATGGTCATCGTGACGTCTTCCATCGACAACCTGATCAAGGGCGCCGCCGGACAGGCGGTCCAGAACTTCAACGTGATGTTCGGGATCGAGGAGACGGCGGGCCTTCTGTGAGCGCGCGGCGGTGAGGAGGGGAGAGACGATGCGGGTGATCAAGATCGGCGGCCACGAGCTGGACCAGCCCTCTTTCCTGGAGGGCCTGATCGCCGCCCTGCGCCGGATGCGACCGCTGCCCCTCCTGGTCCACGGCGGGGGGAAGGCGGTGAGCGCCTGGCAGCAACGGGTGGGGCTCACCCCGCGCTACATCGGAGGGCTGCGGGTGACCGACGACGAGACCCGGGAGCTGGCGGTGATGACCCTGGCGGGGCTGACCAACAAGTCCCTGGTGGCGGCCCTGACCCAGGCCGGCCTCCCCGCCCTGGGCCTGTGCGGGGCCGACCTGGCCCTGGTGCGGGTGGAGCCCCTGCCGGAGCTGGGATGGGTGGGGAAACCGTCGGCGGTGGATGCGGAGCGCCTCCGGCATTGGCTGGCGGAGGGGCTGCTGCCGGTGATCGCCCCCATCGGCCTGGGGCCCGGCGGCCTCTACAACGTCAACGCCGACCAGATGGCGGCGGCCATCGCCGCGGCCCTCCCCGCCGAGGAGCTGGTCTTCCTGACCGACGTCCCGGGGGTGCAAGCGGAAGGGATGGTCCGGCCTTCCCTCCGCGCCCGGGAGGCGGAGGCGCTGATCGCCGCCGGCGTCATCCGCGACGGCATGATCCCCAAAGTGCGCTCGGCCCTGGAAGCCCTCGCCGCCGGCGTCCGACGGGTTCGCATCACGAACCTGAGCGGCCTGGAGGCCGGCGGCACCGAGATCCTCGCGGAGGCATAGCGATGGAGGCAGAGGCCCTGATCGCCCTGGCGGAACGGGTGCTGGCGCCCACCTACCGGCGCCCTCCCGTGCTCTTCACCCACGGCGAGGGGATGTATGTTTACGACGCGAACGGCCGGCGCTACCTGGACTTCGTGGCCGGCATCGCCGTCTGCGCCCTGGGCCACGCGGATCCCGGGGTGGCCCAGGTGATCGCCGAGCAAGCCCGGCGGCTGGTCCACCTGAGCAACCTCTACCACACCGAGCCCCACCTGCGCCTGGCGGAGGCCCTGGTCGCCCACAGCTTCGCCGACCGCGTCTTCTTCTGCAACTCCGGCGCTGAGGCCGCCGAGGCGGCCCTGAAGTTCGCCCGCAAGTTCGCCCGGCTCCGCTTCGGCCCCCACAAGACCGGCTTCGTCGCCTTCACCCACAGCTTCCACGGCCGCACGATGGGCGCCCTCTCCGTGACCGAGAAGCCCGCTTACCGCGAGCCCTTCGCCCCCTTAATCCCCGGGGTGACCTTCGTCCCCTTCAACGACGTGGAGGCAGCCCGGGCCTCCATCACGGAGGCGACCTGCGCGGTGATCGTGGAGCCGATCCAGGGAGAGGGCGGGGTGAACGTGGCCACCCCGGAGTTCCTCCGGGCTTTGCGGGCGCGCTGCGATGAGGTCGGCGCGCTGCTCATCTTCGACGAGGTGCAGTGCGGCCTGGGACGCACGGGGACTTTGTGGGCCTACGAGGCATATGGGGTGGAGCCGGATTTGCTGACGGTCGCCAAGCCCCTGGCCAACGGGCTGCCCATCGGGGCCGTCCTGATGCGGGAGGCGGTGGCCACGGCCCTCCAGCCCGGGGATCACGGCAGCACCTTCGCCGGCGGACCCCTGGTGACGGCGGTGGCCCTCCACGTGTTCCGACGGCTGTGCGATCCCGCCTTCCTGGCCCACGTGCGGGAGGTGGGGGAATACCTGATGGCGCGCCTGCGGGCTCTGGCGCTCCCCGGCGTGAAGGAGATCCGAGGCCGGGGCCTGCTGGTGGGGATCGAGATCGAGGGGGACGCCCGGGCCGTGGTCGCCGCCGCCCTGGAGCGGGGCCTGCTGATCACCACCGCCGGCGACACGGTGGTGCGCCTGGTCCCCCCGCTGATCGTCGAGCGGGCCCACATCGACGAGGCCCTGGGGATCCTGGAGGAGGCCATGCGGGCGGCTCTTCCCTCCCGCCCTTCCTAACGCCCGAACCGGAGGCATCCGATGGTGCGGATCCGACCGGCCCGACCGGAGGACATCCCCGCTCTGTTCGCCCTGGTGGACGCTTACGCCCGGCGGGGATTGTTGCTGCCACGATCCGAGGAGGAGATCGCGGCCACCCTGTCGGATTGGATCGTGGCGGAGGCGGAGGGCCGGATGGTGGGATGCGGCTCCCTGGTCTGGATGAGCCCGACCCTGGTGGAGATCCGCTCCCTGGCCGTGGCCGAGGATTATCAAGGCAACGGCGCGGGGGGCGCCATCGTCCAGGCGTTGGTCCGGCGCGCCCGGGCGGCCGGGGCCCGGGTCGTGTTCGCCCTCACCCGGGCCGTCCCCTTCTTCGAGCGCCTGGGCTTCGCGGTGACGGAGCGGGAACGTTTCCCCGAGAAGGTCTGGCGGGACTGCGTGCGCTGCCCCCTGCGGGAGCGCTGCGACGAAGTGGCGGTGGTCTACGCCTTCCCGGAGGATGAGGCCGGAGCGGAAGGCCAACAGCGGAACCCTGAATCCCGGAACCCCACGTGAATTTCCGAGGAGGCTCCTATGGTTCGCAAGGTGGTGCTGGCGTATTCCGGCGGACTGGACACCTCCACCATCATCCCGTGGCTGCGGGAGACGTATGGGTGCGAGGTGATCGCCTTCTGCGCCGACATCGGCCAGGGGGAGGAGGAGTTGCGCGGGGTGGAGGAGCGGGCCTACGCCGGCGGGGCGTCCAAGGTGATCCTCCGCGACCTGCGCGAGGAGTTCCTGCGGGACTACGTGCTGCCCACGGTGCAGGCCGGCGCCGTCTATGAGGGCAAATACCTGCTGGGGACGGCGATGGCCCGCCCCCTGATCGCCAAACATCAGGTCCAGATCGCCCTGGAGGAGGGAGCGGACGCCGTGGCCCATGGAGCCACCGGCAAGGGCAACGACCAGGTCCGCTTCGAGCTGGCCTACCAGGCCCTGGCGCCCCATCTGCGGGTGATCGCCCCATGGCGGGAGTGGTCCATCACCTCCCGCCGCGAGGCCTATGAATACGCCCGCGCCCACGGGGTGCCCATCGAGTGGAGCACCAGCCGCTACAGCCGCGATCGGAACCTCTGGCACGTCTCCCACGAGGGCGGCCCCCTGGAGGACCCGGACTGGGAGCCCGAGGAGGACGTCTTCCTCTGGACCACGGATCCCACCCGCGCCCCGGAGACCCCTGAGACCATCACCCTGGCCTTCGAGCAGGGGGTCCCGGTGGCCCTCAACGGCCAGCCGATGGGCCTGGTGCCCCTGATGGAGGCCCTCAACGCCCTGGGGGCCAGGCACGGCATCGGACGGGTGGATCTGGTGGAGAACCGGCTGGTGGGGATGAAGTCCCGCGGCGTTTACGAGACACCGGGTGGCACCATCCTGGTGGAGGCCCTGCGGGCCCTGGAGACCCTGTGCCTGGACCGCGAGACCATGCACTTCAAGCAGGCCCTGGCCCTGCGCTACGCGGAGCTGGTCTACTACGGCTGGTGGTTCAGCCCTCTGCGCGAGGCTATGGACGCCTTCGTGAAGGTCGTGATGCGGAACGTGACCGGGGAAGTCCGCCTCAAACTGTATAAGGGGAACGTGTGGGTGGTGGGCCGGCGCTCGCCCTACAGCCTCTACCGGGAGGACATCGTCTCCTTCGATACCGTGGGGGCCTACGACCACAAGGACGCCGCCGGCTTCATCCGGCTGTTCGGGCTCCCGCTCAAAGTGCACGGCCTGGTTCGCCGCGGGCTGCGCGGGGCTCCCCGCGCTCCCGAAGAGCGGGATTGAGGCCCCCCACGGGCCGGGAGGCTGACCCCACCGGTTTTCGGATCGGCACAAAGCCCGATCTTCGAACCCCTCAGTGTGGGGTCCGCGCCCTGCGGACCCCACACCCGCGAAATCCGGGTCGAGAAAGGAGCGAGGATGCGCCTCTGGGGGACCGCGGAGAACCTGCCGCTGGATCCGGCCTTCGAGCGGCTCAACGCTTCGCTGCCGTTCGACCGTCGCCTGTATCCCCAGGACATCCGGGGCTCCATCGCCTGGGCCCGGGCCCTGGCCCGGGCCGGGATCCTGAGCCCCGAGGAGCAGCAAGCCATCGAGGAGGGCTTGCAACGGGTTCGGGAGGAGCTGGACGCCGGCCTCTTCCTCTTCCGGCCCACCGATGAGGACATCCACACAGCGGTCGAACGGCGGCTCACGGAGCTCATCGGCCCGGCCGCCGGCAAGCTCCACACCGGGCGCAGCCGGAACGACCAGGTGGCGACGGACCTCCGGCTTTTCCTGATGGACGAGTGGCCGGAGCTGGAGGGCGGGCTGCGCGCGCTGGAGGAATCCCTGGTGCGGCAGGCGGAGGCGCACCCGGATCTCCTGATGCCGGGCTACACGCATCTGCAGCGGGCCCAGCCCATCCGCTACGCCCAGTGGTGCCTGGCCCACGCCTGGGCTTTCGAACGGGACCGGGAGCGGCTGCAGGAGGCCTTCCCCCGCCTGGCTACCCTCCCCCTGGGCAGCGGCGCCCTCGCCGGCACGCCCTTCCCCATCGACCGGGAGGCCCTGGCCCGGGAGCTGGGCTTCCGTCAGGTCTCCCCCAACAGCCTGGACGCGGTCTCCGATCGGGACTTCGTCGCCGAATTCCTCTTCATCGCTGCTATGATCGGGGTTCATCTCAGCCGCCTGGCCGAGGACCTCGTCCTGTTCGCCAGCGCGGAGTTCGGGTTCATCGAGCTGGATCCCGCCTACACCACCGGCTCCAGCCTGATGCCCCAGAAGCGCAACCCCGACGCCCTGGAGCTGGCCCGGGCGAAGGCCGGCCGGCTCATCGGGCATCTCACCGGTTTCCTCACGGTGCTCAAGGGCCTGCCCTCCGGCTATAACAAGGACCTCCAGGAGGACAAGGAGCCGGTCTTCGATGCGGTGGACACGCTGCGGGCGGTGCTGGCCGTGATGCCCGGCCTGATCGCGACCATGCGGCCGCGGCCGGAACGCATGCGCGCGGCCCTGGAGGAGGCCATGCTGGCCACGGAGCTCGCCGACTACCTGGTGCGCAAAGGCGTGCCCTTCCGGGAAGCCCATCGGGCGGTGAGCGCGCTGGTGCAGGAGGCCCTTCGGGAGGGGGAGGCCCTGAGCGCCCTTCCCCTGGAGCGGATGCGCCGGCATCACCCGGCTTTCGAAGCGGACGTCTTCGCCGCCCTGGACCCCGAGGCCGCGGTGGAGCGACGGGCCGCCGTGGGGGGGACGGCCCGGGCGGCCGTGGAAGCCCAAATCCGGGCCCTCCGGGCCCGCCTGGCCCCAGCCGACTTCCGGTAGGAGAGACTTACAGGTTTTCCACGTTCAAACGGCGCTCGGGGCAGGAGTTCCGGCCTCGTTACCGGTAATACCCCAGTCGAGCCCAAAGCCTATCCGGTAGGAGCGGCTTTAGCCGCGAATGATGGCTTGAACCCGGGATCTACGGAACCGGATAAGGGCGTTGGGGGATCGGTTCAGAATTAAGGGGTTCTGGGGATGAGCCCCAGGGCCGACCGGGGCTTCCGTCTGCGGATCCGCTCATGGCTCTCAAAAACCAAAAAGCCTCGGGTCTTCAGGATGTTCAAGGCGCAGCTGGCACGATAGGGGTCTCCTCCTCCCGCACTATAATTCCCTCCGAACCTGGCATACACGGGAGGGATGCCCATGCGCGTGGAAGTTCGGATCGGAGCCGTTCAGGAGGTGGAGGCGGATGCGGTGGTGGTGAACCTGTTCGAGGGCGTGACGACGCCGGGCGGGGCCACGGCGGCCGTGGATCGCGCCCTGGAGGGTCGGATCTCGCGGGTGCTCGCCGCCGGGGACTTTCGGGGCCGTCTGGGAGAGACCCTGGTCCTCTACACCGACGGGCGCATCCCCGCGCCCCGGGTGATCCTGGTCGGGCTGGGCCCGGAGGCTTCTTTTAACGCCGAAAAAGTCCGCCACGCGGCCGCCGCCGCGGCCCAGCGCGCCCGGGACCTGCGGGTGCGGACCCTGGCGACGGTGGTCCACGGAGCGGGCCGGGGCGGGCTCTCCCCGGAGGAAGCCGCCCAGGCCACCGTGGAGGGGGTCCTGCTGGGCCTTTACACTTACCAGCGAAAGAAGGAGAACGCCGGAGGATCAGGGCCGGAGACCCTTCTGCTGGTGGAGTTCGACGCCGCCAAGGAAGCGGCCATCGCCGCAGGCGCCCGCCGCGCCGAGACCCTCGCCCGCTTCGTGAACCGGGTGCGGGACTGGGTGAACGAGCCGGGCTCCGATATGACGCCTCGCCGGCTGGCCGAGGAGGTCCGCGGGCTGGCCGCCGAGGTCGGCGTGCGGGTCCAGGTCCTGGATGAGCACCAGATCACCGCCCTGGGGATGGGAGCCCTCACGGCGGTGGCCCGCGGCAGCGAGGAGCCTCCCCGCTTCATCATCCTGGAATACGCGCCGGAGGGCCGCCTGGAGCGGCCAGTGGTCCTGGTGGGGAAGGGGATCACCTTCGACAGCGGCGGGCTCAACCTCAAGAGCGAGGAAGGCATGCTCACGATGAAGGGGGATATGGCCGGCGCGGCCGCGGTGCTCGGGGCGACCCTGGCCGCCGCCGCGCTGGGGCTGCCGGTCCCGGTGGTGGCCCTCGCCCCCGCCTGCGAGAACATGCCCTCCGGCAAATCCTACAAGCCCGGGGATATCCTGCGGGCCCTCAACGGCAAAACCATCGAGATCGTGAACACCGATGCCGAGGGACGGCTGATCCTGGCGGATGCCCTCTCTTACGCCGCCCGCTACGCGCCCCGCGCGGTGATCGACGTGGCCACCCTGACCGGGGCAGCCATCATCGCCCTGGGCCAGGATGTGGCCGCCGCCCTGTTCTCGGACCACGAGGAGCTGGCCGCTGCGCTGCTGCGGGCCGCCGAGGCCACCGGCGAGCGGCTCTGGCGCATGCCCCTGTGGGAGGATTACCTGGAGCGGATCAAGAGCGACGTCGCCGACGTCAAGAACAGCGGGGGCCGCTACGGTGGGCTGGGGACCTCCGCCATGTTCCTCAAGCAGTTCGCCCCCGAGGGCGTCCCCTGGGCCCATCTGGACATCGCCCCGATGGATATGGCGGAGAAGGCCCGGGGTTACATACCCAAGGGAGGGACCGGATTCGGGGTGCGGCTGCTGGTGCGCTACCTGGAGGATCCTCGGCCATAGGGCCCGCCGAGGAGCAGCCCTTTCCTTAGAACTTAGAAGAGAGAAAATCAAGGGCCGGAGGGGCTCCCGGGCGCCCTCCGGCCCTGGTTGCCCGAGCCCGCGCCTATCCGCGGGCGGCCCCTACCGGCTCCGGCACATAGACCGGGACGCACCAGCTCCGATACTTCGGCACCTTCCCCCGCACCACATCGAAGTAGAGATCATGGAGCCGCCGGGTGATCGGCCCGATCTCCCCGTTGCCCACCGGCCGCCGGTCCACTGAGACCACCGGGACGAGCTGGACGCCGGTGCCGCACAGGAACATCTCGTCGGCGTAATACAGCTCGGTGCGATCGATGTGGCGCTCCACCGTCGGGATCCCCAGCTCGTTGTGGGCCAGCTCGATGATGGTGCGCCGGGTGATCCCCTCCAGGATCTCATCGGTCACCGGCGGGGTGATCAGGACGCCGTTCCGGATGATGAAGAGGTTCTCGGCGCTCCCCTCGGCCACGTGGCCATCCTCGGTCAGCACGATGGCCTCGTCGAAGCCGTTGAGCATGGCCTCGCTCTTGGCCAGGGCGGAGTTCACGTAGGCCCCGGTGATCTTGGAGCGGGCGGGGA
>Ga0272449_1005241_pt1 | contig 10205 bp, 8 predicted proteins | sample YNPCB0241_FD_198679 | JGI IMG/M metagenome (GOLD analysis project Ga0272449, IMG submission 198679) | Hot spring sediment microbial communities from Yellowstone National Park, WY, United States - YNP-CB-024-1 | ecosystem: Environmental > Aquatic > Thermal springs > Hot (42-90C) > Sediment...
GTGGCGGCTCACCACCCGTGCCCGGACGCGGACGGGCGCCTTTGCCTCGCTGCGGGTGGCCTCGTGCCGCAGCCTGGCCCGCAGGGCCTCGCCCTGGCGCGGCGTCAGCACGAAGCCGAAGCAGAGAGGGTCGTCCCCCGCCTCCCACCAAAAGGAGACGCAATGGCGCACGTCCGGCAGGTCCATCCGCTCCCGCACGGGCGGGATGGGGCGCAGGCCGTGGTAGAGGATCCCCACCGCCCCCCGGCGGCGCACTGCCTGCTCGTACACCTCCTGCACCTCCCCCTCGGCCAGAACCACCTTGCCGGCCACCTCCAGCTCTTCGTAATCCTCTGGGCGGTCGCCCCGGCCCACATCCACCACTTCGGCCTCGCCCTCAAAGGGCGCGCTGCGCTGGATGACGGAGATGGGGCAGGCGCTGAAGTCGGCCAGCCGTTGGGGCGGTTCTCCTGGGATCAAGAGGTCCAGGGTGGCCTCGTGGACCTCCCATTCGGGGCTCTGGATGCTGGTCCAGAAGGCGGTTTTGCCGTCGGCGGGGTAGGTGTGGAGCCGCGCTTCCACACCCGCGGCCTGGAGCCGCGCCAGAACGTCCTCTGCGGCGGCTCGGAAGCCTGGGCTGGCCTGGATGCGGTGGTAGCGGGCCAGGTCGCAGACCGTCTGCCAGGCCCTCTCGCCCGAGACCGCAGCCTGGAAGGCGCGCATGCATGCGGCGATGGAAAGGTCCACGGGGCACCTCCTTGGGCCTTCGGTGGGGGGCTTTGCGACGCCCTCGCGCCCACGCAGGCAGATGATACCACGGCCGCGCCGGGTCGTCAACTGGGGCCGCTGGTTTCAACCGGGGCTCGGAACCTGGGAGTCGGCGCAGGCCCTGGGTAGGGGCGAGGCATGCCCCGCCCCCACAAACCTCTCCTCATCCCCCAACCCCCTTCCCCTCCCCGCATGCGGGGAGGGGAAGGGGGCCAGGGGGCAGGAGTGAGGTCTATAGGGGCGATTCATGAACCGCCCCTACAGGCCCAGGGCGCTCCGTGAATCGCCCCCACGGACCCCCTTCCCTCTCCAACAAGGAAGGGAAGGGGGACAGGGGGTAGGGATGAGGTCGGAGGGCGCTCCGTCTCAGTCCCGCTGGATGCGGCGGATCAGTTCCCCGTCCAGGCTGCGCACCTCCACCACCATGGGCATCTGGCCGATGGCGTGGGTGGAGCAGGAGAGGCAGGGGTCGTAGGCGCGGATGGCTGCCTCCACCCGGTTCAGTTGCCCCTCGGTGAGGTTCCTGCCGTCCACGAACTCCTTGGCCACCAGTTCCACCGAGTGGCTCATGGCCCAGTTGTTGTTCCCCGTGGCGACGATGAGGTTGACCTTGGTGATCTGGCCCTTCTCGTCGGTCCAGTAGTGGTGGAACAGGGTGCCCCGCGGGGCTTCCACGACGCCCACCCCCTCGCCAGTGATGGCCGTGGATTCGGCGACGATGTCGGTGGAGAGGATGTCCGGGTCCTCCAGGAGTTCCCGGGCCCGCTCGGCGGCGTAGATGTCCTCAATGAGGCGGGCGTAGTGCATGTAGAGGGATGGCTCCACCGGCCCCTCGGCGAGGGCCTTGAACTTCTTGAATTCCTCGTTGGCAATGGGCGTGCTGATGCAGTCGGCCACGTTGAGGCGGCCCAGCGGGGCCACCCTGTACACACCCTGCGGCCAGCCCAACTTCTTGTAGTAGGGGAACTTGAGGTAGGACCAGTCTTCCACGTGCTCGGCGATGTAGTCCAGGTAGTTGCGGCCGTCAAACTGGTCCAGGAGTTTGCCGTTCCGGTCCACGATGCGGACGGGGCCGTCGTAGAGTTCCAGCGCCCCGCTCTCGGCGTTCACCATGCCCATGTAGGCCGACGGGAAGTTGGCGAAGCGCTGCACCAGTTCCTGGTTGGCCTCCAGCCACTGCTTGGCCAGGGCCAGGCCCTCCTGCATGTAGCCGATCATCTCATCTATGGGGGCCAGCATCGCGTCCCGTTCCTGGACGGTGAGGGCCTTGTTCACGCCGCCCGGCACCGCCCAGCGGGGGTGGATGCGCCGGCCAGAGACGATGCGGATGATCTCCTGGCCGAACTGGCGCAACTTCACTGCCTTCAACGCCAGGGCTGGGTTCGCCTCAATGATCCCCACCACGTTGCGGATGGCCGGGTCGGCGTCAAACCCCAGCAGGAGGTCTGGGCCAGCCAGGTGGAAGAAGTGCATGGAGTGGGACTGGATGAACTGGCCCATGTGCAGGAGTTCCCGCAGCAGTTTGGCCGGCCGCGGCGGCTCCACCCCAGCGATCATGTCGCAGGCCTTGGCCGAGGCCAGGTGGTGGCTCACCGGGCAGATGCCGCAGATGCGCGGCGTGATGGCCGGCATCTCAAAGAACATCCGCCCCTCGCAGAACTTCTCAAACCCCCGGAACTGGTCCACATGGAAGTAGGCCTTCTCCACCTTGCCGTCGTCGTTGACGTAGATGGTCACCCGCGCGTGGCCCTCAATCCGGGTCACGGGTTCAATGGTGATCTTCTGTGCCATAGGACTCTCCTCTCCGCCTCGCGCCTCATTCGTACGTCAGGAGGTCGCCCGTGAGGACCGGGATGCGGCCCTGCAGGAGTTCCGTCAACGCGTACCAGAGGGCCTTGGCCGGCGGCGGGCAGCCAGGGATGTGGATGTCCACCTTCACCACCTCGTTGACCGCCTTCACCCGGTCCAGCGGCTTGCCCAGTTCCTCGGAGCGGGGGACCTTCCCCTCAGCATCGGTGCTCTCCGTCTCTATATAGCCGCGGCGGAGCACCTCTTCCTTGTCAAAGAAGTTGCGCATGGTGCAGATGCCGCCGAAGACGGCGCAGTCACCCACGGCGATGAGGATCTTGGCCCGCTCCCGCATCCTCTTGGCCACTTCCTCCTGGTGGGTGGTCCCCACCGCGCCGGTCAAAATGCCCACGTCCACGCCCTCTTTGGGCGGGTGCTTCAGGTCGGTGATGGGGCTGGAGGTGAACTCTACGTGCTTCACCAGTTCCACGATGCGCTCGTCTATATCCAAGAGCGACATGTGGCAGCCCGCGCACGCGTCCAGCCAATCGGTGGCGATTTTGACTTTAGCCACAGCATTCCCTCCCTCTCGTGCGTACCTCACCCCAGCCTCGCGGCCAGGGCGGTCAGGATCTCTTCGTCCGTCTTGACGCCGGCAGGGGCCGCGGCCGCGGGGCGCAGGTCCTGGACCCGCCCCTCGGTGTTGACGAGGGTGCCAGCCTTCTCGGCCCATGTAGCCGCGGGCAGGACCACGTCGGCCCGCTCTACCAGGGGACCGAAGTAACTGGCCTGCACCGCCAGGAAGCGGACCCCGGCCAAGGCCGTGAGGAGCCCCTCGTCCACCTGGTCATCGGCCGCCAGGATGAAGGCGGCCTTCGCCCCGTCGGGGCGCGCGCCGTTGAGGCCCAGGGACAGGGCGCCGCGGCTGTTGGTCCCCGGCACCAGGCCCACGAACCGGGCCTTGCCCTCCAGGGCGGCCCTCAGGCGGGGCAGGACCTCGCCCGCGCCTGCGCCGTAGACCACCACCGGGTTCTCCGCGCCCTGGGCCAGGGCCACCGCCTCGTTCACCTGGGAAACGTCCAGGCGGTAGCGGGCGAAGCGGGCGAGATCGCTCTTCCCGTCGCCCAGGAGGACCAGGCGGGCACCGCGGTTGGTCACGCCCCGCCGCACGGCGAAGCCGGCCACCTGGAACTCCTTCCCCAGGTCCACGCCAACCACCACGTAGAGGTCCGCCTCGTCCAGCGCGGCCAGGGACCCTTCCGGCTTGGCCAAGAACTCGGGCACGGGGGTCAGGCTGCCCAGCCGGGCCCCCAGGCGGCCGAAGGTCCGGACGAAGGCGTTCAGGGCCTCGTTGGTCGCCCGTGGTGAGGCCAGGGCCACCGCGGCACCTCCTGCCTTGAGGCCCTTCGCCGCGGCGTCCAGCGCCTCGTCCCAGGTGGCTTCCTTCAGGGCTCCATCCCGGCGGACCAGGGGGGTCCGCACCCGGTTGCGGCCTTCAAAGAGAGGCTTGAAGCGGCCCAGTTCGCACAGGAGGCCCTTGTTCACGGGGGCGTTCCAGTCCCCCTCAATGCGCAAGAGGTGCCCCTGGCGCACCACCAGTTCCACGCCGCACCCCACGCTGCAGGCCGCGCACACGCTCTTGACCCGCTCCACGTCTTTCTCCAGGCCGCGGTAGGCGCTGTGGCGGTCCATCAGCGCGCCAGTGGGGCAGACCTGGAGGCACGTGCCGCAGGAGAGGCAGGTGGACTCGCCGAAGGGGACGTTCATGTCGGCGCAGATCATGGTGTTGGCCCCCCGCTGCCGCACCCCCAGGGTGTAGTTGCCCACCAGTTCGCCGCAGGCCCGCACGCACCGCCGGCACAGGATGCAGCGGTTGTGGTCCATGACGAAGTAGGTCCGCGAGGCATCTACAGGCAGGGGGGTGAAGGGGCGGGGGTACTTCCAATAGTCCAGGCCGTAGCGGTAGGCCAGGGCCTGCAGTTCGCAGTCGCCGCTCATCTGGCAGTACATGCAGTAGTGGTTCCGCTCGGAGAAGAGGAGGTGCAGGACGAAGCGGCGGGCCTCCACCACCTTGGGGGTTTCAGTGAAGACCTCCATCCCCTCCGAAACGGGGAACGTGCAGGCTGGCTGCAGGGTCCGCTGGCCTGTGATCTCCACCAGGCAGACGCGGCAGGCCCCGTAGGGTCTCACCGCCGGATGGTGGCACAGCCTGGGGATGTCCACCCCGGCGTCCAGGGCGGCCTCCAGCACCGTCTGCCCGGCCTTGGCGAGAACCTTCTGACCGTTGATGGTGATGTTCACCGTGGCCATGCGTCGTTTTGCCTCCTTCGCGCTTCGCCCTCCGGTCTGGGCCTCAAGAGGCCTCTTGAGGGCCCAGACCGGAGGCGCGTTATGATCTTTCCGCTAGGCCGGCATCTTGTGCTCGGCCTTGGCGGCCTCCAGGGAGACGCCGCCCACGCTTTCCAGCCATTCCAGGTCGCAGCGCAGGCAGCGCTTGCACTCCTCGCGGATGGTCTCCTCGTCCAGGAGGAGTTCCACCTCCTGGAAGTTGCCCCGGCGGGCCGCCACGTCCAGGAACTTGGGCGCAGGCCGCTTGGCCTCCGCGTAGGCGTCCACGTTCCAGGTCAGTGCGGGGTAGTGGTAGGGCGGGTTGTAGTCCACCTTCTCCACCTGGCCGGTGCGCAGGTAGTGGTCCACCGCCATGGCCACCCGGTTCCCCTGGGCCACCGCCTCAATGACCGAGGCCGGCCCGGAGACGGCGTCGCCCGCGGCGAAGACGCCCGGCCGCGTGGTCGCCAGGGACTTGCTCACCTTGAGGGTGGCGTCGCGGTTGAACTCCAGGCCGTCGCCATCGGCCCAGGAGGTGTCGGTCCGCTGGCCGATGGCCGGGATGAGGACGTCCACATCCAACTGGAACACCGCGCCCTCCACGGGCACGGGCCGGCGGCGGCCGGAGCGGTCAAACTCGCCCAGTTCCTGCTGCTGCAGTTCCACGGCCGTGACCCGCTGCGGCCCCAGCACCCGCACGGGGTTGGTGAGGAAGTGGAAGACGATCCCCTCTTGCTCGGCGGCCTCCACCTCTTCCTTGTAGGCTGGCATGTCCTCGCGGGTGCGGCGGTAGATGACGTGCACCTTCTGCGCCCCCAGGCGCCAGGCGGTGCGGGCCGCGTCAATGGCCACGTTGCCGCCGCCCACCACGGCCACCCGCTTGCCGGTCAGGTCGGGCGCTTTGCCCAGGGCCACATCCCGCAGGAAGTCCACCCCGTGGTAGACGCCTTCCTTATCCTCCCCGGGGATGCCCAGGCGCTGGCTCTTGTGCGCGCCGATGGCCAGGACCACGGCCTTGTACCCCTGGCCGTTCATCAGGTCGTCCAGAGTGAAGTCCTTCCCCAGGGCCTTGTTGCAGACGATCTCCACGCCGGCCCGCTTGATGTTCTCAATCTCAAAGTTCAGGACGTCCCTGGGCAGGCGGTACTCGGGGATGCCCACGGCCATCATGCCGCCGGGCACGGGCAGGGCCTCAAAGACGGTGACCTGGTAGCCCATCTGGGCCAGGCGGAGGGCCGCCGTGAGGCCCGCCGGGCCGGAGCCCACCACTGCCACCTTCTCCGGCCGCGGCTTGCCCCGCTTGGCCGGCGTCCATGGGTGGTCCACTTCGTGGTCGGCCATGAAGCGCTTGATCTGGCGGATGGCCACTGGCTCGTCAATGTCGCCCCGGCGGCAGCGGGACTCGCAGAAGGCGGGACAGACCCGCCCGCAGATCATGGCGAAGGGGTTGCGCTCGCGGTGGATCTCCAGGGCCTCGGCGTAGCGCCCCTCAGCCACCAGGGAGACGTACGAAGGCACGTCCACCCCGGCCGGGCAAGCGTTCAGGCAGCGGGCCACCGTCAGTTCCTTGCAGACCCCCGCCGGGCAGCGCTTGTCCTCAATGTGGGCGAGGAACTCGTGCTCAAAGTAGCGGAGGGCCGCTTTCACGGGGCCGGGGGTCAGTTGGCCCAGGGCGCACAGGGAGCCGGCTTCCATCTGGGCCGAGATCTCCCGGATGGTGTCCAGGTCCTCCAGGCGGCCTTCGCCGGCGCAGATGCGGTTGAGGATTTCCAGCATGCGCCGCCCGCCCACGCGGCAGGGGACGCACTTGCCGCAACTCTCGGCCGTGGCGAAGGTCAGGAAGAAGCGGGCGAACTCCACCATGCAGGTGTCTTCGTCCACCACGATCATGCCGCCGGAGCCCATGACCGCGCCCACTTCCTTGAGGGAGTCAAAGTCCACGGGCACGTTCAGGTGCTCGGCCGGGATGCACCCACCCAAGGGGCCGCCAGTCTGGACGGCCTTGAACTTCTTGCCGTTGGGGATGCCCCCACCGATGTCAAAGATGATCTCGCCCAGGGTGATCCCCATGGGGACCTCCACCAGGCCGGTGTTGTTCACCTTGCCGGTGAGGGCGAAGATGGCGGTGCCGGGGCTGCGGCGCGGGCCGATGCTGGCGAACCACTCGGGGCCGTTGAGGATGATCTGGGGCACGTTGGCGTAGGACTTGACGTTGTTGATGTTGGTGGGCTTGCCCCAGAGGCCCGACACGGCCGGGAAAGGCGGCCGCGGCCGCGGCTCGCCACGCCGGCCTTCAATGGAGGCCAGGAGGGCCGTCTCCTCGCCGCAGACGAAGGCCCCCGCGCCCTCTTTGACTTTCAGGTGGAAGGAGAAGTCGGTCCCCAGGATGTTTTCGCCCAGGAGGCCGTACTCCTCGGCCTGCTGGATGGCCTTGTAGAGGCGCTTGATGGCCAGAGGGTACTCGGCCCGGCAGTAGATGTACCCCTCCTTGGCGCCGATGGCATAGCCGGCGATGATCATCCCCTCCAGAAGGCTGTGGGGGTCACCCTCAATGATGCTGCGGTCCATGAAGGCGCCCGGGTCGCCCTCATCGGCGTTGCAGACCACGTACTTGGGCTGGCCTGGCGCCCGGTAGGTGAACTCCCACTTGAGGCCCGTGGGGAAGCCCGCGCCGCCGCGCCCCCGCAGGCCCGAGGCTTTCACCGTCTCAATGACCTGTTCCTGGGTCATCTCGGTGAGGACCTTGCTCAGCGCGGCGTAGCCATCGCGGGCGATGTACTCCTCAATGTTCTCCGGGTCAATCATGCCGCAGTTCCGCAGGGCGATGCGCAACTGCTTCTGGTAGAAGGGGATCTCCCCGTAGTGGGGGATGGCCTTGCGGGCGGCCGGCTCCTGGTAGGCCAGGCGCTCCACCACGCGGCCCTTGAGGAGGGTCTCCTCCACCACCTGGGGCACGTCCTCTGCCCGCACCTGGCAGTAGAAGATCCCCTCTGGGTAGACCATCATGACGGGGCCCATGGCGCAGAAGCCCCGGCAGCCGGTCTGGATGACCTGGACCTCGCCCTCCAGGCCGCGCCGGGCGACCTCTTCGCGCAGGGCATCCAGCACAGCCTGCGAGCCCGAGGCGGTGCAGCCCGTGCCGCCGCAGACCAGCACGTTGGCCCGATACAGGGGTTCAGCCATTAACGTTCCTCCTTGTTGTGGTCACGTGCGCTTGTGGAAGGAGCGCCGCCTCAGAAGTCGCGGTAGACGACCTCTTCGTAGATGCGCTCCACGTATTCTTTGTGCTTCACCTCTTCCTTGGCCAGGAACGCGAACAGGTCCTTCACCGGGCCGGGGTCCACCAGGGCGGCCATCTGCTGGTAGAAGGCGCCGGTCGCCTCCTCCCGCTTCATGGCCACGATGAGGACGTCCTGCAGGTCCGAGTCTTCGGCCAGGGGCCGGGCCTCCAAGAACTCGCCGATCTGGAGGTCCCGCACCTCCTCCCGCTTGCTCAGGCGCACGGCCCAGTCCAGGTTCCCGGCCAGGAGGCCCTCCAGTTTGGCCTTGTGCTGCTTTTCCTGTTCCGCCAGGTCGGCCAGGCCGGCCTTGGCTGCCGGGTCCTTCACCCGCTTGCTGGCCGAGGTGTAGAGGGCGTACGAGGCTTCCTCCACCTTGATGGCTCGCTGTAGGATCTCTTGGATCTCCTGTGTCATGGCTCAGCCTCCCCTGCTGGTGGGGCCCTTGGGGATGCGGCCCACAACCCACTCTTCCACGACGCGGCCGTTGACGAGGTGTTCCTCAATCAGGCGGGGGACCATGTCGGGCTTGATGTTGCCGTAGGTGATGCGGTCGCCGCCGGCCTGTTCAATGTCCACCAGGGGCTCGTAGGCGCACATGCCGATGCACCCCACGGTGGTCACATGGGCCTCAATCTCCCGCTTCTTCAGTTCCTCCAGGATGGCGTGCATGGTCTCGCGGGCCCCCGCGGCGATGCCACACGTCCCCATCCCCACGGTGATCTTGGTGCCGGTTTCCAACCGCACCTGCAGGTCCCGCTTGGCCTCTTCGCGGATCCGCTTCAGGTCCTCAAGGCTCTTCAGTTTGGGCATCTCCGACCTCCTTGCCTGGCGCGACCGAGGGTCACGCCTCGTCCGAAAGGCTCTTCACTCCTTCGTCAATGTAGTCCCGGAGCCATTCCCGCACGGCTGGGTGGGCCAGAGGAACCTCGCCCAGTTCCCGGCGCACCTCCCGGGTGTCGAGGGTGAACTCCTGCCCGTCCCGGCGGTGCACGTACACCAGGTCGCAGGGGGGCTCTCCCAGGAGAAAGACCACCAGCGTCTCGGCGATGTGCCCCAGGGGGGCCCGGTCAATGTGGCTGTGCTGGAAGGTGGCCGTGACGCGCGTCCCCTTCCCCGGGGTGGACTCCACCGAAAGCCCCCCATTGCACAGTTCCGCAGCGGCGGCGAACAGGGGCAGCCCCAACCCCACGTGCCGTGTCGTTCGGGTGGTAAAGAACGGGTCCAGGACCTTCTTCAGGGTCTCCTCGTCCATCCCTCGGCCGTTGTCTTCCACCACGATGGTGAGGCGGTCGGCGGCCAGGTCTTCTTCAATGGTCAGCCGCACCAGCGTGGCGCCGGCCTCTCGGGCGTTCTGCAGGACGTCCAGGATGTGCAGCGCCAGTTCCTGCACTACTCCAACCTGCGGAGGATCTCCAGCATCCGTTCGGGCACCAGTTTGCCCACCACTGTGCCGTCCACCACGGCCACGGGGGCCAGGCCGCAGGAGCCGAGGCAGTAGACCACTTCGTAGGTGATGCGGTAGTCGGGCGTGGTCTCGCCGGGCTTGATGCCCAATTCCTTCTGCACGGCGTCAATGATGCGGGCGGCCCCGCGCACGTGGCAAGCGGTGCCGTCGCACTCCTGGATGATGTGGCGGCCGCGGCGGGTCAGGTAGAACTGGGAGTAGAAGGTCACCACGCCGTAGACCTGGCTGAGGGGCACGCCCATCCCTTCGGCGATCCTCTCCAGCACCTCCCGGGGCAGGTAGCCGAAGATGGCCTGGGCCTTCTGCAAGACCGGGATCACCGCCCCCCTCTGATCCCGGTACTGCTCCAGCACCTCTTCCAGAGGGGCCAGATCCAGGGTTTCTTCCTGCGTTGCCGTCATGTTGCCACTCCTTCGTCAGAGTTTCACGGATGCGCGAACGTGTCCCAGCCCCTCCCGCGGGACGGGAAGGGGCTCCCCCATCATGCCCTCAGCGCCAGCGGGGGCTGGCGATCCAGCAGCGGCGGCCCCCTTTCCCCTGCAGGGCCAGGCGCAGTTCCGCCACCGTTGGGGCCGCCAGCAGGAGGTGGGTGGTGC
>Ga0272449_1005245_pt1 | contig 10203 bp, 11 predicted proteins | sample YNPCB0241_FD_198679 | JGI IMG/M metagenome (GOLD analysis project Ga0272449, IMG submission 198679) | Hot spring sediment microbial communities from Yellowstone National Park, WY, United States - YNP-CB-024-1 | ecosystem: Environmental > Aquatic > Thermal springs > Hot (42-90C) > Sediment...
CTTCTTTGGAAAGGGACTGCCCGTTGATGTAGGCTAAGCGTTTCGCAAGGGAAGATGTGTTGAAAAGGAGTTTTTATGGGCATACTGGAAAAAGCCCTAAAAATGCTTGAAAAACACTCCCTATGTGACCATTGTTTAGGTAGGCAATTCGCTTTTCTTGGGCATGGCTTAGAAAACGATGAAAGAGGAAAAGCCATAAAAAATGTTCTGCTAATGGAAGCCCAAGCCTTTCTCCGCACTAAGAGTGATGAAGGTTTAAGAATCCTCAAAATCCTTACGACAAATGGCTTCTGCGAAAACGCTGCAGAAGTTCTTCACAAAATGGGAAAACACTTGACAAAGAAAGTGGCAAAAACCTGTTTTCTATGCGAAAACAGCTTCGAAATGATTGATGATCTGGCAAAAGAGGCTGTTAAAAAGCTGGGGGAATACGAATACAGCAGCTTTTTAGTGGGCATAGAGCTTCCTGTTGAGGTTGAGGAACGAGAGGACGAGTTTAAGGCTCGGTTTGATGTGGAATATGGTGAGAACATTAGGCTGGAGTTTGGAAGGCTTTTGGGCAAGAAAATAGCCGCCTATAGCCAAAAGCCTGTTGAGTATCGCAAACCAGACGTTGTGGTGCTTATAAACCCCATGACCAAGGAAATAAGGGTTCAAGTTAATCCTCTTTACATTGCTGGACGATATAAGAAGCTTGCTAGGGGGATACCGCAGTCCAAATGGTTCTGTGCAAACTGTCGGGGAAAAGGCTGCGAAAAGTGCAACTGGACGGGTAAGAGATATCCAGAGTCTGTCGAAGAACTAGTAAGCGAGCCTATTTTGAAGGCGACTGGTGGCACTAAAACGTCGTTTCACGCTTCTGGAAGAGAAGACGTGGATGCACGTATGCTTGGCGAAGGCAGACCCTTCGTCATAGAAATAGCGCAACCGAAAAAGCGATTTTTAGACCTTAAACAAATCGAGCAAGCCATAAATGATCATGCAGAAGGCAAAGTGGAAGTTTCAGGGTTGCGCTTTGTTGACAAAGATTATGTGCGGAGGTTGAAAAGGGCGGAGTCAGCGCAAAAAGAGTACCGTGTGACAGTTGAATTCGAAAAAGAGGTTACAGATGAAGACTTAAAACTATTAGAGGAAAAACTCACAAGCATTATTGTTAAGCAGAGAACACCCCTTCGTGTTTTGCACAGACGTGCAGATTTGGCACGGGAAAAGTACATATATGAGGTTAAAGCTAAAAGATTGTCACCAAATAGGGCTGAACTGAAAGTTAGATGTCAAGGAGGATTATATGTAAAAGAGCTGGTGACTGGTGATGAAGGAAGAACAACCCCAAGTGTTTCCGATATTCTCGGAATTAAAGCGAAGCCTATAAAACTCGATGTTTTAAAGGTAATTATGAAGGAAGGATGAAATTTGAGGAAGTCAAAAGGGTATAGAGCCAAAACACGCCGCCTCCTTAGGAAAAGCCCAAGGGAAAGAGGCAAAATGCGACTTAGCAAACTGCTCCATGAATATCAGCCGGGAAACAGTGTAGTAATAAAAATTGATTCGAGTGTTCAGAAAGGCATGCCCCATAGGCGTTACCACGGCAAAGTAGGCACGGTCATTGGTATGCGTGGGAAAAGCTATGTCGTGAGCGTTACGCAAGGCGATGCTGTAAAGGAGATTATTGTTAGACCGGAGCATTTGGAGCCCTATAAGGGTGATTGAGATGTTAGAAAAGGCGGAAACTGAAAAGGTTAGAGAGAAAAGTCTCACAGTTCCACAAGTTAAGAAAATGCTTGAGGAGATCGGTGAGGAAAAATTAGACCAGTTCCAGAGACGTGTGCTTGACTACGCATCCAAGTTTTCAAAGGTTGAAGCAGAAACCGCTGAAATGCTCGTAGAAAAACTTGTTAAGGAATTCGGTTTAGAAGAAGCCGAGGCTGTTCAAATCGTTAATTGTATGCCAAGCACTATAGAAGAGCTTAGAGTTTTCCTTGGGGGCGGTCGCAAAATTATTGAAGCCTCTAAGTTGGAAGCTATGGTTAAACTTTTAAATGAACATAGACTGAAATAGCTCTTAAAACCGTATTTTAGAATGTGAGAAGTTTAAAGGGGATACAATGGAGAAGGAGAAACGCTACGAAGAGTACGCCTACGTTCTAGACTTCCTCCACCATGGACGCCCCGGAGTTCGAATTACGGGAAGAGTCGGCTACAGGGCTGGCGCCCTAGTCCAGCTTGTTGGCGAAGAGTTCTTTACGCTTTTGGAAGCGCTGGTTAAGGAAGGCGTCACCCTTAAACCTCACGACCGCGTTTATGTTGGAAAGGAAGCTCGTGAAGAAATAACCTACATCATTGGGCGGATAGGTTATGACGAGCTAACTTCAGCCGCGAAAATGGAGCTTCCAGCCGTTATCAGCCGCATAGTGCTTAATCGTGAAAAATGGTTTGTCAATTTCTTTAACACTGCACAAGCCATAACCCCTCGAATGCACGCATTAGAGCTAATACCCGGCATAGGCAAAAAGTATATGTGGCAAGTGATAAATGAGCGGGAGAAAAAGCCCTTCGAAAGCTTTGAAGATCTGCAGAAGCGCACTGAAATTCCCAACCCCGTTAAACTTCTCACCAAAAGGATTTTGGAGGAGTTAGCTGGCGAAAGCAAATATAGGCTTTTCACAAGGGCGCGCTAGGCTTATGGCTGGTTAATGCCTTTATGAGCTTACTTGAGGAAACGAAGCTACTTCTTCGAAGACATCGAATATTTCCGAAAAAAAGATTGGGACAACACTTTACGATTGAGTCTTCAATTTTTCAACGATTAGCAGACTACGCCTCGCTTGGCAAAGACGATGTCATCCTAGACGTTGGTGCAGGTTTGGGTTTTCTTACTCGGTTTTTAGCCGAAAAGTGCGGAAAGGTTTTGGCTGTTGAGCTGGATGCTAGGCTTGTTAAGGTCTTGCGAGAACAGCTTAAAGGTTTAGCAAACGTTAAAATAGTCGAGGGCGACGTGCTTAAAATACCACTGACCCCCTTTAATAAGGTTGTTTCCATACCACCATACAACATTTCTTCAGCTTTAATCCAATGGCTTTTTAAAAGAAATTTTGAATGTGCCTTCATGGTCTTGCAAAAGGAGTTCGCGAACCGTTTAGTGGCGCCAATTGGAAGCGAAGACTACGGTTGGCTGACAGTTCTAACCTATTACCATTTTGATGCCGAACTTTTGGATGATGTACCAAAATGGTTCTTCTATCCACAGCCTGAAATAGACTCCGTGATTGTTCGCCTAAAGCCAAGACCTATGTCACCTTTCAGATTGAGGGACCAAGTTTTCTTTGAAAAGTTAGTGCGGACACTTTTCACGCAACGCAACAAGAAAGTTAGAAACGTTGTCCAACAGTTTACTGAGAAAAAATGCGCTGATCAACTACCTTTTCGTGACAGACGTGTGCGGGAGCTAGCCCCAGAAGATTTTGGTGAGCTTGCAAATGTTCTCGCCAAGTAAGCGAGTGTTTTTTGGCAACTATGTTTTCAATGTTTGGGAAGACGTCTATGAACCAGCAGAAGACTCATTTCTTTTTGCGGAAAACCTATCTGTGCGGAAAGGCGAAAGCGTCCTCGACATGGGAACTGGATGTGGAATCCTCGGCATAATTGCCGCAAAAAACGCTTCGAGTGTAATCGCCATAGACATAAATCCTCATGCTGTGCGCTGCGCAAAACAAAATGCTAAAATAAACGGTGTTGCCGACAAAATGTTATTTATCCAGGGAGACTTGTTCACGCCAATAAAAGCCAAGGCGATGTTTGACCTAATTCTATTTAATGCACCTTATCTGCCAACGGAACCATCAGAAGGCACAGCTTTGATTGAAAGGGCATGGGCGGGCGGGGCCAATGGCAGATCGGTCATAGATCGCTTTTTGCGTGAGGTTAGCGGGCATCTTAAAATTGGTGGGCATATTATGTTAATGCAGTCTGCGATTGCCGATGTGGAAAGAACCATGAAAATTTTGGAGGATAAAGGTTTTAAAGCAGAGGTCATTGCAAGTCTCAGTCTTCCGTTCTTTGAGACGATAGTGCTCATCGAGGCAGAAAGGTTAGGCTAGTCTTTCTATATATTTCTCAAGTCTAGAGTTTCTAGGCTCTTTATAGGATTTTGTTAAAAAACTATATAACGTGAAGGCTTTACTATTGCTAGAAACACTACGTGAGGGCGAATCCGATTATGTGTATAATTGGAAAGGACAAGTTGAAAGAGCTTATTGAAAATTATAAGTGCATATATCCATATGATTATAATCTTCTGGATGGAGACAGCTACGTACTTACAGTCAAGGATGAAACGACACTAAATTATTTGGAGCACAAAAACCTAATATCCTATGAGATCGTTTTCACGCCGCCAAATTATGTTGCCCATTTAACAGCTAAAAGCAAGTATGGGAGGATGGGTTTATCCTTCCTTAACGCGGCGAAAGTTCACAGTGGTTTCGTGGGTAGACTGGCCCTTGAAATTGTAAACTTAAGCAATGATCGTTGCCCCATAACCATTAAGCGTGGAGACCCTTTCATGCATATAGAGTTCATAACAAGGGAAGGTGAACCGTCGCCTTACGTAGGCGAATATCAGTTTCAATATCTTACAGACGAAGAGGTGAAAATGTACATTCCTATTTTGAAGCGGGTCTTCCCAAACTATGCCGAACTGACAAAAATATGGTTTAAAAACAGACCAATACCTCCGTAATTATGAAGTCATAGCTTTAAAATGAATTATGAATTCATAATGTTAATCAAAGATTAGGGCTTTTATATGCCTTTAACAAATTGCTTAAATACCGCTATTGTGTATGCTGAAAGGGATGCATTATGCGAGCGCGCAACTACAGGGAGGTTAAAGGTCAGCCCTACACTAGAAGAGAGTTTGTTAAGGGTTTCCCCCAGCCGAAGATAACAAAGTTTACTATGGGAGACCCTAACGCCAAATTTGAGTATGAGGCCAGGCTTATAGCCTTGGAAAGAGCCCAGATTAGGCATAACGCTTTAGAAGCCGCCCGCGTGGCAACAAACCGACTCTTAATGGATAAACTTTCAAACAATTATTGTTTGCAGGTACATCCTTATCCTCATGTTATTCTTCGCGAAAATAAAATGATTTTTGGGGCTCATGCAGACCGCCTTCAAGACGGTATGAGAAGGGCTTTTGGAAAACCCATTGGCACCGCGGCGCGCGTTGAGCCGAACCAGACCATTATGACTGTTAGGGTGAATGCCAACGGCGTTGAAATTGCGAAAGAAGCCTTAAAACGGGGAGCTGCAAAGCTTCCAACACCTTGCAGAATAGTTGTTGAGAAATTGCAGGTCGAGGAGGCGAAAGCATAATGGCTGAAACGAAAGAAGACATTGTAATATGGTTTGAAAACCTTAGGAAAACCGACATACCCCTTGTTGGAGGGAAAAATGCAAACCTAGGAGAGATGTTAAGTGCCGGCATACCTGTTCCCCATGGGTTTGCAATAACAGCCTACGCCTACAAGCGTTTCATAGAGGAAACAGGCATTGCCAACGAAATCTATAAAATCATTAAGGAGACGGTTAAAGACCCAAACGACCCTAAGCAGTATGAGGAAGCCTCGAAAAAGATCCGCGCCCTAATTGAGTCTACACCGATGCCTAAGGACATAGAGGAGGCTATAAGAGCTGCTTACAGAGAGTTGTGCCGAAGATTGAATTTAAGCGATGTTTTTGTGGCTGTGCGGTCCAGCGCAACAGCTGAAGACTTGCCAGACGCATCTTTTGCCGGGCAGCAAGAAACATACTTGAACGTTAGGGGCGGGGACGAAGTTATTGAGAAAACAGTTAAATGCTGGTCTAGCCTTTTCACGCCTCGTGCCATATTTTATCGCACTCAGAAGGGTTTTGCTCACGAAAAAGTTCTCATAAGTGTTGGCGTCCAAAAAATGGTTCACGCCAAAGCCGCCGGAGTCATGTTTACAATAAACCCCGTCACTGGAGACCCAAACACGATTGTTATTGAGGGCAATTATGGCTTAGGCGAGGCTGTTGTTTCTGGAGCTGTAACTCCAGATGTGTTCGTTGTTGATAAGAGAACCATGAAAATCGCTGAGAAACGCATCGCCACAAAAAAGTTGATGTATGCCCAAGATCCGAACACAGGCAAGACCGTGCATTTGGAAGTGCCGGCTGAAAAGCAGAATTTTCCATGTTTGACGGATGAAGAAGTTCTTAAGCTGGCTGAATTGGCTAAAAAGATTGAAGAACACTATGGCAAGCCTCAAGACATTGAATGGGCTATTGACAGCGAACTAAGCTTCCCAGAAAATGTTTTCATTGTGCAGTCCAGACCAGAAACTGTTTGGAGCTTGAAAACTGTTGAGGCTGCACCCGAAAAGAAGGTTGAGGCTGGTTTAGCCATGCCAGCTGAAGAGTTAAAGGTTGTCGTCAAGGGTATACCAGCAGGTAAAAGGGGAATAGGCTTCGGTGTTGCAAAGGTCGTCTTAAACCCTGAGGAAGCCGCGAAAGTTATGCGGAAGGGCGACATCCTGGTCACGGATATGACTAACCCGGATTATGTGCCCTTCATGAGGCTTGCAGGCGCTATAGTCACAGATAAAGGCGGTATAACATGCCATGCTGCCATTGTTAGCCGTGAGCTTGGCATACCTTGTGTTGTTGGCACTGAAAACGCCACTAAGCTAATGGTTAGTGGCAAAGAGTATACTGTTGATGCGAGAAGCGGAGTTGTCTATGAAGGCATAGTTCCAGCTATGACAGAGCATCCAACCCCGACACCCGCTGGAGTGGGTGTTTCCTCAGCGGCTTTTGCTGGGGGCATTTTCCAGACTGTTCCAGTGACTGCAACAAAAATTTACATGAACCTTGGCGTCCCAGAGAAGGTTGAAGATTATAAGGATTTACCCTTTGAAGGCATAGGGCTTATGCGCATTGAGTTCATTTTAGCCAGCTATATAGGGGAGCACCCGCTCTACCTAATCGAGATTGGGCAAAGCCAGAAGTTTGTGGACAAACTTGCTGAGGGCATAGCCACAGTTGCTAGAGCTATACAACCCCGTCCGGTAGTTGTCCGCTTCAGCGACTTCAAAACAAACGAGTACCGCGAACTGAAAGGCGGAGAAAAATACGAGATTATTGAGAGCAACCCCATGCTGGGCTGGCGGGGATGCAGCCGCTACATAAGCCCATGGTATGAGAAGGCTTTCCGCCTTGAATGCCAAGCCATAAGAAAGTGTCGTGAAGAGTGGGGACTCAAAAATGTCTGGGTTATGCTCCCGGTGGTACGCACCCTTTGGGAAGCCAAAAAATGTCTAGAAATAATGCGTGAAGAAGGCTTAGAAAGGACAAAGGACTTCAAAGTGTGGTTCATGGCTGAAACACCTTCCATAGCCATACTTGCCGACGAGTTTTCGAAACTTTGCGACGGCTTCTCCATAGGCTCAAACGACATGACACAAGGCATACTAATGATAGACAGAGACTCGGAACGTCTCGGTCAAATGGGATATTTCGATGAGAGGGATCCGGCTGTTAAAAGGATAATAGCCCATCTAATCAAGGTGGCTCACGAAAATGGTTGCACAGTCTCCATCTGCGGAGAGGCACCATCAAACCTTCCAGACTTCACCGAATTTCTAGTGAGAGCCGGAATAGACAGCATTTCAGTAAATCCAGACGCGGTAATAGCCATAAAGAAACTTGTTGCAAGCATAGAGCAAAAAATAATCCTTGAAAAGCTTGCCGAACAGCACGAACGAGCCCTAGGGCGTCCGGTTAAAAGACCGAGAGAGGACTGGGAATGGACGCCCCAATGGGATGAAAACATAAAATAACGTCACCGAATAACTTTCTCCATTTCTTAACCATGCTCTCTAAAAGGGTGTTTGGTGTTTCGCCTTGAAAATGTTTGATTTTGAAGAAGAAAGGCTAAAACAGGAAATCGTTAAACTTGGAGCTAAACGTGTTCTACTACAGCTTCCTGAAGGACTGAAAAGCGAGGCTCCACGCCTTGCAAAGATTGTTGAGAAGGTTGGCGCCTTGCCAATTATTTCCGCAGACCCATGTTATGGTGCATGTGACTTAGCAACTTCCGAGGCTGGAAGCTTAGGCGCAGACTTAATAGTGCATTATGGGCATGCTAAACTTTTGAAGTATGAGAAGGTGCCAACCATATACATTGAGGCGCGCGCGACCATAAATGTCGCCGAGGCTGTTGAGAGGGCATTACCCTTAATGGAAAACTGGCATAAAATAGGTTTAGCCACTACGGTTCAGCATGTTCAAACTATTGATGAGGCAAAAGAAATGCTTATTCGCGCTGGAAAAATAGTCATGGTCGGCGATGCTGGACGCCTAAACTATCCAGGGCAAGTCGTCGGATGCAACTATAGTAATGCAAAGTCCATAGCAGGGGATGTTGAAGGTTTCCTTTTTATAGGAGGCGGACGCTTCCACGCTCTAGGCTTAGCTATTTCAACTTTTAAACCCACGGTGGTTGCCGACCCATACGAGAAAAGAGCATACTCAATGGATGAGGAAGCTCAGAAAGTTCAGAGGCAGAGGTGGGCAAACATACAGGAAGCCCAAAAAGCTAAAAACTTCGCTGTTCTAGTCGGGCTTAAGCCTGGACAAAAAAGGCTTGAAGAAGCTTTAACCATCAGGGAAAAGCTTGAAAAGGCGGGAAAGGATGCCTTTCTCTTCGCTGTTAGAGAAATAACTCCAGAGGTAGTTATGAATTTTCCCACTGTTGACGCTTATGTTAACACGGCTTGTCCTCGGGTATCCCTCGATGAGCCTTCAAAGTTTCAGAAGCCGATGCTGACATTGAATGAGGCACTTGTTGTGGTAGGCGAGGTTTCATGGAAGGAACTTTGTAAGAAAGGATTTTTCTAAGGATTGAAAATTATGGCTAGGAAAATAGCCGTATGCCTTGAAGTTGGCCATGAAGGTACAGGCGCCTTCGTCCCAGAATGTCCGGGTTGCTGGGTTTTTGGGCGTTCTCCAGAAAGTGCGCTAGCCAAAGTGAGAAGCGCTGTTGCTGAATGGTTTGATTGGTTAGAGAGGCATGGCGAAACTGTATCAGCCGAAGCAAGAGATTTCGAAATTGAAGTTGGAGAGGTTCTGAGGGTTAGCTACAATCCGGTTGAAGCTGGAAAGCCTGAGCCCCTTTTCTGGTCTGAAGTGACACCTGTCACTAGGAAGGATATTGCAAGAACTTTAAAGTTGATGGAGTATTCCCGCGAAGACTTGCTGAAGCTTGTTTCAAACCTAGGCGATGAAGTTGTCGATTGGCTTCCTCCGGGAAAGCCGCGCACCATTAGGAATTGTTTAAGACATATCGCCTACGTTGAGCCTTGGTATATAACGCGTTTAAACGTTAAATTGCCAGTGCGGTATCCCAAGAACGTGTTTAAACTGTTAAGTCATACCCGAAAAATTGTTGTTGAGTATTTGAGAAGCATGCCAAGAGACAAGCTGCGAGGTGTCTTCCAGCCTAAAAAGGACAGAAGCCCGTTATGTGATCTTTGGACTGCTCGAAAGGTTTTGAGGCGACTTGTAGATCATGAGAGGCTGCACACGCGATATATCGTTAAAGTGCTGCAAGACTATGGCGAAGTGGGAAAGGTTTATTGAGCTGTTTTAGGGTAATTAAATAACCCTTGTAATTTGGGTGCCAACAAATGAGTTTGGAATCTTCAAAAAGGGATAGTGGGCAACTAGTTTTGCCCGGCGAGCCCTTAGGCGTTATTGAAGAATTTGTTCCAGACGTCGGTACATATGTTAAAGATGGAGTTATATACTCAAAAATTGTGGGGAGATCCCTTTTAGACCTTCTTAACAGGCGGGTTTCAGTCTTTCCTTTAGTTCATGGAGCAAGAGTCCCGAGGGTTGAAAGCATAGTTATAGGACAAGTTTCCAGCGTTCAAACTCAAATAGCCACTGTTCGTATCTTTAAAATTGGAAAGAGGTTTCTCTCCGGATTTTTCACTGGTTTACTTCACGTTTCTGATGTGCATTTAAGATTTGTTGAGTCTATGTTCGACGTTTGCAAGCCCGGTGACATACTGCGAGCCAAAGTTATAAGCGAAAAGAACAGGGCTTACCACCTAACCACTAAAGATAAAAGCTTAGGTGTTGTTTACGCGTTTTGCTCCCAATGTGGCGAGGCGCTGGAGC
>Ga0272449_1005246_pt1 | contig 10200 bp, 8 predicted proteins | sample YNPCB0241_FD_198679 | JGI IMG/M metagenome (GOLD analysis project Ga0272449, IMG submission 198679) | Hot spring sediment microbial communities from Yellowstone National Park, WY, United States - YNP-CB-024-1 | ecosystem: Environmental > Aquatic > Thermal springs > Hot (42-90C) > Sediment...
AACTTCGGCTTGCGACCGTGTACTTCGACCTCGATGGAGTGATTCATCTCGCCCGCCGTGCTGCCGCGACTGTACCGCCGCACGTACCGAGCCCTCTGCCCTTTCACGTCGACCAGGCGGCCCGTGTGGACTCCCACATGGCCAAGTCCTTGCCGATCCCCCAGGTCGGACGAATTGTCATGGTCGTTGTTGCCGACCGTCCGCACGTCCTTCGTGAAGTCGGCCTCGTCCGCAATCTGGACCACGACATCATGGCAAATGCGGGGCTGCGGATCGTAGTGCCAGAACGCGATGGGGTAGATCTCGTACTCGTCCCCTGGATCAATCTACACCCACTGAAGGCCGGGGCCGAGTTCCATTAGCTGCCGTTCGCGGCATCCTCGTCCCTCGTCGGTCACTATGCTCAACTCCCCCGACGACCCGCACGGGGTCGCTGGAGGTCACCGGCTTGCCGCGCGCGATGCTGGTGGTGGCATCGGTCGGCACCATCATGGTCGGAGGCTGGGTCCCTGGCCGCTCCGGGTTGAAAACTTTAGTGGCACGGGGGTGCCTTGGAACATCGGCTTGGGCTCCGCGATCCGCAGTTGGACCTTGTCTTCGGCAAGTCCGCCCACTCCCAAGGACAGACCCAGTGCAACTGTGCGCTCCCGTGAAACCACAGCGACCATTTCTCCAAGCCTGTCGCTCCTTCCGTGTTCACCTCCGTGACCCGCGTACACTCCGAAATCGGACGGCTCAAACTCCAGCCGTGCTCTCGCTTCTATACCCAATGGACACTGAATAGCGCTCCCCGCAGTCGAGCGGGCGGCTCTTTGCACAGCCGTGGGAAGGTTTCATTCCGAAGTACTCGCCGCTGGTGCTCAGGGGCCATCAGCATTCGCGACAGCACCCGATGGATCTTGTTGACCGATCGCTCGCGCCCCTAATCCTATGCCCTCGTCGTACGACTCGCAGTCGGAGTAGTCCTGCCCGACGTCCTGGACCGTCTTCCGCCCTGACTTCAGGAACGAGCCAAGGACGTGTATCGTGGTCGGCACCCGTGGGGCCACCCTGCCGGCAGGCAAGAGAATGCGGTGTCTTTTTCCTCTCGCCACTGCCCCCGGTGTGCCAACGGCGCGCTGACACCAGTACGCCCCGTTCCTCACTTCCCCCAGCCGCGCACAGTGGGCTCGACCGAAGTCGCGGTGGACGCCGTGGAAGATTTGTTGCAGAAGAACCCAGGTGTGCGTAGCATGACCGGACCTGCGAGCATGTGTGCATGACGATGACGGCGCCATTGCCATTGAACACGGAACTGTCCCGCTGGCTCCGTGAAGCCGCCTGGGCGCGCTGGCCAGAGCTGAAAGACCGTAACGTGCTCTGGGACGTCGTCCCGGCCACTCGGCCCGAGTTCGGCGACTACCAATGCAACGCGGCGATGTCGGCGGCCAAATTATTGCGCCGCGCACCTCGGGACCTCGCCGCAGAACTGCTGGCAACTGCCGGCAGTCATCCAGCCGTCGGCCGCGTGGACATCGCGGGCCCGGGCTTCATCAACCTCACGTTGAACACTGGATGGGTGGAGTCGGCACTGGATTCTCTCTCGGCCGACCCGCGCTTAGGCACACCGCGGCCTGGCGAGGGGCAGACCATCGTCATGGATTACTCCAGTCCGAACGTGGCCAAGCCCATGCACATCGGGCACATTCGATCCACGGTCATCGGTAACGCGCTGGACCGGATCCACCGGTTCCTGGGCTACCGCGTTATCGCCGACAATCACTTGGGCGACTGGGGCACGCAGTTTGGCCTTTTGCTGCTCGGATTCCGCGAGTTTGGCAACCTGACGGCCTATGAGGCCGAGCCGATCGAAGAACTCGAGCGTGTCTATGTTCTGAGCTATCAGCGCTCGCAAGAGGACCCGGCGTGGCTGGAGGCCGCTCGCGCAGAGCTCGTGAAACTCCAACAGGGCGATCCGGCGGCGCGGGCCCTGTGGCGATCGTTCGTGGACCACAGCCTGCGGGAGTTCGACAAAATCTACGAACGGCTCGGGGTACAGTTCGACCTCGTTCGCGGTGAAAGCTGGTACAACGATCGCTTGCCGGGTGTTGTCCAACGGCTGCTCGACCTGGGGCTGGCGCGCGAGAGCGAGGGCGCCCTGATCGTGGATCTCAGCGACGAAGGACTGCCACTCTGCATCGTCCGCAAGCGCGACGGCGGCTACAACTACGCCACGACGGACATCGCCACGGTGCTCGCGCGCTGCGAGGAGTTCGCTCCCTCGTGCATCATCTACGTGACCGACGAGCGACAGCAACTTCACTTCCGCCAAATCTTCGCCATCGCCCGGCGCTTGGGCGTCCAGTGCGAACTGCGGCACGTATGGTTTGGCTTAATGCGTTTGCCGGAAGGTACGTTCTCGACCCGGCAGGGCAATGTCATCAAACTCGAGCGGTTGTTAGACGAAGCCGAGAAGCGCGCACTGGACATCGTGCGTGCCAACAGCCCGGACCTTCCCGAGGAACAGCAACGAGCCATCGCCCGCGCCGTCGGGATCGGCGCGGTCAAGTACGCGGACCTGAGCCAGAACCCGCAAAGCTTGGTGGTTTTCACCTGGGAAAAAGCGCTGGCTATGGACGGTAACTCGGCCCCCTACTTGCAGTATGCGTGCGCCCGCATCGCAAGCGTGTTGGACAAGTACGTGGAGCGCTTCCCGGACCGTGACTGGGCCCGCGCCCCCATCCGGTTACAGGAGCCGATCGAGCGCGAGCTCGGCGTGCGATTGCTGCAGTTTGCGGAAGCCGTCCTCCAGGCCGCCGCGGCCTGCCGACCCAATCTCCTGACGGACTACTTGTACAACCTGTCGCAGGTCTACAGCCGGTTTTACCAGACCGTCCCGTTCCTTCGAGCGCCCGACGGTGTGCGCGAAAGCCGCGTGAGGCTGAGTGCGGCGGTCGCCCAGGCTCTTCGCACCGGTCTCTCGCTGCTGGGTATCGAGACGCCCTCGCGAATCTGATGTGCGGGAGGTGCATGACCGATTCACGTCCGCATGGCCGTCGCGCACGCATGACCCGGACGGCATGGTTGTTTGTGGGCCTGCTGGCCGTTCCAGTCGTCGCATGGGTTCTGCCTGGGGTCTCCGAGCATTGTTCACCCGATCGCCTTCTGCCCAAACTCCGCGCGCTGTCCGCGTACCCTTATGGACGCTGGTGGGTCGCGCTGGGCGTCATTGCGCTGTTGATCGTGGACCTCGTGTTGCCAGTGCCTTCCAGCGTCGTGGTGGTATTTGCCGGCGTGGCGCTGGGCACGTGGTGGGGTTGGATCGCTTCGTGGATCGGCTCCTGCTTGGAGTCATTCCTCGGCTATACGATTTGCCGGCTGGGCGGCCGTCGAGCATACGAGCGGTTGGTGGGAGCCGAGGAAGCCACGCAGTGCCACGAGCTCTTCGAGCGAAGGGGATGGTGGGCCATCGCGCTAACTCGGCCACTCCCGATCGTGAACGAGGCCATGGTGTTCTTAGCCGGGTTGGCCGCCATGCCGATTCGTCCGTTCGTCGCCGCCGTCGTGGCCGGCACAGCCCCCGCGAATCTCCTTTGGGCCTGGCTGGGCGCCAACCTCGTAGAACCTGGTCGGTTCGAGTGGGTGGTCGTCGGGGGGGCCGTCCTAATGGTTGCAGCCTGGGGCGCGACTCGATATATTTTTTTCGGTAGGATGCAGGATCGAAGCCGATCCGCATTCCCGCGATGAAGGCGCGGTAGCCAAGTGGTAAGGCGGAGGTCTGCAAAACCTCTATGCATCGGTTCGATTCCGATCCGCGCCTCCAGTACACTCGATCTCACCCCCTGGAGAAGGTTCCGCCGCTTTGAAGTTGCATTGTCTCTGCTAAGTGTCGGCTCAGTTCAGGCCCCGCGAAGCGCCGCCCCTCAAGGTCGCATGAAACGTCGACCGGCCTAGACTTCGGGCGTTACAATACCCACGCGTCTGGGTCGTTATCTGGTCAAGGCTCGATTGGATCGCAGGCCGACTCGACCGTTCATTCGGAACCGGAAGACCGGCACATCGGCTCCATCGTGCCCGGGAGGCAAGTCATGGCCAAACCTACTTGGATCGGGACCGGCTGGATCAGCGTTGCGCTGGCGCTCGCAGGCGTAGCGGAAGTCGCCCCGCGGACGAACTTTATCGTGTTCTTCACGGATGACCATGGCTATGCTGACCTCGGCAGTCAAGGCTTTGTCTCGGACATCCGCACCCCCCATCTGGATTCGCTCGCGGCCGATGGAGTGCGGATGATGCAGGGATACGTGACGGCACCTCAGTGTGTCCCCTCACGAGCCGGGCTGCTCACCGGACGTTCCCAGAATCGGTTCGGCGTGGAACATAACAAGTCCCCTTTGGATGGGTTCTGTACGCAGACGACTTTGGCAGCGCGATTGCAAGCCGCGGGGTACGTGACGGCCATGTTCGGCAAATGGCACTTAGGACCGCGCGACTCGATTCTCCGACATGGGTTTCAACACGTGTTCGCGCAGACGGGTCAAGGACGTTACGACGCCAACATCACCGTCGACGGACGGGATCGGCCCATGGGAGTCACCACGGCGGAGCTGTACCACGTCGACGCTTGTAGCCGCGCGGCCGCCGCAATCATTGAACGCTACCGGGATCGGCCCTTCTTCTTGTATGTGGCCTACCGCGCTCCCCACACACCGTTGGATCCACCGACCAACTACTTGGCGCGGTTTCCGGGCGTCATGCCCGAACGACGGCGCCGTGCGCTTGCGATGTTATCCGCCGTGGACGACGGCGTGGGGCTCATCCGCGACACGCTTCGCCGCTGTGGCCTCACCGAGCGTACGCTGATTTTCTTCGCGAGTGACAACGGAGCACCACTGTCCATGACCAAACCAGATACGCCGATCGATTTGTCGCCCTACGCACCGCCCGACGCTGGCTGGGATGGTTCTTTGAACGAGCCGCTCAGTGGCGAAAAGGGTATGTTGACGGAAGGTGGAATCCGCATTCCATTCCTCGTAGCCTGGCCGGGTGTGATCCCGGGAGCGCGCGTGTTTCCGTACCCTGTATCGACGCTCGACGTTGCCGCCACGGTGTGCGCGGTGGCACAGGTCCCTGTTCGACCCGGCGAGCTCGATGGCGTGAACTTGCTTCCCTACCTGTGCGGCGAGCGTACCGATCCTCCTCACGAGGTGCTGTGCTGGCGTTGGATCGCTCAATCGGCCATCCGGGACTCACGTTGGAAGCTGCTGCGCGCGGGTGACCGCGAATATCTCTTCGATCTGGTCGAGGACCCTTCAGAACGCCGCAACCGGCTGACGGAGTTTCCGGAGATTGCCCAGCGACTCCGTCAACGCTTGGATGCCTGGCTCCAAGAACTCCAACCACCCGGGCCAACCACGCAGTCGCCCTCGCCAGGAATGTATCGCTTGTACGATTTCCACATCGAGGGCCGCCAGGAGGCCGCCGAAGAAGCCCACCGGACAGTAACCCACGGTTGGACTGCCCGAGGCGGCCGCTTAGAAATGCGCAGAGATTGCCTAGTCCTGATTCCCACCAACGAATCCCGCAGTGCATACCTGATTCGCACTGGGGTTCACAGTCCCGGACCGCTGATGTTGCGCCTCCAGCTGCGCGCACACAGACCCGGCGAGGGCGAGGTGCAATGGCGTCAGGAAGGCGAATCCGATTTTCGCCCCGAGCACCGCACGCGCTTCGCGGTGAAGCCCGACCTCGAGTGGCAAACCTGCGAGGTCGGTGTTCCAACCAGTCAAACCGTCATTCACTGGCGCATTGTGCTTCCATTTCCGACCACCGAGATCCGAAGGGTCGAAGTGCACACCCGCACGGGTGCGAAGGCAATTCTTGGGGGCAGGTCCCCATGACGAGTCGAGGATGGCTCCCATGGGCCGGATGCGCGGCCTCTGCAGTGGCCGCGATCACCCGTGACATCGCGGGGATGACCGCCACGACCCAGCACGTGCAGGTCGCTGCGTTGTATTTTCCGAACTGGCACTACCGAACCAATGCCCAGGGCGAGGTAATGTTCGGCGAGTGGGTCAACCTCCAACGGGCCGGGCGGAGGCGTCCAGGCGACAAGCAGCCTAAGCGTTCAGTTTGGGGAGTCGAGGAGGAATCCGAGCCGGCGGTGATGGCACAAAAGATTGCGCTCGCCTCTGCGCATGGTGTCGATGTGTTCCCGTTTTGCTGGTACCACGATGCCGAGGGCCCGCGATATCTTGCCGTGCTCGACCATCCGTTTCTCGGCGCCACCCACCGCGGTGCGGTGCGCCTCGTCCCGATGTGGACCGACCACCGGAGCCTGTCTCGTGACGGATTCGATTGGGTGACGGTGCTCTTGGCCCAGCGCGATTTGCGGCACCCCATCGACTGGTGGTTGGGTGGCCGCGACGTGTTCAGCCTCTACGCGGTTCGGCGCTTGGAGAACGAGATGGGCTCGGTCGCGGCCGCTCGTGCTGCGTTCGATTTGATGGGCGCCGCCACCGACCCGGCAGGCGGCGTGCATCTCAACCTCATCGACTTCCAGCTCTTCAAAGACGAATCGCCGACAGCGTTGGCTTGTGCGTGGAGCGCCGACAGGATCACCAGCTACGTCGGGGTCCACTGTCCCGCGGTGGGGAACATTTTGCAATTCCCCACGACGGCCTACGTGCAGACGTGCAGCGCGTACTTTGAGTACTGGAAGAACACATGGTCTCACGCGCCGGTGCCGCACTGTCCCAACACGACCACCCGCTGGGATCCTTCCCCGCGCGTGCCGCCCAGCCGGTCCTGGGGGCACGGCCCGGTTTCCACACTCCCCTGTGCGGGTGGGGAACTCACCCGAAGAATTGCAGACCGCGTTGTGCGAGGCTCATCACTTAGCTGCCCGGTGGCCGCCCGATCAGCGCGTGGTCACGATCTACGCCTGGAAGGAATGGACCGAAGGCGCCTACTTCGAGCCGGAGGGACGGACCGGGCTCGAGTATTTGCGTGCCATCCCACGGCTATTCCGGGACCGCCAAGGAGACCCATGACATGAACACACTCCGATTCATTCGCGGCATTCTGTGCCGAGGTCGCACGTTGACCCCATACCTGCTTCCAATCCTTGGAAGTTGGACGGCCGCGTCCGTCCAAGCCTTGGATAAGCCCAATGTGATCTTGTTCCTGGTGGATGACATGGGCTGGGTAGACTGTGGCGCGTATGGCTCCACGTACTACGAAACGCCGCACATGGATCGGTTCGCATCGCAGTCCATGCGCTTCACCCAAGCGTACGCGCAGCCACTGTGCTCGCCGACGCGCGCGTCCATCCTCACCGGCGTGTACCCCACCCGACACGGCATCACGAGCGCGTCCGGGCACCAGCCACCCCAACCGCCCAACCACCGCTGGCTTCCCGACTCCGCGCCCCCCAACCGTCCGATGATCTACCCCGACAGCAAAAACTACTTGGACCCCGCGTTCTACACCTTGGCCGAAGCGTTGAGAGACGCTGGTTATCGCACGGCGCACATCGGCAAGTGGCACTTGGGGCTGACCCGACCGTATTGGCCCGACCAGCACGGGTTCGAGGTGGTGGTCCATGCTCAGCCGAGTGCTTCGCCGCCGAGCTATTTCTCGCCCTACGGCGTGGCGTCGGACGGCACGCCGAGCGGGCGACACCATGTCGGCACGCTCACGGATGGGCCGCCGGGAGAGTACATCACCGACCGCCTTACGGACGAGGCCATCCGGTTCATCGAACAGAACCGCGGCCGCCCATTCTTCCTGAACCTCTGGCACTACGCGGTCCATGGTCCCTGGGGCCACAAAGAAGAGTACACGCGCCAGTTCGCGCAGAAAAAAGACCCGCGCGGCTTGCAGGGCAATCCCATTATGGCCTCCATGCTCAAGAGCGTTGACGAAAGTCTCGGTCGCATTCTAGGCAAGCTCGACGAGCTGGGCCTGGCGACGAACACCATCGTGATTTTCTTTTCGGACAACGGCGGCAACGTCCACAGCATGACGCCCGACGACCGCAAGAGCCAGAAGGTGCGACCGGGCCACCCCGCCTGGGAACGATTCCAGCAATGGCGCAAGTGGGCCGGCGATTTACCGCCCACGACGAACGCGCCGCTTCGAAGCGGAAAGGGACGGCTCTATGAGGGAGGCATCCGCGTGCCCTTGATGGTCCGATGGCCAGGCCACATCCCCGCCGGCGCAGTCAGCGATGCCATCGTGGGTTGCATTGACCTCTATCCGACCATCGTGGACCTCTGCGGGGTCCAGCTCCCCTCGAACATGCAGCGCGTCGATGGAAAGTCCTTGGCGCCCATCCTGCTGGGGACGGGCACGTGGTCACGCACGGCATACTTCATTTGGTTTCCACACCTTGGCGTGGCCGTGCGGAGCGGCGATTGGAAACTGATCCGCCGCTTCGAGCCTCGACCGGACGAGTACGAAGGCCTCTACGAGCTATTTAACTTGCGCGAGGACATTGGCGAGACGACCAACCTGGCGTCGCGGATGCCGGAAAAAGTGCGCGAACTCGATGCGTGGATCGAGAAGTTCATGGATGAAACCGGTGCGCTGCGACCGAAGCCCAATCCGGCGTTTCGGCCCCGGGCGGAACCTGCGGCGTCTGTGCGCTCGACCGAGGGCTTAGTGCCCCGCGGGTGCGAATGGGTCGTGACCAACGACGCGCTGCGCGTCGTGCGCACCGGTCCGGCGCCGTTCATCGGCATCGCAGGTTGGAGGCAACCCGGCGCGTACACGCTCGAACTCAAAGCCCGCTGTCGCACCGGTGGTATCGGATACGTCCGCTGGTCGCTGTCCGATCAACCCGACTTCGATGCACCAGGCCGTTCGGTCCAGTTTACCTGGCCGTCGGGACCGGATTGGCACGAAATCTCTGTTCAGGTTCCGATCACAGAACCCCCGCGCATCGTACGGATATATTTGCCCAGGGAATCCACATGGGTTGAGATCGAACATCTTCGCTGGCGCGCCTCGGGCGGCGTGCTTCGCGCATGGGAGTTCGGCCCTGCCACGCGCGCAATATCCACGCAGTCCGAGCCAAGGTCATCCGCGACGCTGGATGTCCGCGGCGCCGACTAAAGGTGAACGCAACCCTCGGACACAGTCCCCACCCGGATGGAGCCAGGCCATGACTCATTGGAGTCGAGCGTCGCTGACCTCGACAATATGGCTGGGGCTTTCGGTACGCGTACTCTCCCCGACCTCTCAGCTGTTCAATTCGGGCGGGCTGAAAAATCCATTACCTCGAGATGGGCACGGGGAAGCCCGTCGTTCTGATCCATGGCTGGATGGCCACCTCCACCATGTGGTGGGGCGATCACGGCCTTAACACCGTGCTCGCGCGAGCGTTCAGCGTCATTACCCCAGACTGCCGCAGACACGGCAGAAGTGGGAAGCCCCACGACCTGAACGAGTACGTGCCAGCGATGGGCAAGGACTTGGTGCGTCGGCTGGACCACCTCAAGATCCAGAAGGCCCACTGGGTGGGTTACTTCGATGGGAGCGATACTGGCCGGCTGAGTCGTGGCAAATTACCCCGATCGAGTTCTCAGCGTGACGTGGGCCGGTGGCGCCCGGTGGTAGAGCTGGCCCCCGAAGGCCATAAAAGAACGGCGAGTTTGTCGAGAAGTGGTTGAGCGATAAGGGCCTTCAGGCGATCACCCGGTGGATGTTCGGTGAACAAGACGTGCGGGCTCTGGCCGCGGCCAACAGAATCCTGAAAGACCTTCGGGTAACCGAAGCTGGGTTGAGAAAGTACGCCGGGCCGGTCCTCTTCGTGTACGGGGAGGGCGAGTCGCCCTCCACGCAGCGGTATGTCACCGCGGCAAGAAATGTGTTGGGCCGGAGCGACATCAAGGTCATTCCCAACGCCGGTCACTTCTCGACGCCGTCCAGGCCAGAGTTTCAGCAAGCAATCTTGACATTCCTCGAATCCAACACGGACGAATCACAGCGCTCTTCGTGGGTCATCACCCTTTCATGAGAGGAGGGGGGGTTCCGCCGTCCCCTTCGAGCTGCTCCTTCACCACAGCATATCGCCGCTTCTCCCAGCCTCAGAAATCTTTGAACGGAACGCGCTTGGAAGTGGGCGACGCACCGCACTGGACAGACTGCGAAGACCACTCCAAGACGAACAGCGCGCAGTGCTTCTCGGCGACCTTCCTCCTGGACCCGTTCGTGACACGA